>Ga0306922_10003114_pt1 | contig 15478 bp, 19 predicted proteins | sample sta12Cox44000082_FD_203758 | JGI IMG/M metagenome (GOLD analysis project Ga0306922, IMG submission 203758) | Lab enrichment of tropical soil microbial communities from Luquillo Experimental Forest, Puerto Rico - statoxic.12C.oxic.44.000.082 (v2)... | ecosystem: Environmental > Terrestrial >... | reverse complement strand
CGATGTCACGAAGCGCATGGTGGAAACAACAGGTCGGGAAGACGGCACGCGGGGGCTATTCAGGTGTGACGTGGTGTCGTGTCCAGGAGGCCGACGCCGCGAGCCGTTCGCCATGACAGCAAGGCGCATCAAGTGAGTCTGCGATCGTTCGTAACACTCCACGTACCGTCACAAGATGCGTTGTAGGTTGGACGTGCAGCCCAGACGGTGTCAGCCATCGTTGCCTCGTGCCGGCGAAGTAGAAGAGCGCCGGGTCCAGTAGTACGTCCCACGAGATCCGTTTAACGTGCAGAACCCGGCGTCAGGCCACACAGATTCCATCGACCGCCATTTTTCTGAAGAGATGCGGTGACGCCACCGCGCTGGATGGGTAGTCTTTCAGTTTGGATTGGAACTCCGGGTTCCCGAAGGCCCGCTTAAAGTGTGCCGCTGATTCCCAGACCGCATAGTTGAGGAACACCGTGCTCCTACCGATGCCGCGGTGGAGCTGCGTAGAGATAAATCCTGGCTGACGCTTCATGATGTTGGCGTCAGCCCTCCACGCAGCGAGGAACTGATCGACGTCTTCGGCCGAGACGTCGAGCTTGTTGATGAGGATAACGGGGCCGCCGTCATCTTCCATTTGCTGAAATACAGTCACTTGTGGATCCAACTCAACGAGCTTTACCATACGACCTCCTTCGTGCCTTCGCGTGAATTCGCGAGCGTCCCCTTCCCGCATTCCTGACGGGTTGGGACTCCGCTGCTTCCAATCGTTCTGTCAACCCTGAGAGCACGTGTTCGGCGATTGCCAGATCCTTGGCGTAAAGACCCGCGCCCAAGATGTTCGCCCACGGCGCCTGACGCACCATGGCGGCGTCATACGCCGCCACCCCTTTCTTCGTGAGCATGACGAGCTGCGCCCTTTGATGGTGGGGATTAGGTGCGAAGCTCAGTAAGCCGCTTTCGGCCAGTTCGTTCACCGTTCGTTGAACGGCCTGGCGCGTCAGTCCCATGCTGCGGGCGATGTTGGCGACCGGTTGCGGGGTGTGAGCGACGGAAATTGCACCCAGCACCTGCCATCGGGCGCTCGTCAACCCGAGGTCTTCGACCAGGCGGTCGCCGGCCGCGAGCAGACGGCCGTTAAGTCTGAACACTTGGAGGACGACGCGCGTGATTGCGTTGATGAGATCAGCTGGCTTCGCAGTCGGCATACGACAATACATTGTCATAATGACATCATATTGTCAATATGCCTCGCAAACGACGACTGTTCCCAAATCTGCCAGTCGGCGGGCTCGATGGCGCGGTCAACGAAGAATCGTGGTATTTGCACCTAATCGTCATCGATCTCGAATGGTAGGGCGACAAAGCATTGCTTGGAGACAAGACAGCCGCCGACGTGATGGCGTTCTGGAAGGGCGACCACTACCGAGTGCTTTATAGAACGGTCCTCGAGTCAGAAGATGTCGTGGGAAGAGTCGTCGTCAGGCACGGCTTGACATGAAGGTTCAACGTTTGCCGGACGTCTTGAACCATCGGCCATCCACATCGCGAATCTGACGGAGTTGGCGTGAGCGTTGTCGATACTGAAATACACCGCAAGCAGCGCAGACGAAATAATCCCACTGTTCGGGTGATTGGCGTCCGCCGACGTGGCTGTGCTCATATGGCAGTGGACCGTAACACGAAGGGCACCGTAACTCCGGCGGTGCAACTGGTGGCGTCTTTGTCGTGAGGGACTGGCCGCGCCTGCCACGGATGTCTCCTGAACGCGCCAGCAGGAGCGCAGACTTTTCAAGTTGTTTCGAGAGCCGGGTACTCACGGCTGCGGCGCGTCCGCGCAGGTCGTGCGACTGTCGTATCAACAGGCGTGCTTCCTCGAAGAGCGTGGCTGGGGGCGTGGGCTTAGCGAGCACATCATCGGCTCCCGCCCGCCAGAGTCGCTCCACTTCCGAAAAGCCCGTCTCAGTTGTGAGGACGAGGATAGGCACGTTAGCGGTCAGCCGGTCGCGGCGTAGGATTTCGCAGAGCCCGATGCCATTTATCACGGGCAGATGAAGTTCGGTCACAACCAGCGAGGGTAGGCGCACCAATGCCTTTTCGAGGGCGTCAAGTCCATCGGACGCTTCCAGGACGTCATAGCCTGCGTCATGGAATGTTGTTCCGTAAAGCAAGCGTGACTCGGCGTCAGGGTCGGCCAGGAGGACTCGCGGAGGCGCGTGATGTTCTACGGTCGAGACCGGCGTTGGCATCATCATCACTCCGCGAGACGGCGATAGAAATGGCCGTCCAATCAGGGCGTGTCCGATGAACCAAGGCGCTTGGCTCTAAGGGGCAAGCTGAGAAGGGGAACAGGAATTTTACCACAACGGAGGTCGCCTCCGACAACGGCGCCTATGAGAAACGCCCGGAACAGCCACTGGAATAAAGGAAGGCTCAGGGCAATCTTCGAAACCAAGACGCCCACGACGACCCGTCGTAGGCGACGGGATCCCTCATGAGAGCAGTGTTCGCCAACCTGTCGGAGTTGACGCGGCAGCACAACAGAGACTTCCATAGCCGCGCGCGGTTCGAGCGACTGCAGGTGCTCGCGCTGTGCGACGCCGTTCAGATCGCCGTTGCTCGTGGACAACACGATCGAGCGACCGCGCTCCTCACAGAGATGCGATCGCTCGTCGAGCCAGTCCTGGCGAAGCGCGCGGGCCGTCCGCTCGATCCGTGACTCAGACGATCATTGGTGGCGCGGCTCCAGCGGGCGGCGTGGCTCGGCGACACTTACAGCGAATTGAAATGTGATGAGCGCCTGCTTGTCGGCTGGCTTAAACTGACGGAATTCTCGGCATCGTGATCGGCGCGAATGCGCCAGCGAACTTCTTAGCCAGAACTCCCGATAGCAGCACAGCGGCAGAATCCATTTGCGCATCATACTCACTCTCTCCAATCGCCATCCCAACGACATCGGCAACTGAACGCGAGCCGGCGGAACGCGGCGGATGAGCGATTCCTCTGGCCTTGCGTGTGTTCCTCGGCCGCTCGGAATTGAGTGTGAGGAATATTTGGGCCGAGTGCCTCGCGCTGCTCAAGCCCACCGCGGCATAGCGCGCACGCATTCACATGCTCGGTGAGGGGCCATACCTTCTCGGGTCACAGCTCGCCTAGGCATCCTGACATCCTGAAGATTGCTCCGGTCCCTGGTTCATTCCAGGCGCGAGCGCAGGCTGCTGAACTGGCACGGAATAGAACCGCCCTGTCGCCGGTCTAGATTCCTGAGAACGGAGCGAGCGCATGTCTATGTCCCGACTGTTGAACGGCCACCTGCACCCGCTTCTCGTCCATTTTCCAATCGGCCTGGTCTTGACCGCCGCGATGGCGGAGACCGTGGCGCTGGCCACGGGGATCAAAAAGTGGCGAGTTGTTGCGGTTGCAAACCTTCGTCTTGGTTCCGTGTTCGCGCTCGCCGCCGCAGCTACCGGCTGGCTGCTGGCCGCATCGTCAGCCGTCGAGGACGCGCCACGGCGCAGATGGACATTCAGTCGGGACAAACCCGAAGGCTGTACTACGTCGCGCTCGCAGCAGCGACGTTGCTCGTCGCGGCGACAGGTCATATCGGTGGCGTGCTGGTGTGGGGCGTGGACTTCTTGCGTCAGTGAGGAGGAACCGTGGCGAAGTTCGATGACGAATGGGCGCTGGATCGGCGAGGCTTTCTGTCATGTATGGCATGGGTCGGCACTGGCGCGATGTGGACGATCGCCGGTGGCATGCTGAAGGGCGTGCCGCTCGAGCAGGCGGCTCGGGGCGGCATGGCGCGCGGTTCGACGACCGGCGACGGACTGCGCTTCGTCCAGATCAGCGACAGTCATATTGGGTTCGACAAGCCCGCCAACCCCGACGTCACCGCGACGCTCCGCAGCGCGGTCGCGAAGATCAGGGCCGCGGCCGAGCCGCCGGCGTTCGTCCTGCATACGGGCGATCTGACCCATCTCTCCAAGCCGGTTGAATTCGACACCCTGCAGCAGGTCCTGACCGAGCTGGCGCTGCCGGTCTTCTACGTGCCGGGCGAGCACGACGTGCTCGAGGACGATGGAAAGAGCTATCTCCAGCGCTTCGGGAAGGGCACGCACGGAGGTGGCTGGTACAGCTTCGATCAGGGCGGCGTTCATTTCATCGGGTTGGTCAACGTCCTGAACTTGAAAGCGGGCGGCCTCGGCAATTTGGGCAACGACCAACTGGAATGGCTGGAGCAGGACGTCAAACACCTGTCGAGCAGCACACCAATCGTAGTGTTTGCTCATATCCCGCTCTGGTCGGTCTATCCCGAATGGGGCTGGGGGACAGACGACAGCGCACGCGCGCTGGCCTATCTGAAGCGGTTTGGATCGGTGTCGGTACTGAACGGTCACATCCACCAGGTGATGCGGAAGGTCGAAGGGCACGTGACCTTCCACACGGCGATGTCGACGGCCTTCCCGCAGCCGGCGCCAGGCGCCGCGCCCTCGCCTGGACCGATGAAGGTAGAGGCGGACCGGTTGCGGCAGGTGCTCGGCCTGTCACAGATCGCGTTCCATGATGTGCAACATCCTATTGTGATCACCGAGGTACCGCTCGAGGACGCCGCCAAGCCATCGACCGGCGCCAATGACATCGTTGTGGACAGCTTCAACTTCGCGCCGGCGACCATTTCGGTGCCTGTCGGGACCGTGGTCACGTGGACCAATCGCGACGACGTGCCGCACAACATCGTCAGCACCGAGCGACAGTTCAAGTCGCCGGTCCTCGATACAGATGAGACGTTCTCGCATGTGTTCACGAAGGCCGGCTCCTACAACTACTACTGCTCGATTCACCCAAAGATGACCGGTCAAATCGTGGTGCGGTGACGACCGGAACGCCTGTAAAACGCGAATGTCTTCATGGCCTTCTCCAGAGGAATTTTTCGGAACCGACGCCAGTCTGCATTGGTGAAGACGGTGTCGCTCTCAAGTCGAGCGGACGCGAACGGACGGCGCCCTACCAACGAAAAGAGGAGGAACGAACATGCGGGCATTCGTGATGGTCGGCGTGGTGGTTGCAACCGGCCTTGGGATGTGGGGTTGCGGAAGCGGCTATGGTAATGGAAGCAGCGGCAGTCCAAGTTCGCCGACGCCCCCGACCGCGCCGGACCTCGTAACGGTCAATGTCGTCGGCATCAACGGTGCGCTGTCCTTCTCACCGAATCCGGCAACGTTGCCGGCCGGCCAAATGATCGTCTGGCACAACGTTGACTCGGTCACACACCACGTCGTGTTCAACGACGGCTCCGTCGACACCGTTACGAGCCAGGACAAGACCACCAACACGGCTGCGCTATCTTTGCCGGCCAGCGGAACTCAATACACGTAAGGGCTTCGTTGCGTACACGATGGCATAGCCCAATCGACCCTGTTGAGCCGCGGCCAATGCCTGGCTCGTGAGTCGCTTCGCCTCGGTCAAGTCAACCCCGGCGAGATCGATCGCTTTGAGTCCCGTCAGGACTCCGGCGGCAAACAGCCTCGCTCCGATGCCACGGATCATCTCCAGAAGCACGCCATCGTGCGATTCGATCGTGACGTCCGCAAACCCCGCTGCGCTCAACAACTCCGCGTACGCCCCCGCCGGACGGGCGTCGGCGAGACACGCGACCCACGCCATGAGATCATCCAGCTCGCCAGCCGGACCCGGCATGCGGGTAACGTCGCTCAGCCCGAAGCGTCCTCCTGTTTTCAGTACGCGCGCGAATTCCCGCGCCGCCTGCGCCTTGTCAGGGAAGGTGCAGAACGCGCACTCGCAAATGACAGCGTCCATCGACTCGGTGTCCACCGGCAAGTGTTCCGCGTCGCCAATCCTGAACTCCGCGCGACCTTCAAGTCCGAGTCGATCGACTTCGGCATTCGCCCTGAGGACGTTCTGTGCGCTGAGGTCTACGCCGAGAACCGAGCATCCGAACCGGCGCCCAATCAGCAGTGCGCTCGTACCCTTTCCCGACGCCGCGTCCAGCACGGCGCTCGTCGGCGTGAGTTCCAGTAGTCGCCCAAGCCGTTCCGTAAGTGCTTCGCCTCCGGGATGAAACGAGTCGCCGAGCAGGCGCGATACGAGCTCGCTCTCGTAGAGCCGCGCGCAGCACTGCTTGACGTGCTCTGACTCGGCCGTCATGCTCCCGTCTTCGCAAACGTAAACGTGATGGGGGTCGGCTCGAACCGGCGACCCTGCTTGCGCGCTTCCCGTCTGGCTGGCTCCAGCGCCTCGAGTTGCGCCCGCGCTTGCTCTCGGTAGCCGATAGTGTTGTACGCACAGAACGGGATCTGTTTTCCGCCAGGCAGCAGGAACTCCTTGCAACATTTCATCAGGTTCTTCTGATTGAAGGTCCACGGGTCCATAAAATCCTGCGCCATGATCATCAGCATGTGCTCGGCCAGCTCGCCGACCGTGGCGGCATCCGGCAGACCGCAGGCCTGACACGACAGCGAGAGTTGATCGAGCGATTTCTGTGATCCCGCCACGGACGAGGACGACCAGAGTCCCTCGAGCGCGCCTCGTATCTCTAGGCTGAAATCCGGCACCACCCGATTCGTGATGTAGTCGAGATAGTCGTACACGTTGACGATGCGCGGCAATGGCACGACGCGATCCCCGTCGACGAAGGCATATGTGACGGCGTTACAAGTCGGGAAACAGCACGGGACCGGGATGAAGTCTTTGACAACGAATCGTCCGGCCGTTTGTTCCTCGATCAATCTTAGGATGTCGGGGATCGTGACCCGCCGCATGGGATCATGGCCCGGATGGCGGCCGGCATGAAAGGCCGGCTGAAAGTTAATACCGCGAACGGCCGGATGTGAAATTGCGAAGTCCACGATCCGCCCGACCTCGTGTTCGTTGACGCCGCGCTCGATCGCCGGCACCAGGGTGACGTGCAAACCGGCGGCTGCCAGTCGATCTAGCGCACGAATCCGCTCGTCGACAATCTCCGCTTCTCCCCGCAAGCGCAACGACGTCTGACGGTCGAAGCCATCAAACTGGAAGTAGAACGCCGGTTTGACCTCGGCCAGTTGCCTAACGAACTTGTCGTCGCGGGCGATGCGCTTCCCGTTCGTATTGATCATGACGAATCGGATGCGGCGCGCCTTCGCTGCCTTGACAAAGTCAATGATCTGCGGGTGAATCGTCGGCTCGCCGCCAGAGAACTGTACGACTTCAGGTGTTCCTTCGGTCCGGACAAAGTCGTCCAGCATCGCTTCGACTTCTTCAAGTGTGAGACTGAACCCAGGGCCGGCCGTCGAAAAACAGAGCGGGCAGTCCATGTTGCACACGCTATTAACCTCGATGATCCCCAGACAGGTGTGCTGCTGATGGTCGGGACAGAGACCGCAGTCGTGCGGACAGCCGTTAAGAGTCTGCGTCCCGAGTGCCAGCGGAATCGTGCCCGGCTTGTTGTACTTGCCGTTCGCGACATATGCCTCGGCGTCGCCGTACACGAGGGCCTCGAATGGCCCGCATGCCGGACAGCGTTTTCGCATGAACACTTTGTTGTCGCGAAGGAGAACCTGCGCATCGATAATGCGCCGGCACTCGGGACAGATACTCCGCGTCAGCTCGTAGAACACGTAGTCAGCGTCGCGCTTCTGCATCATGCCTCCTCGAGGCTATCTCGATGCGCTGAAACCGAGGAGCTTGCCGATGGCGCGACCGGCTGGGCTTGACGTCCAACGCTCGGTCGCAATCTGGCTCGTCATCTGTTGAAGAGCGGTGGCGTACGTCGGATAGGCGTGAACGGCTGTGGCGACATCGCCTACGGTCAGCCGTTTCGCGATCGCCAGGCTCAACTCGCCGCTGACTTCACCGGCGCGAGCGGCCACGATCGTTGCCCCGATGAGAGTGCCCCGCGCGTCCGACATCAGCTTGATGAACCCGTCTTCGTCGTCGTCGCACTTGGCGCGGTCGATGTGGGGCAGATCCCACCGGGTCGCCCGAGCGCCGTTGCCGAGCTGCTGTCGTGCGCCGGCTTCCGTCAATCCCACCTGTGCGACTTCCGGATCAGTGAACGTGACCCACGCGAGCGGGTTGGGGCGGCCCGATGCGCTGCCGGGCAGCAGCGCGTTGCGCGTGGCTTCAAACGCCTGCCAACCGGCGACGTGCGAGAACTGCTCGCCGCCGATGACATCGCCGGCGGCATAAATGTGCGGGACGTTTGTTCGCAGCCGATCGTCGACTGGGATGCCACGTGATGAGTACACGATGCCGGCGCGATCCAACCCGAGGCCATCGACATTCGGTTGGCGTCCGGCCGCCACCAGCAGGCTTTCCGCCCGCGCCTCACAGCCGTCGTCGACGGTGACAACCACGGCGCTGGGTTCTTGCCGCACCGAGGCCGCTCGTCCTCGCAGGAGTCGGACGCCCTCTCGCTCGAACACGCGCTCGATCACTCTGGCCGCGTCGGGGTCGTCGTGCGACAACAGTCGTGGCGCCACGATCATGACCTGGCTGCCGAGCCGTTGAAAGGCCTGCGCCAGCTCTACGCCGAGTGGACCGCCGCCGATCACAATGAGCGATGCGGGAAGATGTGCGCTGTCGAAAATGTTGTGATACGTGAAATACAGCGTACCGGAGAGACCAGGGATCGACGGCACGACGGGCACGGCGCCCGTGCATATTAAGCAATGTTGCGCGGTGACCGACCGGCTGCCAACGCGCAGGATCCGCTCGTTCTCGAACGACGCGGCCCCCAAGGCGACATCAATGCCCTCGCCCGCCAACGCCTCGGGCGACGTCGGTTCGTAGATCTCCCGGACTTTTTGTTGCACATAGTCCCGAACCGTCGGCATATCGACCTTGCATGGGGATGCGCTGATTCCGAAGCGGGCCGCAGTTCGAATCTCGTGGGCTGCCTTCGCCACTCTGATCAGCGACTTGCTTGGCACACATCCTGTCCACGTGCAGTCGCCACCGATGCGATCGCGTTCCGCGAGCAGGACTCGCGCCCCAAGTTGCGCGGCAAACCGCGCGGCGATGAGGCCGCCAGCCCCAGCGCCGATGATCGCCAGATCGTGCTCAACGTGCGGCATGCAGACGCACCTCAGACGAGGAATCCCGCGGTGACCACGAACGGGCCAGAAGCGCGAGAGCGGCGGACGCGAGGAACAGCGTTGCGTACGTCAGCCCGTCAATGTCGAGCCATCGTCCCATGATGCCCGCCACCGCGCTTCCGACGAGTGCTCCGAGGCCGAGGAGAAACGAGTACACGCCCATCGTGCTACCTCGGCCGGCCGACGACTCTACCGCAGCGGCTAACAGCGAGAGCGCAGCGGGCGTGAATCCGCTCTCAACCATGATGAGCATTGCGATGACCGCCGTCATCATCCAGCGCAGCGACGCTGGCTGACCGCCCATGTGATTCAACAGCAGGAATCCGACGCATACCGCCAGCATCGCCATGAGCGACACACGGAGCGCGTGGCGGAGGTCGATGTGAGGGAGCACGCGACTCCAAATCAGGACGCCAGCGCCAAATACGACGGTGTACGCGAACAGCAGCCACCCAAGCCCGGCGATGTTCTCGGCAAAAAGACCGACGAGGAACTGTGGTCCCACGGAACGGTGCGTCAACAGAAAATAGAGCGTCGGCCCCAGCCACAGTCCGAGGATCGTGTTCATGCAGAGCCAGACCGGCGCGAGCTGTCGGACATCCGGCAGCCCGAGCGAATGGCTTAAGCCTCGCCACGCCTGGCGGGCGCGGTGGCGCGGCTGGTTAACACGCGCCGCGAGCAGGAGGAGTGCCGCGACGAGGTAGAGCAGGCTGAGTGCGATGAATGAGTCTGCACCGAATCTGATCCAGAACTGGCTCGCCACGAGGCCGCCAAGCGCCAAGCCCGCCAGCAGCGATAGCTCGAAGTAGCTCATCGCGCGTGAACGAAGCGTCGCGTCGTCTGCCGTGGCATCCGTAAGATACGCGAGCAACGGCGGGGCCGTCGCCGCAGCGGCCAACCCTTCAAGGACGCGGCTGAGCACAAAAATATGCACGTCGTGCGTGATGCGAAAGAGAAACGTCGCCGTCGCGGCGAGCAGCGCCCCAACCGTCATGATCACGCGCACCGACATCATGTCGGACAGCAGGCCGAGCGGCATTGCGCCCACCAACTCGGCCGCGAACGACGCGGTCGCGAGTACGCCAACGAACCCTGCGCCCATCGGAAAGCCGCGGCCTGCTAAGTCGGCAATGTACGTTCCGACCAGCACGCTGCTTGCGCCAGCAGCTACCCGGAGAACGCCATTACCGGCGATGACCCATGGCAGGCAACGCCCGAGCGCGCGATCAGGCGTGCGTGACGCGCGCCTCCGGTGAGCTGGCGATGACACCGAGAAGGGTGCCGTGGAGGATGTGTCCAATTAGGTTGACCAGTCGGCAAACGCCATGAGGAGCACGCGAAGCGGATGCGGCAGCGAAAGCACCGCGTAGGGTACCAGAAAATGCTAAGCGTCACCGGTGACCCCAGGCGTACGAAGGGCTTGCGTCTCTTCCGGCAAAGACGCGGAGGCGGTCGTTATTCTGCTCGGCGGCCAGACGAATAAGCGCCAGGACCGCGACGCTGCAATTGCGCCTGAGCCAAGGGCCCCGCTACGAGAAGCCCAAGGCGCGGGTCCAAAGCGTTTGAGGGGCGAGCGCGCGACTCAGGTCCCCGCTAGGTCACGCGAACGTTCTCTGCACGCGGACCCTTTGGTCCCTGCCCGCGTTCGAATGTCACTGGCTGGCCTTCGCGCAGTTCGTCGAAGCGGACGCCGCTGCAGGCGGACTGGTGAAAGAAGTACTCGGTGCCGTCGCTGGCCGCAATGAAACCGAATCCCTTGTCCGTCAGCCGCTTGACCGTGCCGTTCATCGTCGCCATGGTGTGCCTCTTCGAAAACTAACCTTGATTGATGCCGATCCATCATGCCCATCGCGCCGAACGCTGCATGCGCGCGCTGTCGGTCGCGATCCCAGTATTCGCATACATTTGTCGATACAGCTGCGAAACGCTGCGTGCCGTTACTAAGCGCCCACCGTCGTAAATCGGCCGCAGCTCGGCGACACCAAACGACTGCGAGCTCGGGTTGACCAGGTGAACGCGTGACATCGAACTCCTTGTCAGTCGATTGGTACTGAGTTGGATTCTGCGGTGTCCGCGCACCGAATGATCTTCCGCTCAGCCAGTTCGTGTTGCGCGGTCACCGCGACCTTCGCCGACGGCGGGACGCGTGGTGTGCATCCTCGCTGCAATTGAGCCGCTCGGAGACCGCAGAGCACCGCGAATTCGAATGCGCTCATTCCGTCCGGACGCTTGACCATCGTGACTCTTGGCAATCTCATACAGCTCATGAACGACACGTAGGCGAGGGTCATGACGACGATGATCGCGAGGGCTCGGCGAAAGCAAGTCGCCGACGTACCCTCCGGTCGTGCGCGACGCCAGGTGCGACCTGTGCCGCCCATCGAGCATTGAAGCCTGGATTACGATCGAATTGAAGCGCCAAATGACACCCTCACAAGCTTGGGCTTTGGTGAGGGCTCGGCCGGACCGGCCGAAGACTCAGAAAAGCAGGACGCGTGCAGTATAACCGGTTTAGCGTAGCCGCGGCCGCCGTTTGACCCGCAGCGCGCGGGCGCCGCTGACGTCATCCTCCAGCAGCTCGAAGATCACCGCATCCCCGACCGCGAAATCGTTGAACGCAGTGCGTTCCTCGAGGTCGCTCCGATGGAAATAGATCTCGCGACTGTCCGCGAGACGGATGAAGCCGTGGCTTTGTCCAACCAGCAGCTTAACGATGCGTCCTGTTGACGCGGCGCCGCGTTGCTCTGCCGGCCGCTCCGGCCCCGCCGGGCGACGTGGCGCCGTTCGCCCGGCGCGACGGGACTGATGTATCACGGTGCTACCAGCGCGGTTCTCGCCGACGGTGGCCGCCGCCGAAACCGCCGCCGCTGCGCGCCGCCTTTGGACGGGCCTCGTTCACGGTGAGGTTTCGGCCGCCAACCTGCGTCCCGTTCAACGCGGTGATCGCGTTCTGCGCCTCCTCATCCGTGCTCATTTCGACGAAGGCAAATCCGCGCGCGCGGCCGGTCGCTTGATCGCGCATGACGTTCACCGACTCGACCGATCCGGCCCGCCCGAACAGCTCCTGCAACTCGGTTTCGCCAACTTCGTAAGGCAGGTTTCCAACATACAACTTCCGACTCATAGCATGAACCCCTCTGTCGCAGTGCGACGTTCCCGATCGTCGTCATCGACGACGGGTGGATGTCGTCTCGTAGCTAGGCTGAACTTCAGAAGGAGCCAGTCAAGGAGGCTCGTCACCCTGGAGGACGGCGAGTACGCGGCAAGATCCGACCATGGACTGTAGCACGAAAACCGACTCATGCGCGATGGCCCGGGTCGGCCAATATCCGAGGCGCACGTTGGAACTACATTCCTGGTCGAGTCGTATGATTGTTCGTCATCGCAAGGGCCTTCATGGCCGCGGCCACAACCAGCCGAACGTTCCAGCTGTAAGGAGCGCATAGATCAGTCCATCAACCGTCGCCTTAATGGTTGTCAACCATGCGCGGCGATTCCAGATTGACATCTGCCACAACGCGACCGAATACCCAATGAAGGCGGTGGCGCCGACGAATCGGAACACTTGCAGATAGTCCGTTCCGGGCGGCAGGGCGCGCCCTGCGACATACGCGGCAAATACGCCGATGACGACGCAGGACCCGACTCTCAAGTGCGCCCGGTGGAGGCGCCACGGGCGTGGACGGGCGTTTGACCGTCGCGCAGCCACCGGCGCAAAGCACGCACCCGGCCAGCAGGACGGAAGCCGGGGGACGCACCCGCATCTACTCTTTGTTCCGCGTCGCCAAATCGTAAATCAAACCGCCGATGCCACCAGCCGTGGCGCCTACCGCCGCGCCCTTCTTGCCCCCGGCGATGGCGCCAATCGCCGTGCCCGCTCCTGCGGTGCCGCCGATGATCAACGCGTCCTTCTCCCAAGACCGCTTCTGCCTGTGCTCGGGCTCCGTTCGCTGCTCCACGACCGCTGGGGCACTCGTCACCTCATCCCGCGTTGCGCTCTCTTTGATGTGGACGGGATGCAGCCCTTGGTCGTCGCGAAGATACACGCCGTGGGCCTCATTCCTGCGCTGCTGGGGCACGAACAAGTGCGCCTTTCGCCCGTCGGCCAGGGTCACCGGCACGAGCGTGCCGCGAATCGCGCCATCGGACGTCGTCACGTTGTCCATGTACGCCCCGGAGACTCCGTACTGCTGCTCAATCTTCTCTGGTGTGACGGCCTCCGCCTTCTGCTCGCAGCCAACGAGTACAGTGGTGCTTGCGAGCACGAAAGCCGCCACACATACGCGAGCGAGGGTAGTGCTTTTCAAAGTCGTGTTCCTCATGACATCCGTCCTTTGCTTCATCGACCACCGAAATCCACACCAATCTCTTCTCTACTTTTCGTCGCTGCCGGCTTTCTTGCTCCCAGCGGTCCCGTGGACGTTCTCGTCGTTGTAGATTCCGCCTTGAGATCGTCGTCGGCTTCGCGCTCTGCTGTGTCAGCGCGCCGCCTTGCTGTGCTCGCGGAGGAGTGCGTCACCGCCTGAATCGCTTGGCCGAGACTCATGCCCTTTTGGGTCATGTCGACTTGCAACTGTGAAAAGCAGGTGGCCCCGCAGTCCAGATTGCGGGCGACGTGCAGCGCCGCGATGAATTGCCCCTGATTCTTGAAACCCGTGGAGGCCTGATTGAGCGTCATGCCCGATGGCAGGAGCGCAATCACCTTTGCCTCCAGCTGGGGACGCGACGTGATCTCCGCCGCGATCGGGTTCAAGGTGGTGGACGTCGACGCGCCGGATTTGGTCGAGTCCGTTGCAGTGCCTGGAGTTGTCGGCTTCGCTGTTGACGGCGTGGCGTGGCCGGGTGCCGTGGGTGGCGCACCCTGCGGGCCCGCTCCACGCGTCTGCGCGTGCGCCGGAGTGACCACCACACACGCCAACGCGACAAAACTGTAAGCGAATTGCGAAAACCGCATGAGTGTCTCCCCCTTCACTAACAGCTCAGCGGCAACGCATGTGCCAAGTGAGGACGGCAAAAATGGCCGTGAATTTCAGCGACACAAACGACCAGCGCACAGAGTTGTGTGCTTCTTACATTCACTGCCGATCCTCGTCTCGTCTTCGTGGGGAGTTCGTTGCGCTCTTGGGTTGTGGGCGTCCAGGCCCCCTTGCTGCTGACGCCTGGTGCCCTTCAAGCAGGGGATCGCTCGCGGCGCACAGCTAGAAGAATGGTGATGATCGCTGTGGTCGTGAGCGTCACGCTCGAATCCCCGCCGACGAGCCGTTGATTGATACGGCGGGCCGTGGACGCCGCCTCGCCGAGATCGGCGCCCTGCATGGTGTCGACCGCGGCATTGACTCGATCAAGATCGACGCCCATCGTGGCGCGCCGCCGTGGCTGCCGGGTTTCGCAATCGCCCTACCTAATCGTTAGACCGGTTGAAGTGCGGAGCCTGGAAGGACTGTTGCGGCGGCCAAGCAGGGTCAGCGACGCAACGGTGACGAACATTCTGTCACCGCAACCCCTGCGTCACCCGGGTCCGACCTTGGCGCCGCGCCGTTCACAGCGCACAGCCTGCGAAATCGAATAGCACTTCACCGGCACCCCCTATGCCTCTGCTTCGACGAAGCGCCTCCAGAGCCGTTCGGCTACGGCCGCCGCTTCATCGGGATCGTTGCAGCGTTCCGTCAGGAACACGTGGCCGTCGTTGAGGACTTGGACTTCGCAGCACGAGGACTGAGGGCAGATGAGCACGCAGTGCAACCTCCCGGACGTCCAGAACAGATGAGCGTGTTGCGTGGGGCGCTGCGCGTGCAACGGAACGCGATACTAGACACATTTCGGCCACAAGTCACGCCATTTTGCATCGGGGAGCTGTCAGATAGACCAGTCACCTCAACCGTTCAGTCATCTGTAAACTCGGCTGTGACATAGACTGCGCAGGCGAGCCGTTCCCAAGACAAAAACACGAGTCCGTCGTCCCCGAGTCCGTCCAAAAGCGCGCGTCGATATGTGGCGCACCGCCTACGCCGAACTGCGCGACTTGTCACGGCGGAACGAAACCGCGATTAAGCGAATCCAGACGGAACTCACCGTTCAATTTCAACGAATCGCCGAGATCCAAGCGCTGCTGGATTCCCGACCATGGCCGAAGCCGACGCAGCGCAGGACGGCGGACGATGAATGAGCGTTGGCTGCGTGGTCAGGCCCAGACATGTTCAGTGGGAGTCAGTTCCACCGGAGGAAAGAGTCAACGAACGTGCTCGGAGCTGGGGCCCTCACGACATTGGAGGCTCGACCAACTCCACGGACGAAGACAGGTCGATGGCGTTGTGGAGCGTTCGATACAGAGGGCAGCGCGGTGGGTACAGAGCGTGCACGCGGTCCACGGTCTGGCGCGCATCTGACGATGCGACGAG
>Ga0306922_10003113_pt1 | contig 15479 bp, 6 predicted proteins | sample sta12Cox44000082_FD_203758 | JGI IMG/M metagenome (GOLD analysis project Ga0306922, IMG submission 203758) | Lab enrichment of tropical soil microbial communities from Luquillo Experimental Forest, Puerto Rico - statoxic.12C.oxic.44.000.082 (v2)... | ecosystem: Environmental > Terrestrial > Soil... | reverse complement strand
GTCCTCAGTTGAAATTCCGGTGTCGCTCGGGTGGGCGCATCCGCTGGTGGCGGAGTGGTTCGCGCGCAAGTTTGGCTCGCCCACCGAGCCGCAGGAACAAGGCTGGCCGGAGATCCTGGCGGGTCGGACCACGCTGATTTCAGCGCCAACCGGCTCGGGCAAGACGCTGTCGGCGTTTCTGATCTGCATCGATCGACTGGTGCGGCAGGCGATTGATGGCAGTCTGCTGGATCGAACCGAGGTGCTGTATGTATCCCCGCTAAAGGCCCTGGGAAACGACATCCAGAAAAACCTCGAAGGGCCGTTGAGCGAGATTCTTGCTCTGGCAGCAGAGCGCGGAATTCTGATGCCGGAGATCCGCACCGCCGTGCGCACCGGCGATACGCTCGCGCATGAGCGGCGCGCCATGCTGAAGCGGCCGCCACACATCTTGGTCACCACTCCGGAGTCGCTGTATATCCTGCTCACCGCCGAGAAGAGCCGCGCGATCCTGCGCGATGTGCGCACGGTGATCGTCGACGAGATTCACGCTGTGGCCGACGACAAACGCGGTGCCCACCTTTCGCTGTCGCTCGAACGGCTTGACCTGCTGGCGGGAAATCCGACGCGCATTGGGTTGTCGGCAACGCAAAAGCCTATTGAGCTGGTAGCGCACTTCCTGACAGGAGCGGGGCGGTCAGCACCAGCGGTCGTGAATATCGGGCATCGGCGCAAGCTCGACCTGGCGGTAGAAGTTCCGGCCTCGGAACTGGGTCCCATCGCCAGCAACGAGATGTGGGGCGAGATTTATGACCGCATTGCAGCCCTGGCACTGGAGCATCGCTCGACGCTGGTGTTCGTCAACACGCGGCGCTTGGCGGAACGCGTTGCTCTGCGACTGAGCGAGCGCATCGGCGAAGAGCTGGTCGCTGCCCACCACGGTAGCCTGGCTCGCAAGATGCGTCTGGCCGCGGAACGCAAGCTGAAGAATGGCGAGATTCGCGTGCTGGTCGCAACGGCGTCACTAGAACTTGGTATCGACATCGGCAATGTCGATCTGGTGTGCCAGATCAACTCTCCTCGCGCAATCGCGGTTGCATTGCAGCGCATCGGGCGCGCAGGACACTGGCGTGGTGCGATTCCGAAAGGACGATTGTTCGCCACTACCCGCGACGATCTGGCGGAGTGTGCTGCGGCGGTGTATGCCATTCGACATGGCGATCTCGACCGGTTGGCGGTGCCGGACAAGCCGCTCGACATCCTGGCGCAGCAGATTGTCGCCATGTGCAGTGCCGAGGATTGGGACGAGCCTGCACTGTTCGAGCGCGTTCGCCGAGCCTATCCCTATCGCGATCTGACCTCCGACGAGTTCGAACGCATCCTCGAGATGCTGTCCGAAGGGATTGCCGCGTCGCGCGGGCGTTACGGAGCTTACCTGCATCGCGACATGGTGAACGGGAAGCTGCGCGCGCGCCGGGGATCGCGGCTGGCGGCGATCACCAGTGGAGGCGCGATTCCGGAGACAGCGCTTTACACAGTTGTCGCGCAGCCCGAAGAGGTGGTTGTCGGTACGGTCGACGAAGACTTCGCAGTGGAGAGCAACTCGGGCGACATCATGCTGCTGGGTAACACTTCATGGCGTATTACGCGCGTGGAATCGAAGTCGGGGCGGGTCGTGGTCGAGGATGCTCACGGCGCGCCTCCGACAGTTCCCTTCTGGCGCGGCGAGGCTCCGGCGCGCACGGCCGAGCTTTCCGAACACGTAGCAAATCTGCGAGAACGCCTCAGCGCAATGCTGCCAAACGCTGCGCCGTTGCCAGCGCCACCAACGAAGCTTGACGGAAGCGAACCTGCTGAAGCTCCGAAGCGCTTGCGCGGGCTGGAGTCGAATCCCGAGGTACAGGCCGCTATCGCGTGGCTGAAGACCGAGTGCGGGCTGGATGATTCGGGTGCGGAACAGCTGGTCGAGTACATCATCACCGGCCGAGCTGTGCTCGGCGACGTCCCCACCCAAAAGACGATCATCGCCGAGCGCTTCTTCGATGAGGGCGGAGGCATGCAACTTGTCTTGCATGCGCCGTTCGGCGGGCGTGTGAACAAGGCCTGGGGACTTGCGCTACGCAAGCGCTTCTGCCGCTCCTTTAATTTCGAGTTGCAGGCAGCAGCAACGGACGACGGCCTGAACATCGCGCTCGCTGAGCAACACAGCTTTCCGCTCAGCGACGTATTTCACTACCTCGAAGTGGAGACCGTCGAAGAAATTCTCGAGCAGGCGGCGCTGGCCTCGCCCATCTTTGGCACACGTTGGCGCTGGGACGCCAGCCGCGCGCTGGCGCTGCTGCGGTTCCAGGGCGGCAAGAAGGTCCCGCCTTACATCCAGCGCATTAAGAGCGATGATCTGATGGCCGCTGTCTTCCCGGAGGTCGCGGCGTGCTTCGAGAACATCGAGGGCGACATCAGGATTCCCGATCATCCGCTGGTCGAAGAGGTGATGAAGGATGTCCTGACCGAAGCGATGGACATCGACGGCCTGCGCGAGGTGCTGAGGGGCATTCGCAACGGATCGATTCGCTGCCTTGCGGTAGATACTCCGGTGCCATCGCAGTTTTCCCACGAGATTCTCAACGCGAATCCGTATGCCTACCTCGATGACGCTCCGCTGGAAGAGCGGCGGTCGCGCGCGGTAGAGATGCGGCGGATCTTGCCGGATGCGGTGTTGAACGAAGTGGGGCGGCTGGACCAGACGGCGATTCGACGCGTGCGGCAAGAGGCGCGTCCTGACGTACGCGACGCGGAAGAGTTGCACGATACGCTCGAGACGCTGATTGCGTTACCCTTAGCGTTCCATGATCCGGAATGGCAGGCGGTCGCAGAAAAGTGGAAGCCGTTTCTCGACGAGTTGATGGGGACGTGGCGCGTTGTGCTAGCGAGTGTGGGCGAGCGGCGCTATCTTGTCGCATCGGAACGGGCCAAGGAATTTCGACTGATCTTTCCCGACGCCAAGTTCGACGTAACGCCTCCGGAGTTGCCCGCGTCGGCGGATTCGCGCGACGACGCGCTGCTAATGATGTTTAAAGGTTGGGCGATGCATTCCGGGCCGACGAGCGCTTCCGGGCTTGGGTATCTGCTGGGTGTGCCTATTGCTGACGTAGCACGGACGTTCCTTCGTCTCGAGGCCAGTGGTTCCACGCTGCGCGGCAACTTCACCGGTCAAGCCCAAGGCAGCGAACCCGAAACGACCGAATGGTGCGATCGGCGGCTGCTGGCGCGTATTCATCACCTGACGGTTGCGACGCTTCGCAAGCAGGTTGAGCCAGTAACGGCAGCTCAGTTCATGCGCTGGCTGCTGCGCTGGCAGCATCTGGCTCGGAATTCGCAGACAAGTGGCGAGCGGGGATTGCTAGAGGTGCTGCGGCAACTGCAGGGATTTGAGATTCCCGCCAATGCCTGGGAGAAGCAGGTGCTGCGGCCGCGAGTGAACGGTTACGATCCGGCGATGCTCGACCAGCTGTGCCTGACGGGCGCTGTAGGCTGGGGGCGGTTGTCGCCGCATCCCGCGACGCTGGAGGAATCGGGTAGCGGGCGGCGCCGTGTCGTACCCACGAGCGTTGCGCCGATCACGTTTTTTGTGCGCGAGGATTCTGACTGGATGCAGCCTCGCCATGCCGCGGATGCGGAGAGCGAAGAGCGAGTTCTGAGCGAGACCGCGAAACTCGTGGCGAATTTTCTCCGCCTGCGCGGGGCATCGTTCTTTGCCGACATTGTGCGCGGAACCGGAAGACTCAAGGCTGAAATCGAAACTGCTCTCTGGGAACTGGTCGCAGCCGGCCTGGTGACGGCGGATGGCTTCGAGAATTTGCGGTCGCTGATCAATCCCGCCCGGAAGTCGACGCCGGGAGCCCCGAAGCTGGCAAAGCCACGGCACTCGACTGGGCGCTGGTCGCTGCTGTACGCAGCCGAATCGCCCGATCGCAACAAGATGCTGGAAGCGATGTGCCGCATGCTGCTGGCCCGCTACGGAGTCGTTTTCCGCGAGGTCCTGGCACGGGAATCGAATCTGCCGAAGTGGCGCGAACTGTTGATCATGTTCCGGCGCCTGGAAGATCGCGGTGAAGTGCGCGGAGGAAGGTTTGTCAACGGATTTCTGGGCGAGCAGTTTGCATTACCCGAGGCTGTGGAATCGTTGCGCGCGATGCGTAACCTGCCGGCGACGGGCGAGACGCTTGTCCTATCCGCCGCCGATCCCCTGAATCTTATCGGCTTCATCGTGCCCGGCGAGCGCGTACCGGCGATTTCCGGAAGATATGTGAAGTTCAGGGACGGAGTTGCGGTCGACCCGGAAGAACGAAATGCGCTCCTGCGAGAGGCTGGGGCGAAGTGATCGATCGCGACCTCATCGAAGGCGTCGACTACTACGTCGAAAATGGACTCTTCGTTTTCACCTCGCAGTACCTGAGGGAGCGCGGTTATTGCTGCACATCGGGATGCAGGCACTGCCCCTACGGGTTTCGGCGGGAGCCGCTCGATCCTACAGAAAGAAGCCGGCAGCAATAAGCTCGCGTCAGGCCATTAGAAACTGCTCCCGCCACATGTCTATCCCTGCGTGCCGAAGTGTTCCGGCGTGATCTTGATGAGGACACGCTGCTCACCGGGACGAGCGAATGGATACTTGTCTTTGTCGAGATACTTTTTGGCCATCTTGTCGATGTGCTTTTCGGCGCCGTTCTCGGTGACTTCAGCGACCCGACCCCTGATTTCCATGTAGCGGTAAGGATTGTCGGGATCGATGAGCGTGACGGCAACGCGGGGATCGCGGCGTACGTTCTTGTCTTTCTGGCGGCCAAGTGCGGTGTTGACAAGTACCTTTCCGTTTTCGAAATCAACCCAGACTGGCGTAGTTTGCGGGCTGCCGTCGGGCATGAGGGTGGTGAAGCTGCCGAATGCGCGTTTCTGGAACAGATCTTTATAGCTGTCGGGGAGGGTAGCTGCCATGGCGGATCTCCTTGCCAGTAATTTGACGAAGGCCTTTGCCTGCGCAACGTCATATTCGATTCCCGAAACATTGTAAGCGGTGCAATTGAGTTTCGAAGATCACCGCGTGGTGATGGATGCGCCGGGTACAATCCATAGCGGTAACCAAGGAGCATTCATGATCGCTTTGCGGAGTCGCAGAGAATTCCTGAAAGTGACCGCGGGTGGGGTCGCAAGCTGGCAGCAACGGAAATGCTGGCCAATGCGCAAGCGTCTTCGGCAATCGCATCGTTGCCCAAGGGCGAGATTAGCGTTCGAGTCACCGACAAGACGCGGAAATACGCTAGCGTGAAAGCGCTCGAATGGAAATCGTCGCCTGCAGCTGGGGCCAACGCGATTATGATTCGCGCTGACCAGCGCCAACAGCCGGTGTTGGGCTTCGGAGCCGCATTTACCGATGCGGCGTGCTACATGTTCAATCAGCTCGCTCCGAATGCGCGTGCCGATCTTTTTCACGAACTGTTTTCGCCCACTGAGATGGGCTTGAGTGTCGGCCGCGTCTCGATAGGCTCAAGTGACTACTCCGTGTCGGTCTACAGCTACGACGAGGGGACAGCGGATCCGGAGCTGAAGCGGTTCTCTATCGACCACGACAGGGCTTATATCCTTCCCATGCTGACCGAGGCCCGGAAGGTCAATCCCGAGCTGTTTCTGCTGGCATCGCCCTGGAGTCCGCCGGGCTGGATGAAGTCGAGTGGCACGATGCTGGGCGGCGCGATCTGGAGACGCTACTTCGCGGCGTACGCTACGTATCTGGCGATGTTCCTGAAGGCTTACCAAGCGGCGGGGGTGCCGATCAACTCGATCACTTCCCAAAATGAAGTCGATACCGACCAGGACGGCAAGATGCCTGCGGCGATGTGGCCACAGGAGTTCGAAATGGACTTCGTGCGCGATCACCTCGGTCCGAAAATCGCAGCCGAAGGCCTTGACACCAAAATCTGGCTGCTCGATCACAACTACAGCTTGTGGGGGCGCGCAGTGTGCATGCTCGACGATCCAGGGGTGAGCAGGTATGCCGACGGCATCGCCTGGCACGGATACGTGGGAACTCCGGACCTGATGAGCCGGGTGCACGAATACCATCCCGACATCAAGATGTATTGGACCGAAGGCGGACCCGACATCACCGCTCCGGATTACCAGACCGACTGGTCGAAGTGGAGCGCGACGTTTGCTGACATTCTCGAGAACTGGTGCGGTTCGATCATCGGCTGGAACCTGGCGCTTGACGAGAATGGCAAGCCGAACATCGGGCCCTTTTTGTGCGGAGGCGTCGTGACCATCAACTCCAAGACGCACGCCATCATGCGCAGTGGGCAATACTGGGCACTGGCGCATTACTCGCGAGCAGTGAAACGTGGTGCAGTAAGAGTGGCGTCAGACTCCGCGTCGGCGGATGTGAAGCATGTGGCATTTGTAAATCCCGATGGATCGATGGCGGCTGTGATCACCAACCAGGGGGCTGCCAGGACGGTCGAACTGCATGCGGGAAGTTCGTCTACCGAGTTGGCGATGACGGAGGATTCGATCGCAACGCTAACCTGGAGCGCATAATTCAAAAGAGGCCGGCACCCATCGGCCGGCCCCGCGCCACCGGGAAATTTTGCGCGAGTTACCTCACCCCCATCAGCAGTTCCATGGTGAGTTGATCGAGCCGTTCGTATTGCTTGCCCTTTTGGGCGAGCGCAGCACGATCGAAGTTGGTCGCGAGCAACTTCTGCGCTCCGGGGCTGGAATACGAGCCCACCCCGCTTCCATCGCCCGCCGACAACTCCTTCACGATCGCCTGAATTTCCGGGTCTTCATTCCACTGCTTTGCCTTCTCCTTGAAGATGACGTATGTGCGCATGCAGCCACGCGCGAAGTCCTTAACACCCTCGATGTCCTCGGTGCGATAGGCATGCGCATCGAAGTGTCGGGGACCGTCGTAGCCGACGTCTTCGAGAAATTTCACCAGCCAGAACAACGCTTTCGGAGTGGCCGAGCCAAAGCGATAGTCCTGGTCGTAGCGGCCAGGCAGCTGGTCGTTGAGATCGATATGGAAGAGCTTGCCGGCCTCCCAGGCCTGCGCGACCGCGTGGAGCACGTTCAGCCCGGGCATCGTCTCATGAGCAACTTCGGGATTGACGCCCACCATTTCCGGATGCGCGAGCGTCGGAATAAACCCGAGGTAGGCGCCGGTCGTGGCCATGTAGATGTCGCCGCGCGGCTCGTTGGGCTTGGCTTCGAGCGCAAACTTGTATCCGTACTTCTTGTCGAGGTTGTACCCGCACAGGTAGTTCAAGGCCTCACGAAGGCGCTTAACCGCCTGATCGGGACGGCGGCAGGCGTCGGTTTCGGTGCCTTCCCGTCCGCCCCAAAGGACAAAGATCTTGGCGCCCAGTTCAGCGCCGAGGTCCATCGCAGTCATAGTCTTTTGCACAGCATAGGCGCGGACGGCAGGATCATTGGCGGTAAAGGCGCCATCGCGAAAAGCCGGATCGTAAAACAGGTTGACAGTTGCCATGGGAACCGAGATGCCATGCTGCTTGCAGGCCGCCTTGAACTCTCGGACGATGCGGTCGCGCTCAGCGGGTGTAGCGTCAATGGGAACAAGATCGTTGTCGTGCAAATTCACGCCCCATGCGCCGACTTCCGCCAGCAGTCGAACGATGTCGTTGGGTGGAATGGTGGGCCGAACGGCCTCGCCGAAAGGATCGCGGCCTCGATTGCCGACTGTCCAGAGGCCGAATGAGAATTTGTGCTCGGGCCGTGGATCGTATTTATCGCTGGGCATGATTCCTCCAAGAAAGTTCGTGGTTCAAGCAACCGCCGATGATTTCGAATTACGACGAATGTCGCGCAGTGCAGGATAAATGCGCCGATACAACTCATACTGCTGGTTCATGAGAGCGTTGGTTGCGGGATCAGGCTGGATCTGTTCGGAGACGCGCACGGAGCGCCGACAAGCCTCGTCGACGGTCGACCAGATCCTTCGGCCGACGCCTGCAAGCAGGGCGGCCCCATAGGCTGCGCCTTCTTCCGCTTGTAAGACTTCGACGACGTGACCGTAGACGTCAGCCTGAATCTGGCGCCACAAGGGCGAGCGAGCCCCGCCACCACCAAGACGAATGGTAGTCACAGGAACTTTCATCTCGGCAAAGATGGAGAAGGAGTCGCGCAGGCTGAAGGCAACACCTTCCATAATTGCGCGAACGAAGTGGCCGCGGCCGTGATTCGCGGCAAGACCGATGAGCGCAGCTCGAGCCTGCGGATCGAGATGCGGCGTACGCTCGCCCATCAGATAAGGAGTCCACAGTACGCCGTCGCACCCGGGGGGTACCGCGGCAGCTTCGTCCGAAAGCTGGTCGTAGAGATCGCGCGACTCGTTGCTGCGAGTGCCAAAGTTGTCGCGGAACCAGCGCAACGAGAGACCTGCAGACTGAGTTACGCCCATCACGTGCCAGCGCGCTGGGATGGCGTGACAGAAGGTGTGCAAGCGTCCCTTGGGATCGAGTGCAGGACGGTCGGTCGCTGCAAATACGACACCGGAGGTCCCGATGGTGGCGTGCACGGCACCGGGGCTGACGATGCCGAGGCCAACTGCGCCTGCGGCTTGGTCGCCAGCGCCGGCAACAACCGGAGTTCCCTGCTTAAGCCCGGTGGCCGCGGCTCCGGCTTCCGAAACGGTGGCGCAGACGTCGGTCGACTCGAAAAGTGGGGGGAGGGCGCTAACTGGGATTGCTGCTGCGTTTGCCATTTCGCTGGACCAACGGCGATGAGCGACGTCGAGCAGTAGCGTGCCGGAAGCGTCCGCCATGTCCATGCCGTATTCGCCGGTCATGCGGTAGCGGACATAGTCCTTGGGCAGCAGCATGGTGCGGAAGCGGGCGAACAGCTCGGGCTCGTACTTGCGTACCCAGAGAAGCTTGGTCAGCGTGAAGTTGGTCAGCGCGGGATTCGAGGTCCAGGCGATGATCTTCTCTTCGCCGATTTGCTCGGTCAGCTCGCGGGCTTCGTCGGCGGTGCGCTGGTCGCACCAGATCAATGCGGGACGAAGAACCTCGCCAGCGTCATTGAGCAGGACAGCTCCATGCATCTGACCCGAGAAGCCAACCGCAGCTATTTCTGGGGGTTCCGTCTCGGAAGCCGCCATCACCTGCTTGACGGCTTCGCAGGTGGCGCGCCACCAGTCGTGCGGGTCCTGTTCGGCCCAGCCAGTCTCCGGTGATCGGAACGGAGCGTGCTGGGAAGTGCAGGAGCCGACAACGGTCCCGTCGCCGTCGATGAGTACCGCCCTCGTACCGCCTGTACCGACATCAATGCCTAGCAGTCTTTGAGGCATGGATAGGAATCCGCTCTTGGATAAACCGATTATTACGCGGAACAGGTTGAAAGAAAAGTCAAATCGTGTACGTTAACGGTGGTATAAAAGAGGTGAAACATCGGGAGCACACCAACCGGGCTTCGATGAAGAACAAGCGCAGCGGAATACCTCTCATCGCCGAGCTGGCGGGCGTGTCGATTGGCACCGTCGACCGGGCCCTGCACCGTCGCCCCGGCATCAATGACGAGACCCGCCAAAAAGTGCTCGACATCGCCAAGAAGATTGGCTATCGGCCGAATCTTGCCGCCCGTTCGCTCTCCACCGGTCGGCGCATTCGCATCGGCGTCTGCGTGCCGCAGGAAATCCGATACTTCTACAACGAAATGTGGGAAGGCATCAATGCGGAGATCCGCCGGTATTCTGACCGCGGCATCGAGTTCCTGCTGCGTCCGGTGCCGGAGCTCGGAAAGGGCGAACGGCCAGCGTTCCGGGCACTCCTCGAAGAGGGTGTGCAGGGCATCGTCGTAACGCCGGGGAATCCTGACTCGATGACACCCCTGATCGATGCCGCCGAAGATGGCGGCGTGCGTGTGATGTGTGTTTCCACCGATGCGCCGGCGAGCAAGCGATCGTCCATCGTCTGCGTTGAGCCGCGACTGAACGGACTAATTGCCGGAGAGCTCATGGCAAAGTTCGTACCCAAGCGCTCCGAGGTCGCAATCATCACCGGCATGCTCAAAACCGTCGATCACCGGGAAAAGGCAGAAGGCTTCACCAAGAGCTTTACGTCCTGCTGTCCGGGCGGCACCGTCGTCGCTACGATCGAAGGGCACGAAGACGCCGACGAGAGTTTTCGCAAGACGCGCAAGCTACTCAAGCGAACGCCTGACCTGGCGGGAATCTACGTCAACACCGTGAACTGTCTTCCGGTGTGCCACGCTTTGTCGGCGGCTGGACTCGAAGGCAAAGTGCGCGTGATCGCCACTGACTTGTTCCGCGAGATGGCTCCCTTGTTTAAGGCAGCGATTATCGATGCCTCCATGCATCAGCGGCCGTATCGCCAGGGCCAAATCGCAGTTCGCACCTTGGCCGAGCACCTTCTCCATGACACGGATTTGCCGGCAACGCACTACCTGAATCCGGGAATCATCCTGCGATCGAACCTGCACCTGTTTCGCGAAACCGGCGGCAAAGGTGGCTAGCGGGCCCGCAAAGCTGCCGGCAGCTTGTCCGGATCGTAGTTGAACCGGACCAGGCCATCGCGATAGTCGATCCTTATTTCGACCTGGCGAAAAATCGGAAACCCTATAAAACCCGACACTTCGATTCCCAGGTTCTGGCTGATTCGTGACAAGTCGATCGTCGCCATGTACTGATTCGGCTGCCGGATGTTGGCAAACTGCAAGGTTGCCATATCGGTCGTATAGACCTTGTCCACTTCTCCGCTCAGGCCCTTGATGCGGAGATTGTCTTCTGATCTTACCTTCGACACGGTAGCTGCGGCACGGGTCGATATCATGTTCAAGGATGCACCGGTGTCGAGGATGAACAGCATCGCCTTAGACTCGTTGACATGGGTTGGCATCAATAGGTCGTGACCAAGGCGGTAGATTCGGGCCCAATTCGCCATATCCGGCGCGACGTATCGGTCTTTCGGAATGCGGGGAGCCGGCGGCGGGGTAGCGCTGTTTTCTGCGGCTGTTTTCTCTGCTGGCTTTTCAGCTTGTCCCCGATCCTCCGGTTGCTCGCTGGAATCAGAATTCGCCTCGCTCGCGAGCGTAGCTGGGGCCTGGGTGGTATCCTCTGGACGCTTCGGCAGCGGGGACAGTCGGAAGCGATCGCCGGGGATGTCAATGTCCACAATGTAGGAGCTGAAGACGTCGCCACCAATCAGGCCGTCTTCGTCCAAGTTCATCGTCTTCTCAGAGACCGTCACGATGCAGTCCCTGAATTCAAGGTCCCCGACTCGTACCTGATCCACCAGGGCGAGGTAGGCGTTGCGCTGGCCGCTATCGCCGATTCCGTGGAATTCGACGGAAGAGATGCGTTTCAATCCAGCCTTCTCTGCGGCCTTGCGATTGATGAGAATTCCGCTGGCGCCGGTATCGAGAAGAAGTCGCTGGTTGCGATCGTTGATCTTGACGAGAAGACCGTAGCCGGCGACGTGATTGGCGTCACGGAGAAACATCTGCAACTGCGTCTCGGTCTTGTCGACGTTGCTCACCAGCTTGCAAGCGTGCACGGGCTGGTCGGCCGTTGCCTTCAGATATCCCAACCAGGAGTGCAGAGAAGCGTTCTCTTCCGGGGTGTCAGGATGCGGCCCAGCAAGATATTCCTCTAGCGCCTTGATGCGTTCACGCCTCGGTAGCATTTGAAACCACGCGCGCTGTACTGCCGGGTCCCGGGGAGCCATCTCGTGCGCCTTTACGATCTGGTCGTAAGCGCGCCGATAGAGCAATGCTGTCCGAAAGACGCGAGCCAGCCCGAGATACGCTTCCACTGAGTTGGGATCGTTCTTTATAGCCGCTTTGAAGGAAGCCTCAGACTCCGGAATTTCGGCGCGGCGGTATTGCACGTTTCCCATCGCCGCCAGGAGCTGAGCCGAATTTGGATTCGCGGCTAATGAACTCTTCGCGACGTCGTAAGCAGGATCAACCTGATCGGTGCGCAGATACGTCCGAATCAACCCGGCTTGCGCAGGAATCAAGGTTGGCTCGGCCTTCAGCGCTTGCTGGTACTTCTCGATCGCTTCGGTGAAATTGCCAGCCTGGAATTGCTGGTTCGCCGCCGCGAGGTCGGTATTTTCCTGTGGCTTGCTCTCCTGCGACTGGGATAGGACACTGCCGCAGAGCAATATGGCAGGCAGAATGGCGCGTAGTGGGCTTGATTTCATTAGGGGAACCAATTGTTAGACCGCTAAGGAGAGTAGCACGGGTGTAGCTGGCATGGCAGTGATGATCGATCCTCAGCAGAGCAAAATGTGGCGGGTAATGTTCTGGAAGCCGGCCGCATTCTGTAATTCGACCAGACATTACAGGCTGCTGAAGAACTTACTTTTGGACGAGTTTTGTATCAGGGCACGACTTCAGTCGTGCCCTAAAGCCTTTGAAAATACCTCGGGGCTTTAGCCCCTGAAGGAATTCCGCAAAAGCGAAGCCGACTCTTTCCGGACCCGCCTTCGCGTCCCAACCTAAAACGTCACTCTCACCCCAAGCTGCGCCGCGAACGGAATGCCGACGGTCGTACCCGGTCCGAAGAAGTCCCCCAGCGCTCCTGCGGGCACGAGCAACTGATTTGGATTGGTAATCGGAACGCTGCAGGCCGGCGTGGGACACAGTGCTGTGGCGTTGTAGAGGTTGTTCACCGGTGTCGGCAAAGCGGAGATGTCGGTCACGTAGTTTGCGCCGGGGTTGTTGCGGTTGAATAGATTGAAGAACTCAATGAACGGCATGATCTGCCAGCGTTCTTTAACCTGAAACGGCCGGGTGACGCGCAGGTCGACCTGAATGTATGGCGTGCCGCGGAATTGATCGAGGGTGGTCTGAACTCCGTTGATCACCGCTCGGTCGTTGGTTGGATCGCCAAAGCCATTGACGTCCACCGGCGCGGTTAGAGTGATGGGACGCGCGCTTTCCGCCTGGATCAGCGTCGAAAGCTGAAATCCGCCGGGGATGTACACGACCCCCGCCAGCGTGAAGCGACTCGTGACATTCTCGCCGGACGGGCCGTAATCGCCGGGCGCAAACGCATTAAGCGGATTGCAAACTCCGTTGACATAGTCCCAGAGTTCGCCCAGCACGCATCCCCAGGTCTTCGCACTCGACAGCACGTAGGTCGCATGCAAGTTGAAGCGACGTGTCAGGTTGCCCCGCACGCCCAACATCATTGCGCTGTAGCTCGAGCGATTGTCTGATTTGAAAATCGAAATGTCAGCTACGTTGGCCTGTTGGCTGGCTATGTCCTGCGGGAACAACGGCGAGAACAGCGTATAGCCAGACGTGTAGTTGTAGCGGCGATAACCGTGAACGCCCTGCTCATGCACGTAATCAGCGCTGAGGGTCCAGATCTTGTGCCACTGGTATTGCACACCTCCACTTACGGTCACAGCGTATGGAGTCTGATAGTTCGGATCAATGGCAAAGCCTGCGCCTCCGTTGGCCGAACCCGGCAGGCAACCCGGGTCGCCGGGCTGCGTACAGGGTTGAAAAGCCGCAGGAGTGTTGACGGCTTGGAATGCCGTCGCCCATCCGTTTTGCGCCAGATCGTTGTAGTACATGCCGATGCCGGCTCGGACAACCAGGTCCTCAATCTGGTCGGGGTTGTAAGTGATGCCCAGGCGCGGCGCGAAGGCTTTGCGATAGTCATGCGGAATGCCCGTGGGCAACGGCAAGGCGAGGCCGCGGATCGTCTCGACCGCGGGGTTGAAATTCTGGCTTACGCCCGAGGCCTGAAACAAGCCGAACGTCGTATCCCAGCGAAGGCCGTAGTTGATCGTTACCGTCGGCGTGACGCGCCAGCTGTCCATTGCATAAAGCCCCAGCCGCTGTACATTCTGCGAGAAGCTTCCATTGCCGGCCGGGGTTGAGGTCGTCTCGCAATTCGATCCATCGAACGGCGGCAAGCAGTTGAGTTCAGCCGTGAACTGTGCCGGGTTGGTCAGGTAATACGTCGGGTCTTCGGTGAGGACGTAAAGGGTCTCCGCTTGCCCCGGAAACGCACCGCTCAACACCGGCTCGTGAATGAAATCGACGCCAAACTTCGGAGCATGGCGGCCGACAGAACCGCTCACGTCATAGCGGAACTGATACTTCTCCTGATTTCGCAAAACCGGAAACGCGGTGATCGGCGTAACGAACTGGTTGTCGCCGTATGTCTCGAATCCGGAGATGGTCTTCGCGGTTGAACTGAAGGGAAACGCCAGCGCAAAGCCTAGGTAACCATTGCGCGCAGCAGTGCCGTGAAGAAAACTCACACCGAATGTAAAATTTCCCAGCCAATTCAGGCTAAAGGCAAACGTATTGTGAACCGCACCGTTCTGATCGTTGGAGTGCGTCGTGGCCCCGGTAGAAGGGAGCGTTCCCTGCTGCACCAAAGCGTTATTGGTCGTCGAGTTGTCCAGGGCGTAGCGCAGGAACCACTGCGACCGCTGCGATTGCGCCCAGTCAAAGCGAATCATGCCCAGGTAAGACTGGTACGGCGCCCGCACATCTGGAGGCACTGCGATCGACGTCGTGTCGGGCACGAGTCCCATCTGCGCCAGCTGGTTCAGGGCCTGGAATTGCGTCAGACTGGCGGGGCTGTAATTGACGCTGGCGTGCTCGTTGACCATCTCGAAGCCGGAGAAGATCCACAGCTTATCTTTTACGATCGGTCCGCCAATGGTGCCGACGTAATTCTGCCGCGAGAAGGGTTGCTTGGGCTCGGGTGGAGGATTGTCGATGGGAAAGCGCGCATTGAGGGCCGCAGCGCGCTCAAACACGGCAAAGTCGCCGTGCCAGTTGTTGGTTCCGCTCTTGGTGCTGAGGACAACGGAGCCTGCTGTGGTGCGGCCGACATCGGCATTTTGCTGGGACGTTTGGAACAAAAACTCACGAATCACATCGGGAGAAAAGTTCTGGAGGAAGCCGCCAATGTAGTCGTCCGAGTTGTCGACTCCGTCGACCGTGAGTTGATTGTTCAGACCTGAACTTCCACCAGTTGAGACGGCGGTAATACGCGCTTTGGTCGGGTCGGAAGGCTCGACCGGCTCGGTGCCAGGAACCATGTATGCAATGTTGGCAAAGCTGCGCGCCGCCAATGGCATGTTTTCGAGGTCTTGTCCGGATACGACGCCAGCGTTCACCGCATCGGTGGTATCAAGGTCCTGGGTCGAGATCGACGATGCCTCATCTTGAACGTTCACCGACTGCTGCAGCTCGGACGGTCGAAGCGTGACCAACACATCGCGAACACTGCTCACCGGCACAATCACCTCTGAGCGAGCTTCCGCGAAGCCGGTCGCGTTGACCAGCAACTGATACCGACCCGGCATCAAGTCATCGAGGCGGAAATCGCCCCGGCTGTCGGTGATTTCCTGTCGCTCAAGTGAGGTGCCAACCGATCGAAGCGTGACCGAAGCGGCAGGAATCCGGGCGTGGGTGGCGTCCTGCACCTCGCCCTC
>Ga0306922_10003111_pt1 | contig 15486 bp, 14 predicted proteins | sample sta12Cox44000082_FD_203758 | JGI IMG/M metagenome (GOLD analysis project Ga0306922, IMG submission 203758) | Lab enrichment of tropical soil microbial communities from Luquillo Experimental Forest, Puerto Rico - statoxic.12C.oxic.44.000.082 (v2)... | ecosystem: Environmental > Terrestrial >... | reverse complement strand
CACTGACCGCCGTACTCGTTCAGCCAGCGGCGGATGTACTGCATTTCGAGCTCGAAGCGCAGCTCACCGCCACCGGCGGCGTATATCCCTCCGCTCGGCCGCAGCACATCCGGCCCGATCTGTTTCTCGCGCGGCTCCCACACCAGCAGCGGATTGTCCGGGTTGCCCTCGAAGTGGTACGCGACACTGTCCAGGTCATCGAGCACGGCAAGCCGGGCCGCATCGCGACTGATCGCGGCGATGTCTACGGTGTCGCCGGCGCGCACTCGAGTCAGCGTGCGCAGGTACTCGGGATTGACGTATTTGAGACCGCGGAACTGGACATCGGCGACCCTGATCTCGAGGTTCTGGCTCACGGTCACCCGGGTACGCCATGCGGCGTATTCCGCGGGCGACACGGACAGGGTCGCAAGTCTCGCGGCCATCGCCCGGGCAGCCTTCTCACCGAGCGGAATCGTCTCCTCAGTACGCTCGAAATCCGCCGCGCTGAACCCCCCCAGATCGACATCGATACGGATATCGCGATCGGTCAGGGTCTGCAGCTGCACGCGCTCGTTGGCTTCCATCATGATGTCGCTGCTGCGCGATATGAGGCTCGCCGGCCCCACCAGCTGCTCGCGCGTCGCAGTCTGTTTGGCGAGGTTCACGGCGATCACGACGTCACCGCACAGCTTGCGTGCGACGTCGATCGGCAGGTTGCGGACGACATAGCCGTCCGAGAGGACGTACTTATCGGTGACGACGGGCGCGAACGCTCCGGGGATCGCCATGCTGGCCCGCATCGCCGTCGCGATGTCGCCGTGATCGAGCACCACCATGTCACCGGTGAGCATGTTGGTGGCCACGGCCCGGTAGGGAATGGGCAACCGGTCGAAATCCGCCACCGCACGGGACTTGGCCACGTACGAGCGCAGCACGTCCTCGATACGGCTCGATGCGACCAGCCCGCTCGGAGGTACGATCCGCCCGCCCTGCACGCCGAGCTCCACCGAGCCGCTGGTGTCGTTGAAGCGCTTCTGCTCCGCCGGCTCGAAGTCACGACTGCCGACACCGGCGACCACCGATTTCCAGTCGACGTTCTTGACGAATTTCTCGATCTCCGCCGCCGGCATGCCGGAGGCGTAGCCCCCGCCGACCAGCGCTCCCATGCTCGTCCCGGCGATGCAATCGATCGGAACGCGCAGCTCCTCGAGCACCTTCAGCACGCCGATGTGGGCACCGCCGCGTGCCCCGCCGCCAGCGAGCGCGAGGGCGACGCGTGGCCGCCGCGCGGGAGTCGTCGTCGGGGGAGCTTGTCGGGCAGCGCGCGCGCCCTGGGGTGCGGACTGGGGTTCCTGCGCGGCGGACCGGACATCGCGCTCGGAGGTTGCGGTCTCCTGTGCCGCAACACCCGCCGCGAGCGCCGCGGCGAGGCAAATCAGCAGACAGCGATACCCGAGATTTCGACCACGGAATGGTCGCGACATAGTGTCCTCGCTACGGAGTCTAACGTCGCGAGCCCGTTCCACAATCAGACCTCCGGCCTACGGGTGTCCGAACAGCAGCCGCTCACGGGTCACGGCTGAGCGCAGCGAGCTTCGACTGGATTCTGGCGCGCTCACCCGCGGGATCCCTGCCCGGAGCCGCGCGGCCGCCCTTGCCCACTCCGCCGAGCGCCGCACGGTAGTAGTGCCGTGCCAACTCGTTGCGCTGCCGCGCGGCGACGGCGTCGCCAGCGACTTCGTACGCGCCGTACAGATCCGGATTGCGGTCGAGTGCGGCGAACGCGTACTGCAGCGCTTCATCCTGACGGCCGACCGCCAGCGCCTCGTTCGCCCGCCGCAGCGCCGCCTCGCCGGAAACGATATGCGCCCTCTGACAAGCGGCCGCCCCGGCATAGAAGCCGCCGGCGAGACAGACGAGCCCGACCGTCAACAGCAGTGCGAGCGTACGCATGTGTTGGACCTCCCGCGCGGAGCCGGCGGCCCCGAGGCTAGCACTTCGGTCGTCCGCCATGTCGTCTCTCGTGCGCGAAATACGATTGTAGCGGTGAGGCCCGTGCGATCTGTGGACTGCGGGCCGAGCGCGGAGGCCGTCTCATGGGCGTTTCAAGAGTCTGGCGAAATTCCGTTGCCATCGCGGCACTGGTGGCATCCCCGATCACGGCGATCGTGGCAGACCCGTACCCGATCGACCGCGGTTCGGGCACTTTCGCGATCGATCACTCGCAGCTGCGCAACTGGCTGGCTGACGGTGAGCGGGGCATTTGGATACAGGCGGGCGATCTGCACTGGTTTTACGCACGTTTTGCGCACGCCTGTCATGGACTGAGCGCCACGAACTCGCTGGCGTTCGACACACGGGGGACCGATACCATCGATGGTAACAGCGCGGTCCTCGTCCCGGACGGCGGGCGGTGTGCGATGCGCTCCTTCGCGCCGAGCGAGGGACCACCGCCGGAGCGCAACGCCGAGGTGGTCCTGCAACCTCAGGCCCAGTGAGCTCGCCACGGCAGCTGCGCGGCGCGCTGCGCGGTCAGCGGGTGACGGTCGCGTAACCGAGCGTCTTGAGCACCTCGGCGATCTCCTCGAGCGTGCGTGGATCGTCGATCGTCGCCGGCATGTTGTAAGTCTGCGAGTCGGCGATCGCGCGCATGGTGGCGCGCAATACTTTGCCCGAGCGGGTCTTCGGCAATCGGGCCACGATTGCGACGTGGCGAAACGCGGCGACCGCGCCGATGTGCTGCCGCACGCGCTCGATGAGCTCCTGCAGCACCTGTGCCTGGGGTCGGCTGACGCCGGCCTTCAGCACCACGAGCCCGAGTGGCAGCTGGCCCTTCAGTGCATCGGCGACGCCGATGACGGCACACTCGGCGACGTCCGGATGCCCTGCGAGCACCTCTTCCATGCCACCGGTCGATAAGCGATGTCCGGCGACGTTGATGACGTCATCGATGCGCGACATGATCCAGACGAAACCGTCGCTGTCGATGTAACCCGCATCACCCGTCAGATAGTAGCCGGGGTAGCGGCTGAGATAGCCGTCGCGGTAGCCGGCGTCGTTCTGCCACAAGGTGGTCAGCGTCCCCGGCGGCAGCGGCAGACGGATCACGATGTTGCCGATCTTCCCGGCGGCGACCGGTCCACCGGCATCATCGAGCACCTGCACGTCATAGCCGGGCACCGGCACGCTGGCCGAACCGGGTTTGACCGGCAGGGGTGTCAGTCCGCGGCAATTGGCCGCGACCGGCCAGCCGGTCTCGGTCTGCCACCAGTGATCGATGACCGGGACGCCCAGTTTCGCCTGTGCCCAGTGCACCGTGTCCGGGTCACAGCGCTCGCCGGCGAGAAAAAGCGTGCGCAGGCTGCCCAGATCGTAGCGACCGATCAGCGCGCCCTCGGGATCTTCCTTCTTGATGGCGCGAAAAGCGGTCGGCGCGGTGAACAGCGCGTTGACCCGGTGCTCGGCCACCACGCGCCAGAATGCGCCGGCATCGGGCGTGCCGACGGGCTTGCCCTCATACAGGATGCTGGTGCACCCGGCGAGCAGCGGCGCGTACACGATGTAGGAATGTCCCACCACCCAACCGACATCCGATGCCGCCCAGAAGACATCCCCCGGTCGCATGTCGTACACCGCTCCCATCGACCAGGCGAGCGCGACCGCATGGCCGCCGTGATCACGTACCACGCCCTTCGGCTTTCCGGTCGTGCCCGAGGTGTACAGAATATAAAGAGCATCCGTTGCCTCGAGCGAGGCGCACGGCGCGGGCTCGGCCCCGGCGAGCGCGGCCGACCACTCCAGATCGCGCCCGGGCTCGAGTGCCGCCGCTACCTGCGGCCGCTGCAGCACGATGCAGCGTTCCACCACGTGGCTCGCCAGCCGCAGCGCCTCATCCAGCAGCGGCTTGTAGGCGATGACCCGCTGACCCTCGATGCCACAGGATGCCGAGATCACCATCACCGGTTGTGCATCGTCGATGCGCTTGGCGAGCTCGTGCGCGGCGAAGCCGCCGAACACCACCGAGTGCACCGCGCCGATGCGCGCGCACGCGAGCATCGCCACCACGGCCACGGGCACCATCGGCATGTAGATCACCACACGATCGCCGCGAGCGACGCCCTGGGCGGCGAGCGCTCCGGCGAAGTGGGCGACGCGATCGCGCAGCTCCCGATAGCTGAGCCGTGCGACCGTCCCGGTCACCGGGCTGTCGTAGATGAGAGCCGGCTGCTCGCCGCGGCCCTGCTCGATGTGACGATCGAGCGCGTTGTAACAGGTGTTGATGCGCCCGCCCGTGAACCAGCGGTAGAAGGGCGCACGATCCGCATCCAGCACCCGCTCCCAGCGGCGCTCCCAGTGCAGCGCCGCGGCCTGCTCGCCCCAGAAACCGTCGGGGTCCTCGAGCGCACGCCGGTGCGCGTCGCGGTAAGTGTCTGCCGGCATGTTCATCTCCGCGTCCCCCGTGGGCCGTAGATCCTATCCGGTATCATTGCAAGGGGCATCGTTTCGCACGGCGCGGCGGCCGCTGTCATCAGGGGAAGTACCGACGTGTTCGATTTCATCGTCGTGGGTGCGGGCATGGCCGGCGCCAGCGTCGCCGCGGCGCTGGCACGCACGGCCCGGGTCGCACTGATCGAAGCGGAGCGCCAGCCGGGTTTTCACAGCACCGCCCGCTCGGCGGCGCTCTTCGCTCCGAACTACGGCAGCGCGCTCTTCCGCGCGCTCACGCGCGCCAGCGCGGCGTTCATGCGCTCGCCGCCGGAGAATTTCTGTGCGCATCCGCTGCTGCATCTGCGTGGCGCACTCTACCTCGCCCGCCCCGACCAGCAGCAGCGCCTCGAGACGGCACGCCGCGAGATCTGCGCGACGGGGGCGGCGGTCGAGGTACTGTCGCCGCAGTCGGCTCTCGCCCGGGTGCCGCGCCTGCGGCCGCACTACCTGGCGGCAGCGCTCTATGAGCCCGACGTCCACGACATCGATGTCGCGGCGCTGCTGCAGGGTTTTCTGCGGCAGGGCAAGGCTCTCGGGGTGCAGCTGCACGTCGGTGCCCGCTGCAGTGCCGCGGAGCGTCGCAACGGCCTCTGGCAGTTGAACGTGAACGGCGAGACGCTGTGCGCGCCGGTGCTCGTCAACGCGGCGGGGGCCTGGGCCGATGCGTTCGCCGTATCCTGCGGGGCGGCGCCGCTCGGGCTGCAGCCCATGCGCCGGACGGCTGCTCTCATCGACCCCCCCGCCGGCTTGAGCGTCGAGGCGTGGCCCGCCGTCTTCGATGTCGAGGAGCGGTTTTACTTCAAGCCCGACGCCACGCGGCTGCTCATCTCCCCGGCCGATGAGGAGCCGCACCCTCCGGGCGATGTCTACCCGGATGACCTGATGGTGGCGGTTGGCATCGAGCGCATCGAGACCGCGCTCGATATCGAGGTGCGCCGCGTCGGGCACACCTGGGCGGGCTTGCGCACGTTTGCGCCGGATCGCGACCCGGTGATCGGCTTCGACGCGCGGCTAGCGGGCCTTTTCTGGTGCGCGGGACAGGGCGGCTACGGCATTCAGAGCGCGCCGGCGTGCGCGCAGCTGACGGCGGCTCTGGCGCGTGGCGAGCCGGTGCCGGCAGCGATTGCCGCCGAGGGGGTGAAGGCAGAGGCCGTGTCGCCCGCGCGCTTCGCTCGCCCAGCCGGTGCGTAGGGGCGCGCCGGCCGACACCGTGGCAGACTAACCACGCTGCGCGTCTGCGCCGTAGGTCTGCGCCTGGTACTGCACGACCCGCTGCTGTGCGTCGTACTCGAAAACCAGATACTCCGCAGTGGTCAGCAGCAGCGCGGCCAGTAATGCAACGAACTTGGTGCTCATGGGACTCCTCCTTGCGTAATCGATGGTGAGTAGTCTTCGCTTCCGACCCCGCTGCAGCAAACGCGATGTCTGAACGACGCACAAGAAAAACTGAAGCTGCGCGCAGCTTCGACCGGCTGCCGCTGAACGCGCTGCGCGTGTTCGAGGCGGTCGCGACTCACCTCAGCTTCGCCGAGGCAGCCGAGGCGCTGCACGTGACACCCGCGGCGGTGAGCATGCAGATACGGACGCTCGAGGAGTACCTGCGGGTGCCGCTGTTCCGGCGCAGCGCGCGCGCCATCGCCCTCAGCCCCGAGGGGGCGCTGCTGCTGCCGGGCGTGCGGCGCGGACTCGCCGAGCTGCAGCAGTCGATGCAGCAGCTGCGGCAGCATCGCAGCGGCGGCGTGCTCAACATCAGCACGCTCGCCTCTTTCCTGCAGAAGTGGCTCCTGCCGCGCCTGCCGCAGTTCTACAGCCGGCATCCCGACATCGAGCTGAGCATCCATACCTCGCCGACACCGGTGGACTTCTCCCAGACCAACTTCCACGCCGCGTTGCGCATGAGCCCTGGGCCCACTGCGGGGCTCCATAACGAAAAGCTGCTGGACGAATGGTTCCTGCCGGTGTGCAGCCCGGAGATGCTGGCGCGGCTCGGCCCGGTGCGCACGCCCGCGGACCTCAAGCGTTACTCGCTGCTGCGCTCGTCGGATGAATCCTGGAGTATCTGGCGTCATCCGGGAGCGGACAGCGACTGGCGCGAGCGCGGCACCGCATTCGATGACTCGCTCACCGTGCTCGCCGCCGCCGAGCAGGGGCAGGGACTTGCGCTCACGCGCTGGGCGCTCGCCGCGCAGGACATCGACAACGGCCGCATCGTGCGGGCGAGCTCGCAGGTGCTGCCCTGCCCCAGCGCCTACTACTTCGTCTGCCCCGAGAGCTACCTGGAGCTGCCGAAGCTGCAGCAACTGCTCGGTTGGCTGCGCGAGGTGGCGGCGGCCTTTCCGCGCCCTGACAGTGCCACCGCACCCGGGAAGCCGACGCCGAGTGAGCGCCCGGCACGGCTGCGCCGCAGCGGCAGTTGATCGGACCCGGTCTGCGCGCATGTCTCCGCCATCGCTCGTCATCTCGGAACTGCTGGCGGGCTATCGCGCGCGGCGCTTCTCCCCACCCGAGATCTTCGAGCAGCTGCTGCGCGCGCGCGCCCTGCAGCCCGATCGGCGCGAGTGGATCGCACGCCTTCCCGACGCACGGGTGCGCGAGGCGGCCAGCGCGCTCACCCAGCATCCGCCCGACTCGTTGCCACTCTACGGCGTACCCTTCGCCATCAAGGACAACATCGATCTGCAGGGACTGCCGACCACCGCCGGCTGCCGTGAATACGCCTACACCCCTGAGGCGTCGGCGCCGGTGGTCGCGCGGCTGATCGCAGCCGGGGCGATCCCCATCGGCAAGACCAGCCTCGACCAGTTCGCGACCGGACTCACCGGAACCCGCTCGCCCTGGGGTGCCTGCCGCAACAGCTTCGATGCGCAGTTCATCTCCGGAGGCTCCAGCTCGGGATCCGCCGTCGCGGTCGCCACCGGACAGGTGAGCTTCGCGCTGGGGAGCGATACGGCGGGATCCATACGCGTGCCCGCGGCCTTCAACAACCTGATCGGACTGAAGCCCACCTGCGGCAGCCTCAGCACGCGCGGTGTGGTGCCCGCCTGCCGCTCGCTCGACTGCGTCGCGGTACTGGCGCTGACCGCGGCGGACGCGGCGCGCGTCGCGGCCGTGGCGCGCGCCTTCGATCCCGATGACCCCTACTCGCGCACGGCACCGCCGCCGGCCGCAACGCGCGACCTGACGCGCGCATTCCGCTTCGGCGTGCCGGACTCTGCGCAGCTGCAGTTCTTCGGCGATGACGGCTACCGGGCGCTCTTCAGCGGCGCTCTCGCGACTCTCGAGTCGCTCGGCGGAGCTGCGGTGGGCATCGACCTCGAGCCGTTTCTCGGCGCCGGGCAGCTGCTGTACGGGGGCCCGTGGCTCGCGGAACGCTATTGCGCGGTCGGGCAGTTCATCGATGCACGGCCGGAGGCGGTGCTGCCCGTGACGCGCGCCGTCATCTCACCCGGCCGGCTCATTCCGGCCACCGAAGCGTTCGCAGGCCAACATCGCCTGCGCCAGCTCAAGCGGGCGACCGCCGAGGTCTGGCGCGCGGTGGATGTGCTCGTCACCCCGACCGCCGGAACCATCTACCCCATCGCCGCGGTGGACGCCGATCCGGTCGAGCTCAACGCCAATCTCGCGCGCTACACGAATTTCACCAACCTGCTCGATCTGGCGAGCGTCGCCGTGCCCGCCGGATTCCGCGCCGATGGCCTGCCGTTCGGCATTTCGCTCACCGCTCCGGCGTGGAGCGACGAGGCGCTCCTCACGTTGGCGGCGCGCTTCCAGGCTGTGGCGAGTCCGATGCTCGGCGCGCTCGGCCGAAGCGACTCCCCGGGCTCGTGACGCTCGCCAACCGGCGGGTGCCCTGCAGGTCGATTCCCGACTGTTATACTCGGCCGGGCGTGGCCGTCGCGTCAGGCGGGAGGAGGAGGTCGAACAATGAAGAGCTGGTCAATAGCGCTGGGCTGCCTCAGCCTGCTCAGCATCGGTGCACTCGCGCAGCAGCCATCCGCTGACGTGCGCCAGGCGTGTCACGCCGATTTTCAGAAGTTCTGCGCCGGCGTGAAGCCCGGGGGCGGCCGCATCAAGGAGTGCATGGGTCCGCACAAAGACGAGCTCTCGCCGGCCTGTCGGGATGCCCTGTTCGAGGCCGCGCAGGAGCATGCGCCGCCCGCGAACGGCGGCCAGAGCGCACCCGCCAAATCGCAGTGAGCTAGCTTCCCCGTCAGGCGCGGCCCGCGACTGCCCGGGCACGAACCCGGGCGGTGGCCCCATGAGGCAGCCGATGAATCTCCTCAAACCTATCCTCGAGGACGCGGGCGCGCTCGCGAGCCTGCGCCGTGACATTCATGCGCATCCTGAGCTCGGCTATCAGGAGGAACGTACCTCCGCGCTCATAGCCGAGACTCTCAGCGCGTGGGGAATCCCCGTGCATCGCGGCCTCGGCGGTACCGGCGTGGTCGGCATCGTCCGCAACGGCGGCGGTGCGCGCGCGGTGGGACTGCGCGCCGACATCGATGCGCTGCCGGTGACCGAGCGCAACACCTTCGCGCACGCCAGCGTGCACGCCGGCCGCATGCACGCCTGTGGCCACGACGGCCACACCGCCATGCTGCTCGCGGCGGCTCGCTATCTATCCCGCCAGCGGAACTTCGACGGTACGGTGTACCTGTTGTTCCAGCCGGCCGAAGAAGGCGGCGGTGGCGCACGGGCGATGATCCGCGACGGGCTGTTCGCCCGCTTCCCGATGGAAGCGGTCTTCGGAATTCACAACTGGCCGGGACTGCCGGTAGGGCAATTTGCCCTGCGCGCCGGTCCGGTATTCGCCTCGAGCAACGAGTTCAAGGTCACGATACGCGGGCGCGGCGCGCATGCGGCCATGCCGCACAACGGCATCGACCCGCTGCCGGCCGCCTGCCAGATGGTGCAGGCGTTCCAGACGATCATTTCGCGCAACAAGAGCCCGCTCGAAGCCGCGGTCATCTCGGTCACCATGATCCACGGCGGTGAGGCGACCAACGTGATCCCCGAGGCCTGTGAGCTGCGCGGCACGGTGCGGACCTTCACGCCGGCGATGCTCGACACGATCGAGCAGCGCATGCGGCACGTCGCCGCGGCCACCTGCGAGGCGTTTGGGGCGAGCTGCGAGTTCAACTTCACGCGCAACTACCCGCCGACGGTGAACCCCGTGCGCGAGACGAGCTTCGTGCGCGAGCTGCTCGCGGAGCTCGTGGGTGAGGCAAGCGTCCGGGAGTTCGAGCCCACGATGGGCGCCGAGGATTTCAGCTACTTCCTGCAGGAAAGGCCCGGCTGTTATTTCGTGATCGGTAACGGTGACGGCGCGCATCGCGCCACGGGCCACGGCGCAGGGCCGTGCATGCTGCACAACCCGAGCTACGACTTCAACGACGAGCTGATCCCACTCGGCGGCTCGATGTGGGTGCGGCTCGCCGAGCGGTGGCTCAGCGCGCCGCCGCCGGAGGCGCAGTGCTGACCGCCCCTGCCGGCTCGCCGATCCGCTGCAGCTGCTCGAGAAGCGCCTGCGGAGAAACGGGGCGGCCGAGGAACTGCCGCAGCAGCTCCACGGTCTCGTGCTCCTCGCCGCTGCTGAGGAGCTGCGCGGAAATCCAGCCGAACCAGCGCGGATCGCCCGTGGCGAACGGCCCGAGCTGCTGCGCGATGCGCTGGCGGATGTCGGCGGTGATGACCGCTCCCAAGCCGTAGTTCACCATGTAGCCGGGCTTGTCGACCAGCTGCACCCGCACGGCCCACCAGGCGAGCTCGGGGTGCGGTTTGACGTGCAGGTAGCGGCTCGTGATGTCGGTCCATACCACGTTGGGATCGGCATCGGGATCGCGCAGCATGCGCAGGTCGAACAGCGCCCAGGCGGCATCGAGCATCACGCCCGAATAGAGCGCACGCAGCGCACTGGAGGCGGGCACGCTGCGGCCGAGATATTTCTCCTGCCACGCCGGCTCGTACACGCTCCAGGAAGGCACGTCCGCAAACGCTTCGTAGAAGATCGCATCGCCGAGGTCCATGAACGCGGGACGCGTGCGCAAGGCCAGCATGTGCGCAACATGGCCGGTCTCGTGCACGAGCTCGTTCAGCGGGCCGAGACCGCCCTGCGCGTAGGTGGCCGACACACGCACGAGCGTCGGCTGCCACAGGCCATCCTGCAGCCGGCCGCGTCGCACGTAGTCGGTGTATGCGAGCGGCGCCTTCGCGGGTCGCGGATCGAGGTCGAAGCTGACGCGCGCCTGCTCGACATCGAGGCCGAGGTCGCGGTAGTAGCGCTCATCGAGCGGCAGCAGCGCCGCGCGCGGAATGGCCGCGGCGAGTGCGCGCTCGCCGGCACCGCTTGCAAAACGGTAATCCCAGGGCTCGAGTGCTGCGGCGCTCACCTGCCGCCAGGCATCGAGAATCCCCTCCAGCCAGCGCTCGATCTCGGCAGCCGGCACGCCGACGGTACGGGCCGCGGTATCGATCGGCGATCCTTCCTTGCGCGCCTGGGCGGCGGCCATGCGGATCATGCGGCGGTAGGGACTCGTCGGGCCGCCAGCGCCGTTCAGCGCCTGCCACAACGGCAGGAATGCCCGGAACAGGGCGGCACGGCGCTGCGGCTCCTCGATGCGCGTCAGGAGCTCGAACGCCGCCACGCGCGTCACGCTGCCGTTCTCGAACTGCAGGTGGTTGCCGAGCTCGGCGAAGCAGGCATAGAGCGCCTTCTGCAGCGTCTCCAGGGGCTGTGAGGCACGCTGCGCATCCCGGCAATGCCCGACGGGAGCGAGCGAGACGGGCAGCGATGTCGATTCCTCCATTGCGCTGCGCATCACCTGCACGGCACGCGCATCGCCGGCGGACAAATCCGCGGTCGGCAGCGCGTGCAGGCCGGCGAGCAGCTCGGCACGCCTTGCGATGTAGATCTTCTGCCAGCCGTCGCGGCTGCGTCCGGCATAACCGGCGCGTGCGTAGCGCGCCGGGTCCGAGTCGATCAGCGATACGGCGCCATAGGCATCATTGAAGTCCGCGTATGCCTGCTCGAGCTGCTGCAGCGGCGCGGGTGGGCCGGCGGCGGCAGCTGCGGCCATTGGCGCGAGGAGCGCGGCCGCCGCGCCGAGGAGCAGCACGCGGCACATCATTGCTGCGACGGAACGAACTCCTCGAGCACGGCTTTGCGCATAAGATCCGGCGGCAGCAGGCCCTGGCTCAGGACGAAGTCGTGGAACTTCTTCGGCTGGAAGCGGTTGCCGAGCGCCGCCTCGACCTCCTGGCGCAGCGCGAGCAGCCGCGTGTAGCCGTAGAAGTAGCTGTTGGCCTGGCCGGGCGCCCGGTAGGTGAAGCGCTCCACCTCCTCCTTGGCGAAGGCATGGCTCACCAGCACGTCCTTCTCCAGCACCTCGTAGGCACGTTCGGGTGTTATCGCGCCGCTTTGCAGCTCCGGGTCCAGAAAAGCGCGTGCCGCGCGCAGCAGGCGCAGCTGCAGCGTGCACAGCTGTCCCTCCGGCGGCTCGTAAGGCTGCATGATGTACTCGGCGTACAGTCCCCAGCCCTCGGCGTTGGTCGAGTTGAAGGCGTAGAGCGCGCGCGCGAGGCTCACACCCTGCTCCACCATCGAGTCGAATTGCAGTTCGTGGCCCGGACGAGCCTCGTGCGCGGTGAGCGTCCAGGCGACCGCATCGAAGGTGAAATCGTCGTAGTGGTCCTCGGCGCCGCCGTTCGCCGCGGGAATGTTGAGCGGCAGGACGAACTCGCCGCGCTGACCGGTGTTGTGCAGCAGCGGCGGTGGCACCATGTGCGGCGCCGGCTGCTGCGCGGTCTCGGCGGCGCTCGCGAGACGAATGATCGCCGGCCGATCCGGTAGTGTCACCAGGTTATTCGCCGCGATGATCCGCTCGATGGCGTGCAGCCGCTCGAGGTAGAACGGCAGGATGGCTTCACCTGTGATCTGCTTCTTCTTCAGCTGCGTGATCACCGCGCGGTAGTCGGCGGAGGTGTAGCCGTTCGCCTTGGCGATTTGCGCTGCGAGCGGCGCCATCTGCGACTGGTACTGGCTGAAGGCGGCGTGCGCCACCGTGGCGATCTGCGCGGGGGGCAGGTCGATCCCGTATTCCTCGAAGGCGAGCGCGTATTTCTCGGCCGGCATGCGATAGTCGCTGCGCGCCTTCGGCAGGATATTCTCGCGCACCCAGGTGTCGTATTCCGCGAGCTGACTCTTCAGTTTCGCGTAGTCGCTCTCCCAGCCCTTCAGTCCGTACTTGGCGAACAGCGCGCCGATACCCTCGACGTAGTTCGAGTTGCGTCCCAGCTCCGTCTCCAGCTCGATCTTCGCGGGATATATGGCCTCAGGCTTCGCGATCTGTTCGCGCGCGCGCTGCTTCAGCAGCTCGGTGAAGGGCGGATAGCCCGTCTCGGCGCCGGCGTAGCGGCGCAGCCGGATGAGCGCCGCCGGCCGTCGCTCGGGCGCCACCTGGTCATCGAGCAGCCCATGGAGGCCGTCGAAAACCTGGGCACTGGCGTTGAGAAACGGTACCTCGTGCTGCAGCCGGTAGTCCTCCTGGCGAAACTTCAGATCGTAGGCCTGGTGCAGGATCGCAAGGTCCTGCTGCACGCGCCTGTCGGCTTCCTTCGGAGCCGCGGCGTCGACTTTGGCCAGCGTCCCTTCGAGCTCGTGCCGCCGCGCCCGCTCATCGGCGAGCGTCGGCTGCGAGATGCGCTCGTCGTAACGCGCTAGGCCCTGGCCCGAGCCGCGCTCCGGCCGGTGTGCGAACTCCACCTCGAGCAGCGTGTTGGTGTAGGTGTTGCTGCGCTCGACCCACGCCCGTCCCGCCGGGTCGGCGCCGCTCGGCTGCTCGCCCCGTGCTGCAAGTGGCAGGACGCACGCGAGCATCACGGCGGTCAACCGGTACATGAGTACTCCTGCCGGGGCATTTGGAACGGCGCGCCATTATAGGTGGCTGGCGGCAGTGCGGCAGGGAAAGGGGCAGCCGGCTGCGGCACCTGCGCAGCCGGCCACCGATCGTCACTTCTTGCCGGGCCCCGATGCGCTCAGCATCTGATCGGCCGCAGCACTCGTCATGGGCGTGCCCGCGGTGGCCGCCGGCGGCTGCGATGGCGCGCTCGAGGTCGCTCCCCCGCGTGCGCCCGGAGCTGCGCCGCCCGGTCGCGCGGGCCGCGGGCTCTGGCGCGCACCGCCCGCCGGCTGCCCGGCGTGGGCGGCAGCGTTCGGGTCCATCTCGACGCGGCCGTTGAACGTCGCACCCTCCATGATGCCGACGCGCGGCGCGAAGATGTTGCCGCGCACCTGCGCGGTGGCGCGCACGATCACGGCCTCGCTGCAGTGCAGGTCGCCCTCCACCAGGCCCTCGACCGTCAGGTGACTCGCGTACACATCACCGAGCACCGAGCCTTCGGTGCCGATGATGAGATTGCGCGCGTGGCGGATCGAGCCCTCGACCCGGCCCTGCAGAATGACGTCCTCTTCGGCGGTGAGCTCGCCGCGAAACAACAGCGTCTTGCCGAGGACCGGGACCCGTGGCGCCTCAGGCTCGGCAGCCGCGCCGGGGCGGGGCGCAGCGAAGCTCCCCGCGCCGCTCGCGGGCCGCTCGGGAAAGGTGCTGCGTTCAACGTTCGGATTCGAGTACAACATGGTTCCCCCTACCGGCCACCGCCGGAAACCTTCTGCGCACGCTCGCCGGCGGCTGCGCCCGCGGACTCCACGCCCGCGACCTTCTTCTCCATGTCGATGCCACCGTTGAAGTGCGCACCTTCCACGATGCTCACGCTCGGCGCGGTGATGTTGCCGCGCAGGTGGGCGGTCTCTTTCACCAGTACCGATTTCTCGGCCTGCAGATCGCCGGTGAGCGTGCCTTCGACCACGATCGTCTGCGCACGCACGTTCGCCGTCACCGTGCCCTCGGCGCACACCGTGACGCGCTGTGAATGGGTGATCGAGCCTTCGATACGCCCCTTGATCAGCAGCTCTTCGTCGGCGTGCAGATCGCCTTTGAAGTGCAGCGTGGGTCCGAGCACCGATACGCGCTCGGACGAGTTGTCATAGGGATTGGACATTGTGGGCACTCCTCCCGGTAAATGAGACGCCGTCGACACACACCAGCGCTTGGCAGCCTACCCGCCTGCAACGAACATGATGCGACGGACGTCACGCATTGCCGCGCCGCCATGTCACTGTCATCCGCACGGCGCGAATCCGCGCATCTCATCTGACATATGGCGACCTTCAGTCGCCGGGGCGCTTGCGGGGGTTCGGCGTCCTGAAGGTGATCGAGTAGCGCAGCTCGCGGGTCGGCGACACTGCGTGCTGCCAGCGCCAGCGCGCTGCGCCGCGCAGCATGTACGCCGAACGCGGCTCGAGATCGAGCTTGTACGTCGTGCGCCGTCCGGATGCGGGCGGCCAGGGTCGAAAGCGCATGCGCGCGTGGCCCAGCAGCGATACACCGAAAACATCCTCGAACTGCGGAATATCCCGGTGCCAGCCGAGGGGGGTGCCCGGGCGGTACTCGGCGATCACCGCATGCTGCATGTGCTGCTCGGCAATCCCGCCCCAGGCGGCGAGCTGCGCACGCAGCGGATGCAGGAACTCGGGAATGGGCGGCGCCGGCGTGAGCTCGTTGCGGGTGTAGTCATAGCGCCCACCGAACGCCATCACCCGGCGCCGGGCGCGCCATTCCTTGTACTGCGCTTCCTCGAGAGGCAGCGCGGCGATGTGCTCGAGCAGCTGCGCTTCCTGGGCGACGCTCAGGAATCCGGTCACGTAGCTGAAGCCCTCGGGCGAGGCGGGCGGGCTCGAAAACCATGGCGCTTGGACCACGCGGGCAGTATGCAGCTTTGCCCATGGGACCAGAGTCCCATGTACGGAGCGCGTACGAGCCGCTAGAAGGGGGAGTCCGTGATAGCGCCTACGGAGGATTCATCGTGGATCACACACTACAGCGTCTGCACGCAGCTTGCGCACTGCTGCTCGGTGCGCTTCTCGGTACCGCCGGATACGCCCAGCAGCCCGCCCCGGCG
>Ga0306922_10003110_pt1 | contig 15487 bp, 13 predicted proteins | sample sta12Cox44000082_FD_203758 | JGI IMG/M metagenome (GOLD analysis project Ga0306922, IMG submission 203758) | Lab enrichment of tropical soil microbial communities from Luquillo Experimental Forest, Puerto Rico - statoxic.12C.oxic.44.000.082 (v2)... | ecosystem: Environmental > Terrestrial >... | reverse complement strand
ACGTGGTCACCGCCATAATGACGCCGAAAAGCGTCAAGAAGCTGCGTAGTTTGTGAGCCCGGAGGGAATCGAGTGCCAGGCGCAGCGTTTCCCACAAAGTGATCGCCGCGCGGCGGACCCTGCCCTGTTTACTGGCAGCATCCACGCTGGGCGGAATCACCCGAGGAATCGCGACAAACCTGTCAATAGGCGCAACGCCCAAAATCCGGCCTCCGACCGCACCCTGTACTACGTTTTTCCCCCGCCATTCGTTCCAACGACACCCCTAGGTCCATGACTATTAGACGGTGGAAAACGCGCTTTGCTTTGCCTGGCCTCCAAGCTGCGCTTGCCCCATAGGGAAGCATTCTAAGCCGGTGCCAGCTAACCTCATTATAGCGCCCGGTTCCGCGCCGGGAGTATGCTCGTGTGCGCCGTAATCTCATTTATGTTCTGCTACTTACAAGGCTTGGCTTGTTTTTTCCCACCACCACAGAAGCCGCTCGACGAGAGGCCGCGATTGATGCTCCGACCGGGCGGAGTTTTTGGACGACCTCGACTATTTACGAGTGTGCGGCCCCCCTTCATGGATTGATAGGCGCTCGGGCAAGCACTTGGGCCAGTCGACCGCCTGCGCATGCATCAAGCGTCTGCTTCCACCCTGAACCGAAGAGTTTCAGCAGCCCTAGAAGCCCGCCGCTAAGTCAAAGCCGTAGGCCGCCCGACGGATTGACAGGCACAGAAGTATCACATTCGCCACGTTCCGCGTTGTGCGGGACGACGACGGTGTACAACAGTAGTGTGGCCCGGCGAATCCAAGCAAGTAGCCGGTCCGGCGGAGCTTCCGCCCTTTTGCGAGCAATGCGAAATCGTACTTTAGTCCCCGTGGCGGTCTTTTTTCTCGCTGCGCCTGCCGGCGCCGTGGCGCAATCAGCTCGCCCTCGATCAGAGCCAGCCGCACCTCCCGAACCTTCGTTGCTGCTCGACCGGGTCATTGCCAATCAAAAAAAGGACGAAGCCGCCCTCGAGGTCTATGAACGCATGGAACGGGTCGAGACGCGGAAGAATCCCAACGATCGAGATCCCGTGTCGGTAAAAACTACCCGGGTCATTCCCTCGGGCACGGGGACGGACAAGATTCCCGTGAATGCCGATGGCCATCCGCTGGACCCGGCGGAATACCGCCTGCGTCTGGAAGGCTTGGAGCGCGCCCTAGCGCTCATCGTGGACAACAACCGCGCGCAGCGCGAAGCCATGGAAAAATATGCAAAGCGCCGCAAAGACCGCAACGAGGTTATCGACGCGACGCGCAACGCTTTTCTGTTCACCTTTGTCGGACACGAGCCGCGCGGCGATCGCGTGCTTGAAAAATACGAGATGTCGCCCAATCCGGCGTTCAAAGCCAAGTCGCGGTTCGCCTCCATTCTCATCCGGGTGCACGGATATGTCTGGATCGACGAAAATGCGGGGGAACTGGCGCGCATCGAAGGGGAAGTCACCGAGGACGTTCCCTTTGGCTTGTTCTTCGGGAAAATCTATAAGGGCAGCCACTTCCTGCAGGAACGGTACGAAGTTCAGCTGGGGATGTGGCAGCCCACGTTCTCGCAATACGATTTTGACGGCCGCAAGTTGTTTTCCGCATTTTCCATCCACGAACGCTCGTCTTATTCGAACTACCGCTACATCGGCCCGCCCAAGGAAGCCCTAGAGGTCATTCGAAAAGAACTCGGCCGCGCCGACTTGAACAACCCGGATTTGAGGGCCGCAGGGCGCTGAACGTCTTCCCCTTTCGACTGTCAGCCGGCGTTGAGCCGGACGCCGCTGGCGTCAGGAACAATCGCGGGTGGCTGTTCGCATAACTCACCGAATCAAGGCCCAGGGATAAGACCCCACGTTGATCTTCATAATCATGTAACTGAAGCCGCCCGCATCGGGCTTCGGCTGGTGCGGAGTGTCCGGAGGAATCAGCAGCCAGTCTCCGGGTTTCACTTTGAAGGTTTGCCCGCCTTCGATGGGCTGCCCGCGGTATTCCCCGGGGATGAGGCCGTCGCTGTCCCGCAAATTCTGCATGTTGGCGATTTTTCCGCCGACGATCATCTCGCCGGTTCCGCCGGTGATGACATAAAAATCGTAAGCGCCCGCATGCATTTCCGCATCGTCCCAAACGCTACTGACCTTGGTGAGGCTTGGCACCGGCTTGTCGCGGTGCAGGCGGTAAAGCATAAACATGGCAAAATTGCGCGTGTGGATATTCACCGGCCCGCCGCCAAACGATTGCGAGCTCCCGCTGCCGGGTTCGCTGGCCGCTTTCCTGGCCTGCTCTGCTATTTCCGTGTGCGCCTTGCGAATGTCGTCGATGTTCCAGTAAGTGACGGGCGGCGCATCGGGCGCCAACAACGGCTGGCGCGGAGAATTGAAACCGAAGGGCCGTGTTTCAGGTTTGTTCTCCTGCGCGTAGGCACTCGGAAGGAACGAGAGGTCATCGAGGTGCCCGGAAACGACGGCCGGTAATCGAGGGCCATGATCGCTTCGAGGCTTCGAAGCAGACCCGGCGAGGTAACCGAGCAACGCGGCAGCCATTAGCAGCGCGGGAAGCATTCTTTTCATTCGATCGTCCTTCCCCAAAGGAAACTAGGGTTTCTTGTCCGGCCGCAGGTAAAGCGAGCGGGTCCGAGACGAATCAATTCTTAGCGGGCTTCTTCGCTTCGAAGCGAATTTCCTTGAGCATCTCCGACTGGCGGTAAAGCTCGGTCTTCCCGGAAGGGAACTTGTTGATGCTCAGCATGAAAGCCAGGACGTCGGCGTCCTGCTGACGCGTCAAACGGCCAGGCTTGGTCTGCGGCATGGTTTTGCGGATGCGGTCGAAAAGATCGCCAAGGGTTAAGCCATTCCAGTTAGCCTGGAACGCGCCGCCGGTCAAAGGAGGCGCGGACTCGCCTCCGGTGAGCATCTCGCCGTGACAGGCGGCGCACTCCTGGTGATAGACCTCTTCGCCGCGCTTGGCTTGCTCTTCGGTATAGACTCCGTCCCAGACCGAACGTGTCTCTGTGGGAGCCTGCGCTCGCAACAAACCAAACGACGATGCGATCACGGCTGCGGCCAACCAAGAAAGCCGTTTGTTCATTCGCCAGCCGCAGGGAGCGTGTAGGCGATGTATTCGCCGGAGTACGGCCCGCCGCTAACGGCCAACACGATGTATTGCTTCCCGTGGATCATGTAAGTCATCGGCGAGCCGCTCTCGGGCCCGGGCATATAGACCGCGCCCACTTCTTTTCCGGTGGCTTTGTTGTAAGCGCGCAACATCGCGCCGCGCGGATGATCGGCGGTGGTGGTCACTTGAGCTTCGCCGGCGATGACCAGCGTTTTTGTCACGAGCGTCCCGACGTTGTAGGTTTCCTGGCCGGTTCGCGGAATGTTCATGCCCTTCAGGAGTTCTGAATTGCGCACCACGTCAGGCGTTTCTCCGTGCGGGATCTGCCAGAGGATTTCGCCTTTATCAAGATTGATGGCCGAGATGGTTCCGTAGGGCGGCTTGACCAGCGGCAGTCCGTCGATGTCCAGCCGCACGTACTGGCTCGCCGGCCGCTTCTTTGGCGGCTTTGGCGAATCGGCGCCGGCGTTTTCGCCGGGCCCGCGCATGATTTGGACCTCTCTTCCTGCGACCCCGGCAATGTAGTGCAGGTCGGAAATGTCCTTGGGCGCCGGAACCAGGCCGATGGGCTCGATGCAGGAATTGCACGCGTATAGATACGCGATATGCGTTTCGGGATCGTAAGAGCCGCCGGGCCAGTTCGTTCCGCCGGAGGCTGTGCCCATGGTCAGCGTGCCGAGCGGTCCCTCAAGCTTGCTCACCGTCGGCGGAGTGAAGACCGGGCCAAGATGATATTTCGAGACGATTTCTTTGGCGCGCTCGCGAAGCGCCGGCGTGAAATCGATCAGGTCATCGATCGAGACGCCATTGCGGCTGTAAGCGGCCGGCTTCGAAGGAATCGGCTGCGTGTGCGAATACCATTCGCCCGGCACGGTGCCGACTTCCACGGGTTTTTCCGGCATCGGCCAGAGCGGCTTCCCCGTGACGCGGTCGAAAACGTAAAGGAAGCCTTGCTTGGTGGGCTGCGCGACGGCTTTGACCGGCTTTCCGTCCACGGTGATGTCCGCGAGGATGGGCGCCGAGGAAATGTCCATGTCCCACAGGGGGTGGTGCACCAGCTGGAAGTGCCATTTCCGCTCGCCGGTTTTCAGGTCCACGCAAACCAGCGTTTCGCCGAACAAATTGTTTCCCGGCCGGTGGCCGCCGTAGAAATCGCTGGTGGGCGACTCCACCGGCAAATACGCGAGCCCGAGTTGCTGGTCCACGCTGATCTGTGTCCACACGCCGGTGTTGCCGGTGTATTCCGCCGAACCGTCCAGCCAGGTGTCGTAGCCCAGCTCGCCCTTCTTCGGGATGGTGTGGAAAATCCACAGCCGCCGCCCGGTGCGCACGTCGAAGCCGCGCGCGTAGCCTTTGTTGTTACGCATGCTTTTCGGGGTCATGCCTTCGCGAAAAGCCGCGCCCACGATCACCGTATCTTTCGCGACTATCGGTGCGGATTGAATCCCGATTTCTCCGGTCTCCAGGTCAGGGAAAATATCCTGGTCGTCATTGAGTTTCAGATCGACCGTGCCATTTTCTCCAAACGAGGGGACCCGTTGGCCGGTCTTGGCGTCCAGGCAAATCAGCCGGAAGCCGGGGGTAACGTAGAAAATGCGCTCGTCCGCGCCGTCCGACCAATACGCCAGTCCGCGCCCGGAAAGCTGCCGGGGAGCCGCGCCTCCACGCTTGCCTTCGTGCTCGCCGTGAATCCACTGCAGTTCACCGCTCTCTGGGTCGAGCGCAATGACCGCGCGCCGCGAGCCCGCTGTCGCGTACAGCACGCCGTTCACCATGAGCGGCGTTCCCTCGAGTTTGTATTCCGGACGATCGCCGAAATTGTCCGTTTTGATGCGCCAGGCTATCTCGAGGTCGTTGAAGTTGGACGCGTTGATCTGATCGAGCGGCCGGTAGCGCGTGCCCGCGGTGTCTGCGGCGTAGGAAGGCCACTCCGTGTCTTTCGGATGATCTTGAGCACACGCAATTACCGGAATCAGACTGAACATCACGACCAAACACGCGAATTCGAGACTCCCGTTCCTCATGATTCTGGAAAACATGTCGTCTTTCTCCTGGACTGTAGCGTCAAATCGGCAGCGTTCACCCCGTTGATCTGACTACCGAGGGTCGAGCGCAAGTCTAAGCCCGCAGAATCCTACTGCAAAGGAATAGTTTTTTTCACCTGGGTTTTCAGAAAGCTAGGTGAAGTGCCGGCTTCCTGCCGCGCGCCGAGCAATGCCCTTGCGAGCAGTAACGCCCGGCGCTATGATGCCGCCCACGAAAATATGCATTCGTCCGAGCTGCGAGGAAGGCCCTCCTCGTGGCGAATGATCACCCTGCCCTTCACCGCTCAACCGAGGTGCTGCGATGGCCAGGCCTTTACGACTGAGATTCGTGGTCTTTTGCACGGCGCTCGCGCTGTTGCTTGACGCCGGGCTGGTCGCCGCCCAGGAACAGCCTATCGTTCTGAAAGCCTCTAGCGTCCTCGATGGCCGAGGAAAAACCCTTCGCAACACTATTGTTGTCGTCGAAGGCGGAAAGATTGCGCGGGTCGGCGGGAGCACCCCGAAGGGCGCGGTCACCTACGATCTCACGCAGCTGACGGTCTTGCCTGGCTGGATTGACGCCCACGTGCATCCCACCTGGCATTTTGACGCGAGCGGCCGCCTGGCCGGCGACAACGAACCCAAGGAGCTGACCGTCCTGGCCGGCGCCGCGAACAGCTGGAAGATGCTTGCCGCCGGCTTCACCACCGTGCAGAGCCTCGGGTCTCCGCTCGACAAAGACCTGCAGGACGCCATCGACCGCCGCGGATTGCCCGGCCCGCGAATCCTCACTTCTCTCGAACCGATTTTCGGACGCGCCGACACGACTGGCACGCCCGACGAACTCCGCGCCCTCGTCGAACAGCGCGCCCGGGACGGTGCCGACGTCATTAAGATTTTTGCTTCCGGCAGTATCCGCGAAGGCGGCAAGCCCACGCTGTCCGGCGAACAGCTCAACGCCCTTTGCAGCGAAGCCAAGAAAGTCGGTCTGCGCACGGTCGTGCACGCTTACGGCCCGTCGGTGCGTATGGCTTCACAGGCCGGCTGCACGGAAGTCGAGCACGGCCTTTATGCGAGCGATGACGATTTGCGCTTCCTCGCCGATCACGGTACGTATTTCGATCCGCAAGCCGGCCTGGTGCTTCAGAATTATCTCGACAACAAATCGCACTATCTCGGCATTGGCAATTACACCGAAACCGCTTTTGAAACCATGCGGAAGGTCCTGCCGGAGTTTCAGACGCTCTTTCGCCACGCGATAACCACGCATGGACTGAAAGTCATTTTTGGGACCGACGCCGTCGCCGGGGCTCACGGCCGCAACGCCGAAGAATTCATATATCGCATACAGACCTGCGGCCAGGAACCCATGGATGCGCTGGTTTCCGCCAACTCGCTGGCCGCCGAAGCGCTCGGGCTCCAGAACCGTATCGGTTCGATGGCTGCCGGCCTGGACGCCGACATCATTGCGCTCGAAGGCGATCCCCTCAAGGACATCACCGCGGTTCGCCGGGTGGTTTTCGTGATGAAAGGCGGAACCATTGTCGTGAATCATCTGGCCGGGAGCAAATAGCCTGGCGATGAACGTCAAAGTCTCGAATTCTCTCCTTGTCGTGGTCTTGCTGTTCGGGAGCGCGCATGCGGTAGCGCAGCACTGGGAAGTCGAAAGCCGGGGCGCGAACAGCAACCTTCGCGGCGTGAGCGTTGCCAGTGGCTCGAGTGAAAAAGGGGCGCCGATTCCTGTTGTTTGGGCCTCCGGCTCGAATGGCGTAATTGTGCGGTCGCTCGATGAAGGCAAGTCCTGGCATCGTCTCTACGTCCAAGGGGGCGAGGAGCTCGACTTCCGTGGCATCGTGGCTTTCCATGCCTCCGTTGCCTATGTCCTCTCGAGCGGAGAAGGTGCAAAATCCAGAATCTACAAGACTACCGACGGCGGAAAAACCTGGAAGCTGCAATTCTCGGACAATCGCAAGGAATTTTTCCTCGACACCATCGCCTGCCGTTCCGAAAAAGACTGCTTTGCGCTGGGCGATCCGATCAACGGCAAGTTCCTCTTGCTCGAGACCACCGACGGCGAGCATTGGAACCGGCTTCCGGTTGACAACATGCCCGCGGCGCTGCCGGGAGAAGGCGCGTTTGCGGCAAGTAATAGCTGCCTCGCGCTTGCAGGTGACCAAGACATTTTCTTCTCGACCGGCGGCCCTGCCGCTCGCGTCTTTCACTCGAATGACGGTGGGCTCGATTGGACGGTCGCGGAAACGCCGGTGGCTCACGGCAACGCTTCTTCCGGAATTTTTTCCATCGTGTCCGATGGCCACAACCATGTCATCGTGGTCGGAGGAGATTACCAGGAGACCGGTCAAGCCGAGCGCGCGGCCGCCTATTCTCTCGACGCCGGCAAGACCTGGCAACTGGCGGCCCAGCAACCGGGTGGGTTTCGCTCGGCTTTGGCAGAGCTCGATGGCCCTCGCGCAATCGCGGTCGGACCAACCGGCGCAGACACGAGCGACGATTACGGGGTCCACTGGAAACCAGCGGACTCCCTCAGTCTCAACGCCTTGGCCGTCCTCGATAGGAGGCATGGCTGGGCCGCCGGCCCGCACGGCACGATCGCAGCTTTCTTCGATCACTAGCGAGTGCGGGGGGTGTTTTTTTGGCCGCTCGTTCCGCGAACGACTGGCTCGAGGGTAGGCCCGCTCAATCCACGAAGTTCTTGGCTCCGTATTTGAAGTGGTCGTATAGTTCTTCCTTCTCGGATCGAGCAAAAGCGCATTTGCGGAGGATTTCATGGCAACCTCGTCGAACTCCAACACCAGGAACGATGCACAAACCGACCGCCGCACTTTCCTCCAAGGCGGCGCGGCCGCCGCGGCGCTGACCGCGATGCCCCGCTGGGCGCAAGCGCACCCCGAAGACTCCACCGCCATCCGCGCGGAAATCGAAAAACGCCACGAGGAAGCGGTGAAGCGCCTGCAAACCTGGATCCGTCAGCCTTCCATCGCCGCCGAGAATCGCGGCATGAGCGAGGGCTGCGAGCTGATGATGGAGATGCTCCGCGAAGCCGGCTTCAGCGACGTCAAGAAAATGCCCACCGACGGCCAGCCCGGCGTCTTTGCCACGCTCGACGCGGGCGCCAGGAAAACCCTCGGACTTTATTTCATGTACGACGTCAAGCAGGCCGACCCTGCCGAGTGGTCTTCTCCGCCGTTCGAAGCCGCCCTGCTCGACAAGCCCGGCCTCGGAAAAATCATCATGGGTCGCGGCGCGGTCAATCAGAAAGGTCCGGAAGCCACCTTGCTTGCTGCGTTTCACGCCATGCGCGGCGCGGGCAGGAAAATGCCCATCAATCTGGTCTTTGTCGCGGAAGGCGAAGAGGAGATCGGCTCGCCGCATTTTCCGCAAGTCGTCCGCAGCCCCGAAGTGGCCGCCGGGCTGAAAAAGTGCAGCGGCGTGTTCATGCCCTATGCCTCGCAGGGACTCGATGGCGGTGTGTCGATGTTCCTCGGCGCGAAAGGGGTCATCGAATGCGAACTGACTTCCAGCGGCCAACGATGGGGCCGCGGACCGCGCAAGGACGTGCACTCGAGCAACAAAGCGCGTCTCGACAGTCCCGCGTGGCATCTCGTTGAAGCGCTGGCCTCGCTCGTCTCCCCCGACGGCAACGATCCGGCCATCGAAGGGTACGCTAGAAAGGCTCGCCCACTCTCCGAGGCCGAAAAGAAAATGGTCGCCGAAGCCGCCCGCCGCATGAACGAAGCCGACACAAAGAAACTTCTCGGCGTCGAGCACTGGGTCCACGACGTAAGCTGGGAGCAGTCACTCGAGCTGCTCGTTTCACGACCCACGGTGAACATCGAAGGGCTGGTCGGCGGCTACACCGGTCCTGGCGGCAAAACGATTCTGCCCGGAAAGGCGGTCGCGAAGCTCGACCTGCGCCTCGTTCCCGACATGACCGCCGCCGAATCGCTCACCGTGCTCAAAGCCCATCTCGCGAAAAAGGGTTTCAGCGATATCGACGTCAACATGACCGGCGGCTACGACCCCACTTCCACGCCCGCCGACTCCGCCGTCATTCGCGCCGCCACCGCGGTGTACAAGAACAACGGCATCGACCCGGTGATCCTGCCGCGCCTGGCGGGCTCCTGGCCGGGCTACGTCTTCACCGGCGAGCCGCTTCGCCTGCCCGCCGGACACTTCGGACTCGGCCATGGCAACGGCGCGCACGCGCCGGATGAGTATTACGTCATCGAGTCCAGCAATCCCAAGGTGCTGGGCATGGACGGCGCCGCGCTTTCTCATGTCGAATATCTTTACGAACTCGCGCAAGTGAGCTGATGACAGGGTCGCCACCGTGAGCTCACCAGCGACGAGCGCGCCATCATCGCCCGGCAGCCGTCTTGCGCGCCATCTCGGCCTGTTCGGCACCACCATGGCGGTGATGGGCGGCATCATCGGCGCGGGAATTTTCATCAATCCTTACCTGGTCGCCGAACGCGTGCACACCTCGTTCCTCATCTTGTCCGTTTGGATTGCTGGCGGCGTGGTCGCGCTTCTCGGCGGCTTTATCTACGCCGAACTCGCCGCACGGTTGCCGGTGGTTGGCGGCCAGTACGCTTATCTGCGCGAAGCGCTTCATCCGGGCGTCGCATTTCTCTATGGCTGGGTGCTGCTTCTGGTGATTCAAACAGGCGGCATGGCTGCCGTCGCGGTCACCTTCGCACGCTATTTTCTAGAACTTACCCAGTGGTCGGTGAGCGATTCTCTGATTGCCGCAGCCGCTCTGGCCTTGCTCACCGCCGTCAACTGCCTTGGCGTCCGCGCCGGAAGCCGCTTGCAATCCACCATGACGCTCACCGCTATTGCGGCAATCGGCGTGCTCGAAATCTCGAGCTTCCTCCGCGGCGGGCCGTCGCAGATTTCCTTTGGCCCCATCCTCGATCAGCCGCCCTCCCTCAAACTGGCGCTCGCTTTCGGCTCGGCGATGACTCCCGTCCTGTTTGCCTACGGCGGTTGGCAAACTTCGAGCTTCCTTGGTGGGGAAGTCCGCGACCCGCGCAAAACGCTTCCGCGCGGTCTGGTCTTTGGCGTTCTCGGCGTCATCGCCGTCTACACCTCGGTGAATCTGGTTTACGTCCGCGCTCTTGGCCCTACGGGACTTGCGGTCACAACGACTCCAGCCTCCGCGGTCATGCGCGCGGCGCTTGGTCCTCGCGGAGGCGCGCTCATCGCCGCGGGCATCGCTTTTTCCGCTTTCGGCTTTTTGAGCCAGTCCATCCTGACCGCCCCGCGGGTCTATTTCGCCATGGCCGAAGACCGCGTGTTCTTTCGCAGCGTCGCCTGGGTTCATCCGCGCACGCGCGTCCCGGTCATCGCCATCGCCTTGCAAGGCGTATGGGCCATGGTGATCGCGCTCACCGGGACCTACGCACAGGTCGTCAACTACGTCGTGGCCATGGACTCCATTTTTTTCGGACTGACCGCTGTCTGCCTTCTCGTGCTGCGCCGCCGCGATTCGTCTTCCTCCGCGATCGACTACCGCGTTCCCGGCCATCCCTGGACTACCCTGCTCTTCATCGCCGCCGAGTGGCTTGTGGTCGTCAGCACCTTTGCCCGCGACCCGCGCCGCTCCACGATCGGCCTGCTCATGGCCGTCGCCGGTTTGCCCGTATACTTTTTCTGGCGCGCCAAGAGCCGGGAGGCCCCGAGCGCATGAGCAGTTCCGCCCGCATTAAGCGTTCGCTGTACATGGAATGGGCCAAGACCCGTTCCCACGCCAAGTACAATCTCGCAACCAGCGGCCTTATCGGCGTTCCCCGCGCCGAATTTCCTCTCACACTCGACGAACTCGAAATCACCGCTCCCGGCAACTACGGTTACGCCCCGTTGCAACGCCGTCTCGCGGAGCACACCGGTGTCCCCGACGAGTGCGTGGTCGCGGCAGCGGGTACCTCCATGGCCAATCACCTGGCCATGGCCGCGGTACTCGATCCCGGCGACGAAGTCCTGGTCGAGCAGCCCGCCTACGGCCCGCTCCTCGACGTCGCCAACTATCTTGGCGTGCGCGTCAAGCGCCTGCCGCGCCGCTTCGAAGCGCGCTTCGCCATCGGCCTTGAAGAACTCGAGCGCGCCATCAGCACCTCCACGCGCCTCATTGTGCTTACCAATTTGCACAATCCGAGTGGTGCGCTGCTCTCCGGGGAAATGCTACAGGCCATCGGCAAGATGGCGCATCGCGCCGGCGTGCGTGTGCTGGTGGACGAGGTGTACCTCGAGATGCTCTTCGGCAAGCCCGCGCCGTTCTGCTTTCCCATCGGCAACTCGATCGCCGGCGCCAGCGAAAATCCTTTCATCGCTACCAGCAGCCTCACGAAAGTTTACGGCCTCAGCGGGCTGCGCTGCGGTTGGATTCTGGCGGCTCCGGACCTGGCCCGCCGCATGTGGCTCCTCAATGATTTGTTTTCCGCCACCGGGGCCCATCCCGCCGAGCGCCTTTCAGTCGTGGCCCTCAGCCATCTTGAACAATTTCGAGAACGCGCTCGCGCGCTGCTGACCGCCAATCGTGCCCTGCTCGATGCCTTTCTCGATTCGCGCCCCGACATCGAATGCTTTCGTCCCCCGGCCGGCACGGTGGTTTTTCCCCGACTCCGTCTCGGGCTTACGCACCGCGACCCCGATGCTTTTTTTAAATTGCTTCGCGAAAAATATGAAACCACGGTTGTTCCCGGCAGCTTCTTCGAGATGCCTCGGCATTTCCGTATCGGCATCGGCGGCGACACCGCGACCCTGCGCGCCGGCCTGGAACGCCTTAGCGCGGCCCTCGACGCTTTCGCCAAGCAATGAATCGGCAGGCGGTTTAACGATCTTTGAACAACTCGAGCGGAATCGCCTTCCCTTGGGCGACATTTCCCGAGTCATTGACATGTAAATGGTCGCCGCTGTCGTAGGAGGGCAACAGTTCGGTGAGGTGGTCCGGGTTACGCACCGCCGCGTCGAAATCGATCACGCCGTCAAATTCACCGCTGCTGCGGATCCAGGCGTTGACCTGTTCTCGCAGGCGTTCTTTCTCGGGGTCGTAAAACCGATCATAAAAAGGGTTACGAAAGATGGCATGCTCGAAGGGTGGAATCGTTGTGCCGATGACTCGGATTCCCTTGCTGTGAGCGCGCGCTAGCAGCTGACGATAGCCAGATAGGAGGCTCTGGGAATTCACACCTTCTGTCGCGGGTATGAATGAGCCGGGGAAAAGGATGTCATTGACGCCGAGCCCGACGATAAGGTACTTGACACCCGCTTGGCGAAGCACGTCGCGTTCGAAACGGGCTAGGCCCGATTGTCCCAGGGCTGGCCCCAGTTCCGCAAAAACGGGTCCCAGCGGGGGCGGCCCGCCTGCCTGTCGCGGACTGTCGAAGTCGCTCAACAGCCGGTTGCCGATGATGCCTTCATTCAGGATCCCGAGTTCCTTGTTCCCGCCGGCGTCGTTTTGCAACCGCTCCGCAAGCACGTCCGGCCACCGCCGGTTGGCGTTCTTTGTGGAACCGTCTCCATCGGTGAGCGAAGAGCCGAGCGCCACGATGGTGGCCGCACCAGGCGGAGCCGCGACCTCCACTCCGGTCAGGAACGGCCAGGAGTCGATGGTCTTGGCAACCGGGAATTTTACCGCGGCAGTCGCGTCCCCTGTTGCGGCCGACACGTAGTTGGTTTGTAGGGCCAGAATATGATCGGTAGTCGCCGCGGTGGATTCGGGGAGAAACAGGCTGATGGCCAGATCCCCTAGCGGCGCCACGTCCAGCCGAACGGCATCGCTCACGACCATCGCATGCGCTGGCAGGGTAGTGGACCTCTGTCCGCGAAACGTCACAGTGCGGTCGGAGGCCGGATCGATGTCTGGCCCATCCCTCCGTCGCGCAAGGCGTACGCCTCCGATATGCAATGGCTGGTCCCCAAAGGTGTTGGAAATCCTGATCCTGACCTTGCTCCCCCCGGTGCTGACGTGCACGATGAGGCGCAGGGTCTGGCGCCGGAACATCTGGGCTTGCCCCGGGATGGCCGCCTGTGGGGCGGTCGCCCAGGTTCCGATCCAAGCATTTCCCTGAGCCGCTACCAATTGCGGGAAAAACAAAAGAAAGCAGGCGACGATCGAATTCCGAAGTGCGTTCATGACAGTCAATTTCGCTATTTTCATCTACCTCATCGCGGAAAAGTCGGTCGGCCGCATGTACACTTCGTCGACTCTGTACTTTTCGTCTGGCTTCTGTATGAGCTGTTTTGCAGACTCTATATACGGTTGGAACTCCGCGTCGGAATGAAGCGCCTGCCAATTCTTTTTCGCTTCGTCGCGGCTAGCATGCGCCAGAAGGTAAATGAATGTGTCGCTCCAGGCGGGATCCTCGTTGGGCACCCAGTACCCGACAACGTTGACACCATCCTTGGCCATGATCTTGGAAGCGTCGCGAAAGAGCGATTCGAGAGCCGGCCCTTTGCCCGGCGTCGCGTGATAAATGAGAAGCTCGAAGACGCGATGGCTATCAGCCCCAGCCAAGCGGGTCAGGCGAACCGGAAGGAGCGATCCGGCGGCAAAGGAAACCATGGCAATGCCACAAACCATCCATCCGTGGAGCTTCCCTCCGTTGGTCACCTGCGCGGCTGATTTGCTTGTCTTCATCGCGTGTTTCGCCTCACGTTTTGTTTTTGCCGGAGACCCTGGCCATTGACGTGCCGCCGCTTAATCTCTATCATGGCAATTAGTTAGTCAACTGACTATTAGACGCCGCAATGAGAAAAAGGAAAGCAGACAGTCGGGCACGGCTCCTCGAGGCCGCCGAAAAGACCACTTATCGCTATGGTTTCGGCAATACGGCCATCGCGGATATCGCCCGGGAGGCCCGCGTGCCCGTGGGCAACGTCTACTACTACTTCAAAACTAAAGACGAGATTGGCGGTGCCATTGTCGACCTGCGCGTCTCCCGCTTCCGGAAGCTGCTCGAGGAATTCGACCAGACCGATTCTCCGAAACAGCGCCTGTGCGCCTTCGTCGACGTCAAGATTAAGAACCGCCGAGAGCTGGCGCGGCACGGCTGTCCCGTCGGCACCTTGTGCTCGGAACTGCGCAAGCTTGGCGGCTCTGCGGCGGACAGATCGACCCTGCTGTTCAGCACCGCCCTAGAATGGATGGAGAGGCAATTCCGGGCGCTTGGCAAGGGCGCCGATTCGCGCCTGCTCGCCGTCCATCTGCTCTCCGCGACGCAAGGTGTGTCGGTGCTGGCGCACACCTTCTCCGACCCTGGGCTGATCGACATGGAGGCCATGCGCCTGAAAGACTGGATCCGCTCGCTCTGACCTGTGACGACCACCTTGGCGGACTCTAAGTTGTTTAGAATCAAACTCGTGAATGGGTCCCGAGACGCTTGACTGGGGTCGGCGGTCCTGACTTTAGTAAAGGTGAAAATATCCGTCGTGTTGCCCGAGCCGCACGGTCGTCTGGAAAAGCTCGGAAAGAATCTCTTCGGTGAGGATCGCCGCTTTGGGACCATCCCGAAGAATCCGGCCTTCGCAGAGCAACACCACGCGCTCGATTTCCGGGATAATCTCTGAAACGTGATGGGTAACCAGCAGAATGCCCAACCCCGACTGCGCCAGCTCGCTTAGCGTTTCGCGCAGTTGCAATTGAGCGGCGATGTCCAGCGCGTTGCTCGGCTCATCGAGGAGCAGCGTCTCGGGCTCATGAGCAAGCGCCCGCGCAATCAGCGTCCGCTTGGCCTCCCCCGAAGACATGTGCGTCACCGGCCGATCCGCAAGGTGCGCGATGCCCAGCCGAGCCAGCGCGGCTTCCGCGCGCGTCACAAGTTCGGGATTGGGATGGTGGTGGGGGAAGATTCTGGTGCTACTGAAAAATCCCGACAGCACCACGTCCCGTCCCGTGGCTTCCGTCGTGCACGACGCGAGCAGGTCCGGTGAAACGATTCCGAGCAGTGACCGCAGCTCGAAGATATTCCACCGCTCGCGCCCGAGAATGGACATCGAACATCCATCTCGCCCGAGCGGATAGCACTCCCGCGTAATGGTCTTTATGAGCGTGGACTTCCCGCAACCGTTCGGCCCCAGGATGCACACGTGCTCCCCGGCGGCGATCTCCAGGTTCACTTCACCGAGCGCCCGGCAATCGCCGCGCATCACCGTCACATTCTTCAGGGATAGAAGAGCTCGCGCCACGGATGCTCCTTCGCAGGAATCGGCACGCCCGGCCGTCCCGGGCTATCTTAACCGGGCAAAGCCCAGGGCCAAACTTGTCAGGTCTCGGTTTTGGCTGCGGCAAAATAAAAAGGAGGTGAAAACG
>Ga0306922_10003107_pt1 | contig 15490 bp, 14 predicted proteins | sample sta12Cox44000082_FD_203758 | JGI IMG/M metagenome (GOLD analysis project Ga0306922, IMG submission 203758) | Lab enrichment of tropical soil microbial communities from Luquillo Experimental Forest, Puerto Rico - statoxic.12C.oxic.44.000.082 (v2)... | ecosystem: Environmental > Terrestrial >... | reverse complement strand
CTTTTCACCAGTGCCTTGCCTGGCGAAGGAAAAAGTTTCACCAGCGCTAATTACTCGCTCGCGCTAGCTCAGCAGGGTTATCGCGTGCTTCTAATCGATGGCGACCTGCGCCGGCCGAATATGCACAGGATTTTTCGCTTTCCAGGTGCCAACACAGAAAATAATTCCGACGAAGACACGTTACCTGGAGTCACGGATTGCCTGGTGGGCGAAGCTGAAGTAACCTCGGCAGCGCGCGAGATCCCCGCTGGAGAGTTCCAGTTCGTCGACGAGCACATTGCGCTAACAGGAAACATTCTTGCCGCGACGGGAGGCCAACTGTTCGTTCTCGCAGGTGGACGACGCGCACCGAATCCGGCGGAGATTCTCGCTGGCCCATTCTTTGGCCAGCTCATCGATGAGGCTGCAAAGCTTTTTGACCGGGTCGTCATCGATAGTGCACCGATTCTGGCAGTGAGCGACACTTTGTTGATGACTTCACATGCCCAGACGGTATGCATCGTCATTCGTGCGGCAAAGACACCGCGGCTGGCCGTCCGCCGCGCAATTACACTGTTGGCGAAGTCAGGAATTCGCCCGGCTGGTCTGGTGCTGAATCGATTGCGGCGGAGCCGTGGCGTTGGGTATTATTACTATTACGCCTCGCACGGCTATGGCAAAGACGAAGGAGCATATTCTCGCAGCTACCGCAGCTACGGCTACCGTAGCCCATCCAAGCCAGATCACGAAGCTAATGGAGCCTAACGCTGACATCTGACGTGTCCGACCCGTCTGACCTCCGACTCCTGACTGCTGACTCCTGACTCCATAAGGCGCTTCCCCAGCAAAGGCCCAGACAAGTTGCCGCATATAGTTGGATCGATTCAATCTGAAGTGGAAAATCGACCAGCGAATTCAGAGCCACTCCTAGCAGCGCCATAGTGACCAAAGGCTGGAGCACGCGTCTCCTCGATGTCCAGTCTAACCTCGCATATCTTTTATAACTACGAATTCCCACTGTTATTCCGCCGAAAAAAAGCAATGCCCACAGGGCGCTTCCCATCCAACCCCACTCCAGCACGGTCTGTAGGTAATCCTCGTGCAAAAATCTCCAGGTGCCCGGAACCTGGTTAATCGATCCGACGTTATAGGTCGGAAACACAACGCGAAAGGTTCCTGGCCCGGATCCGAAAAATCCGGCATCAGGCAGCGCGCCCATCGCCACGCGGGAAGCCTTCCAGCGGGCATCGTTAGGAATTCTCTCGCCCACCGACTGCCAGCGGTTCAGCGGTTGCTCCAAATGAGTTGCCTGAGCGAGCGCGACAAGCGCCAAGAGAATTGCAACTGCGCCCGCCAGGGTGACGCTTTTTCCCGTGCCTGACAGTCTTCGCACAAGCGTCGGTCCAAATTGCAGGCAGATCGCAAGCAGCAATACGGCCGCGACTAACTGGGCCACGCGCGAGGTATTCGCCAGCACCCCGGCAATCGTGACGATGAAAAGGCTTATCCAGATCGCCCGCAAAACAGGATGAGACCGGTTAGTGAAGGCTCTGATAACAAGTCCGGCACTCAATGGCCAGACCAGGTTCAAAAATGCGCCGGCATTACCGTGGTAATAATACGTTGCAAAAAAAGTGGTCACTCGCACGTCCTCCGGTGGCGGTGGTTGCCAGAAGATCATCCGTGCACCGGTGGCTTTCTGGAGTAAGCCGAGAAACGCTATCGAGCCGGCGACCAAGCCAATCGCATACCACAACCGAAGCAACCACCGGTTACTCTGAGAAATGTCGGCGACGAACAAGATCGTCCCCAGCAGCAACGCGCCTCGAATCATCCACGCTGCGCTGATCGCGTAATCAACCGAGCCGGTCAAAGGCGGCGCGAAGTTGCGTAGCGGGACGAAAACAAAAAAGTCCGGGTCGTAGATTGACCTGGCGTTGAAAACCATCCAGCCCCCTACACAGATCAAAGCTACTGCTAAAAAAAATAGAAGCCGCGGAAATCGCGGCATTCGGCTGCTAACAAGCAACTCAACGCCCCAAAGGACGAAGGCAGCCAGCAAGATCCAGTTGGTTATTCGGATGCTCAGCGATGTCGTCGCGCCATACGCCCACGGGGCGTAGATAAGTGCAGCAAGAAAAGTCCAGCGGGATGCGGCGCGACAAATATGAGAGATCACAAGAAAAAACGCCCAGCTGGTTTCTAGTGACCCTTCTCAGCGCCCTTTGCCAAAAAACATCGTGTATATGGTTTTCAATACGATCATCGCATCCAGTTTCAGTGAGTAATGCCGGATGTAATAGAGGTCGTACTTGAGCTTCTCCACTGCGTCCTCGTCGCTCTCGCCGTAGGGATAATTCACTTGCGCCCAACCGGTGATCCCCGGTTTGACCAAATGCCGAAAATGATAAAACGGGATCGTTTGCTCATACCGTTCAGCACACTTGCTCCACTCGGGGCGCGGCCCAATCAGGCTAATGTCGCCTTTGAGAGCATTCCAAAGTTGGGGCAGCTCATCGAGCCGAAGTTTCCTTAGCCATCGCCCCACCGAGGTTACGCGACGATCATCTTTGCGTGTGTAAATGTCTTCGTTCGGCTCATCCGAGCGCTGGCGCATGGTTCGGAATTTGAAAAGAATGAACCGTCTGCCGTCACGGCCTACTCGTTCCTGGCAGAAGAAAATCGGACTCCCGTCGTATATCCGTATGAACAGAGGCAAAAGCACGAAGAGCGGAGTGCAAAGAACCAGTGCTGTCGCGGAGGCAACGATATCGAACAGCCGTTTCAGGTAATGGTAGGGAGAAATGCGAGCCAGTTGGAAACCAGTCTGGAGCGGCCAGAACGGATCGACAATTCCCAGCGGCAGATAACGCCAGTGCGTCTCGTAAAATGATTCCAGCGTATAAACGCGCGTTTGCTGAAACTGCGCGCGCACCAGGCGCTCCAGCAATTCGATGCTCAGCGAACTCGCTCTTTCGGCGAGAATGATGCCCCTGTAACGTGGATTGTTTAACTTGGCCGCGAGGTCTCCATGCACAATCGGCGATCCTTTACCGGCGATAGGCCGGCCCACGCGCTTCTCGTTCGCATCTACAAACTCAAGCGCCTCGCCGTTCGATGAGTTCTTGTAAGCCTCGTAAAAACGCGCTGCCCTCGAGCCGGCGCCGATGACCAGGAACGAGCGGTCGGCGCTGCTGGTCACCACATATTGTCGAATCCACCGACGGTACGCTAGCGATACCGGGAGGAAAATTGCAAAGCTCAGCAGCAGGACGCCGCGGCTCGGCTTCATTGTCTGATCGAACGTCGCCGCAGAATAAATCAGCATCGCACTGACTGCGCCCGCGGCGATGATGGCAAGAATATGTTCAGCCGCGTAACCCAGAGTGAGTTTTTTTACAGTGCGATCGTAACCCCCGATAAAGTAAAGCGCCCCCACAATCACCCCGAGTTGAATCAGATTGATGATGAAGAACTGAAACGGCGTGGCATAAAATGCGTCGTACCTAAACCAGCCTGCGATTCGGTAGATCGCGACCCAGCTCACCACGTCCAGAAAAAGATAGAGCGCGGCAGCCACCCATTCGTGGTGAAGAAAACGCGACCAGAAACCAACCCTGCGCCCAACCGTGACGGCAGATTCGGCGACGCGTGTTGAATGCTCCTGTTCAAACGCAAGAAATTGGTCAGAAATGGCCTGCGATTGTTCCCTGTTCGCCATGAGGCCGCCCATTATATGCTGAACCATAGCAAAGCGAAAGATCACTTTCTTCGAGGGTCTATCTGCCAGCGTTGTGCCCCAAGGCGGCGGGGTGTACGCGTGCGCCATGCTTGACGCTCCAAGCAGCGTTTATAATCTGAGACGCGCGCCGCTCGGTCGGCGCAGCTTCATACGGTGAATATTTTATCGGCTTTTTATCGCTCCTCTGTTGGAAAAAAAATCATCGTCGCCGTCACCGGCATCATTTTGATCCTTTTTGTGATCGGACATCTGCTGGGGAATTTGCAGATTTTTATTGGACCCGATTCGATCAACGGTTACTCGCAACATCTGCACGATCTGGGTCCGCTTCTTTGGCTGATTCGAGCTTTTCTTCTCATCACTGTTGTTCTTCACATTTACTTCACGATCTTGCTCGCGATTGAGAATCGCCGTGCCCGGCCCGAGCCGTACATCGACAAACGATACGTCAAAGCGACGTTTGCCTCCCGTCACATGGTCATGAGCGGGCTGATCGTGCTCGCATTTATCGCTTATCACCTTGCCCATTTCACTTTTCGCAAAACCGATCCGCGCTTTGCGTTGCTCAAGCCTGATCCTCTCGGCCATTACGATGTCTATTCGATGATGGTTTACGGGTTCCAAAATTATTTTGTGTCGGGTTTTTACGTGCTCGGGCTGTTCTTACTCGCGCTCCATTTGAGTCACGGTTCGTCGAGCTTTTTTCAATCGCTGGGATTGAACGACAAGAAGCTGACGCCGCGCCTCTCGCTCGGCGGCGAAATCTTCGCGTGGCTGCTCTTTGCTGGCTACACCTCCATTCCAGTGGCCATTCTGTTAGGACTCATCAAGCCGGCACAACAACTATGATCGGGACCTTGGATTCAAAAATTCCACCCGGACCGCTCGCTCAGAAATGGCGCAATCATCGTGACCATTTGCGGCTGATGAGCCCAAATAACCGGCGAAAGCTTGAAATCATCGTCGTCGGCAGCGGACTCGCGGGCGGATCGGCCGCAGCGACGCTGGGTGAACTCGGTTACCGGGTGAAATGCTTTTGTTTCCAGGATTCACCGAGGCGCGCGCATTCGATTGCAGCGCAAGGCGGCATTAATGCGGCCAAAAATTATCAAAACGACGGCGACAGCGTTTACCGGTTGTTCTATGACACGATCAAGGGCGGCGATTTTCGTTCCCGCGAAGCGAACGTTTATCGGCTCGCCGAAATCGCGAACAACATCATCGATCAATGCGTGGCGCAAGGCGTGCCGTTCGCGCGTGAATACAGCGGTTACCTGGCGAATCGTTCCTTCGGCGGCGCACAGGTGTCACGGACCTTTTACGCGCGCGGCCAGACCGGGCAGCAACTTCTGCTCGGTTGTTATCAGGCGCTCTGCCGCCAGATCGCCACCGGCACGGTGCAGATCTTCCCGCAGACGGAGATGCTCGATCTGGTGATTGTGGAGGGAAGCGCCAAAGGAATCATCACACGCAGCCTGCGCTCGGGAAACATCGAGAGACACACGGCCGACGCCGTTGTGCTCGCCACTGGCGGATACGGGAACGTCTATTATCTCTCGACCAATGCGCGCGGCTCGAATATCACCGCCACGTACCGCGCTTACAAACGCGGCGCGCTTTTTGCCAATCCATCCTTCACGCAAATTCACCCCACCTGCATTCCGGTCAGCGGCGAACATCAATCGAAGCTTACGCTGATGTCCGAGTCGCTGCGGAACGACGGACGCGTCTGGGTCCCTAAACGAAAGGAAGACCGCGAAAAAGCGCCGGGCGAAATTCCCGAGGCAGATCGCGATTATTATCTCGAGCGAAAATATCCCAGCTACGGCAACCTTGCACCGCGCGATATTTCATCGCGCGCAGCGAAGGAAGTTTGTGACGAAGGCCGCGGCGTTGGTCCCGGCGGGCGCGGCGTCTATCTCGATTTTGCGGATGCAATCAAGAGACTGGGCGAAGAAACTATCCGCGAGCGTTACGGAAACTTGTTCGAAGTCTATAAAAAAATCACCGGCGAGGACGCCTACAAAGTGCCGATGCGAATTTATCCAGCGGTCCATTACACGATGGGCGGTCTCTGGGTCGATTACGACTTGATGAGCAACGTGCCCGGTCTGTTTGTGATCGGCGAAGCGAATTTTTCCGATCACGGCGCGAACCGACTCGGAGCCAGCGCGCTGATGCAAGGTTTGGCTGATGGTTACTTTGTTTTGCCCAACACGCTGCCGAATTATCTCGCCGGTCAGATGGGAAAACGGCCCTCGCCCGATTCTCCGGAGTTTCGAGAAGCAGAGCACAATGTCCATGCCAGGATCGACAGGCTCCTGAGGGTTAACGGCACGCGTTCGCTTGATTCGTTCCACCGAGAGCTCGGTCTTCTCCTCTGGGAGAAATGCGGAATGTCGCGCCACGAAAAGGGATTGCGGGAAGCGCTGCAAAAAATTCCCGAGCTGCGAGAAGAATTCTGGTCCCGCGGCCGCGGGGTGCGAGTGCTGGGCAGGGACGAAGATTTCAACCAGTCCCTGGAACGCGCCGGGCGCGTCGCCGATTTCCTCGAATTCGCCGAACTGATGTGCGAGGACGCGCTTGAGCGGGACGAATCTGCCGGCGCGCATTTTCGCGAGGAGCATCAAACGCCCGACGGCGAGGCGCTCCGCGACGACGAGCGCCATGCAGCAGTCTTCGCCTGGGAATTCGAAGGCGACGGGCAACCGCCAAAATTGCATCGCGAGCCGTTACGCTTCGAGACGGTCCACTTAACGCAGAGGAGCTACAAATGAGAAAGGCAATTGTAGGGCGGGCGCTTCCCCTGCCGAACCAAAGCCCGGCAACCGATGCGGTTGCCCTACAATTCTTGTTACTATGAACTTTCGGTTGAGAATCTGGCGCCAGCCCAACCGGAATTCCCCCGGCAAACTTGTCGATTACGACGTGGGGGATATTTCGCCCAATACGTCGTTTCTCGAAATGCTCGACATCCTGAATGAAACGTTGCTCGGACGCGGCGAGGAACCGATTGCGTTCGACTCCGATTGTCGCGAAGGAATTTGCGGCACCTGCTCGTTCACAATTAACGGCGAGGCTCATGGACCCGATCATCCGGGCGCGGTGTGCGAGCTTTACATGCGCAAGTTTCGTGACGGCGCGACGATTATAGTCGAGCCGTTCCGCGTAGGATCCTTCCCGATCGTAAAGGATTTGGTGATCGATCGGAGCGCGCTGGATCACATCGTGCAAGCTGGTGGATTTATTTCCGCGCGCACCGGCTCCGCGCCGGAGGCGAATTCGATTCCCGTTCCCAAACACAACGCCGATCTGGCAATGGAAGCTGCAGCTTGCATCGGGTGCGGTGCGTGCGCAGCGGCGTGTCCCAACGGTTCAGCGATGCTCTTCACTTCTGCGAAAGTCTCCCACCTCGCCTTTTTGCCGCAGGGACATCCCGAAAGAGAGAGTCGCGTCCTCAAAATGGTACAGGTCATGGACGCTGAGGGTTTCGGCAATTGCACCAACACTTACGAATGCGAAGCGGTCTGTCCCGCTGAGATCAGCGTCGGCTTCATTGCAAAACTCAATCGCGAATACGCACGCGCGAGCTTTCGACAGCGCATAGACGGCTAGGCGGATCGCGTTCTCCGAGTCCGTGTTCTGGGGAGCGCACACGTCTCGCGTGCTGGTTTCGGCGTCGCGCCGAAACAGGCTTTCCTTTGGTTTCCGGCACGACTCGAGTGCGTGAACCGAAAGAAAGTCCGCGGTCGCGGGACGCGCTCGCCCCGAATTCACACCGTGCCGCACACGCGCGTCCAAAGCTCGCGATCCAATTTCTTTTTCGCTCGTTTCGCGACGCGATTAGCGTCTGCATTTTCGCGCATTACCGCGAAGATCGTTGAGCCAGAGCCGGACATTAGCGCACCGCCTACCTCCGCTTGCTCCAACAACCACATTTTCAGTTGCGCGAGAAAAATAAATTTCTCGAAAACCGGGCGCTCAAGATCGTTCATGAAAGTCTGCCCAGCGAATTCCTGAGCTCCGTAAGAGACGCTTGGAATCTCTCGCGACTCCCGCCAACGCGAGTACGCCCATTGTGTTGAGACAGCGAAGCCTGGTTTGAGCAACAGAACGGACAAGCGGTGTCGCAACTTCACAGGCGTAACCAGTTCGCCGCGTCCCTTACAGAGCGCGGGCGATTGGAAAATAAAAAACGGAACATCCGATCCGAGTGTCTCCGCTATTTTCGCAAGGGCTTCCCGCGGCAATTTCGTCTCGAACAGTTCATTCAACGCGAGCAGAGTGGAAGCCGCGTCACTGCTTCCCCCGCCCAGGCCCGCTCCGTGAGGAATCTTCTTTTTCAGATCAATCGAGACAGCCGACTTCAACTTTGTCGCGGCAAAGAAACGCTTCGCTGCGCGGACAACCAGATTGTCACCGCCCGCCGGCACAGATGGGTCGTTGCAGTGAAATTCAATCCCCTCGCCGCTGTCGCTCCTGTCAATTTTGATGTCGTCACAAAGCGAAATCGGCGCGATCAACGTTTCGATTTCATGAAAACCGTCGCTGCGCTGGCGTAGAATTCGCAGGGAAATATTGATTTTCGCAGGGGCGAGCATTTGCATACCATGCAATTTGTTCTGCCATTCCGAGCGAAGTCGAGGAATCTCTTGCTATCATTCATAAATACTGAGATGTCTCGACTCCGCTCGACATGACAAATCGGACATCGGAATGACAAAAGACAAAATCATCGTTGCGCTCGACGTGGCGAGAAAAGAAAAAGCGCTCGGGCTCGTTAACGAGCTGCGCGACCAGATTTCGTTTTTCAAAATCGGACTGCAACTTTACACGGCCGAAGGCCCTGAAATCGCGCACGCAGTCTTGTCCGCCGGCGCAAAAGTTTGGCTCGATTTGAAGCTTTACGATATTCCGAACACGGTCGCCCGAGCAGTAGAATCCGCGAACAATCTTGGCGTGCACATGCTCACCATCCATTTAAGCGGTGGCAGCGAAATGATCCGCGCCGCGACCGCGGCTCGAGCAAACAACATGTTGTTGCTGGGTGTGACCGTTTTAACAAGCGCAACGGAACAAACTCTGCGCGAAATCGGCATTTCCGCCAAGGTGGACGACCAAGTCCTGCGCCTCGCCAGATTGGGTGTCGAAGCAAGAATCGACGGAGTGGTGGCCAGTCCGCATGAAATCAAAAAGCTGCGTGCGGAATTTGGCGACAAAATAAAAATTGCTGTTCAAGGAATCCGCCCGACCTGGGCCGAGCCGGGCGATCAAAAACGATTCATGACGCCGCGCGAGGCGCTCGAAGCTGGCGCAGATTACATCGGCATTGGGCGTCCGATCACTGCGCATCGAAATCCGCGCGACGCCGTGGCCAAAATTTTGGAGGAGATCGAACATTGACGCACAGTGAATGTACGGCAGGCGCTCCGCCTGGCAGGCAACCCCGGACGCTTTCGGGGTTGCCCTACAATTCGAGGACCACATTCGTCAACCTGGACGTTTATCACGACGACACCGCGCATTCGGCAGCAACGAACATGGCCATCGACGAAGCGCTCCTCGGGCAAGCGGTGGTTCCATCAATTCGCTTTTATCGATGGCACTCCCCTGCTCTATCGTTTGGATATTTTGGGAAATTCACCGATGTCTCAGGCTACGCAGGCGAGCGCGATTTAGTCCGGCGCTGGACCGGCGGCGGAATCGTTCTTCACGGAGGCGACCTGACCTATTCCGTTGCAGTTCCCGCGACCGATTCGGCGTTCGGTGGATCATCGATCTCAATCTATGAAAAGATTCATCACGCTTTGTGTGACGCTTTGAATGCGAATGGTGAGCGCGCACTTGTAGCCGGGGGCGTTGACCCCGGCCCCTTTGGTTCTACAACCCGAGCCGCCGTCACCGCCAGCTGCTACAACTGTTTTGCAAATCCAGTACGCGCAGACGTGATGATCGATGGTCGAAAGATCGCTGGCGCGGCGCAACGCCGCACGCGTCGCGGGTTATTGCAACAAGGCAGTATCCAAGGGGTCGATCTGGAGAACGGTTTAGCCCAAAGATTTGCACGGGCTTTGTCGCTCAACTGCATTGAACGCGAGATCCAAGAAAAACTTTTAGATCGAGCGCGGAAATTAGTTCAACAAAAATACGGGACCGATGCCTGGCTGCGAATGACGTAGTACATGCCTCCCGTCGGGTCGCCGCGCAGCAAGACGGATTCCCCGTGACGAATTTGCCATTTTAAGCAAGCTAGAAGCTTGCCCTACTCTGGCCGCCTCGCTATTCTCGACAGCGTGGAAGTCTCTGCACGCTCAGCCGGGTCGGGCACCGTGGGTCTTAGCCCGCTGGCTCGCCTGGCGCGGCTGGTTCAACCGCATCTTGAAGAGGTGGAAATGCGCATTGCCCAACAGGCGGCGGCGTTTGATCCGGCGCTGGAAGGCTATGTTGTCTATGCGGTAGGCAGCCGCGGCAAACGTCTTCGCCCACTTCTGGCTCTTTTGGCCGGCGGCGCCACCGGCCAGATCAATTCAAACCATGTCGATCTTGCCGTCATTGTGGAACTCATCCACATCGCCACGCTCGTGCATGACGACGTCATGGACGACGCGGAACGGCGTCGCGCGCAACCGACCGCGAACGCGCGCTGGGGAAACTCGCTTAGCGTTTTATTGGGCGACTGCCTCTTCGCGCACGCGCTGACGTTGTCCACAAATTTCGAAAACGCAGATATCGGTCGCGCAATTGCGCGCACCGCCGCGACAGTTTGCTCCGGTGAGATGATCCAGACGCAGCGCCGTTTCGATCTCACCCTGACTGTGCAGGATTATTTGCACATCGTCGAAATGAAAACCGGATCGCTTTTCGCAGCTGCAGCGGAGTTGGCCGCGGTCATCAGCTACGCCGGTCCCAAGGTGATCGAAGCGTCCAGGAATTTCGGAATGCAAGTTGGAACGGCATACCAAATTTACGATGATTGCCTCGATCTTGCCGGCACTGAAAGCGCGACCGGCAAAACGCTTGGGACCGACCTGCGCAAAGGCAAGTTTACTCTGCCGGTTTTGATTTTCCTGCGTTCCGCTTCGGAGTTCGAACGGCAACGCTGCTGTCGCCTCGTGCTCGAAGAGCAAATCGAAGAGATGATCGAGCTCTTGAAAAATGGCGCGACTAATGGAGCACTAAACGAATCAATCGCGGCCGGCAGCGATTTAATTCGCGAGGCACAAGGCACCCTGGATGGGATCGCATCGAATCCGTACGCCGATGCGTTGTTCTTCCTCGGCGACGCGTTGTGCGAAATGTTCGATCAACTGCGCGTCTGATGTCTGCTGCTGTGGCGGCGCTCTGTGAGCGCCGAGGACCTTTCTCAAGAGAACACGACGGTCACAGACCGCCGCTACTTTGATATGTCGCAGCTTAAAATCCGCGAGATGCCGCGGGATGAGCGGCCGCGGGAAAAATTACTCGCGCGCGGCGCCGACGCCCTCACCAACGCTGAGTTAATCGCAATTCTCCTGCGGACGGGCCGGCGTGGAATGAACGTAGTTGAGGTAGCTCGCGAGCTGCTCGACAAATACAAATCGTTCGCCGAATTGAGCCGTTGCTCCGTCAGGGAACTCAGCCAAATCAAAGGGATCGGTCCTGCGAAAGCGTTGGAGCTGGTAGCGGCGTTTAACCTTGGCAAGCGTTTTGCCCAGGAACCATTGTCCCAGCAAAAACTCGATTCACCGAAGCTGATCCATGAATTGTTGGGGCGCGAAATGCGAATGTTGCGCACCGAGTCGCTCCGCGTTGTCTTGCTCGACACGCGTTACCGTTTAATGCGCGTGGAATCTGTGTCCACGGGAAGCATGAACGAGAGCATCGCTCATCCCCGAGAAATCTTTCGGCCTGCAATCACCTATTCCGCTTATGCAGTGATCGTCGTTCACAATCATCCATCCGGCGATGCGTCGCCGAGTCAGACTGATCACAGCCTGACGAGGCGTCTGGCCGAAGCTGCCGAGCTTTTGCAAATCAAATTGCTCGATCACATCATCATCGGCGCGCCATCAGAGGGAAATCCCGGCTATTTCAGTTTTAAGGAGGCAGGAGTCTTGTAGAACTGAAAATCCGAAATTCGAATATCGAAATCCGAAACAAGATGCGCACGCGGGGGCCAACGAACAAAACCACTGCTCTTGAACTATCGCTTCCCCGGCCTCTCCCCTTGTCAAGGAGAGAGGATGAAGGTGAGGGGTTCAAAATCGCTCACCGTGCGTCAACCCTCATCCTTCCCCTCTCCTGTGGAAAAGGAGAGGCGACCCAACGCGCTCGCCGGCGCTCAACAATCCCGGCGCAACGATGAGTAGCGTGAGAATTCATCCAACGGCTATTGTCGATCCGGATGCACAAATCGCCGCCGACGTGGAGATCGGACCGTTCTCGATTATTGGGCCGAAGGCAGTAATCGGTCACAAGACGATCGTGCAATCGCATGTCGTGATCGAGGGCGAGGTCGTAATTGGCGCTCGCAATTTCATTCGGCACGGCGCGATCATTGGCGCGCCGCCGCAGGATGTTTCCTTTTCGCCGGAGCGAAAAACCAGAGTGGAGATCGGAAACGACAACATCATTCGCGAATACTGCACCGTTCACCGCGGCAGCCCCGAAGGCAGCTCCACGAAAATCGGCGACCACAATTTTCTGATGGCAGGCGCGCACGTCGGCCACAATTGCCTGATCGGAAACAACGTCATTATCGCGAACAACTGTTTACTGGCCGGGCACGTGCGCGTGGATGACGGCGCGTTTCTCGGCGGCGGATCAACCTTTCATCAGCACATGCACATTGGACGGCTGGTGATGGTGCAAGGCAGCTCCGCCTTCGGAAAGGACCTGCCGCCGTTCGTCATCGCAGCCGAGCGCAACTCGGTTTTCGGCTTGAACATCGTCGGACTTCGCCGCGCCGGCTTTAGCGCAAAAGTTCGCGACGAAATCAGGGCTGCTTTCAAACTCATTTACCTGAGTGGCTTCAATATTTCGCAGGCGCTCGAGAAAGGCGCCACAATGAAGTTCGGCGCGCCAGCACGCGAATTTCTGGACTTCGTCGCAAACGCAAAAAAGCGCAGCATTTGCCCCCTCAAACGCGGTACGAACGAAGAGACGTCAGTCTAACGAGACAGAGATAAGCCGCCCAGCACTTTGAAAATTAGCGTGCGCATCGAACATTTTTTCGCCTAATTCCGAATTGTCGAGTGAGGCCAATCAACGCGAGCATGCGACCGGTTTTTCCTTTCTCGGCGCGGTAGGAATAGTAGCGATTCAAGTCGCACGCGGTGCAAATTCCTGAGTCGTGAATTTCCTTTACACCGAGAGTGCGGCATTGCCGGACAATTTCCGCTGGAAAATCAATTTCGTAGTGCGACGGACGAATGCAGGGACTCAGTAACACAATCATGTTTGCAGGTTCGGAACCGAAACGATCAATCATTTGCTTGATTGCGTTTGTGACAACGCCGAGCTCGGTGCCTTTGCGCCCGGAATGCACCAGACCGATCGCCGGCGTTTTTGGATCGACGATGTAAACCGCGCAGCAGTCGGCGACGTAAACGCCCAGCGCGACGCCGCGTTGATTGGTGATGAGGCCATCGCAACCGGGGAATTCGCGGCCCACAGCGCTGCGGCTACAGCTGTCGACCCACCTTCGCGCGGCTACGACGTGGCTAGCAATTGCGATTTTGTTTCCGTGAATTTGTTCGGCGGTGAATAACGGCCAGTCGACGACGCCGATCGCATTGCGAATTTCGCGATGGGCAGCGTCGAGCCGCTGTAACACTTCCGCTTTATCGTGCCTCGCAGGCGCGGGGTCGATGCCAGGAATTCGTTGTGTGAAAACGTGGCGGCAGATTCCAACTGCGCTCAGCGCGGGAAATTGCTCGAAAGGCAAATTCATTATTTAAGCTCCAACACCGCACTGCAACTGTCATCCTGCGCGAAGCGAAGAATCTTAATTTTCTGCCGGGCCGCCAAAAGAATCGGAGATGTTTCCAGCCTCCGCATAAAGCTACGGCCTGGCAGGTGCTCCGCTCAACATGATATTCTACCGGAGCTTGCCGCGTACTGCCAAAATGTAAGCGCTCTCTCCGGTTCGGAGAGGACTTACTTGGCGCTTGTCCTTCGGGTTCTAGTCGAAACGCCTTCTTCCAACGGCTCTTTTGGTTTCCCGAGCGCGTCCACGCCACTGCCGGTGTAATAGGTCTTCGACTTCGTAGCGTGCGGCGCGAGATCGGCGAACATCTCGTGATAAACACTCTGCGCGCCGGTAGCGCGATCAAATTCTGCCAGTGAAGAGTTGTATCCGAACAGCGCCTGTAAGCGCGTCGATTGCGCACTGAGCAGTTGCACCGTGGCGTTTAGCACATCCAACTGAACCCCCGCCCCGGCCGCCAGGCGCGCCTGGGCCAGGCGCAAGGCTTCCTCGGCCAGTTCCACGTTTTTCTCCTGGCTTACAATCAACTCCTGGTTCTGCTGCAAATTTGAATAGGCCTGTTGTATTTCCAGTTCCACTTGTCGAACGTCGTCGTCGTATGTGTTCTTTGCTTCGAAAAGGAGCGCGCGCTGCTGAATGACTTGTCCGGCAATTGCGCCGCTATCCCAGATCGGCAGGCTGCCCTCGACCTGAGCGAGCCAACCTTTTGAAATGTCGTGCCAGCTTGAGTTCGTGGACGAACTGACCCATTCGCCGCCGCCTGTAGTAGTGATCGTTGGCAACCATTGACCCGCCGCCGCGCGCACTTGTTGGAGCTGGTTCAATGCGTTTGCCCGCGCTTGTTTGAGAAGTGGGCGCCGCTCTTTTCCCATCTCGATCGCCTCGGCCAGACCAATGGTGCGGGGGATGTATGGCATCTCACCAACCACTTCCAGCGGTGGGCTTTCACCGCGCCGCGGTTGGAAATACAGGCCGAGCGTCTTGGCCAGTTGAATCTTCGATATGCGCAAGTTGTTCTGAGAAGTAATGAGCTGGGGAAGTTGATTGTAATACGCCACCTCCGCCTGCAGTACGTTAAATCGCGGAACCGTTCCTGCTTCAAAGCGATTCTGCTGGTCCTTCCACTGAGCTTCCAGAAGGTGCACATTTTCGTCGTTCACCTTGACCAGCTCGCGATTGACGATGATCTGATAGAACTGCGTTTTCACCGTTGCGATGAGCTGGTCCAGAGTGTTGCGAAACGCGAAGTAGGCGCTGTCCCGCTCGAAAAAAGTACCGCGAATCTCCGGGAAGGTGGTGCCGTTAAAAATGAGCTGTCTTCCAAGAACGCTGATCGCGTAGGACACATCGCTCCCTTCCACATTCCGAATCGGCGTCGCTGTCGGGGCGGCAAACGGTATCTGAATATCCCTGACCTGCGACGGCGGAGATTCAATAATCGATGCGCCGCCGCCCGTCGTTGTGCCCGTCCCGCTTGTCGTTCCGGAAATCCGCGCGCCTCGGAGGTTTGGGTCAGTCCATTCGAAATTTCCATTTGCTGTGATGTGCGGCAGCGCCTGCGCGCGGACCTGGATGATCACGCCTTTTGTCCGTTTGATCTCTTGTTCCGCGTTCAGGAGAGCAGGGTTCTGTTGCAGCGCCGTCAGGATCGCTTGGTCAAGAGTAAACGTAGGAACCTTGCCGGCCGCCTTAGCGCTTCCGGCCGAGTGCGTGCCGCTGCCGCCAAAAGTCAGATCAGCAAGAACACCTAAGGCTGCAAAAAACCCCAGGGAAAGAAAAAATTTTCTCATAGAGGTTTAGCC
>Ga0306922_10003104_pt1 | contig 15499 bp, 14 predicted proteins | sample sta12Cox44000082_FD_203758 | JGI IMG/M metagenome (GOLD analysis project Ga0306922, IMG submission 203758) | Lab enrichment of tropical soil microbial communities from Luquillo Experimental Forest, Puerto Rico - statoxic.12C.oxic.44.000.082 (v2)... | ecosystem: Environmental > Terrestrial >... | reverse complement strand
TCCGTGCGATCTTTCTTCAGCTTGCGCAGAAGTTCTGATCCGAGGGCAGCGCGCGTAGAACCGGAGAGATGCTCCAAGCTGGCCAGCAGACGCCAGCCATCGCCCTCGAGTTGCAGATTCAGTCGCGGACCGGTCTTCTTGCGCCCAATACCGATGCTCGCAAGATAGTTTCGTATTTCGTTCTGGTGCGCAGGGTTCAGTCCGCCTGCGATTCGTCGCCAAAGTACGATCCAGTTGACCTGGTTTTGTAAATTTTCAGAGAAGCTCAACCCCGCCTGGTACAGCCTCCGCATCTGGTCCATGCGACGGCCATCCTCACCAAATCCAAAACCCGGACGTAAGCAGAAGCCGAGCAGATTCAACCAGCGTGCTTCATGCTGGGGACTCAGCTTTCTTCCTTCCGACACTTCGAGCAGGGTATCCGCCAAGCTCCGCGCCAACGAAACTGGCCACGACTCCTTCTTGATTCGCAGTTGCAACTCCAAATCGGTCGCTAAAGAGATAGGGTCGCCCGACTTATTCTCTACTGAGCGGCTGAACGTCGTGCGAATCGAGGATCTTGCAGCTTCCAATACTTCATCGGACACCTGTGCCGCGCTGGATAGGCTCGCCGCTTGGGCGAGTTCGTCGCCGCCCTGGTCCGCAGAGCCTCCTCGCAATTCAAATTGCAGCCGCCAGCGATGTGACGAGCTTACCGATTCGCACCAGAGCTCCAACGTTCCAACCTCGGTGAAGCTAACGGTCAGCCGCACGGTGAGCTCCGTCTCTTGCAGTTTCTTGCCGTAACGCAAGAGGGTTGTCAGAGGTGCGTGGCGATGGATCTGCTCCGGGTCGAGCTCCACTACGGCACCGTGGGAGTCATGACGTACCGTCGAGCTGAAAAGATTGAATGACACTGGGCGATTCGCCAAGACGGAGAATTCACGGTCAAGTTGCAACGTTGTGCCTTCATTGGTTCCGACTGGCAAAACGCAAACTGCGGTACCCTCGGTACGCGTTCCGATGTAGTACGTTCGAGCGCTGCCGGCTTTTACGCGCAAGCCGCGGCCGCGACGCACTTGCCCATAGTAGGCAGCGCCTACGGCAACGGCGCTGTCCATGCCCTGATTGTGGAGGACTTGTAGATGCCAGCCCGGCTCTCCGTCGCTGAACCAGTTGCCGATAGCTTCAAGAATTCGCTGGCGGGTGATCTCCGGTATGCAAAAGCCGCCGTTAAACAAGACGGCATCGGGCCTCACTATGAGCAGCCTGGATTGCACCTTATCATCCGGCGACATCGATGACATCGACTTCCGCAAAAACGACGCAAGGTGCTTCGTGATGGCCGGATCGGTAGCGTAAGGAAGACCAACTTCCCGCAGCCCTGCAACGTTGATGCGCGACGGCATTTCGTCCGGACGAATGAGTGGCAGGAAGCCTGCCGTTAGCGATTCAACGACTTCTTCGCGCGTCAACTCGGTACTCAGCATCTGTCCGACAACCGCACGTCCGGAGCCGAGAATGCTTATTGGCAAGCGATCAAGATCGGAGTTACCGAGCAGACGCTCCTTGGCTGTTGAGCAAGTGATTTCGACAGCATGCCGCTGGCGCAGGCTGAGCCTGGCATTGAGTTTCTGCTCCACCTTACGCGCCAACGCCAAATCAAGGTTCTCTCCACCGAGAAGCAAGTGCTCGCCAATCGCTGTTCTTTCGAATTGGACGTCTTGCCCGTTAATGTCCGCGCGCACGAGGCTGAAATCCGATGTACCACCGCCGATGTCGCAGACGAGGATGAGATCGCCGTCTTGCAGCTGCGTCGCAGCTTCGGACCGATGGGCGGAGATCCACGCATAAAATGCTGCGAGCGGTTCCTCCAATAGGGTGAGTTTCTGGAAACCGGCGCTTCGCGCGGCTTCCACGGTCAGTTCGCGGGCTTCTTCATCAAAGGACGCCGGTACCGTGAGAACGATCTCCTGGTTCTCAAACAGCGAGTCTGATCGGCTGGAATCAGCGGCCATCGCGTGGTTCCAAGCGTTTCGCAAATGCAACAAATAGCGTGCCGAGGCCTCGACTGGTGAGATCCTCGGTTCGGGCGGCTCGGCTTCTCTCGGCAGGATGTCAGCCGTGCGATCAAGTGCGTCCTGGCATAGCCACGATTTCGCTGACGCAACCTGACGTCCGGGCACCAAGGCGCCGAGTTCATGTGCGGCTTTGCCTGCAATGGCAGACGGCTTCTCCTCCCATGGAAGGTCAAAAGCACCGGATACAATTTCCGCTTCGGTGGGAAAGTACAGAAACGAAGGGAGTGCCGGAATGGCGCTGACCTCGCCAGGAGCAACCGCTTGGGCGACCTGGAACACCCGAATGTCGAGCGTAGATTCATTCTCGGTGTCGATGTAGGCAACCACGGAGTTCGTAGTTCCGAGGTCGATGCCGATCAGATAACGCGAAGAACCATCCATCACTGTGACCCGGCTACTGATCGGACTTTTCCCGGATATTCAGTTCGAGCTTCCAGCGTTGTCCCTCTCGCGAAACGCACCACACTTCGAGGGTTCCAATCTCGGTTACACGCGATTCCAGCCGCACAGGCATTACCGTCCCATGCTTGCCGTCAAGGTTGAGCGTCACTTCGAGCGGGCTCAACTCCTCGACCTCGCCTAACCAATTGTCGAGAAGATCGCCAACTTGGTCCTGCTTACGAATTGTTGAGCTCAAGAAGCGGAACTCCGCCGGTTCGCCGACGACCAACCCGAACTCGCGTCCGGGGATTTGTGCCTCCGTACCCTCTTCCATCCCGAACGGGACGACACAAAGCGCCTTCATGGGAGCTTCCATGCCCGGTACTGCCGGCATGGCACTCTCGATCCCAATATAGTATGTGCGCGAGGCACCGCTGCGAATGCGTACTCCATGACCGCGTCGCGCTTTACCGTAATAAGCCGCACCACGCGCGACCGCGTGCTCCAGATCGGGAGCATCGAGGACCTGCGCCGCTCCCAGCTCGTCGAATCCTTCTTCCGTGAGCCAGCGATTCAGCACGTTTACAACCCGCTCGCGCAAAGCAGTGGCTTTCATTACGCCGCCATTGAACAGCACGTGCGTCGGGCATGCGATGCCGCTGCGGCCCCGCCGACTGTTCGCGGCCTCCGGACTGCTTTGCAACTGCTGCGCCAAAAACCGCGCCAGATGTTTTGTGATTGCCGCATCGGCCGCGTAAGGAAGACCGAGTTCCTGAAATCCGATTCGCCTGGGGCGGATGGGCATTTCGTTGCTAGCCACCTCCGGGAAGAAGCCTTCCACCAGCACGCGATCCAGTTCCTGGCGCAACAACTCGCTTTTAATTGTGCCGCCGACGAGTTTGCGTCCCTTGCCCAGTAGGATGACATCCTGCTTCTGGGCTTTGGAATGCTCAAAGAGATATTCCTTCGCCGAGCGGCATTGATACCAGAGTCCCTGCAGTTGGTAGTTATCGATGCGGTGACCCTCAGCTTCGAGCTTCTGCTGAAGCAGTCGGGCCAGGGCGAGATCCATGTTGTCGCCGCCAAGCAAAATGTGTTCGCCGACGGCAACGCGTTTGAGCGCCAGGTCGCCGCCTTCGTCAGTAACGGTGATCAGGCTGAAGTCCGTAGTTCCTCCCCCGATATCACAGACCAGCACGAGATCGCCGACCTTGATGCGTTTGCGCCAGCTGTCGCCCTGACTCTGGAGCCAGGCGTAGAAGGCCGCCTGTGGCTCTTCCAGCAGGGTCAACCGCTCAAAACCTGCCTGCTCTGCCGCGCGAAGAGTAAGCTCTCGGGCTTCTTCATCGAACGAAGCCGGTACGGTGAGAAACACGTCTTGCCTGCTCAATGCTGTGCTACCGCCCGGGTGCTGGGCGTCCCACAATGTACGGAGATACCGCAGGAATTGTGCAGAGGCGTCTACGGGCGAAACTTTCGTTATCTCGTCCGGAGATTGCCACGGTAAGATTGCGGCGTTGCGATTCACCGCAGCGTGCGATAGCCAGGACTTCGCGGAAGCTACCAGTCGCGACGGATTCTCGGCGCCACGCTTACGCGCCAACTCTCCGATCACGAATGTCGGCTGGGTGTCCCAAGGCAACTGAAGACTACCCGCAGGAAAATCCAGCTCTCCAGGAACGTAAAGGAATGAAGGCAACAGCGTGCGATCAGCTACTTCGTTCGGATTGACAAGCTGCGGGATATTATCGATTGCAATCTGCGCGTTTTCATCCGCCACATGGCAGTGGGCCAAGGCGGAATTCGTGGTGCCCAGATCAATACCAACGATGAATTCCGAATCCAAAGAAACTCCATTAATATGCAATACGAATCGTAGAGGTGCTAGGCGATCTCGACCTCTGCGGGTGCGACAATCTTGCGCCCCGATCCCTCGGGCAGCGAGGGTAGGCTGACTTCTGTCACTTTCCAGCCCCTATGACGCAACACTCCCTTGACTGGAGGCGTCCCCACAACATTTCCTACGAGCTTGATTGCCGCCTGATCCATACCCGGTAGTACACTCACGGGCTGATCTTCCTCCGCGGAGATGACAGGCTCTAGCTTTATATAACGGTCCAACACTTGCCGGCACGAATCATGAATCGACCTAACGGCGGCTCCGAGTTGGCCGTCGGGGTAGGGTGAAACATCCTCGACGAGGAAATCCACCAACCGTCCATCGCGCTGAAAAAGAGCGAGCATTTGCACGGCCCGGTCGACGGAATCGTCCAACACTTTATCAGTTGCTATTCTCGCCGGAGAGCTTGCCAAAGTTGTACTCGGTGAAGCGATTAGCTCCCGCACGATGTCCTGCGGGATTTCGCCCTTCGACAAAATTACAAAGAAACAACGGAACGCGTACGAGACACGTGTTGAGAATGCAATCATAATGGCCTGACTCCAAGCTGAATATTCAGGGATAAGACTGCGTTTTTCTCGTCATCGGCAACGCAGGGCCCGTGCTAAGCCGCGACCGCCATTTCGCAGTTGGCATTGTGAGTCCGCCGGTTCGGGGCCGCTCGGAAGAGAAAACTCACTACGCTAATTGTATAGGAATGCTCGATTGGCAGGCTTGTAAGCCGATCTACCACGCCAAGGTGGACGAAGTTTAGATCACTAATTGGTAGCGCAAGTCAAATCGACCTTTGCGTGCCATTCGACTTGTGATCGCAAAGGTCAACAAGGAGTTCCTTAACAGCAGATCTTTACGAGTACGTCGAACACAACTTCAAAGATCGGTGCAGTGCTCTACATTATCTGGGCCTCGCCTCTTGCAACTTCTGGCCGCATATTCGGTATACGTGCTTGGCCGGTCATTGGGCTCGTCAATGTTGCAAGGGCGAGGATTCCAAGCTGCATGGAACCTTTTGTTCTTTTCGATCATTGCCATTTCCGTCGCTGCAACGTTGAACTGGAGCAGCGTCTGGGGTAATTGGATCAACTTCTCTACTGTCGGCATCGCGGATACCGGCTTTATCTTCTTCGTCCTTGTTCCCGGTTATATGCCCGTTTGGGCTAACATTCTGGGCCCGATATCTTGGTGCTACCGACGATTTTCTCGACAATCGCTCTACTGACACGAACCAAAGGCGCGGCATGGAGCTTTACCGGCAACCGAAACTTAGGTGTCAAATTCTTGGATTGTCATCGCCTCCTAACCTGACGATCTTGCTCGATTTAGATTCGGAGCCTAATAATTAACGAAAGGGATTAGAAATGAAATAACGGGAATTATGACGGCGACTGTACTGGTCGTCGCAAGCGCCTGGGCACTGCACTTCGCGCCGCCAGGTCCAGCGAATGAAGGAAAGGAACAGTCCAACATGACGAATCCGAAAGTCATCGTGCTGATTGAAGCGAAAATTCAACCGCAACGTCGCGCCGACGTTATCGAAGCCGCTCGACATTACCTTCCGCTTGTGCGATCGGAGCCGGGCGTCGAAGCATTTTACCTGACCTCGCGACAGGACGACCCCAATACACTTGTTTTTTACGAGATTTACAAGTCACAAGCGGCGCAGGACTTTCACCTACAGCAGGATTTCACCAAGAAATTCCTAGCGACCCTAAAGAGCGCTCAGGCGGCGGACCGTGTGCGAACAAATCTGGTCGAGATAAGGGAGCAAGCACAGGCCCAATCCAAATAGGCTACGCGCCACGTAGGCAACAGCAAGCACCAGGCACCATGCCTCAAGAAACAGACTAGGATTGAGATCACGTCCAAGATCGTCGCAAACCGGAATTTGCGGTGTCGGCAGTTCGGCTGGTCATAAATCGACGCAAGCAGCCGCAAAATCATGGGATTCGTTGATAAGAGACGCTTTCTTCAGCGGTGTTTGCAAGGTTTTGGAGGGTGGCTACACCGTTCCGAAGAGGTCAATCGATGACTGAGATCTGCCCGCGCACGGCGTGTGTTTTACTGGAACTCAATCATAACAATTTCGGGATTCGATCCCAAACGCAATGGTGGCCCCCAGGTGCCCGCTCCGCTGGAAGTGAAGACCACCATCTTGCCAATGCGGCTCAACCCATAGACGAACTGGCGGTACACGCGGCGTGCGATCCAGCTCCACGGAACGAATTGTCCAAGGTGCGTGTGACCCGACACTTGCATGGAAACCCCGGCGGCAGCCGCGACATCGGGATGATCCGGAGCGTGAGTCAAGAGCACGCTCGCACGGCCTTGATCAATGCCGACGGCGTTCAGTAACGACCCAAACCGGTTTCGATGAACCGCGTTGTTGTACGACACACCTATGATCTGCAAGCCCTCGACTTCTACTTTCTCGTCATTAAGGACGCGGACTCCGGTCGCGGCCACCGCTTCCAAAAATTTCCCATCTTTGCGAAATTGCTCATGGTTTCCTGCGACGAAATACACGCCTTGAGGAGCGACGAGTTCCTTGAGCGGTTCCGCTGCCCGCAGAGCATCGATCGCGGTGCCGTCGAAGAGGTCCCCGACGATGAAGACCGTATCCGGTTCCTCGCTCAGGATACTTGCCACGATGCGTCGTAAGAATCCACTGTTTCTGACATGTCCCAGGTGGAGGTCACTAACCAGAGCAGCCCTCCGACCGCGCCAAGTACCCGGCAGGTTCGCCAATCGTACAGTTGCCCGCGTGATTCTCGTACAGCTGGCATTTAGAAGCCCCAACGCTCCCAGTGCCGCAGCAAGTGTGAATAAAATCTCGACAATCCCATGGAAATTAAGACCGAATCCTGCCAATCGGCTTGCAGCAAAAACCACCCACGATCCAGCCACGCCGAATAGGAGAAAACTCAGCAGCCCGATCCAGACTGCCGACACTTTGTACAGCCCACGCACGAGGGCGTTCGAGTATCGAAATGCCAGCAGCGATGCAGTTACGAAGCTAATGGACAGTACGCCAAGCGTGAGCGCCGCTACGAAACGAGCTGGGACTCGAGCGCCTTCGGGCGAAAAGATCCACGTCTCGTACACAAAGAAGTGCGCCAGTAAGAGTACCGACTGGATGACTGAGATGAAACCGAACAATTGCTGTCGTGATGGCATAGTGTTTTGAAGTTCGATTCATAGATGAAGCTCGCTGGGCGGGCGATTCTCCAAATGCAGAATCATCCCCTTTTCATTTTGGACCGCGAAAAGAAACCGACAGCCTCAGGGTGGTTGAAGTTTTTGCAACAACCTCTGGAGTGCTCAAACACAATGCCATCCTGAAGAAGGCGGCTGCGATTGCAAATCACGACGGCAAACCAACTCTCTATCCCGTTTTATTTCCGAGGCCCCCCTGGTACACCTCTGCCCGCCGCCCTCGCCTCTGCGACCGAGGACCCATCCGCCAAGTCTGTTTTGGGTTCTTTCAGGTAGTTAAACGAGCTTTTTCGCTGCTGCTGCACACAAGAGCGCATCCGCTATCTCATCGGATAGCTTTTCAGACTCGTTTGGATAGCGCCAATCCTCAACGTCCTTAGCCGATTCTGCAAGCCACTGAATCCCCATCCCCGTGCAGATGACGCAGAATCAAGTTCTTAAGCTCCCGTTGGCAACCTCCGGTTCGCCTTGTTGTTTTGTGGCCCCTACCGTGCGGTTCACCTCTTTCGAGGCAATAGATCAGTACCAGCAAGTACGCCTGAAGGTGTTGGTGCACTAGTGGCAGGCTCGCTGCTTGGCGTATGAAGGACTTTCGTCAAAGGATCGATGCACCGAGTTGAAGGTGACTGGGCGCGGCTGCGAAGAGAGTCAGGCAGTTTTGCACAGCGTTCCAATTCGAAAAGGGCGATTTCAAAATGGCCGCTAAGCGGATACTCTACGTCAATTATAACCCTGCGACACTGGTTCGAGATGAACAGCTGCTTATGCGGGAAGGGTACGAACTGGACTCTGTTTTCGGCGCGGACGGAGTGATGACATGTGGATCAGTTGCTGAATATGATTTCGTCCTGATTGACGATGCGTGTCCCTTGGGAGAGAGAAAGAAGCTGGTTGCCTGGTTGACGGCGAATTTCCCCAAGCCGAAATTTTACCTCCAATCCGGCTTCAGAAGTGTGCCGTCCGACAGTAGCACTGAGTCATCATCGAGGACAGATAAAGGCATAACCCTTTCCCTCTGTCTGTTAGAGGAGTAATCAGCGGGGGGCGAACCCCCACGAGGGGTGAACCTCGGCGGATTTTGAGTCAATTCCGGCACCAGCTGAAATCCTAGCTTTTCCTGTATTTCCGGAGGCTTAAGATCCTGGCGTTACGTTCGATGACGTTCGGATGCGTCCTGTTTCGTCCTGACGGGTACATTCTGGGCACACAGGTCCGTGGGGTGCTGAGGGGGATATGTACCATCTTTTCAGGATTTCAATCCTCGCAACCCGTCTCGCACGACGAAGTGAATTTTGGGATTTGGCCTTTCCTGACTTAGGAAGCCTGAAACGTGAAGCCCCAGCTAGGTCACTTTCTGCTCGATGAACTGCAACTCCTCCAGGAACATCTTCAGCAGCCGGTGGTAAATAGGCTCTAGTTCTGTGCAGGCGCCGAGCGCATCACACAACTGTGCTTGCGTGGCGCGCAAATTCTTATCAGCCATCGCTGCTAGAGCTACTGGGTTCGTCTCCCCCTCAGCCAGCGCCTTCAGCATGCGGCGTGCACTGGCACCCAGAAGATCCGAGACCAAGCTGGACAGTTTGATGTGGCGCTCTTCCAACAAGCTCTCCAGCTGATTCTGCAGGCGCACGTGATTGCGTGTGAGCTGGTACTTCCGCATGTGACCGTTCGCCATAGCCGCTGTTCGGTATCGGGCACAAAGCTTAGAACCAGTTCATCTGCGACGAGTCACCTCTTTCGAACGTTGCGTGTCGTCCAGTTCGTCAAAGTCGGGTGATTCTTCCCGCACTTAATCGCTGTGCGGTGTGCAGCAAAGCAGAATCGGAGCATAGCGAAGCGGATCATGAATACAAGCGGGACGAAACTATACCTGAATGGCACGGCTGGCACGCTGCGCGACGCGGGCTCGGGAGCAACCTGTACCGCCTCGGAGTGCCGGACATTGTGATTCAGCGGATTCTGCGTCATGCCAACGTAAGCACAACGGCTTCGTACTACATCAAGAGCGCAGCCGATGACGTGCGAAGCGCTATGGCGAAGTTGGAAAACGAGCTATCCGCGACTCAGAAAACGCAAACGGACACTAATGGGACACTAGCTGTGCGTCGGGCTGCACAGCCTTCCGGCCTTCAATAACTTGATAAGTGATTGGGATTGCGAGAATTAGATGGCGGAGGGAGAGGGATTCGAACCCCCGGTACCCTTTCGAGTACAGCGGTTTTCAAGACCGCCTGTTTCAACCGCTCACACATCCCTCCGCGGCAACAGGATCCGCTCCTGTAGTTTACAGCACCCTATGCAACAATGACTTCCGGCCGGTTGCACACCGCCGCTAAAGGATCTCCATCGCTCGCACCGCACAGGAGCGGCAACGGCAAAAATCCTTGATGCCTCCAGGGAACTCCATGCAGTCCGGTCTACAACAAGCGCTGTTTAAGCATCGAGTGTGCAGAAGTTCTTCACAAGATCTGGGCCTTCCCTAGAGCAAGGAACACTCGAGGGACACTCACCGTCTCAGCCTCGCACAATGGATCCCATCTCCGCTGCCAGCTATCGCACCCAGGTGCGTGCGCCGTCGTCAAGCACCCACACGCGCAAGTCGGGGTGCTCGATTGCCCGCGATGGGGATCAAAGTGGCGGAGGCGACGGGAGGCTGCGGCAAGATCGGATAGGATGCTGTCCTTCGGTACCTCGTTCTCCAAAACGATCTTCCAAAGTTCGGCTGGTAGCGTCTGACTGTTTTTACGTGGATGAGGCGGGGGTGCCGCACACTAGGATACGACGGAGTCAGCGAGAAAGCCGCCTCTGTGGGCACCGTCTGCGGAATCACGCCCGCAAATATCCTGTACCCTTGCCCCCACTGAAAACAAAGCAGTTGTCGGCTTCGTTTCGTAATTTCTCGAATTTGGCGCTGATGGTGAGATCCATCGGCAGCCGTTCTTCCAACTGCCAAAATTATTGATCGCTGGATAATTGGACCGACATTGGGGCTGGCATCGTTTCCCCCTTGCGTGTCCGCTGCAGCCGCTCCAGCTGATTGATCGCGTATGCAAGTTGGCGCTGAATCGAGGTCTCATAGACCAGGCCCGGTAGTCGGCGCTTCATGCGACCACCTCCTCGCCTGAGGTGGCATAGCGGTTGAGCTGTCCAGAAGCCCTTCTATACCTTGCAACTTTCCATCCTTGAACCAAAGGCACTTGCCGGTCACTCGATTGCCGGCCGTGTGTACTGCACCGCTTAGGGCCATGTGGAAGGCGGGCTGGTTCCTGCGCGACTTTCCCTACGATCCCGATCTTGAGTCAGAGCGAAATCGAGAAACGGGCTCTGCAGGGTCTGGTCCGGCGTGGTCAAGATCAGTCGTGCCTACGGCACTCGATGTCAATGTCGCACCTTCACCCTCTATTTGAGCAAGCAGTTGTTCGGAATTAACCTCCTCCAAATTGCCAAAGGCTCTATGTTGTGCTCCGGCGTTGGATGAACATACTACATAGTCGTGGTTATTACGGATGTGATTGTTTCATGCTGGTCGCCTGTTCGAGAGCCTCACGGGCAGCAGCGTAATCGGGGCGGATTCGCAGTGTCTCATTGAATTGCTTGATCGCGGCATCGAGCTGGCCGAGGCGCGCGAAAGTAATACCGAGATTGAAGTGGGCGTCAGCGTCGTCGGGACGAAGTCCTAAGCTTGCTGCGAACTCGCGGGCGGCGTCAGCTAGATGATCCTGTTGCGCGAGAGCAATCGCGAGATTGTAGTGCGCGTCAGGATTGTTCGGCTGAAGGCGAACCGCCTCGGCAAATTCAGCGGCTGCGTCGTTAGCTCGGCCTAGCGATCCCAGAACAGAGCCGAACCGGTAGTGAGCGATCGGATCGTCGGGGCGAAGCCGGATGGCAGCTTCCAATTCCTGGAGAGCCTCTTTGGTGTGGCCCTGAGAAGCAAGAAGCTGTCCAAGTTCAGCGCGCGCGGGTACGTAATAGGGCCGGGCACGAACCGCATCGCGGAGCTGAATGACCGCATCGTCAGTTTGACCTTGAGTTACGAGCGCGGATGCGAGGCCGTAGTACGCGATGTAATTTTCCGGGACAGCAGCAATGGCGTGCCGGTAGAGCGAGTTGTCATCACGCCAGGTTGCCGCCTGGAAGCATGTGAGAGTGATCAGAACGACGGCCGCAGCCGCAGCAAGCACAATTTTGACTCGCGGCCACGGTTTGAGAACCTCAGCAGTTCCCCAGACCAAGGCGATCGTCAGACCGATCATGGGAATGTAGGTGTAACGGTCGGCCCGAGCCTGCGATCCCGTCTGGATGATGCCTATGACGGGGAGCAGAGTCACGAGATACCAGGACCATCCGATTGCGAGGTAGGTCCGCTGCTTGTACACAAGCACAACGAGAGCCGTGATGATGGCGAGGGCAATTGCCGAGAGAATCGCGGGGACAACGATCGACTGCAGCGGATATGGGTAGAAGACCGCAAGATGAGTTGGCCAGAAGGTCTTCAGTATGTAGACAACGTAGGTGATCAGGGCATTCTGAATGCGTGAACTTAGCGGAATGACTTCGAGAGTAGCCACGGCTCCGCCGCGCAGGTGGGCTACGTAACCGACGATCGATGATGCTAGCGACGCAACCAAGAAGGGAACTTTCTCGATGATGTGAAGTCCGCGGCTCAACGGCCATAGGTCGAGCAATATAAGCACGACCGGCAAGGTCACGAGCATCGGCTTGGACATGAGGCCGAGGACGAAGATGAGGAGAGTGAGCAGGTAACGGGCGCGTGTGGACCGTGCGAGATAGTTGGAGTAGGCAAGCAGGGTGAGCATCCAGAAGAGGGCGCTAAGGACGTCTTTGCGCTCGGCGATCCAGGCAACACTTTCGACATGCAACGGGTGAATTGCGAAGATGAGCGCGACGTAGGCGCTTGGCCAGCGTGCCCCGGTCATGCGACGGAGCGCGACAAACAGCAGCAGCGTGCTGAGAGCGTGCAGCGAGATATTAGTGAGGTGGTGCCAGCCGCTGTCCAGTCCGAAGAGCTGGACGTCGAGCATATGCGAGAGCCAAGTCAGCGGAAACCAGTTGGAGTCATGAAACGTGGTGAAGGCCCAGATGACGCCGTTCAAGGTGAGGCCCGCGAGCACTTGCGAGTTCTCGGTGACATAGATCGGGTCGTCGAAGTTTACGAATGCATGTGTGCCAACCTGCGCGTAAACTGCGAAGACAGCAACCAACAAGCCGACGCAGATCCAGAGGTCGAGGCGAGAAGCGAATTTCACCTCCGACTGGATTTGTGTGTGAGGCAAGGGCTTAGGGCGGACCTTGGGTGATTTCTTCATGCGAATGGAGTGTCCTCTGAATGTAACCGCGAGGCGAGGAGAGTTGCAAGATAGCAGCCGGTCTAGATACAACCGTGAAGCGAAATTGGCCCTAGAGCGCACATTGTCATTTGTCTTCCGCATGAGAAAAGGCCGGGAGTCTAGCTCCCGGCCGAGGTCGAACAGGGGTTAGGGGAATTAGAAGTTGAGCCGCAGACCAAACTGAATCTGCCGCGGGCTGTAGCTGTAAAGCTGTCCCGAAAGCGATCCGAAACTGCCAGGGTTGCTGGTAGCCAGGTAGTCGCCCGATGGATCGCCGAACTGGTCGTGGTTGAAGAAGTTTGTAAAGACCACTTGGAATTCAGAGCTGAATCGTTCGGTGATCCTGAAATTCTTCATCACGCTGAAATCCACGTTCCAATACGGCATGCCGCGATAGACGCCAAATCCGCCATCGCGAGTGTCTAGTCCAAGGATGGGCTGACGGATGTTGTTATACGCTGCCGTCGGATCCTTGAACATGTTGGAGCCGTTGATTCCGGCTGAACCAATCGCGGTCGTAATACCGAAATAACGCGAGCCCTGTCCCACATTTGCGGGAGTGATTGGAATCGCGTTCTCCGAGTTTCCATACCCGAAGAAGTTCACCGAGTCGCCTTCACCGAACGCCTGTCCACCGCCCTTGATCGTGCCGAGGGTTATCGGCAATCCGCTGCCAGCGGTAAACACAGCAGCAAACGTCCAGCCACCCAGGAAGTGTCCCAGGAATGCCGGACTGCCCCTTGTAGAAGTTAGGTTGGTAAACGATGAACAGGTTATAAATGTACCGGCGGTCGAACGCCTGGTAGCCATAGCCTGTTTGCAGGTTGAATACATCGGGAGTCATTGCCTCGCTAGTAGCCTGCACCTCGGTGCCGGTACCTAATGTCTTCGACCAGGTAAAGTTCGACTGCATGATCACACCGTGCCAGGCCTGCGTTTTCAGGCTGATGAATAGCGCGTTGTAGTTACCGTAGCCGATGCTGGCGTTCATGCCGACACCGCTAGTGAGCTGGCCGTTCCAAACGGACCGGAAAGCGGTTTATTCATCATGCTCCGCGGGAAGTTGAAGCCTCCGCTATCCAGATCGCTGTAAAGGCTCCAAACGTTCTGAATATTGAGATTGCCGTGCCGTTAATGCCCTCGTTCGCCGCTACTGCGTTGTGTGCAGTTGGCAAAACCGTTGCAGTATCCTGTACCTGCCAGCACCGTTTCAAAGAACGGCTGCGGCTGAATGGCTGCTGTGTTTCCTGTGCAGCCGCCGACAACAAGTCCAGCAATGCCGCCACGGTCTCCTTCTGCAGACTTGGCCTTCGGGCGCCTCTTGAACGCCAAGGTCTGGTTGCCGAGTCCAGACTGATTGTACGAGTTCATTCATTGACTTGTTGAAAACGAAGCGCTTTTGGCTTCGTTTCGCAAAAATTCACTCTCGCGCTCATCACATGATGCAAAGAAAAGAGAGGAAGCCCACAGGCCACGAGAATTGTCGCACGTCCCGTAGGTTTCTGACGGCTGTACGCATGAAGAGTGATTGCTGCTGGGCAATCTCCTTGCCCGCACAACAGAAAAGGAATTGCGAAGCTGAAACTTTCTAAAACTGAAAGAATTGTCTAAGAAGCAAAAACAAAAATGCCTGAGGGCAACCGGCCATCGAGCACGCAATTGAAACCGCTTCCCGGATGTTGGGCTCAGACAAATCACGAGGCTATTGCCTGGAGATGATCTGCGCCGACTTCCTATCAGGGGCCAACCTCGAGAACGGCAACCCGGAGATACTGCTGCAGTCCATTTCCCGCTACTTCCACTTCCTACCCCGCTGTCAGCAGGAAGCCTTTCTATCTGGTGTTGTCGGCACGAACGCATGAAGAGGATTGGCCGCAATCGACCACGCCTAAAATTGAATCCGGAGAGCTACCGGAACCTGCACCGCAAGATACTGATCCGTGATGGCTGGCGGTGTCAGAACTGCGGTAGCATGAGCCAATTGGAAGTACACCACCAACAGTCTCGGAGTCATTCGGGTGATGACGTCGAACAGAATCTAATCACACTGTGCGCCGAATGCCATGCCTTGGAAATGCTTTATCTCGACGCCACGCCAGCGCCTGACGGGTTGGGGTAGGGAAGGTTCATGGCGTAAGGCGGGCGCGATCGATCACTACATCCAACACGTGATAGTTGTGAGCTCCATAAAGGTCCTCGAGTTCAGTGTAGTGCTGCGTCATCGTGCGATATTGGTTCACTGCCATGTTGTCCTCTATTGGGCCATGTCAGTGCGAAGAATGCGAAACGGCTCATTATAGGAGCCCCTCTCAGGACTGCGCAGTGACGCAGGGCCGCGATTCCCGGCTTCTACACACGGGCACCTTCCCGCGCCATGGAATCCAGCACATGTACGTTTGCAGTGCCCGGTTACCATTGCAAGGTTACCCGCGGGAGGAGTGTCGGCGATGCAGCAGGTTGCGCTTGTGCAGCGCGCATGCCAAGTCAGCGCTCCGGCGGTCTTTTCTAATCCAAGAATGAGCCTGAAGGGGAAGGGTGCAGGCGGCGAGGAAGGCTCCTTTCGGAAATAGGTTTTTAGAATATATAGCAGTAGCCGG
>Ga0306922_10003103_pt1 | contig 15504 bp, 21 predicted proteins | sample sta12Cox44000082_FD_203758 | JGI IMG/M metagenome (GOLD analysis project Ga0306922, IMG submission 203758) | Lab enrichment of tropical soil microbial communities from Luquillo Experimental Forest, Puerto Rico - statoxic.12C.oxic.44.000.082 (v2)... | ecosystem: Environmental > Terrestrial >... | reverse complement strand
TCGTTTGACTATCGGGAACTCGATGAGAAGACCATGCTCTGGGAGCGGATCACGGACGTCGACAAGCTGCGCAAGATTGCGCGCGAGATATCGCCGATTTATCACATCAGCCCGGATGATGCTCCCACGCTGATCATCCACGGCGATAAGGACGACCTGGTACCCCTGCAGCAATCGGAAACCTTCATCGCCAAGCTCAAGGAGGCCGGCGTCGAGGCGAAGCTGGTGGTCAAGAACGGAGCCGGCCACGGCTGGGTCACTTTGCTCAAGGATGGGGATCAGTTTGTCGAGTGGTTCGATCGACACCTCAAAAAGAGAGGTTAGCGGTCAGGGGTTAGGTGTCAGTAACCCTTATTGGTCTTTCGGTACTCGTTGTTGGCTCTGTCTTCACTGGCTCCTGCTGCCCGATCCCTGACCCCGACTCGATGGTAGGAGACCATCGCGCGGTATACGGCCCAATAGGCAGTTTCGTCGCCCGGAAGCGCGGGGGCGAAGCGCCAACCTTTCTGCAACATGTGGCCAACCAGTTCTTCAATCGTTTTTCCCTTAACCCGCAGCGGAGTGAGAAATTCTGCCGCGTCCGGGCGGCGCAATAGCTTCAGAGCGTCCTCGAAATGGCGCAGGAAGCGTTTGGCCTCTCCGTATTGCGCGGGAGTCAATTCCTTGATTTGAGCGGACAACTGAGAATGGAGTTTCTCAATTGTTTGTTGCATTTTTTGAAGCGTGCCGGTATCGACGGAGCCGGCGAGGGCCTGTTCATAGAGGGCCGATGCCACGTTATTAATTGTGTCCCGGTCTGTTTTGAAGTGCTCTTGCGTCATAACGTGAGGCCACATGAGCCGGCCTTCGTTCTTGAAAAGGCCCGGATTCCCATCCCCCTCCTTCCCGATGATGTTTAAGTGAGGCAAAATCTCCGGATCCAGGGATGTTCCCAAATCGGCGGTCGGCGGGTTTTTTCCTAATTTGCTGCCTAAATCCGCCAATATGAGGTTGAGAGCCTGGCCCGACAAGATGTCCGCCGGGGAGGGGTCATGCAGACTTCGGCGGAGCTGTTTGGCAAGTGCCTTTTGCCGGTCATCTTCTGCGGTGGGGACGTGATCCCGGTACCATAGCCAATTATCAACCGCTTTTTTGCGGTTTTCGATTTTTTTCGCTTCAGCCTGTTCTTTCAACAAATTCGCTTGCTGGTTGTCAATAAGCAGCCGGCTTTCCGAGTTGCCATAAGCCCCCGTACCTTGCATGTACGCCCCCATGGGGTACTGGCCATACCCTCCGTACGGATTCGTGCCATAGGAGTTTGCCGCATAAGACCCGTATGGGTATCCAGCCCCACTCAGGCCGTAGCCGGGATTGATCGACAAATAAGGGTTTGTGCCCAACAAGCCGGTGGAATAGGGATTCAATAGAAATCCATTTGCATAGGGATTCACAAATGTTTGCGCCGGGGTTGGTTGGGGAGTAAATCGGAGAACTGGCGTTGGTGCGAACTGACGAGGGCGCATCATTACTTGTGCGCGGGCGACACCGGGCACAGGGATTGAGCCGGCCAGCGTGGCCAACAGCACTAGTTGCAAATGGTGTCGTGCAATCAGCATGGCACTTCCTCCAAATCCGGGATCAGAGATCATCTGACCTCCGACCTCTGTCCTCTATCCCCTTGCCCGGGCAGCCCCGGGACGGAATCCCTTCCGTCCCATGGCAAGGCTCGGACCGTGTTACCTTAAGATCCGTAATCGGCGTGCCGAACCGGGCGCCAATTCATTAAATCTTTTCGTCATTAGTCCTTGGTCAGGAAGAATGTCCGATTTGATTGCCGAAGTGTTACGGGTTACCTTGATCGAGGAGATTCCGGCGGCTCAAGGCGGCACCGGCCAGATCGGGATCCAGCCGCAGGGATTGATCGAAGTCGAGCAGGGCTCGGTCCGATTTGCCCAGCATCGAGTAGGCCAGCCCGCGATTGTAAAAACAAAGTGCTCGATTTGGGGCGAGCACGACGCAGGCGCTAAAGGCAAGAACCGCGTCATCATATCGAGCCTGCTGATAGGCACATTGCCCCCAATAGAAGTTCGGCCAAAAGCCCTCCGGTTGCAACTGGAGGGCTCGTTGAAAATAGGAAGAGGCGGATGGAAGGTCGCCCGCTCGAAAAAATATCCGGCCGAGAGCGTAGTGCTCCCATGCCGTGCGGGGGGCGGGTACGGATTCCGAGCGCTGCGCCGTAGCCGCCGCACTCCGTGTGCCGTTTGCCATTCCCAGCGCCATTAAATGCGTTTGCCGTTCCTCGTGCAGCACGCAGCTTGGCCCGAAAAGCAACTCCGCTTGATCGAGAACCGCAAGCGCCTCCTGCCGGTGGGTCAAGTTTGCTACTTGACCTTCTTCAGCAACCAAACGCACCCGCAGGTCCGTCCACAAAATCGCAAGGTCGAGCAAGTCAGCCTGTAATTGCTGATCAAGCTCGTGTGCTGTAGCCCTCTCGCTCCGCGCGAGGTTGGCGAACTCCGCTTGCGATTCGAGCTGGTGGATGATCCAGTTCCGCATATCCCAGAGTCGGCGGCAGCGGCTTTCGACGGCACGGGCTTCCGAAGGGAGCAAGGCTTCCACACCGTAATATGGTCGGATTCGTTCAATCAGAAGATGAAGTTCCTGGGCGGCTTTCAGACGTTCCGCATGGTGAATCTCTTCGCGCAATGCACGCACTAAATCGCCGCTCCAGAGATTGCCTTCCGCCAGGGCCAGGCCACCTTGCAAAGCGTTCATGGCTTCGTCCACATGATTCTTTTGCAGGAGGTCGCGCCCCGTGAACAAGGCCGATCGAGCCTGCTACAGGCGCTTATTGCCATGGACGATCCCGACGGCTGCTGCCCCCGAGAGAGCGACAATCAGGAAGAACAAGGGAAGCAAGGAGGGTCGGCGGCGGCGCCACTTCCACCAGCGCTCGGAGATACTCCGGTTGCGAACACCTCGCAGGGGCAGATCCGCCAAGTGCCTTCGCAAGTCAGCGGCCAAGCTTCCAGCGGTCGGATACCGGTTCTGAGGAACTGGGGCCAGGCATTTGCCAAGGAGATCCGCGAGCCCCTTGGTTACATGCGGATTGCGCTGCCGCAGTTCCCGCCCTAATCGACTCGTCGGTACCGGACGTAGTCCTCCCAGGGATTCGTACAGCAGCAGGCCCAAGGAGTAGATGTCCGCTTGGCCGTCTACCGTCACCGCAATCATTTGCTTATTCCGAACCGCTGCCAGCGCAAGATCGTGTTCCGGCGCCATGTAAGCGGGGGTGCCGCCCAGCCAGGCGGGCGCCGGCGTGCCCGCCGGCATCGGTGCGCTGGCAAGGTGAAAGTCGAGAAGCATCGGTTGGCCGTCGGCTGCCAGCAGCACATTGGAGGGCTTCACATCCAGGTGGACCATGCCCCGTTCCCGCGTGTAATTCAGGGCATCGGCCAGACATGCCCCGATCCAGCAAATCGCCTGAACGTAGGAAGCGGAAGCGAGAACTTGACAGGCGGATGCGGTAGACGTCAGTGGTCGGGGGTCAGCTAATCGTGGAGCGTGGTCCGTGGAGCGTGGAGCGTGTCGACCCACGCCCCACGCCTCACGTCCCACGAGGACTTCCCTGACTCCTGACCCCGCTTCTCTATCTTGTTGGGCATGTTGCAGCGCATTGAGGAGATCGAGGCACGTGCGCTGCACCGGTGGCCGATCCTTCATTGCCTCGAGGAGTCGATCCAACGTTGTGCCGCCGAAAAATGGCATGCACAGAGCGCGCAGGTTGTGCAAAGGAAAATCTTGCGAAGAATAGAGCGGCACAATGTGCGTATGTTGCAAGCGCGCGAGGGAAAGATGCTCCCCCCCCCCGCCAAGGGGGTAAGTTTCACCACCACCGGCCGGTCGGCCAGAGAAGGTTGCGAGGCCAGGTAGACACGGCCTTGGAGGCCGCGGCCCAGTTCCGCCAGAAAGCGGAAGTCGCCCAGGGAGTCCCCGACTTCCGGCAGCTGGGTAATCGAAGGCTTTACCCGCCAGATTTGCCGGCACGCGAACAGAATGCGGACCTGCTCCTCCCACTGCGGAAATCGGAGGATGACATCCGCCGAAACCATTTTCTCGCCGTACTCGTCGCAAAGGCACAACTCTTCATATATCAGCTCCAGTGCTTTTTCGGGCTGATTCCACAGTTGCGGGTGAAGGACCAGATACTCCTCCGCCCAGGGCCGCTGTCCCTCGCGCCAGCGTCGCGCCATGTCGGCAGCAATGAGTTCGACGAGCGAATCCGTCGCCGCAGCCGCGGCTTCGGGCAACGGCCAGATTATTGTCGAACCGGAATTGTGGTTGCAAGCAGGCGCTTTTCGCACTTATTCGTCTCGGGCTAATAGATTTTCCGAACCCTGGCCCCTAACGCCTAGTTCGCGGGCGAGTCGCCGGAGGATACGGCGGACGCTCCCTTCGTGCAAGCCGGTTCGTTCGGCGATCGCGTCCAGCGTGAATCCTTCGCGCTTAAGACGGAGTAATTCGTGATGCTCCGGGGGACACAGGGCCAACATCTTTTCCCAAAGTTGCTCCGCCTGGACGATCTCGCTTGGTCGCGGGTGAGTCGAGGGGGGCCGAGTCCGCTCCGTCATGGGCTGTTCGCGATCCAGGGAGGAGTGGTAGTGGCGAAGCCGATCGGTCAACCGGTGCCGCGCCTCGGTGACGAGGAGCGCTTCCAGGTGGATTTTGTTGGCGATGCGCAAACCTTCGCCGCGCAAGCGGTGCATGACATGCACCCACACGGACTGGACAACGTCGGCGGAATCAAATTTGGGCCGAAGGCGATCCGAAATGCGCCGCCGCACGAGGGCGCGGAGACGCATCTCATAGGCTTTAACAATTTGGTCAACGGCCCAGGAATCACCGTCGCTGAGTTTTTTGAGAAGAATATCCGATCGCTCGGGAATCATGATCTTTCCCTACGGGTAAGAGTACGTTCAAATGAGAAAGCAATCCCATCACGGGCGATTCCACCGACTGCCACCGAGAATGAAGCCGCCTGGGGCAATTGGAACTGCCGGCGAGCCAGCTCGAAAGTCGAGGTCGCGACTGCGGCGGCCAGGAGCCAAGGGGTTAGCCGGACCAAAGCGGGCAGGTCCGGAAAGTTTTCACCCAGGTGCTCAAGTTGGCTGAAGAAATCATCCAGCGCTCGCTCGATGGGGGCCAATTCGAGGGCCAGCATGCCGGGAACCAGCCTGTCGAATGGCACTGATAAGGCCGCGGTAAGATCGACGGATAGCTCCGCAGTAACCGCATGTCGGTTGGTTTTCTCTGGGCCGATATCTTCGCGTCTGGATTCCGCCGCGGGTTCGGGAATGATAACCTCATGATGATCCGGTTTTGGGCCAGCCGGGAGCGGGATGGCGGGCGCGTGATCTTCCATCTTTTTTTCATTCGCTGCGAGCATAGCCGGGCCTCGATCCGGCTTTTCCACGCCGGTCTTTTCCGGGACACTCCGGGGCGATATTTCGCGAGGGGAAAATACCGGGCCTGAAAATAGAATCGGCCGCGCGGTTTCTTGCGAAGCGGACTCCGTCTTGTGATAGGTCTGCTCCGCATCGTCTGCAGAGGAGTAGTTCTGCGAGCTTGGATCGCGCTCGTACCGGCCGGTCGCCTGCTCATCTACTTGCCCCTGATTCGAACTGGATAAATCCGTGGTTCCTCCTTGGGTAATATTTTGGTAATGAGATTCATGGTGGGTTTGGGATGGATTCGTTCTCGATCCCGTGTCTGTCCGGCCGATTGCGACATGAGCCGCCATTTCCCTCGTGATGGGTAAATTATCCGGGGAACTATGCAAGAGGCCCATTCCCGAAAGCGCCAAGCGATCCTCGAGAATCTCCAAGAACAGGAGGCAGGTTCTCGCTGGGCGGCCGTCAAATCGGATTTCCCTGGTCATGAAGGTTGCAATCAATTCCCAATTTGCATGAGAACCGCGCCCTCGTTGTCTCCCCAATAAATACTGCCGCGCCAGCGGTGAACAAATAGGCCACGTCGGGAAAAAGCACGTCCCTTGCGAGACTTCCGAAGTCTTGGAGACTTCGGAAGTCTTCCCGTTCCGGAACAACGCAGGTTTTTATGGGCCGGCATTCTCGACGACAACCGGGTAATTGCCGAAAACGTGAACGTGGTTGTGGCTACCGAAACCTCCATCGATGAAAACGGCGCCGGACGGTCCGAAAGTCGGGTGGATCATCGTCCGTGAAGCCGCCCGGGCCGCCGAAATCGACGTTGACCTTATCTTTACCGGAGCATTCTGGGCGGCGATGGCCCGGATACGATGAACGTCAACCTCTCCAACGCCCCGACCGCCACCTTCGCCATGGATGTTGCGATTCAAGGAGGTACCGATAGGAACAACATCACCTTCGTGGGGGTCAATCCGGACGGGCGGTAACGGAGGTTGGCCGGGCGCGCCGATCGTCTGGGCCGGCGCCGGCTTTTGAAAAGCGACAACATCAGTTTTCTCTTTATGAAAGTTGGAACGCATCGCCCGGTTGGGCGCCAGGGCGACGTCCTGGAGCCGTCTTTCTCCGGAAAGGCAACCGCAGTGCTACGGCGTTCTACAGAGATAACCGGAAGAGGATGCCCAAAGCGGGCGCAGTTTCTGACGAGATTTCCGGCTGGGCGCGCATTGCGGAGATACACTTCTTGAGTTTTTTGGGCGCAAGGACTCGGGAATCGAAGCGTTTTTAAATTAGAGCAAGAAAAAACAGTCCATTTTCTTGGAGGAAACGGCTATGCGCTACTTACTTATGAGTTTGCTGACCGGTGGTTTGCTAGTCATCGGCACGACTACTGCACGGGCCGACCATCGATCGGAACACAGTCACCACCATCATGGCGCTCACTGGAACGGATATTGGGCGCCTTACTATGGAGGCGCATACTATCAGAGGTATTACGTCGCTCCGTACCCGGATTATTATTATCCGCCGCCGGTAGTCTATGATTATGGCTATGGGTATCCGCGGTACGGAGTCGGCTACTCGGGACCGAACTTTTCGTTCTGGTTTGGCAGGTAATATTCGGAAAATGTCCTACTACCCCACCTGCCTACGTCTCGCCTTTTGGCGGAATTATTGACCCGGCCGGCGTGTAGTGTACGCTTGCGGTACAGGAAATCGAAGCGGGCGTAAGCCTAGGAGACCACGTGCGCTGGCTGTCGGCGATTCTCAGCGGTTGTTTGCTTATCCCAGCACCGGCTCTCGGCGGAGAGCTCACCAACCCCGACGGCATCCCTCTGAGCGCGCTGGGAGGATTGATTATCATCCGCGAGTGGGATCGGTGCACCTTTTCGCTAGGAGGTGCGCTTTTCCCTCGCAGCGTCAGGTTTCGCCAGGCAACGCCGGATGGACCCATCACCACCCGCTTCACCTTGCCCGCCAATTTCCAGGGCAGTGCGCCTGGTTTGTTTTGGGAAATGGTCCCGGCGGTGATTCAAGTACAGATTCCCGACAATAACGGCCTCATCTATATAGAAGATGAACTCATTCGTTCAACTGGCACAGTGCGGCAGTTGCTGTCGCCACCCTTGCCCCCCGGCAAGGACTACGCGCTCCATCTGCGCGGGGCATTCAAGTCTGGCGACAAGCTGCTGATCGAGGAGAAAATGATTGCCATTCGGGCCGGGCAAACTACTTCGCTATCGTTTGATGGGAGTGGAGCTGTTGCCGTTTTTCTGCCGTAGAGTAGCATGCATCGTGAACAATAGTCCCTATTTTTCGGACGTTTTGTTGACACGTCGATGTCTATTCAAATCCCCGATTTGCGTTGGAAGGCACAGGCGGTCGGCCAATCTCCTTTGGCCATCTGTGCCTCCGAACGACATTTTTTCATGATTTTCTGTCATCTTGAGAACAAAAAAACTTCTCGTTGCTTGTTATTGCAAATTAATGCCTGCAAACCTTTTTGGAGGGCGAAGGGCATGACACAGCTCCCAAGCTGCCGCAAGAACCACCGCAAACCGCGCTGCTTGCTTCAGTGCAACGCCATTGTACCGCATGAAACCAGGGTAGCCGACCTGCTGACGCTGCCACAGGTTGTTCGGCGGGAGACTGCCACATTCATCGGCACATCTCGGTTGGTTGGGCACACCACATTTGGACTCACGCGTCAAATCGAAGGTAGGGGAATATGCGCATCTGGGTGTGGCTCTTCACCACTACACCGGCGCCGCCAACGTACGTAAATTCCTCCCAATAAGCATGGAACGCCAAATCCCAGCAGAATCCACGGGCCAGAGCTACGCGACGCGATCAAGGTCGCCTCGGACGGGGCGTACGGTGCGTACAGAACCTTGATACGCGCTCCCGGAGGAAATCGCTTCCGAAAATCCGCCGCTTCCTGGACCCCATAGAAAAGCACCGGTTCTCCCGTTGTAATTCGAGTGGATTCAAATCTACTTTCATCGACCGTATATTGATAGCGCACCTTTACGGTTAGCAGTGGACCGAAACGACCCGGTTTTTGCTCCAGCGATTCCGTTTGCGAATCGATCACCGTTCCTTGTGTTTCACGCCAGTTCAGGATACTAAGTTCTTGACGGACCAATTCGGTCAGACCAAAACCTACGAGAAACAAGCCCAGTGCCAAAAGCTTAAATTCGCCACTCACAACCCAGATCACGACGCGCATGATCTGGCTGTGATGGCACTTCGAGGGAATAGGCGACTGTGCTTTTGCGAGCTCACGTTGGTCGTGCAAAACAACCCCCGCGTCGGCGGTTCGGCCGACAGTTCAATTCCCGTGATGGTTCCATAGGGAACAAGCACTCCTGAGAAACACGCGGTATCCTCATCAACCGCGCCTCGTCAGCCCTCCAGCCAGGTCAGGCCCGGCAGCTTCTCCTCCTTATGCCAGGTGATCGCGTACACCGGGTGGTCGTTGTCATAGTGGTGTTCCATTTTGGTTTTGAGTCTCATCTGCAGCTTTTGTTTCGGCAAATGATTGCTTATTCCATTTCGAGGTCGCCACGGTAAAGGTCATCATCGCGGCCAGGGCATACCCACTACTTACTCCCCAAGCCGCGCCAATCGGCTCCCGGCTTTCCACAAAGCTGGCGATGAAGAAACACCCGGTCAATACGATCGCGACCGCAAACACCCACGCAAACAACGACTTGATACTCTTAAATCTGTCAGCTCGAAACAGCCCAATCACGCTGCCGCCAAATCCGAACGAAAGAACGTAAACGGGAAATAGAGCGATTCCATGAGTTGAGTCATCGTTGTCGAAACCGGTGATGAGCGCGATCGCCCATCCGACAAGTCCAATTGTGAGCAACGCCGTCCCGACCATGCTACCGCATAGGAAGCCACGAGAGAATCGCACGAGCGACGGGGTCATGTTTTCGTGGATGCCTCATGTGATTCTTGAACCAATCACAGCGATTTTATGCCGGAATTGGGCTTGATGCAAGAATTTGTCTGCGGAAGACTAAAGCAGGTGCGGCGGGGTTACCTCAACGCCAGCGCAATTATGACTACTGCGGCCATTAGCACGACGGCAAGCGCCACTACCCCTCCGGAATAGTCGGCCGTCGGCCGCTCGGATGGGTGCAAGTAGTCCTGCGCCTCGCCTTGAAAGTGGACGGCGCACTCCGGGCACCGCGTTGTCGTTGCCAGAATCATCTTCCCGCAACGGGCGCACCGCACCAAACTGGCGTTTTCATCTTGCTGCCGCCGATGGTCCTCGAAGCTGAGTATGTCTTCGTTCACCCACGGCCTCCATGTTTACTCAGCACTTCAGAGCCCGCCTTGAATTCCCACCACGTCAAACGGCGGCTTACTTCTCGCCAACTTTCTTCCACTTGCCCTTGAGGTTAATTTGCCCCACCTTCGGCAGCGTTGCCGAAACCTCGCCAAGTTCCAAAACATCTCCCGCCAGCGTGTAAGGGATTTTCGTGTCAGCGGCCAGGACAGCGCCCTTGCTGCCGACGACAAACCGCCCCTTACGGCCCACGTCCAGCTGGTAGGAGAAGCCACGTTCTTCGGATCCGTTGGCATGGTCCGCGGCTAGCGTGGCTATGTAAATCGGCGTCACCGATGCGCCGAGCCTGGTCTTGTGGAATGTCAGGGTCACGCGCTTGAGGGACTGGTCCTTGCGGTCCTTGGCAAGTTCGAGCTCCCAGGTGGCGCATTCTTTGCCAGCCCCGGCAAGTCGCTGAAGTTCTCCCTCGGCGGTCGGCGGCTCATCCGCCGGCGCTAAGCTGCCCGGGAACAGCCAGGCGCCAACAGCGAGAATCAACATGCAACGCATCGCTCACCTCCATTATCTCATTTCTTGAGGAACCATTGCCGCGTCGTCGGGTCGTTCTTGAAGAACTTGAGGAGCTCGCCCCCAGTCTTTTTCATGCCCTGGGGAGAATGGTGCATCCGGTCGTTTTCGCGGAAGTCGCTCGGCTGGAAGGAAAAGCCGTCTTTCCGCTTGACCTCGCCGTTGGCCCACAGGTACGGCCCCCAGCTCAGCCACGGCGCCTTGACCGTCCCCTTGCTCGGGTCGTAGTTCAGCTCCGGGTCGCCCTTGAGCTGCTGTTCGATGAGCCATTTGACGGCAAAGCCGGTCTCATACGAGTATGGCTCGGAATTGCCCGGGCCTCCCGTCCGGCCAGGCGGCGCCTTGGCCCATCCTCCGTAGGTGCGGCTCGACAGGTAGACCAGCTTCACGTTGGGAAAGCGCCGGGGAAGCACCTGGGCGATCTGGGTGATCTCCGCTTGCAAATCCCGGATGTATTTCGGAAATCCTCCCTGCTGCTGACCGGCAGGGTCCGTCTCCTTGATCCAGACTGCTTGCACTTGCTCACGCGTCACCCCGGCGGCCTTTAGCTGTTCATCGAGCCGCGACCAATACTTGGTCCCAGTCCCTTTGTCGTCCGGGTCCTGGACCATTTGGGCCGACATCCCGCCCATCGCCCCATTGATTAGGACGACCTGCGGATTCACATCCTTGTCGTCGCCGGCCGCCTGCATAAAGCCGTCGAAGACTTGTACGGTATTGCTGAAGCCGATCGCCAGCAGGACGATCTTGCCGCCGGCACTCGGCTTGCCGTCGGCATCGAGCGGCCGCACGAGTTTGGCCCGGACCAGGCCCGCGACTTCGTGGGGCGCGGGGCGATGGTTCTTGCCTTCCGGGTACAGACCTCCCGGGAACCCCTGGTACTTGTGCGGGCCGAGATCGGTCAACGGTATCAGGAACGGTATCCGCTGGGAGGTATCAACCTTCGGCTCGGCTTTCTCTTTCAGGTGGTCGAAACCGGCAGCGAAAAACAGCAACCCGGCATCTCCCAGGGTGTCCATGACCTGGTTTGGGCTATGCGATTTGACGTTGATCAGACAAAGAAAATGATGGGCGATGCCGTGCTTCATTAGCTTGCGGTGCAGCTCGTCACAACGCGGCACGAGCCAGTTTTCGTTCTCGGCATGGGCGATGATGCGGATAACGCTCCGGTCGCGCAGGGCATCAGTGTTCTTGGCAACCAGCGCAAACGGATCATTGGCGTGAAAGTATTCGAGATCACCGCTCATCGCGGTCGGGAACAACCGGGACCAGGCACGGGCCGGCAGCGGCGATTTTAGTTCGGGGTCAAGCAGCGGCGGCGCCTGGATCGATACCACGCCGAACATCTCGGGATACTTGAAGCCAAGGTGGGCAGCGCCGAAACCACCCATCGAAAAACCATCGAGGGCACGCCCGTGACGTCCTGCCACGGTCCGGAAGGCGCCATCGATATGGGGAACCAGGTCCTTGACCAGCACGCTCTCGACAGGGTATTTCCCATCCCGGGAATCGCAATACATCGTGGCGCCGCGCAAGCCATTGGGAAAAACGATGATCAGTGGCGGCACCCGTCCCGCGCGAATAGCCGTGTCGAATCGCCGCACAATGCCGGCGGCATCGCGCTGTGGCGTGCCGCCGCTCGCATGAAGACGATATAGCACCGGGTAGCGGAATGTTGGCTCTTTTTCATACCCCGGCGGCAGGTAGATCAGATAGCTGACGTCGGCGTCGATAATCTTGCTGTGGAACGTCTGGTAGGTGGTGCCCGGCGGCGCGGTGCGGTCTGGATCAACCCAGTCGAGTGAGCCGTACTGGTCCAGCGTTGGTTTTTTCGGCCCCGGGGCCGGCCGTTCTTTGCCGCCGGCATCCTGCTGGAAGCGCTCCTTGAAGAACGCCACGGATCGCCGCGTCGCCTCCTGGTATACCGGGCCGTCCGAGCGTCCGACGTAGAAGCCATGTCCTCCTTTCTCGGGAAGATACATCTCGACCGTCTTGCCGGCCGCGCGTAGTTTCTTGGCGTACAGTTCCATGATCGACACCGGGGAGTTGTCATCATCGCGCGCGTTGAGAATCAGCAGCGGGCAGCGTACCTTGGTGATCTCCGTCAGGGCCGAACTGTAATCGTATTTGCCAGGATCCTTTTCGATTTCCTCGGCCTTGGCGCCGTGCTTTGTTTCCATGTCGGCGATCAGCCGCCGGAGGATGGGGACGACCGGCTCGCCGCGGGAATCGGCTTTCTTCACCTCGATCAGGTCCATCGCCGCCGGGGCGCAGAGAATGGCGCCGCTGAGGTCAGCGCGGGCGATGACCCGTGAGGCAACGTTCGCACCATGGCTGGCCCCCCACAGCCCGACGCGCTTGGGGTCGATGAAGGGGAGCTGCCGCACCGCTTTCAGTGCCTCGATAGCGTCGTCGGTTTCGATCGGTTCGATGGAAATCTTGTTGTTGGGCCGATAGTCGGTGCAGTACACCGCCCAGCCCGCCTGGAGGAAAGCGGCCACCGGCGCCCTGGTCGAGCGCCCCATTCCGGCAGAGGCGCCAGCGCGATACCTCCCGCCGTGCAGCATCACCACGACCGGGAAGGGACCATCGCCTTTTGGCTTGCGGACGTAAGCCGGGACAACAAGGCCGCCGGCGCCGTGAAACTCTGTTGTCCGGCCGAGCGAGCCGTCGGCAAAGTTCTCCCAGTCGTCCTCGGCCGCGGCGATACTTGTGGCCGATATGGCGAGAAAGAATAGACCGAGCAACGATTTCACGGGATGATTCCTTTCCAAAGGATAGCCCCCCAGCCGCCAAAAAAGCGATCAGCATTGGGCCGACAGGTATCGAACGGGCGGTTCGGCCTTATTGAGCTGTCCGATCTGGATCAGGCACATCGGGCACAGCCATCCAGCCCTGGGCTGGTGAGGCCGGGCCATACCAGTAGCCGCCCTTCGCATCCTTCGGCTTCGTCAAGTACTGCCCGTGCCACTCATGCCCTACGCTGTTTTCTCCCGACAGCCCCTTGCGCTGCTCGACTTCGACTCCCTTAGGAACGGCCACGAGCAGCTTGATGCGGGTCCCGCCCTCTTTGTGGGAGTCCCACTCCGCAAACGTGGCCAGTACCAATTCGCGACCTTCGATCTTGACCGCGCATCCCATATTCTTCCGCGCATCCCGAATGCTCATCGGCTCAGGCGGGTGGCCGAGAAAACTGAGGGACTTCTTCATGAAGAACTGGACCTTGCCCGTCTCGCCGCTTTGCCGGACGGTCGCGTTGTGGGGTAGGACGAGCTTTTTCGCAGTGCCGATCTCCACCGCCGCCCTATCAAAGGCACTGCCGTTCTCGACGGTCAGCCCGTGGACGGTGTTGAACGGCTCCGCCAAAACGATACTCGGATCGCCCGAACCCCCGCTCCCCCGCAACGAGAAATACCCGATCGTCGCAGTGGCGACCACGACACTGGCGAGGAGAAACCACTTAATCGCTGACGCTCGGTTCACGGCTTGCCCGCTGAATTTTTTAGCTCACCCCGCATACCAGCGGATCGGCTTTTCCGTCACGCACTTCGCTTGCGGGCGAGAAGCGACCGAACCTCTGGAACCAGCTCTGTCGGGATGGCCATGAGCGTAATGTCCTCGGCCTCGCGCGCCGCCTCGATGTCGGCAAACTCCTCATCCTCGGTTTGGTTTTCGTAGTGTGCGTTCAACTCCTCGACGCGCTTCTCATCCCAGCCAGGGGGAAATTTCTGCTTGCTCATTTCGGTTTCCTCCGTTGTCGCCGACGGAAGGCTTTCTTGGCCTTGCCCTGCGGTTCATATGCACTAATTACGAATACACTGTCAGGATCCTCGTCACGTACGTAGAAGACTTGCAAGTAGCGGCCAGCGGAAGTTTGCCTGATGTTCCGACGCGAGTTGCCGGACGCGCGCAAGTCTTCACCATGTCCGCGCAAATCCTCCCAGTCCTCTTCGGCGGCGACGATACCGTTGGCCGAGACGGCCAGAAAGAAGACAACGAACAACCCCTTCACGGACATGAATATGCTCCATTTGGGCAGGTCGTGGGCAGGGCTAACGATATATCTGGATCGACTTGTGCGGCGGGTTCCTACAGCGGCAGGACCCGAAAGCGCGATTTCGTCACATCGACGACGACCAAAGCACCTGCGGCCAGTGCTGCGTCGTGTTGACGCAACGCGGCGATCACGACCGGCCCCATATCTTCGCGCAAAACCTTTTGGCCGCGCACCTGCAAGACGCTCGGTCCGGAAGCACGGGTCAGGGCCAGCATGGTGCCGAAATCCAAATCATGCGTGAATACGACATAATCGTTAACCAGCTCCCATCCGATGATTTCCGAGTCATCGGCACGTGGGTCATCGACCGTGGACCGCGGACCAGCCGTGCTTTTCGAGTTCGGCGACCCACTCCACCGACAAATTCATGTCGATAACCAGCCGCACGCTCATGGGACGACCAACGGCTCCTCGCGCTCTTCGAGCCGCCATGCCGCGTAGGCCAACGCCGCATCAATGTCTTCGGGCTCCAGGTAGGGGTACGCTTGCAGAATCCGCTCGCGCGATTTGCCGTTGGCCAACAGCCCGAGGATGGTACCGACCGTAACGCGCAGCCCACGGATGCAAGGCTTCCCGCCCATGACGGCGGGATTGTGGGTAATTCTCTCAATTTGCGTGGTACTACTCCTCGATTCATCCGATCCGGACGGCAACACCAATCGATTGTATCGCGAATCGTTGGCGGATGAAACGCCGCTCCATCGTGCCGGCGGGCGGGGCGGTACCTTCCACGTCGAACCCGCGCCACGCAAGCAATCAGAAAGTCGGCAGAGTTGAGGACCGCGTACCGACGAGTCTGAGAAAAACCCCGAGCGCTCGGGAGTCGTTCAGTTAGGCTACGATGTACGAGCAAACTGATCAGCTATCCTTTATCGGTAGAGTAGGCTTGACATACCTCGCTTCGTCTGCAGCGCTTGGGCCGGCGTCACTGCTTGCCGTTACTTACTGAGTCCTTCGTACAACCAGCTTTCATAGTGGTCGCTGATGAAGTACAGGACCGCGCCGACCACGAGGGGCAAGCCGAGCAACACGAAACGCCATGCCCAGCGTGATCTTGTCCACAACGCCGAGAGCAGCCCCACCAAAGCGAGAACCAGCAAAGCCAAGCCCCCCTGTTCGAGCACCTCACGAGACACCGGATCGATGCGCAT
>Ga0306922_10003102_pt1 | contig 15505 bp, 13 predicted proteins | sample sta12Cox44000082_FD_203758 | JGI IMG/M metagenome (GOLD analysis project Ga0306922, IMG submission 203758) | Lab enrichment of tropical soil microbial communities from Luquillo Experimental Forest, Puerto Rico - statoxic.12C.oxic.44.000.082 (v2)... | ecosystem: Environmental > Terrestrial >... | reverse complement strand
ATCCTAATTATCGAAATGCGCGAATGCAACCAAAAAATGGTTAATTTTATATGAAGCGGTTAACGGGTGAAACTGGTCGAATGTCGGGCGCACATCGCCCGCGGAGCGCCCGCGGTCAAAATCGGCCTGGTCATCGACGCAGCCTGCCCTCAAAATTGCAGCATCGCGAGGCGTCAAGAAGTCCGCACGACTCCAATGGAATATCTCAGACGAACCGGAACACGAAAGGCAAGGTTGTGCGAATCCGATCGCTCGCGGATTTGGCCCCGGGGATGGGCTAGCCCATGCGCTTCGCTGCCGGCCCTGCCGGCCAGATCGGTACGATCCGGTCGGCCATATCGAGGGTGGAGCGCCGGTGCGCGACGATGACGCGAGAGATCGGAAGGCGCCGGATGGCCTGGTTGATTGTCCGCTCGTTCTCCTCGTCGAGATGGCTGGTTGCCTCGTCGAGCAGCAGGATGCGCGGTCCGCGATAGAGCGCGCGTGCCAACACAACCCGCTGAATCTGGCCGCCCGAGAGCGAGCTGCCCATATCGCCCACCAGCGTCTCGTAGCCCATCGGCATCCGCACGATCTCTTCGTGGATGGCAGCGAACCTTGCCACCTGCTGGATCAGCTCCGGGTCGGGCGAAGGGCTGAAGCCGGCTATGTTCTCGGCGATCGAGCCGGCGAACAGCCGGTCGTCCTGCAGCACGCAGCCGATCTGCGCGCGATACGCCTCGAGCCCGATGGCCTGAATCGGAAGATCATCAATCAGCACCGTGCCGGCAGTTGGGCGCAGCAGACCTGCGAGAATCTTCAGCAGTGTTGTCTTGCCCGCGCCCGATGGTCCGGCCATCGCGACGCATTCGCCGGGGGCGACATCGAGGTCGAAATCGGCGATCACCCTAGCTTCATTGTCGCTGTAGCGAAAACTGACGCCTCGCGCGCTGAGTCCAGCCTTGGGGTTAATGACAGTCGCGGCCAATACGCCGGTATGGCTGGTGTCGCCCTGCTCAGTTTCGGCGAGGGCGATGTCCGCGAGCCGCTCGCCATGCACTGTCAAAGTCCCCAGGCGCACCATCGTGTCGAGGAATTTGCCGAGGCGTTGGGAGAACTGATCCTTGTAGGCGAGGAACGCCACCAGCATGCCGACCGAGAGCGTACCTCCCAGGACCGCGCGCGCACCGAAGAAGATGATAACGATACGGTCTAGCCCGAAGAGGAAGGTGCTGGAGATCGAGAAAATCATGTCGATCTTGCTAACGCGCAGATCGGCGCCAACCCGGTCTACCAGATAGTTGCTCCAGATCCCCTGCCGACGGTCACCGATCGCCAGCGCTTTGATGCTCGCCATTCCGCGCAGCGATTCGAGAAAGTGCGAGCTTTCGCTCGCAGCATAAACCACCGACTCCTGATTGGCCCGGCGGTAGAGCCGGTAGGCGAAGCAGCGCGTCAGGGCGTAGATGCCGGTCGTGACTATGGCCAGTCCGGCCAGCCAAGGATCGTAGAGCAACATCATGCCAACCAGCACGAATGCCATCACCCCGTCAACCAGTGGGGAGATCGAGGCGGTGCTCAGCGTCTGCTGGATCTTGTCAATCGAGCTAAAGCGCGATGCCAGATCGCCCGCATGCCGACGCTCGAAGAAGCTGAGCGGTAAGAGAAGCAGGTGCCGGAAGAGGCTCAATTTCCATTGCAGTGTCAGGCTAGCGCCGGCAACCATGATTGTCCAAGAGCGTACGAAGTCGATCAGCGCGCGAAAGGCGAGCACCAGCCCGAGACCGAGCGCAATCAAGGTCAGCAGGTCGCGGTCGTCGGAGACGACGACGTCATCGAGCACGACCTGGAAACCGATCGGGATAGCAAGGCCGATTACCTCCAAGACTAGCGACATCGTCAGCACCTGGGCCGCGACCGCGGCAAACCGATCGGTGCGGCGCAGCAAGTCCCAGATCCGGACCCGCGCGCGCTCAGTCTTTCGCTCGAAACTCTCGGTCGGCCAGCCTTCGAGCACGATTCCGGTAAAGCGCTTGTTAACCTCCTGCATCGGCACGTATCGGCGACCGACCGCTGGGTCATGTATGACGATGCGGCGCCCGCGCACCCGGATGAGCACAACGAAATGGTTGTGGTCCCAGTGCAGGACACAGGGCAGCCGCAGCTGTCGCAGGTGCGGCAGCTCGGCGCGCAACGCACGAGTGGCGAGCCGCATGTCTGAGGCGATCCGGACGAGGTCGTGCAGGGTTGTCCCCCTGAGCGATAGGTTAAATCTCTGTCGCAGCGCTGGCAGGTCGACGCGGTGGCCGTAGCGCCCCGCGATCATCGCAAGGCACGCTAGACCGCATTCGGCCGTCTCGGTCTGCAAAATCAGTGGCGTTCGGCGCCCGACTATCGCCGCGACCTGCAGCATGCGGTCGGAAAGTTTCATGCGATCCGCCGGTTTAGAGCCCATGGGCATGCATGGCGCGGCCGATGTCGTATAGCGGCTCAAGTATCCACTCATAGAGCAGCTGCCGATTGAGCAGCGCATAGGCTTGCACCTGCATACTGGCCGGCAGCTTGCGTTCCTCTCCATACACGCTGACAAACTGACTGTCCGGCTTGACAATGAGCCGATAGAATGGGCCAGTCTGCTTGGTAGGCGACGCCCCGACCGGCGGGTCCTGCGTGGTAGGCTGCGCCCCTGACAACAGGCGCTGCACCTCCTCGGGAGTCAGGGCGGCGTCCGAGACGGTCATCACAGTACCCCCGTACTCGCCGAATTTCTGATAGGGGAAAGCGCTGTACCGCAGCAGCACGCGGTCGCTCTGATGGATGAAGCCGATAGCGCTGCTCGGGGCCAGGAGCTCGGCTTGCATGATGGCAGGCTGGGGCACGATCTTGAGCATCGGCGAACCTGTGCTGACCACCTGACCTGGATGCCCGACGATCGCGGTGGCCACGCCAGCTTCCGGCGCGCGGATCTCGATCGAACGATGTGCTTCGCTGTTCGCCAGCTTCTCGTCGATGTCGAGAATCCTGGTCTTCAGTGCATCGATCTCGTCGGCTGTCGAGATCCCGATAGTTGCGAGCTGGTACTGCGCATCGTTCACTTCACCGACCAGCCGGAGCTTGGTGCTCTCGAGCTCCTGCAGCTTGGACTGCTCCTGCATCCAGGCTTGCTCGCGCGACTGCATTTCATTCAGTGATGTCTGGTGGCGTTCAAGCAAACCTAGGAACAAATTGTATGTGTTATTAATCTTTTTGAAGAAGCCCTGGTGCATCGTGATCTGCCCGCGGAGCTGGTCAATCTGCACCTTGAGGTTCTCGATCTTCTCTTGCAGCTGCTTTCGCGTCTCTTTGCTCATCCGGGTTTTGCGATCGATCTCTTGGGTGAGCATTTCCCGTTCGGCGGTCTGCGTATTGATGATCTGCTGCTGGGTTCTGCCGTCCTTGGTGGCAGTGTCCAAATCCAGCGTGTAGAGTAGGGCGCCCTTCTCTACGGCTTCGCCTTCTCGCACCGCGAGCGCTGCGATCCAGCCGCTAGATGGCGAAGTAATCGCCATCAGACCGGTGCTTGGGAGAACCGTACCTTCCATATCGACACGCCGGGCATAGCTGCCGAACATGATCAACGCGGCGAAGGCCGCTGCAAGCGCCACCGACGCGAAACTGACGAACGCGGCGGGAACGGCCACGGTCAGCGCCGGACGCCCTTGCCATGCCAGTTCGCCCGGGCGCAATGATTCCGGCCGAAACAGACCTTGCTGCAAGGTATTTATCTTTGTCATGACGCCATGCTAACCTTTCCGGGCTGCCTGCGCGAGAGTTGCGCGACAGGCCTCCGCGAAGGAGCACCCGATGGCTCCCACAACGCGAGGATGAGCACGTCTTCTCCTCATGCGTCAGCTGGGTAACCCCGACGTTGGATCGTGGCCGCCGGGGTCATTCAGGCCTTGCCCTGAAGGAGGCGCTTTAGGTAGGGGCGCACTGTAGACCATATCACCCACATGGCCGATGGGCTCGTCCACGAGGACGGCCCAGATCTCGTTACTGGGCGTACTACGCCAGCGTTTGCAGGAAGGGAGCAGTCTTCCGAGAGGTTATCGCCGTTCTCGAGCGTGATCTCGCCAAAGAAATCGTAGAAAGGGCCCCCAAAGCCACTTTTCTGTAGGCCCGGCGGCAAATGCGTCGCGTCGAATTACAGCGCAGCCCAGCGCAATATGATTAACGCGACACATCCCACGATCATCTTCACCTCGCGGGTTCCCGCCTCGAGCTCTGGGCTGGATATTGTATTTGTATTCTAACGCCACGCCAGTACCAGTACAAGCTCTGGGTTACGCGCCACCTGGGCGAAGGCCACCATATTCATGCGACGCTGCCAGTAAGGTGCTGATCCGCAAAGCCGCCTAGCGAAGCGGCGACGGACTCAGCCACAACCTATAGGGCCAGAACTAACGAACGGCCCATTTTTGTAGCATAAGCGGCCAAAGCCGGAATGGGGCGGGTTGGTTTTCGAGGTAGAACAAGGCGTTATGCCTTTCTGCTAGTTAGAGCGCGCTCTGGCGCGGGTGTCGACGGTGCGACCCCACGCCCATGACCCGCCTGCTTCATTTTGGCGGATTTCCTCGTCAATTGCGCCATCGCGTTCCCGTGCGTGAATATGGGAATGACGCGCGAGTTGATGAATACCCGCCGGCATGACCCGTCCGATTAAGAGTTCCGCCGCCTGTTCAGCAGATCGCCTCTCCCCTCTTTTTGCGAATAGTCAGGGTTCTTGATCTTGAGCCATTTGGTTCGCGGCTCGTATGGATCGGCGAGGCGCTTGGATACGATCCCTTCGAGATCATGCAACCGCATGAGCTCGAAGAGCTCCTGTCCCCGACCCTCAACCGACAAGGCCATGGCGATGACCGGCGACTCCTTCGGCAAAATGTCCTGCAGGCGCCGCCGGCGCTCGCTGAGGGGCAAGGCGCGAAGATCGCTACCATTGAGCCAGGGAAGGTCGAAGGCCACGTAGGAGGCCGTCCTCGCGCGCCGGAGGAGCTCGTAGAATTGCGGCCGGCCGGTTTCGTCCGCCGCTATCACCTCGCCATGGAGAACGGCATCGTCAACGCTAAACTCTGCGACCAACTCTCGTGCAAGTCTGTTGAATTGCCTGAGATGGTTGTCGTTGCGTGAAAGAAAGCGCCCGCTCCGCTGCTCGATGTAGAGCAGAGCCCGAAACCCGTCGTACTTGAACTCGAATAGCCACCCAGGATCGTCAAAGGGCTCCTTACGAGCAACTGGGATGATCGGCTGTATTTTTGGCAGCGGCATACCTCGGTTCGAGGCCCCTCTATCACGGTTCATATAGTGTAACGTAAAGGACGTTATGTTACGCTAAACCTATGAGCGAGCTTGTCCCCTACCAGCCATCAGGATCGATCGATCTAACCGGCGCCGATGCGGCCGTCCCTGCGCTTGTGGCTGTCGCCGGCGAGCGTGCCGCACGCCGGTTCCTAGAATTCTTCGCCGCAACGATTCGCAACAAAAACACCCGCGTCGCCTACTACAACGACGTCCGACAGTTCTTCGCTTGGTGCGAGCGCCGAGGGATCGACGGGTTGGAGAGGATCGAGCCCATTCATGTCGCCCTCTACGTCGAGGAGCTCGGGCACTCATTCTCCAAGCCGACGGTCAAACAGCACCTAGCGGCCGTGCGCATGCTCTTCGACTGGCTCGTGACCGGCCAGGTGATCCGGACGAACCCAGCGCACTCCGTGCGCGGGCCCAAGCATGTGGTAAAGCGCGGCAAGACACCCGTCCTAGTGACTGATCAGGCGCGAGAGCTCCTCGAGAGCATCGACACGTCGAGCGTGGTCGGCCTGCGTGACCGCGCCCTCATCGGCGTGATGACCTACACGTTCGCCCGGGTCGGCGCCGTGGTGGGCATGAGGGTCGACGACTATTACCCGGAAGGCAAGCGTTGGTGGCTTCGACTGCACGAGAAAGGTGGCAAACGACACGAGATGCCGGCTCACCACAAGCTCGAAGCTTACGTCGACGAGTACCTCGATGCGGCTGGGATCCGTAGCCAAGACCGCACTCCCCTATTTCGGTCGACGATCGGCAAGACTGGCGTGCTCACCGGCTTCCCGATGCATCGTGTCGACGTGTACCGGATGATCCGACGTCGAGCGGCCTACGCGAGTTTGCCGGCGAAAATCGGCTGCCATACCTTTCGTGCAACCGGCATTACCGCCTACCTAGAGGCTGGCGGTACGCTTGAGAACGCACAGGCCATGGCCGCGCACGAGAGCCCGCGCACGACGAAGCTGTATGATCGCACGGCGGACGTGATCACGCTGGACGAGGTGGAGCGAATTGTGATCTAAGGAATGGAGAATAAATAATGCTGCCTGTAAGTTAGGTAGATACTCTGTATTGGGCGATTCCTAATTTAATCGTACCATTGTGCGTCCTCCCTCTTGTAATGGCGATCCAATGGTTGTTCGGCAGACCAGCAAGTTTTTCAGCTGTCATTGCTGATGGGCAGGTTTGCTTCTACGGCATAGCTATTCTAGCAGCGGCTTGGTACGACCTCAGAGATTTAGCTGAATTCATGCCAATTGCTTCAATGCAATCGTGCATCTTTCTCGTGGGCGCAATTGCAGCAAGCCTTTACGGAGTGCTTGCAAGCGACCATCTCGGAGCAAGAATGGTGAGTGTCGGGCGAGCGGCCGTTGTGTCAATAGTGATCGGTCTTGCGTCTATCAGCCTGGCACTCATAGTGCATAGCAAGGTAGTTCTCGCTCACTAACGGGAGAGCAGACGTGAGTTTTTTAACCCAGAGAGGTCGCCCGGCCACGACGGCGGAACCGGCGGGGCGTGTGTTGGATGTAATTTTTGGAGGCGGAGTAGGTTCAATCGTAGCCGCAATTGTGATCTCATTTGCGAACCTCGATATATTTACCGCCGGTTTCATAGGAATCGGGTTTACGTTAGCTGGCGCCATTCTCGGCGGCGTTGGGCATGATCATGTGCCCATGATTGCAGCGCGGCAGTGAGCTTGTAACGAAGCGTGTTGGGAGGATTAGGCAGCGGCGCGAGCGGCGACGTGGCCTACTTCCCTCACCCAAGCCATGGCGGCACATGAGAGCCCACGCACGCAAAGCTCTACGATCGCACGGCCGATACCATCGCGCTCCATGAGGTGGCGCGGATCGTCAATCTAACAAAGCGATATCTTCGAGGTCATAAATTGCTGTAAGGTTGAGTCGGCCCAGCTTAACAGTTCCCCCAAGCTCGGCCAGCCCTTTGAGAAGGGCTGCAGCGCCGAGCTTCCCCCGCTCGGCGCTGCTCTCTTGGCGATTGCCGGATCTGCGGTTATTGGCGATTGTTGACTCTGCATCGTCACCACGGCTGCGGAGGCAGCTATGCCGCGGGCAAGCTGGAAAGGCTTTTTGCGCCTCTCACTCGTTTCCTGTCCGATCTATCTCTCGCCGGCCGCGACACGGACAAAATCGATCCGGCTGCACCAGGTCTGGCAGCCAATGGCCGAGCGTGGCGGCCCGATCGCGGATGAGGAAGAGGAGGAACAGTCCGTTCGGCCGACGCGGCGTTCCTTCGTAGAGAATATTGGCGGCGACGCGCCGCTCTTCCCTACTCGCGTCGTCCTTCACCCGCACGACCCACACACCGGCGAGGAGATCGAGCGCGAGGAGGTTGTAAAAGGCTACGAATATGAGCGCGGCCAGTTCGTGACTTTCACCGCCGAAGAGTTGAAGGCGCTTGATGTGGAAAGCTCGAAGATCATCGACCTTGAAACCTTCGTGCCACGCGCCGGGGTCGATCCGATTTATTTCAACACCCCGTATTACGTATACCCGGACGGCCGGATTGCGGATGAGACCTTCGGGGTGGTCGGCGCGGCGATGAGAGAGGCCGATACGGTCGGCATTGGCCGGGTGACGCTCAGCCGGCGCGAGCGGCCCGTCATGATCGAACCGCGCGGTGCGGGCATGGTGCTGGTCACATTGCGGGCGTCCGAGGAGGTAAGAGCGTCCTCTTTCGCAACGGCTAACACCGATATTGATGCCGATATGGTGGCGGTCGCCTCGATGATCATCAAGCGCCGCAGCGGACATTTCGACCCGGCAGCGTTCCGGGATCGTTATCAGGACGCGCTGCGCGAGCTAATCGAGGCGAAGATGAAAGGCCTTCCGGTCAGGCTGAAAGAGATTGCGAAGCCGCGGCCGGTCGTGGACTTGATGGCCGCACTCAAACGCAGCCTGGCGCAGGAAATTGGCACGGCCGCGAAGCCAAAACGGAAGGCTGCCGGCGATCGCCGGCAAACCAGCCTGCTGCTGCCGGTGTCTGGAAAGAAGGCGAATGTGACGTCCGCGCCCGCGGCGGCTGTAACCGCCCGGCCGCGGCGCCGGAAAGCGTAAATCCGTAGCCTCTTCAGTGTACCGCGTGCGCCGCAAGGGCATCGGTTCGAGATCCCTGAGCAGCCGCCGGCGGCACGCTTGAGAACGCCCAGGCCATGGCCGCGCACGAGAGCCCGCGCACAACGAAGCTTTATGACCGCACGGCCGATGTAATTACGCTCGATGAGGTGGAGCGGATTGTCATTTGAGGATCTGACGGGCAATCTGTAGAGATGGAAAAGCGCCGGCACTTGCCGGGGTTTTTTCTCATCGCGCAGACATTCTGCTGACAGAGCGCAAGGCATCTCGGCGGAGGTCCTGGCAATCCTGCGTGACGCAGGTCTGGCGGTGATGGTAGAGGGGATAGCCTCCACGTCCGCCCGGGTGCCAACCTTGACCTGTTCCCGGAAACCTGCCTAATTTGAGGTAGAGCCAATCAGCAGAAGAGTAGCGGCCGTGGTTCACGACCTCGGCGCCGATCTTGATCAGCTTCTCGCGCAGACTGGTCAGTGACCACGGCTCCGCCGCCTTGGATGCCAATAGATCAGGCCGTGTCCATCGTTGAACAGCTGCGTTCCGACACATTGGCTCCTTGGATTACTGCATGTCCAGACGTCGATGTCCTTTATGTCAAGATCCCGATCAGCGGTAATTGGGCCGCCTCCTGTCGCATATACTGTTGCAATAAGAGAGCGCCGCTGAATGAATTCCTGTGCCGTTTCGCTTGGTACTTGCTGACAAGGAGCTTGCAAAATATCGTTAATATACCAGCACATATAGGTTGATGTGGTCCCGTTACTCGTTATAAGAACGCCATAATCGTTATATTGCGTTTCATCGTAACCGGGTGGAATATGCTGATTGGTGGCACTATCAAACGTCGTCCAACCGGTAATGCCACAGGGAAATCCTCCACAATTCGATCCAAAATTCGGCGATCCGTCATTTGCATAGCCGCCCAAATCCTCCTGCAATTCGACATTATTGACCTCAAGTCCTGCGGGAGTTGATGGTGTTGTCCACCACGACCAAACTGCAAGAGGGCCGCCTGTCGTGCGATCGCCAGCGAACGTTCTTTCCATTCTTATCGTTGTACGCATATACCAATTGGGAGGAAAATCGGCTGTTACCACATGGGTTTGTTCATTAACCGTCTCGATGCTGACATTGCAATCTATTCCAACGCCGCCACAGTCCGTAACGCCAATATGCAGATTTAAGACGGTGCTATTATCTAAAGGATCAATTTTTTGTCTGATATGATCGCAAGGGACAGTAGAAGAAACCCCCGGACTTCCTGCGTGCCATACCTTTGTATCGTCATTATCGGCACAATCCACCCAATTAGAGCTCGGATTGGTGTAGGCAGGATCGGAAAAAAGGTAATGGCCGGCCAGAGTTGTAAATCCCGCTTGCACAGCTTCAGCGGGCGGATCGCTGAAAGCTGGAGATTGAATAGCCGTCAGCCCTAAAAAACCGGCCGCCAGAAAAAGCTTTTTCATTTCACTCCCTTCCATAGCCCATGAACATGAGGAAATCGATCAGCAGGATGCCGGCGATCAGCACCAGCATGATCTCTCCTGTTTTCATTGGATCCGACCCTGCACCAAAACGACGCGCTCCGGCATTCATCCGCACCGCCGCCGTCACCATATCGACGGGGTAATGGGAGCGCGGCACACCATCGGCAGAGGCGTACCGCGCATCAGGCCGTCACACGCTCAAGGCGCCACGTTGTTGGTGTTGTTGCAGCCCTTGCCGTTTAGTAAGAGGTTGAAAGCGTTACCTGTCGATCTGTTATTGATCACGTCAGAGGGACATTCCACCATAAGTCCGAAGCGAATTGAGTCTGTGACAGTATTGCCGATCACTGTACTGCCCTTGCCGACACTAATCCCGACCTTTCTGCCAGTTGCATAGTTCCCGGTTACTGTCCCAGTGGCGGCAATCCCGCCGAAGCCGCTGCTAACGGTATTGCCCGTCACGACCCCGTGGGCGAATATCCCAATACCGTTGAAATCAGGGCCGCAGCACGACACGCGTAGTCCCTCAACGATAGAGCCGGCAGCTGTTCTGAGGTCCACTCCGACCTCAAAACCGGAAATCGATCCATTCCGCACAGCGATGCCCTGGCTCGAGGTCGCCAGTATCGCCGTTCCATTAAATAATGCCCTACTGCTGATCGAGAAACCGGCGAGGTCAATAGTAACAAAGTCGGCGGTAATCACCAGGCAGTCGCCGGTGGCGGCGGAGAGATTGTTAGCAAGTTCATACGAGCCCGGCCGATCGATCGTTTGGCATGCTTTGATCTTGGTCGGTACTCGCGCGCCAGCCCCAGGCGCGAGCATCATCGCGCCGAGGGCGAGCGAAATCGGAAAAAGCGCGGATGGTCTTCTCATGCTGTCCCCCGTTACTGTGGTCGCGAGCGTGGACGGCCGCATCCTGGCAAGCCGATGGCGGTGTGACCAACAAGATCGCAAGTCCCTTGTAAATCCTACGGCGATGGGTCGCGGCCTACATCGTTCGGATGATGGAGGGCCGAATCGGATCGTCGATTAGCGCGGCTCGGGATGCTCGGCCAAATGCTGAACTAGACGATGTCGGTTATCTCTTGATCGCGTTGCCCCTCGCCACTTCGCGTTTCGGTGACCACGCCGGCCGCCGTCTTAACAGCACGTGCGAATTCTTCACTGTCCCAACAGAACCGATTAAAGCGCGAAAATCCTCACGCTCACGTCAGCGTGACAGCGTGACAGCGTACTGACATTCACCCCGATATGGGCGGCTATTTTTCGGAGGCTGATATCCGGGTTTTCGGCCAACAACAGCGCCGCAAGAACCATGGCGTCACGGTTCTTCACCTCAATGCCGCTTTGGGCTTCCGTCTCGGCGAAGCCTTCCAACATTCTCAACGCGAGTTCATTAATCACGCTATCTGGGATGCCAAGACCGCGTCGCACGAGCGCGGTTTGGCCCTTTTTCTCATGCCATCGAACGAAGGGACGGCAAGCGCGTCAAGCCCAAGATCCGCCGCGGCCCGAACGGCGAGACCATCATTGAGATCGATGCCGAGACAATCGCCAAGAACCCGCTCGGGCTAAAGCGGTATGTCACGAAGAGTCACGCCGAGCCTGTAATGGCCGTTACAAACATTACAAATGTGGGCTCACTGTCAGATGACAGGACTGTAAAATGTAACGAGGATCACCCGAATGTAATGGAAAATGTAATGGAAGCCCCTCCTGTTGGCTCACTGTCGGATGACAGGGCCGAAAATGTAATGGAAAAATGTAATGAGGATCACCCAAAGAGGCTTATCCGTTGTCCCATGTGGTATGGTGGCGTCGCGCGCCGTTATATACGACGGCGGCGGGGGCCTTGGGTGGCACGGGCGCGATCGCTAACTGAGTTCCAAGCGACCTTTCCAGACGAAACGAGCTGCGCGACATTCTTGTTCGAGCGGCGCATGATCCTTGCCTTTGACCTCGCCCTCTACACCGCCAAGGACAGCCGGTCGCGGCCCTTGGACCGCTACGCCCGAGCGGCACGGCTGGTGCCCGGCTCGGACGAATCACGCATGCTCGAGGCCATGCGTGACGCCCGCTTCTCGATCTGGCGCATCGAGCAGCGTCACAAAACGGCCGGGCTAATCGTCACCGACGTGCTGCGCGAGGCGGAGGAATGGCTAATCGATGAGCGACTGGAGGAGAGCGCGTCGGAGGGCATGGCCTTCGCCGGGGGCCTCTCAAAGCCTGAAGGCTTCGCGATGACCTGCGGCACCGTCGTGCCAGTCGACCGCGACATGATCGAGGAGGTCATTTTCGACACGCTCGCTTGGCGGCGCGGCAACCCAGAGCAAGTTGCCCAGGACCCGCGTTTCGCCATTGCCATCTACCGCGCTGCCATCGACAGCGGCATGATGGGGGGCGTTACCTACGAGTGAGGCTCAGACACGCGGCGGGGCCGCGGGTCGAAAATGGCCAAAGCCAAGCTGAAGGTCCGGTCATCTTTCTCTGTCCAGAGGGCTGACGGTCCCGTAGGCAGACCGGCCCCAGTCTGCGTGATGCCCTCGCCAAATTCGGTGACTGGACCGTCGAAATCGTCAAACGCGCCGTTGACGCCATCGGCTTTCAGCTGCTGCCGCGCCGATGGGTCGTTGAACGAACCCTTGCTTGGCTCAATCGAAACCGTCGACTGGCGAAGGATTTCGAGGCTTCGATCGCGAGCGTCAAAGTCTGGGTTTACATCGCTTCCGTGCAACTGCTGGTCAGGAGATTAGGTTGCTCATAATACAACCTATACGATTAAGCTTCGGACACTAAGCTGCCGTCGCCGCGGCGGGGAATCCGGCGGGCCGGCTGTCCTCAGTGTCGCAAGCAAGAAGGATGTAGAAGGAAGTGATTTCTAGGGGCCACACACCGGAGCCCGTATAGCGTGTGTGTTTTCCCCCTCTCCAACCCACTGCGGGGTTCGGATTGGTGCATCAGACGACCTTCCTATGAGGCGCAATCGGCCTTTCCGGGGCGAGGACCTCTCCGTTGTGCCCCGTCCTTGCCACGTGCTCTCATTGGAGAGCAATGAGGAGTTTCTGCTTGCTCGGACGGTTGGGGTGGATGATCGGACCGGTGAGCTGGTGGTGCGCGCCGCTTGGCAGCGCGCAGTGTATGCGCCGTAGGCGCATTCCTTGATGGGGGATACCGGGTGGGAAGAGCGCGTAGCGCTCTGGGGCGAGCGGAGCGAGCCGGTGGGGGCAAAGCCCCCAAGAGGAGTGCTTTGGTGGTTATCGACAGGCTGAAGTTGTCCACAGCCGAAAATTTCAATTTCTCTTAATTTCAGTTTCATGGGCGAGTTTTTGCGCGGTAATCAAGGGGTTGGAAGGTGAAATCCCTAGGAAACGGGCGGTTATCCCCTAGGAAGTGGGCGGGTGGTTCACTAGAAAACGGGCGGCTATCCCCTAGGAAGCGGGCGGGCGGTGTTCGAGTGGGCTTGGTTCACTAGGAAATGGGCGGTCGGTCCTTGGCAAATCAGCGGTGGCCGCGTCGGGCTCATCGGCGCTATAGAGAGTAGCCAGCGCTCCAGAGGGCCAAACCACTCGCCGGTTGGCAGGGTAATAAACAGGTCTGTCCTATGAGGAGTTTGGGCGGCTGCCAATATCCCTTGATTTTGAAGGGTTTGCGAAGCGCCAACTATGAGGGATTCGGGGAACAGTCCTCACGGCCCTCCGCCGCCCGCGCCTGTCTCCTTCGTCACCGGGACCGGGCGTCTGCAGAGCGCTCTGTTCGCTCGATCCCCGTGGCTTGAACATCACTCGACCATCGTTTTTCCCCTGCCCGTTCCTCCCCGCGCGGCCTTTCGACCCGTCACGGTCGCAGGCGCTGCGGACCGGTGGGCGCAAGGGATCGCCGCCGTGTCCCCAAAATTTCCGAAGGCGAAATCCCGAGTGATCCCCCTCGGCAGCTCAACCCTTGAACGCCTGTCCGCCGCGCCTGCGGTCCGTGGGGCATGAAAGGCCTCAATCGCGGGGCCTCCGGACCCAGGAGGAAAAGACGATGAAACTGATGACAACCCACGAGCTGCACAGGTACAGCGACACCGAACTTTCGGCGCTGTTTCATACGGTATGGCTCGCGCTGGTGCGCACGACGCGGGGATCGGCCGAGCGCCGAAACGCGCTCGCCTCGCTCGAAAACATCGACCGGGTGCGTTCGTGGCGCCAGTACGGATGCCGGCTGTGAAGGCTCCGCCGGTCCTGGCCCCATTCCGGGCCGGGACCCGCGCTTTCCGGGGTTTTTTGCCGCGCGGCGGAATCTGGCGGAAGGACAACCGGTTTTGAGAGGAGGTCAGAATGGACAGCAGAACGGTCCGGCGCCGGCTTTTTACGCTCGCGCCGGAGGATGCGCAATCGTGGTCCGCGCCGGCGGCAGGCTGGAGGTCGTGATCCCGAAAACGGAGAGCGGGATGAGCCCGCCCCCTCACGTTGTCCTCACCCTGTTCGCCATTGCGTTCGAGCGGCCATCAGCTCGGCATGCTGCTTTTCGAGCTGCTGGATCTGGCTCCCGGCGGTTTGATAGGCCTCCGCCGCGGCGTTTTCCCGGTGGACCACCAGCGGGTTTGGGCCGCCCTGCGGCGGCTGGTCCTGCTGCCGCCGCAGATTTGCCAGCTCATCGCGCAAGCGGGCGTTCTCAGCTGCAATGTCATCGTTCGCCATGATGATCTACCTCGTTGATGGTTGCGGTCACAGGTGCGTCGGAACCGGTTCCGTCGCGCGTCGAAGCAGACCGTGTGCTTGTCGGCGAGATCCCAGCCCGCTTGAAAGGATCGGACCGGTCTGGTGGGACGCGGTGTGGGACCGGGGGAGGCGACTCCACGCTCGGCGTCAAGTCTGACTTGGGGGCAGATGAATTTGCCGCCCGCTGTGCAGCCAACCTACGCCCAGCCTCCCGACGCCCCTCGCTCACCTCGCGCATCGGGTTCGCGTTCATGCGGTACGGCCACGACGGGCACGCCATCGACAGGCACTTGCCGACCTCGTCCGCCGAGCCGGCGCAGCAATCGAGACACTTCGCTCGGATCACCGCCAACATCGGCATCGCCATGTGGCCCATCGCCTCAAGCTCGGCGCGCGTCATCTCGCGGGGGTCGCGGCCGACGGACCAACCGTCACCGCCAATCTCGTACCCAGCACGATGCGCCGCCTCAAGCTGGTCTGCGGACAGCGTGCTCGGCCGAACACCCGTCCAAACCTCTCGGACACGCTCACGGCCACGCCGCGTCGTAACGTCAAACACGACGGGGCCGCTCAACGGTTGCTCCCTTCGACCGCCAGCCCGGCCGAGAGCAGCCGGCGAATTGCCTCAGAGCGGTCGATGCAGGTCCGGCCGACCAGCTGGTCGATTTCCGCGATCATCGTCGCCGGCACCAGAACGTGAAGGTGTCGCGCTTTTAGGTCCAGAGACGGTGCGGGCTCGTTGCGGTTCGAATCGCTCATCAGGCCATGATAGCATCATTTCACGACCTCGGCATGTGGTTTGTGCTAGGATCGAGGTGGCCGCCGGAGCCGGGCTTTGATCCCCGGGACGAGCGCGCCTGGCGCTCCTCGTCGGGAGCGAAGAAGGGTCGGGGGCGGCCAT
>Ga0306922_10003099_pt1 | contig 15524 bp, 11 predicted proteins | sample sta12Cox44000082_FD_203758 | JGI IMG/M metagenome (GOLD analysis project Ga0306922, IMG submission 203758) | Lab enrichment of tropical soil microbial communities from Luquillo Experimental Forest, Puerto Rico - statoxic.12C.oxic.44.000.082 (v2)... | ecosystem: Environmental > Terrestrial >... | reverse complement strand
TGTCGCGCAGCAGACCGTCAATCCCGCTCTCGGCAAAGCGCTGTTGCCAGCGCCACACCGTCGGCCGGCTGACGCCGACGCTTTGCGCCACCTGCTGCACCGAGTACCGATCCGCCGAGGCGAGCACAATGCGCGCCCGTTCGATTTGCTTGCGCTGCCGGTTGCGGTCGGCCGCAATCGCCGCCAACTGCTCGCGCTCCGCGGTGCTCAATACCACACATACTTGCTGTGCCATGGCCCCGTCCCCCCACGCCATGGCCTAGTATCGCATCTCCTGAGGCGTCAGTGAATCCTCTGAATGAATCTAAACACTCTCAGCATTCGTGATTGCCGCGTTCAGGTAAAATCCTGGGTCCAGTGGGGGACCATCGCCCAAATAAACATTTGGCTCCGCCATTTCGGCCTCGATTAGCGCAAATAGCCAATGAGGGTCGCCCCCGCCCCTGCCCCCGCGATCGTAGCTATCATAGGCTATCGCCCTTACATGCACTAACTGCCAATGGATTTCTGCATCAGCACTAAGCTGATCATGATTTTTTTCTGCAAAAGCGTCGCGAAGGCGATCAAATATGTGCGCAATTACATCATTCAAGAGCTTGGTTCTGCCAAAGCGTGTGTGGCGTATTTTTCTCCAAATATCAACCACGCACATTATTAATTCCAAACTTCGATCCTGCCATTCTAAATTATTATCCGGTTCGGAATTTACCTGTGGTTGAGATTTTTGTCCCGGATAGATGCACCTCGTAATACGGGCAACAACTGGAGAGAGGATCAGGAAAGCGAGAGCCGCGGACGGTCGTCCTGACTTACGAAGATTCGACGCCACTAGCGATGTAGTATTTTTACCGCTCAGCTTTGTGTAGCGTCGAAGAACAATTCTGGCGGTTTTCCAGTACCCTTGTAATTCTAAGGATTTCGTTTCTTCGAGCAGACATTCATGGTTGTTTTCCAATTCCCTTCTTAATTGCATTATTGAGCGATCGATAACCTTACTTAAGCCGACATTACTACCGAAAATGGCCCCCATCCGGTGCTTATCGACTTTCGAAGGGGTGTACATTTCAGTCAGTTTTTCCGACCACGGTATCGGTGTCGGATCAGCCACGACTTCACTCACTTCGCATCCGAGAAAGTTGCCTAAGAGGTCGGGAATGTCATCGCTCTGCAGCGACCGTGCGCCGAAAAACCCTCTTAGGAATGCGTCTGGCCCTCTGCTTTGCGGGGATGGTTCAAATGTAATCGAGCTCGGAAAGTCAGCTTGCGTAGTCGGGCCGATGCCGTATTGCAACCAAAGAATGTGCGCAAGGAATCTTCTGCCGCCTAACTTACTTTCACAATACCTGTTGATGTCAAAATGGTCTGAACCGCTGTAACCTGCCACCACGACGAAGTTCGCGCTCGAAAATACGCGGTCTAGCAACTGCTGAACGAGAAGATCCAATCCAGGCGTTAATCGTTCAATAGTCGCAGATAGTGCTTTGCTACCGAGACCAATTGTACCATGGAGTTTAATTAACCCCCAATCTGCGTCATTCTCCCCATACAAAATGCGCCCTGCCTTCTGTGGGGTCAAATACATGTACGGGAATCGTGAAGTTACTTGCCTTCTCTACGCACTCGTCGAAGTTGGTCGTGATCGCCCAGCCTCTTCGAGTGGTTAGATATTCGGCTATGATCTGGTAATTGCGATTCGGAGGTATATCCTCAAAAATCTTCAAAAGGTTTGCGGCCTCAGCAGTTGTCTGTGTTGCGACGGATATTAAGTGTTCCAATCTTGGTACTTGCCGGCTCAAGACGTCTGGGTGCTTTCCGAAGAAAAATGGAATTTTTTCAGAGTGATAGAATAAACGGTCCATCAATTTTTCGGTCAGTTCGATGGCTTTGGGAAGACACGAAGGTGGGTCAACTGACAGTCCGGCTCCGAAAAATGGAACAACAACGCCAGGCATGGTTGATATCTCATCGGAGAACCACCAACGATCGTGTTCACTCTTATGATACACTAAACTTCCTTGCTGGAGTCTTCGCATTGTCAGAAAGTTGTCTTGATGAGTATTTTTGCTGAAATTATTTCCGACGGTGCTATCTCACTACGCTCTTATGGGGCGTTTTGGGAGCCGGTGAAAGCGACACCCACCAATCCGAAACCTCCCCGAAACACTATTATCCCGCGTTCAATGCCTGATGCCTACAGCCATGGTCGTGCATCGCCGCGGCGCCTCGCAAGGCATGGAGTTGCAGATCAGAGTGCCCGATCTTTCACTTGGGCAGTTCCGGGGTCGACCGAGACGCGTGTCCAGGTAACGGCCGATTCGGGCAAGGGGGGTGATGTTGCTATTGACGCACACGAAGGTCCGCAGTGGGTCGACTGCGGTCGATTCACCCTCGAATGCGAATGGCTAGCACGAGTGGCAAGCCGTCATTCAATTACCTCGTCGGCGCGAACCATCACGTAGGGCGAGATTTGAAGATCGAGCGCTTTGGCGGTCTTTAGATTCACGATCAGCTCAAGTTTGGTGGGCTGCTCGACCGGCAAGTCGGCCGGCTTGGCGCCCTTGAAGATTTTGTCAATGAGCCCGGCGGCCCGGTAATACAGGTCCGGGAAGCTTGGCCCGTAGCTCAGCAAGCCCCCCATATTAACAAAATCGCGCGATATGTAGACAGTCGGCAGCCTGTGCTCGGCGGCAAGATCGACGATCATCTTAGCCTTGGCTTGGGTGAGCGCGTCGATTCCGACATACAGGGCGTCAGTTTTGTTCTGCCGCATTCTTTTGAATGCTGCTGCGATGTCCGGCTCGCGGCGGACGTCGAAAAGTTCGGCGGAGATTCCCAACTCCTCCGCTGCCGCTTCGATTGCTTGCCATTCGGGTGGCGCCACCGGATTTCCCATATTATGCAAGAAGCCCACCCGAGCGATCGCGGGAGATGCCTCCTTCAGCAACTCGATTCGTTTACCCGCTAATTCCGTTGCGAAAGCGCTTAGGCCGGTTACGTTTCCACCTGGACGCGCGAGGGTCGGAATAACACCGGCACCTATCGGCTCGCCGATCGCCGTAAAGACGATCGGGATGGTGTCGGTGGCCTCTTTGGCCGCTATAGTTGCAGGCGTGCCTCTTGTGATAATCAGGTCAGGCCGTAGCCGGACGAGCTCGGCCGCCAGGGCAGGAAACCGGTCGGCCTGTCCGTCGGCCGAGCGGTATTCGATCTGCAGGTCCTGACCTTCGATATAGCCGTGCTCGTGCAGCCCCGTTAGCAGCGCGGATAGGTTCCGCCGGTTACGATCTGCCGGAATGGTTTCGAGAATGCCGATCCGGTACACCCGACCACCCTCCGCAAGCGAGGAGGCGGATCCTACCGTCCAGGCGACCGCTGCACCAAGTGCGGCGATGAAGCGGCGACGGTGCAATTGAGGCCTCATCTCCGCCATTTCACCACGTCGGCAAGCGCAGCAGTTCAGGCATAGATCGTCGATGTCCCGGAAGACCGCATTCCGGCCGTAATCTTGGGCACGACCGACAACCTAGCCGCTCAAGGTCAGAGGTAGCGAGCAAAAATTTGCGAAGCTCGCGCGAGCAGGTGCGATCCCTAATGCCTCGGCACCAGCGCGACCTGCGACACTCGAATTTCCGTTTTCACCTACACAAATCCCAGGGCTTAAGTGTGAAGCGGCTTAGGATTCCGATCGGTGACGCCTGCACATCGGTAAAATGACCGCTTCCGGTCGAAGTCGGTCACTCATTTGCAAACCCGAGAAATGGGAGCTCGCGGCACCGAGAAGCCGGCCGGCAATCCGGACCGCTACCGCCGGCAATCGATGATCCTGGTGCCGCTGCCGCATCCGGCTGTCGTCGTCCGACGCATGCTGCCGGCCTCGGCTATGACGAGGTGCCGCACGGCCATGCCGAGGTGGTCTTCGACAACGTCCGTGTGCCGGCGGCAAGCGTTTTACTCGGCGGGGCCGTGGCTTCGAGACCGCCCAGGGCCGGCTCGGGTCGGGCCGCATCCACCATTGCATGCGGTTGATCGGTCTCGCCGAGCGCGCACTCGAACGGATGTGCCGGCGGACGGCGAGCCGCACCGCCTTCGGCGCGATTTACTTGCGCGACAAAGGAAGGGCTGAGATGGGCAAATTGCCGTCGTCATGCACGGGTCAACATGGCTTGAACTTGCGGAAATCACCGGGAGCAGTGCCCTTGCCTGCGGGGGTTGCTACTAAAGGACTGCATTGGTCCAAGGGTGTTCAGGCGCGCCGAGCCGAAATAGCGTGTCGTCGACTTCGGTGTAATACGGGTTAAAGTTTTTAAGCTGCGCGATCATCCCGGTCCTGATCTTGGTAGGGTCGCCGGGCGGTACGCTTGCAGTCCAGAATCGCTTTGGTTTATCGAAATATCCGATCGTGTCCAGGAATGAGGCAGCGTAGTAAAACGAATCCGGGATCGGGTCGCTCTTGTCCGGGCATACCAGACTGCCGTCTTCCTTAACGGATCCCCCGAGGCACCAGTGAATCATCTCACTGACTGAGGTGCTCGCCGCCTGGCGTTGCCGCGGCACCATCTGTATCCACCCGCGATAAAACAGCTCGGCGACGTCGTAATTATTGTGGTCGCTCATCCTCGTGCCGCCGTCGAGCCAACCTTGCGGGTAGATCCCTGTCTTTATCGCGAGCAGCGTGTCGATCAATTTGGGCCACGAACGCACCAGATGCGGCACGTAGCGTGCCATGTGAAAGGTGAGGCTCAAATCCGTGGTTCTGATCTGATTCCCGTTGTCGTCAGTGACGTAGGTCACTCCGAAAAATCCGGTTGCGGGATCCTGCCAATCAAGGACAAAACGCTCGAATGCCGGGTAGAAGCCCGGCCCGCTTAAATAGCTCGCCTGCCCTCCTTTGATTACCAGCCGGGCGATGACGGAGATCGCGAGATTCAGCTCCTTGCGATTGTCGCGGCCGCACCGAGCAATGTCCGACCAGCAGAGGTCCTGCAGATAGGTCACCATTCGGACGGGATCGTTGATGGATTGGAGAAACATCGGCTTGCGTGGCCACGGCCATTCCCGGGCGAGGATTTGGTCGGTCGAGCGGTCCAGTTTGAGGAGCCAGACATTGGTTCCTGGCCCGAAGCTGCCATCCGCATCCTGTGTCAGTGCACTCGGCGGGTTGGGGTTGTCGAGCGCCCCATTCAAGCGGGCGAGCGCGGCCTTGACCGCGTCGACATCCGCGGTGCAACTGACCCAGTAATCCAGTTCGTAAAGTGCCGCTCGGGCATAGCTTGTATCGTCGCCCGCCCATTCGCGTTTTGAAAAACGATTTTCGGCATCTGTCATCGCGTCCTTCGCGCTGTTGAACAGCTTCTTGCCGTCGTCGCTAAGTAGTGCCCACAAAGCCTTTTTCGGATTGTAGGGGTTGCTCTGCATCCCGCGTCTCCCGTCGAGCCTAATGCAGTGTAACGCAAAGCAAGTCAGGCGTGCTAAAGCCCCCTAACTGCCGGAGGAGCTCTAATACTCAAATTTGAGCAAGACTGGTAGGAGGTGCCGTCTCAGTGTCAGACGGCTCAAGAGGCCGCTCCCGGTGTCTCAAAATGCCGTCTGCTCGCCCGGCTGGATCATGGCACAAGGGGGAAAAGATACAAGATCAGCTAAATCCCTCACGACGCTTTGCGCTCGAAATCGTCCGACTCTTCCCGCGTTCGTAGATCTGGAAGGAATCGCCTCTATTTTGCGTCCTTTCTGATTTTCCGAGTGGAGCACGGGTGCATGGCTGATCATCTATTGGCTCCCGTCCAGCCGCGGCGTGGACCATCAGCGATTTCGAGTCGAAGGACGCTGGCGATCGTCATTGCGATTGGCGTCCTCGGGGCCCTCGTTGCGAACGCTTTCGTGATCGTCGACCCAACTGAGATGGCGGGAAAGCGGCTGCTCGGCCGGGTGGTGGTCGACCAGCCGCTCGGGCCGGGATTGCACTTCAAGCTGCCCCTCGTCGAGGAAATCGACAAGCTTCAGACCTCGCTCGAGACCTACAAGCTCGACCGGCTGACGGTAAACACCGTCGACAATCAGCCGATCACCGTCGCGGTCGGCCTGACCTATCGCATACCGGCCAATGCCGTCCTGAAGTTGCTCTATGAGGTCGGGCGGGCCGGCAACGTCGATATCGGCGACAACTTTCAGCGGATCATCGCCGATCGCACCGCCAAGATCTTCGCCCAACAGACACGACGACGATCAGCGAGAACCGCGAACGCCTGTCGACCGCGCTCAAGTCGCTGCTGTCAAACGATCTCGGCCGGCTTTACGGGATCGAGGTCGTCGATTTCCAGATCGCCGGGATCACCTATTCCGACAGCTTCCGCGCCTCGGTCGAGGCCGCGGTCAAGGCGAAGAACGAAGCAGTCGCCGCGGAGAACACCGTCAACCGCATCCGCTTCGAGGCACAACAGGCAGTGGCGCGAGCCAACGGCGAGGCAGAAGCAAAGCTCAAGCTTGCCGATGCAGACCGCCAGGCGGCGATCCTGAACGCGCAGGGTAGCGCCGAAGCGATCCGCCTCGAAGGCGAGTCCCGGGCCAACGTGCTGCGGTTGAACGCCGAGGTGCTGCGCAGCAATGCGTCGGTCGTCGAACTCGTCAAGGCCGATCGGTGGAACGGCATCCTGCCCCAGACCTTGCTCGACGGAACCGGGGTCACGCCGCTTCTCGGGCTGCCGCGGCAGGACGATGCCGGTGCAGCCAAATGACCTGGCCCGGTGACGGCCACATAATGGCTGATCGGCCGATTTCGTTCTCTGGTCGGCCGATTTGCTTCCCTGATCGACCGATTTAATTGCCTGTTCGGCCGCTTAGGGAATTGCCTCCTCGAGCATCCGCGATCTCAATGGGTTAGGGGTCGCGCTCTCGCCGTCCAAGAGGCCCAAATCGGGTTTTTGCCAGTTATTTCCCGTTCACCACGGAAATCCATCTGCCGCCGTTAGGTGCCCAACGAGCGAGCGAGCGCCCAGGCCTGCTCGCCGAACGGGCGGGCCAATCGCCCGAGTTCGTGGGCATCACGGCTCGCGGCGGTGCCGTCGATCGCCCGCTTGGCGATCCCCTGCATGATCGCCGCCAGCCGGAACAGGCTGTAGACCATGTAGAATTCCCAATCCGCGGTCCGGCCGCGGCCGGTACGCACGCCATAGGCGGCGACGTAATCCTCCTCACTCGGGATGCCGAGCGCCGAGAAGTCGACTCCAGCGAGGCCACGGAACAGCTCCGGGCTCACCCGCCAGGCCATCGCGTGATAGGCGAAGTCCGCGAGCGGGTCGCCGATCGTCGACAATTCCCAATCGAGCACGCCGATCACCCGAGGCTCGCTCGGGTGATAGATCAGGTTGTCGATGCGGTAGTCGCCGTGCACGATGCGCGGCTCGCCCGCCGGCGGCAAGTGGCCTGGCAACCATTCGATCAACCGGTCCATCGCCGGCTGCTTCTCGGTCTCCGAGGCCTGGTACTGGCGGCTCCAGCGCCCGACTTGGCGCGCCATGTAGTTGCCCGGCCGGCCGAACTCGGCGAGCCCCACCGCGACGTAGTCGACCGAATGCAATGCGGCGATGACCGTGTTCATCGATTGGAACATCGCCCGCCGCTCGCCGGGAGCGAGGCCGGGCAGGCGCGGGTCCCAGAAGATGCGGCCGTCGAGAAACTCCATCACATAAAAGGTGCTGCCGATAACGCTATCGTCTTCGCATAGCGCATAGACCTCGGGCACCGGCACCTCGGTGGGTGAAAGCGCGCGCATGACCCGGTATTCGCGGTCGACCGCATGGGCGCTTGGCAAGAGCTGGCCCGTCGGCTTGCGCCGCAGCACGTATGGGCGGGAACCGGAGAGCAGCTTGTAGGTCGGGTTCGATTGACCGCCCTCGAATTGCTCGGCGGCGAGCGGGCCGCGAAACCCGTGGATATGCTGGGCCATCCACCTTTCGAGCTGAACAAGCGGCAGGTCGTGCTGCCCCGCGGTCGTCATCTAGCACCTCCCACCGGCGTCGCTTCCGGTCGATTGTATCCGATGGCGAGCCGACGGTATCCTGCCGGCAGCTGCGCCGCGAGAGACCGAGGTGACCCCATGGACGACTATGTCGACGAGACGATGCTCGAGCTCGACCGGTTCGCGATCGGTCAGCCGGTGCCGCGCAGCGAGGACCCGGTGCTGTTGCGCGGCGAGGGGCATTACGCCGACGACGTCAGCCTACCGGGCCAAGCCTATGCGGTGATGGTGCGCAGCCATTTCGCCCATGGCGTCATTCGCAGGATCGGTACCGAGGCGGCACGCGGCATGCCGGGGGTGCTCGGCGTCTATACGGCGGCGGATTTGGCGGCGGCGGGGATCGGTCCGTTGCCGCCGCGCCAGATCATGAACAACCGCGACGGAACCCCAATGCTGAGCCCGGTCCGCCATGCGCTGGCGACCGATAAGGTCCGCCATGTCGGCGAGGCGATTGCCGCCGTCGTCGCCGAAACCCTCGCGGAGGCTAAGGACGCCGCCGAGGCGGTGGAGGTCGAGGTCGAGTCATTGCCGGCCGTCACGACCCCAAGCGCCGCGGCGTCACCCGGCGCGCCCATTCTCTATGACGACGTGCCGGAGAATGTCGGCCTCGATTTCCACTTCGGCGACAGCGAGAAGGTCGCCGCCGCATTCGCCGGCGCCGCGCATGTGACGCGCCTCGAGCTGCGCGCCAACCGCATCGTCGTCAACGCGATGGAGCCGCGCTCCGCCATCGCGCAGTACGACCCCGAGCGCCGGCATTGGACATTGCATGTCGGCTGCCAGGGTGTGTTCGGGTTCCGCAACTATATCGCCGGCGTGCTCGGCATCGGACGCGATCAGATGCGCGTCCTGACCGACCGGGTCGGCGGCTCCTTTGGCATGAAACAGCCGACCTATGCCGAATATTACTGCATCCTGCACGCGGCCCGCGCTCTCGGCCGCCCGGTCAAGTGGACCGACGACCGCTCCGGCAGTTTTTTGAGCGACAGCCACGGCCGCGACGCAGAAATGACGGCCGAGCTGGCGCTCGACCGCGACGGAAATTTCCTGGCAGTCCGCTTGACCGGTTTCGGCAATCTCGGCGCCACCTACGGGGCGCCCGGCCCGCCGACCCGCAATGCCGTCCGCAACACCCTCGGCGTCTATAAGACGCCGTTGATCGAAGTCTCGACGAAATGCGCCTTCACCAACACGACCCCGGTCGGCGCCTATCGCGGCGCTGGGCGTCCCGAGGCCAACTACTACATGGAGCGGCTGGTCGAGACCGCCGCCGCCGAGACCGGGATCGACCGAGTGGCGCTGCGCCGCAGAAACCACATCCCGCCCGGGGCGATGCCGTACAAGGCGCCGAACGGTACGATCTATGACAGCGGCGATTTTACCAATCTGCTAAACGAGGCGTTGGCGCTTGCCGATTGGGACGGCTTTGCCGCGCGCCGGACGCAGAGTAGGGCAGGGGGCCGGCTGCGCGGCCGCGGTATCAGCGACTATCTCGAACTGACCGGGCCGCCGGGCCGGGAGATGGGTGGTATCCGCTTCGAGCCTGACGGCAGCGTCACGATCATTACCGGCACGCTCGACTACGGCCAGGGGCATGCTTCGCCCTTTGCCCAGGTGCTGTCGACGCGGCTCGGCATCCCGTTTCGCAAGATCCGCCTATTGCAGGGCGACAGCGACGCGCTGATCGCCGGTGGGGGCACCGGCGGCTCGAAATCGATGATGACGAGCGGCACCGCGATCGTCGAGGCGAGCGAGAAGCTCATCGAGAAGGGCCGCGAGATCGCTGCGCATGTGCTCGAGGCGGCGGCGGCCGACATTGAATTTGGCGCCGGCCGGTTCACGATTGCCGGGACTGACCGCTCGGTCGGCCTCATGGAGCTGGCTGAAAAGATCCATGCTGGGCTCGAACTACCGGCCGGTCTGCCGCAGAGCCTTGACGTGCAGAACATCAGCGACGGCCCGCCCTCGGCCTTTCCGAACGGCTGCCATATCACCGAGGTCGAGGTCGACCCCGAGACCGGCACTGTCGACGTCGTCCGCTATACCTTCGTCAACGACTTCGGCGTGGTGATCAATCCGGCGCTGGTCAATGGCCAGGCGCATGGCGGCATCGTGCAGGGGATCGGCCAAGCCTTGCGCGAGCATGTGGTCTATGACCAAGAGGGCCAGCTGCTAACCGGGTCCTACATGGATTACAGCCTGCCGCGCGCCGATGACGCCCCGCTGTTCACCCACGCCTTCCATCCGGTCCCGGCCAAGACCAATGTCCTCGGCGCCAAGGGCTGCGGCGAGGCCGGCTGCGCCGGCGCGCTGCCGTCGGTGATGAATGCGCTGGTGGATGCGCTCGGGGAATACGGCATCCGCCACATCGACATGCCGGCGACCCCGGAGCGCATATGGCGGGCGATCAAAGACGCTCGCACGGGCCGGCGATGACCGGCGATCTGTGGCGCCTCGACGCGACCGAGCTGGCAAGGCTGATCCGGCTCGGCCGCGCCTCGAGCTTAGAGGCCACGCAGTCCGGCTTGGCGCGTCTTCACGCAGTTAATCCGAAAATCAATGCGGTGGTGCGCATCCTGGAAGAGGAAGCGTTGGCCGCCGCGACGGCTGCCGACGAGGCGCAGGCGCGCGGGGATGTGCTCGGCCCACTGCACGGCGTGCCAGTGACGACCAAGGTCAACACCGACCAGGCCGGCTGCCCTACGGACAACGGCGTCGTCGCCTTCCGCGACAACATCGCCACGCGGGATGCCCCGGTCGTCGCCAACCTCAAGCGCGCGGGGGCGATCGTCATCGGCCGGACCAACACCCCGGCCTTCTCGATGCGCGTCTTTGCCGACAATGCCTTGCACGGACGCACTTTGAACCCGCGCGATCCGACGCTGTCGGCGGGTGGGTCGAGCGGCGGCGCCGGAGCAGCCGTCGCCACCGGGATCGGTCCGATCGCCCACGGCAATGACATCGGCGGCTCGGTACGCATCCCGGCCATGTATAACGGCGTCATCGGGCTGCGCGTTTCGCTCGGCCGCATCCCCGCCTACAACCCGAGCCAGCAGATCGCACGGGCGGTCGGCGCGCAATTGATGTCGGTACAGGGGCCGCTGACTCGCAGCCTGCGCGATACCCGCCTAGCACTGGCGGTGATGGCGCAAGGCGACCCGCTTGACACGCGCTGGGCCGACGTGCCGCTCGCCGGCTCGCCCATGTCACGTCCAATCGGCGTGGCATTGGTGCCGCGGAACCCCGGCGGCTACACACACCCGGCGCAAGCCGAGGCGGTGCACCAGGCCGGCCTCCATCTGGCCGCCGCCGGCTATGCAGTCGAGGAGATCGACCCGCCCGACCTCGACGCGGTTGTCGACACCTGGCACCACATCGGCTCGACCGACGTGCTGGCGCTGCTCGCACCGCAGATGGAGAAGCACGGCGACCCGGATGCGCAAACCTCGATGCGGCTCTGGCGCGAGCTGATGCCGCCGACCGATCTACGCGGGGTGCTCGGCGCGCTGGCGCAGCGCGACCTCTTTCTCTGGCGCTGGCTCGAATTTATGCAGCGCCATCCATTGGTGGTGATGCCGACGATGGGCGACCTGCCGCCGCCACACAATCTCGACACGACGCGCGAGGGTGGCGTCCGGGTGCTGGATGCGTTGCGGGTCAGCCTGATCTCGCCGCTGCTCGGCCTCCCAGCCCTCGCCGTGCCCGTCGGCATTCACGGGCCTTTGCGCCCGGGGGTCCAAATCCTGGCCCCGCGCTTCCGCGAGGATCTGTGCCTCGACGCCGGTGAGGTCATCGAGGCGGCCGAGGGTGTCGTCACGCCGATCGATCCGGTGCCGTCGTCGTCGGCGTGGCGCTCACCCCAGCTTCGCGAAGGTTGATCGGGGCCGGCGGGGGCACGAATTGCATCACAAACGCATTACTCGTGCCGGCAACCGGCCTGCGATTGATCACGTTGCCGGGAGCTGTTCCCTGCAGGGTCTGCGCCCAGTCCTGCAGCACTTGCGGGATATGAAAATAGGAAGAGTGAGCGGCCGTCACCGGCGGCACCTGCGGGATTTGCCTTATCACCGTCTTGCTGATCACCGCGGAGCAATCGATGCCGCAGGCTCGCGGCAAGAGAGTCGCGTAGCTGCTCGGTCCCTCTAATCCGAGCCGGTGGGGATAGGAGGGGTTATGAAAAATCTTGAGAAAATCTTTCGACCAGGGGAGGACGTCGTCGTCGGAAGAATAGTAGACCGTCACCTGGTTGGAGAGTGCAGCGATTGGGGCGCCCTGACCGGCGTAAGACGGCGAGTTGGATGACGGCAGTAGAGCGCCGTTGTTGATATCGGCGGCGGCGAGCAGTACCTGGTTCAGAATGGGCAGCTGGGCATTGGGCTGCGCATGCATGCCCGCCATCATCATGTAGTTCCCCTCAGAATGGCAGATGATGTTGATCGCGACGCCCAGTTTCTGCTGAAGCGACCGCAGCATCGCGACCAGTGTTGCAAATGCCCGGACGGAACCGTTGACGTTGCCGCGAATCGAGCCGCTTGTCGTGCTCGGAGGAAAGCGGTAGGGCAGCGGCGCGTAATTTGACGGCAAGAAGCTTTCGATCTCGTCGTAACTCGGCCAGTCAAACGAGATAACGAGCCCGTGATATTGCGCATACTGCTGTAGCCCGCCGCCAAGGGCCGCCTGTTCCGAGATTGAGTCGGTGAACAGATTGGCTAGGCCGTGGATGACCACGGTGAGCTGCGGAAACCCGTTTGCGATCGCGATCTGCAGATCACTCTCGATCATGGTGAGGAACGACTGCGGCGGGGAGGCACTGGGTTGCGATCCAACGGGCGTGTAAGCCGTAGCCTCCGGATCGTATTGATTGGGCGCCGTGTACCACCAGAGCGCACCATTAGGCAGCGGGAAGGTCTGCGATTTGGTCGTAGCTGCAGGCTGGTTCCGCGTCGTGAGAATGTAGCTGTTGGCAAAGCTCTGCGGCTCCATGGCTACCTCCTTGGAGCACCATTACCTGCAGCCTGGGAGATCCAAGGCAATTGCCGCGCAGGCTGATCGTCGAGCAGCTCCGGCCGATATTCGAAGTGCATCGTGTCGTAATGCGACCACTTGCCGCCCCAGATGAAGCCGTGCCGCTCGAAGGCGGCAACGATCTCGGGCGGTATCCATTTGAGGGGCCCGGCTTCACTCGCCCCCGAGCGATGCCAAAGCCAGTAGTCGGCATGCGCCGCGTTGATGTCGATCGCGGCACCCCAGGAATGCATGCTCGGCTCCCCCGTGTCGGCGACCGTCCGGCAGTTGTATGTGCCGGCCGGTGGATAGGCATATCGCGTGACCGCATCGGGTAGAGCATCGAGCTCCTCGGAGACCGCAGCAAGGCGCTCGGCTACGCCGTTGACCGAGGTGATTCGGATCGAGCGGCCCCAGCTGCGTGGCAGCCAGACGACGGGGACCAGCCGCGGGGTCACCTCGCCGCTCCAGCAATCGCCGTACATCTTGTCAAAGAAGGCGCGGTTGCGGATGCGCCCCGGATCGTCATCCGGACCGGGCATCGCGGCGGTCATACCTGCCGGATAGGGCAGCCGAAGCTGGTCGAGCAGCGAGCCGTGCCGGAGCATCTCGGCAAAGCTCCGGGCCGGCCGCCCGTCGGACAGCGGCATGCGCGTGCCGTCCCGCCAGATCAGATCGGTCGAATCGTAGCCCGCCAAGGAATCGGGATAGGCGCGGACGAGCGCATCCACGGCACCCGGCTCCCCGGCTGCCGCCATCACCGCTTGTCCAATTAGAGCTAGGGCTAAAAACACCGGCGCGATCAGCCGGCGCAACGGACGGCGCCCGCAAACGAAAAAGACACAAATTTGTCCCCCGCCTCGATTTGATCGCTTAAATGGATCAAAATGACGGCGTACACAACGCTTGAGGAAGGCCGGTCTGGGTCGTGTCGCGGAGTGGGGTAGGGGGGACGGCAATGAACAGGCGCGATTTTCTCAGACTCTCGGCCGGGCCGGCCTTGCTGTCATTCGGCCCCGCGGCGTGGGCGGCAACCGCCGAAGGCGGCCCCAAGCGGCTGGTCGTGATTTTTCTGCGCGGCGCGGTCGATGGGCTCAACGTCGTCGTGCCCTATGCCGAGCGGACCTATTACGAGGTCCGTCCGACGATCGCCATCGGCGGCCCGGGAACGGATCTGGGGGCATTGCCGCTCGACGATCGATTCGGGCTGCACCCGGCCCTCGCCGCCCTGTTGCCGCTGTGGAACGACCGCAAGCTCGCCTTTGTCCATGCCGCCGGTTCGCCCAATGCGACGCGATCGCATTTCGACGCGCAGCTCTTCATCGAGAACGGCACTCCCGGAGACAGTACGACACCGGATGGCTGGATGAACCGTCTGTTGGCAGCGCTGCCCGAGCCGCACGGGCCGACCGACGCGGTCAGCGTCGGCCCGATCCTGCCGCAAATCTTGAGAGGACCGCTGCCCGTCGCCAATCTGCCGCTCGGCCCCCAGGCAGCGAAACCGACGCCGCTCGACCGGCCGGAGGTCAGCCGCGCCTTCGATCGGCTCTACGCTGGGAACGACCCGCTCAGCGTGGCCTATCGCGAGGCCCGGGAAGCCCGCGCCCAGCTGCTCGGCGATCTCGCGAGCGAAATGCAGCGGGCCGACAACGGCGCTCCACCGCCAAACGGCTTTCCGCTGGAGGCGGCACGGCTCGCCCGTCTGATCCGCCGGGACCGGAGTATCCGGCTGGCCTTCGCCAACCTCGGCGGCTGGGACACCCACGTCAACCAGGGTAAAGGCAAGGGCCAGCTCGCCAATCGTCTGCAGCCCTTGGGCGACGGACTTGCCGTGTTCGCCAAAGGTCTTGGCCAGGACTGGGACGACACCATCGTCGTCGTGGTCTCCGAGTTCGGCCGCACGGTCCACGAGAACGGCAATGCCGGCACCGATCACGGCCACGGCAATGTCGTCTGGGTACTGGGCGGCAATGTGCGCGGCGGCCGCGTCTATGGCGACTGGCCCGGCCTCGCCAAGGCGCAGCTCTATCAGGGCCGCGACCTCGCCGTAACGACCGACTACCGCGCCGTATTTGCAACTATCCTCGAGCGCCACCTCGGCCTTGCCGACGATCAGCTGGTGCAAATCTTCCCGGGCCTACCGCCGGCGCGCTCGAATCTCGCGGACATGCTGGCTAGCTGACCGAGCCTGGTGCTCGCGCAGCTCGCGCGCGCCGGCGCAGAAGCGCTCCGAGCGCAATCAGCCCGGGGGCGAGCAGCATCACCGTCGCCGGCTCCGGCACGGAATTCCCTGGCGGATTGATCACCAGGTCGTTGATGGCGATGGTGGCAGGCCAATCTTCGAATTCGAGCTCGGTGCTTCCGGCAGGCAAATTCAGGACGCCACTCGACCCGAGGAGTTGCGGCGCGAGTTCGTCGTTTGTTGGTCCGCTGTTAGGCGAGTGGATGTACGTGGTGTTGTAGCTGCCCGGTTGTCCGGGTACCACACCGTCGTATTGGACCACCT
>Ga0306922_10003094_pt1 | contig 15541 bp, 11 predicted proteins | sample sta12Cox44000082_FD_203758 | JGI IMG/M metagenome (GOLD analysis project Ga0306922, IMG submission 203758) | Lab enrichment of tropical soil microbial communities from Luquillo Experimental Forest, Puerto Rico - statoxic.12C.oxic.44.000.082 (v2)... | ecosystem: Environmental > Terrestrial >... | reverse complement strand
GTGGTCATCGGCACCGACTACCCGTTCCCGTGGAACCGCGTCCCGGTCGACCACATCCTGTCGATCCCGGGCCTCAGCGATGACGACCGCATAGCGATCCTCGGCGGCACCGCCGCCAAGCTCCTCGCCATCAAGGATTGAGCAGGACCTCTTTTGTCGGCTGGTCACGGCCGGGAATACGCCGCTGCGAACACTTATCGTGTCGAACGCATGACCTATTGGTCAAGTTTCTTGCTTTCTTGGCCCCTAAAGTCGTGCTTCCAGAATCATGTTGAAGGGCGTCTCCGCTGCGCGCCTGACATCGCGGAACCCACCCGCGTGATGACCTCGCGCAGTCGTGCCTCGCCGGCCTGCGCGCCCAGGGCAGCCCCGACCTCCTGCGCTAGCGAGGTCGGGACGCACACCGTTGTCGACGCGGCGTAATAAATCCGGCCGACAGGGTTCAGATTATCCTCGAGCCGGTCGCCCGCCATCGGCTCGACGATCATCCACGAGCCGTCCGGCTTCAAGGATCGGCGGACGTGTGCTGCCGCGCCGGCCGGATCGCCCATGTCGTGCAGACAGTCGAAAAAGGTGACGAGATCGAAATCCTTCTCCGGATAACCCTTGGCCGTCCCGACCTCGAACCCGGCATTCGAGGCGACTTCGTGCGCCCTGGCGTGCGCTCGCGCGTGCTCGATCGAACTCGGATGGAAGTCGTAGCCGATAAATTGCGAGTTCGGAAACGCCTTTGCCATGATCACGGTGGACAGGCCATGACCGCACCCGACATCGGCCACCTTGGCACCGCGCTGCAACTTGGCGACAACGCCGTCGAGCGCCGGTAGCCAGTTGCTCACCAAATTGTTCTGATAGCCGGGGGAAAAAACTCTGCAACCGCACAGAACAGACAGCTTGTCTGGTACCCCTACGCCACGCCGCCGCCCGTCTTGAACGCCGGCTGAACCTTCGCCAGGTTGTCGAGGAACGCCGCCATGCACGTGAACGCCCCGACCATGTAAACGGGGCTGTCCTCGACCGCGAAGACCATCGCCTGCTCGGGCGGCAACGTGAATTTTTGCGTCGTCGGATCATACGAGAGATAATTCGACGCCGCCTGATGCGACAGCCATTCGCGCAGGTAGCGCTCGTTGACCCCGGCTTCAGCGGCGAACTCCCCCACCGTCATCGGGCCCCGGGCATGCAGGGTTTTGTATAGGCCAAGCGTGTCGCCGATCCGAACCAAGCCGATGCTCGCCGCCCCGCCGAGATCGGACACCATTTGTCCTATAAATTGATGCAGCTTTGGGTCGTCCACCATTGATTGATCCTCCTACGATCCTCGTACCAAGGTCCCTGAGCGGATTGTCGAAAACGTTTGATAGCTCGTCGCTCGAGCCTAGGGCTGGGCTGACTTTCAAACCACTTTCAGCCGGGTGTTCAATACGTGGTCGCACGTATTGTCTCAGCGACCAACCACGCTCGTATTCGAGGACGCTCTGCCGCGATCTGGTCGCCCTAATCCAAGTGATTGGCCCTCGCAGGCGCCCGGAACTCACCCTACAGCTCGGTCAGGACGCGTATGATCCGATGCGCGCGATCAGTTTCTTCGGGTGCGACTGCTAAATCTCGCGCGTTACGACCGGGCTTCCGACATCTGTTGCCTCTGACGCAGAATGTGCGTCGCCAGCATTTTCGGCGTCGCCCTCAACTGCCCGTCAAGTGTCTGGGTGCGTCTTAATGATGATCGCCATTCGTATCAGGTCAGACAGGCTGCGAGCCTGCAGCTTCTCGATAATGTGCGCGCGATGCAATTCGACCGTGCGGAAACTGATGCCGAGGTGACGCGCGATGATCTTGTTCGGCTCGCCCGCAGCCACGAGTTCGAGCACCTCCCCCTCGCGCTCTGTCAGCAATGCGGCGCGTGTTTGCAGTTGAGCGCGTTCCAGCCGCCCCTCGTGTGCCCTGTCATTCCAATTCAGCGACCTCTCTATGCATTCGAGCAGCGCTTCCTCACGCAGCGGTTTCTCGACAAAATCGAAAGCGCCGGCCTTAATCGCTGCAATCGCCAGCGAAACCGTGCCTTGGCCGGTAATAAATATTACCGGAACGCGCCAGCCGCGAACGTTGAGCTGCTGCTGAAGTTCGACCCCGGTCATCCGAGGCATTTGCACATCGAGCAACAAGCATCCGCCCCGTCGCGGATCGTAATCTTCCAGAAAGGACAGTGCCGAGGGAAAGGCTTCGACCGTATACCCGGCCGCGTGCAGCAAGAAAGTGAGCCCTTTGCGCACGGCCGCGTCATCGTCGACGACGAATACCGTCTTATTCGGCATGGTGGCTGGGCTCGTGCCCGTCTGTCGGCAGGTCGAACACGAAGGTAGCACCGGAGGCGGCACGTTGAAACATTCGCAATCTCCCGCCATGCGACTCGATGATCGAGCGGCTGATCGAGAGCCCCATACCCATGCCTTCCGGCTTCGTCGTGATAAAAGGCTCGAACAGCCTGTTCGCCATCTCAGCGGCTACGCCGGGCCCGGAATCGGCAACGGAAATTTGGACCGTATGACCGCCTTTGCAATGGGCCTCCACGACGATCAATCTCTCCCGGCTGTCAGCGGTCGCAATCGCATCTATTGCGTTTCTCAGAAGGTTGAGCAGCACCTGTTCGATTTGAATGTGATCCGCCAGAACGAGCGGCAAGCCGTGATCGACCCGTGTTTCGATTTCGACCTCGTTCTGCATTGCCTCGGTGCGAGCAAGACTGACCGCGGCGTCAATCAGCGGCCCCACCTCGACCAAGGCTTGTCGCCATGCCCCGCCGCGCACAAACTCACGCAATCGGCCGAGGACATCCCCTGCGCGCTCGGCCTGTTGCACGACCTCGGAAACGCCCTCGTACAACATCGCGGGTTCGGGCGCTTGCCTGGCCAGAAGGCGCAGGCAGCCACGCGCGTAGGCGGCGATCGCGGTAAGAGGCTGGCTGAGCTCGTGCGCCAAGGCCCCGGCCATCTCGCCGGCGAGCGAGACCCGCGAGACGTGCGCCAGCTCAGCGTGGTGCTGGCGGGCCCGAGCCTCAACCTTTCGCCGCAAGGTGATGTCACGAATAACCAAGGTATACTGCTCCGCGCCGGCCGAGCAGCTACGCCCAACGCTGAGTTCAATCGGGAACACATGCCCATCGACCCGCCGCGCATCGAGCTCCCAGGTGGTCCTGTCGGCGGATCGTGAAGACAGGATCCGGCTCATCAGAGGAAGCTGATCGGGCGCGTCGACGATGAGTTCGTCAATATCGAGCCCGATCAAGCGATGACCGGGTTGCGCAAATAATTGTTCAACCGCCGGGTTTGTCGACTGGATTTGCCCCTCAGCATCGATCGTCAGGACGCCATCCCGCGCCGTGTTCAGGATCGTCGTACGGCGACTTTCGCTTTCGGCAAGCGCACGCGACAAACGATGCCTTTCGCTGACCACCGCGCCGAGCATCAGACCAGTGGTCGCTAACGTGAACATTAAAAGCTGAAAGTCGCGAAGCGTGGCCTCCGATTGATCCTGAAGCTGGAGGCCCGCGATCAAACCGACCTGGATCCCGAGCACCGCCCAGCTGGTTGCGGCCAGGCCGCGACGCATCGCAACCCAGATGATCGGCAAAAACAAAACGTAGAAGTGCCGAAAAGGGTGATGGCTGACGACCCGCGAGAACACCAAAGAAAGTGCCGCGACAATGCTCGCCCCCTGCGCCGCAATCTCGCAGAGCTGGAGCCAGAGCCGGTTATGATCGGCAGGCCCGGAATATTCCGCGTGCCGGGTTAAGGTCAGAAGCGGAGGCGCAAGCACGATAATGCCGATCGCGTCGCCGATCCAATAACGGAACGCTGCGTCTGGAAAACCGCTCCACGGCACGACTCCGGCAGCGGCATAGGTCGTCACATAACCGCACGCGGCCAGCCCTGAACTGGCGATAGTCACTCCGATCAGCAGGGCAACATCGGAAGTCCTGTGAAGGCCTGCCTCGAACCCTAGACGGCGCAAAACGGCGGCGCCACCGGCATAACCGCCAGTGACCACGAGCGCGGCAGTGACTATCGGAGCCGAAGGGATAGCCATCTCGGGAAGCGTCGCGGCCGATAACAGCTCTGCTGCCAATACGGCCGGCGACCAGCGTGGCCCTTTGATGATGAGCAGCGCCAGCGCCAGGCCGGCACTGGGGCTCCATGGCGTGATCCCGATGCCGTGCCGGGCTTCGATAAAGCTCAGCCGATCCAACATCAGGTAAAAAGCGATGTAGCCAACCGACAGGGCTAAGACCGCCCCGGCCCGACCGATCCGAGAACTTGTCGGAGCCGCCCACGCTGGCAGATGCGCAACGTTCTGAGCGTGTTCTCCCCCTATCATGGTTATCTATCCCAGCTGATCAGGTGGCTGTAATGTCCTCGACGTTTAGTGTCCGACCCGTCGCTCAATCGCGGGATCTCACGACAATTTTGAATCTTCTCGGCGCTTCTGCCCTCCAATTTGCCCACGTCAAGATCCTCTCTCTATACGTGGTCGCACGTATTCATCCCAAGTGGATCAGCGTCGCATGATCGAGCATATCCGAAACGCCCCTCCGCAGGGCACCCCCTCTTCGTGTCACAACCTTGCCAGCGCAGCACTCCTTCGATGAGTTCCGTTGGATCGCTTCCACATGAGCAGGTCGACAACCGGACTATCCAACGAGACGCCGCACCGCCGGACCGCCTTGTCGGCGCGTCCAGGATTTACCCATGACACCTCGGCTTTCCAGGCTGATCACCTTTCAGTTACGCTTGAACCGCATCGGTCCGCGTCCAGGTGCACCAAATGCGCTGCCTTAGCTGCTTAGCCGAAAATGCTGCGGCCAGGCGCTTTTGCGCCGAATGCGGAACACCGCTCCCCTTGCCGTGCCCAGGTTGCGGTTTCGACAACGAGCCCACCGCGAGGTTCTGCGGCGGTTGCGGCAAACCGCTCGCGACGCTCGTCGCTCCGAAACAACCATCCGGGTCGGACGCACCTCGTTCCGATGGGGCGGAGCGCCGTCAGCTCACGGTAATGTTTTGCGACCTTGTCGGCTCGACAGCCCTGGCCTCGCGACTCGATCCGGAGGACCTGCGCGAGGTTCTGGGCGCGTATCATGAGTGCATCGCGAAGGCGATTGCACGCTTCGATGGCTTTGTCGCTAGGTACATGGGCGATGGAGTGATGGTCTATTTCGGCTATCCACGCGCCCATGAGGATGACGCTGAGCGAGCGGCTCGCGCGGGCTTAGCCCAGATCGAGGCCGTCCGCCACCTTCAAACACCCGAGCGGCTCCAAATTCGCATCGGTATTGCCACTGGGGTGGTTGTCATCGGTGAACTGGGCCGGTTCGGCGAGGCACAAGAATGGGATATTGTCGGCGAGACTCCCAACCTTGCCGCGCGGCTGCAGGCCCTCGCCGAACCCAACACGGTTGTCATCGGGCCGATCACGCAGCGGCTTCTCGGTAATTTGTTCGAGTACCGCGATCTGGGCGCCGTCGAGCTGAAGGGTTTCGCCGAGCCAGTGCGCGCATACCAAGTGCTCCGGCCCAGCGTCATGGAGAGCCGGTTCGAAGCGTTACATCCGGCCCATTTGACCCCGCTCGTCGGTCGCCGGGAGGAGGTCGAGCTGTTGGAGCGTCATTGGGCGCAGGCAAAAGCTGGTACCGGACGTGTGGTGCTGATCTCGGCCGAGCCGGGGATTGGGAAATCGCGACTGGTCGAAGCTTTCCGAGGTGGCGTCGAGGGGGAGCAACATACGCGATTGCGGTATTTCTGCTCGCCACATCATCGGGACAGCGCTCTGTTCCCGTTCATCGGCCAGCTGGAACGGGCGGCCGGGTTTGCGCGTGATGATGCGCCTTCGGTGAGGCTCGACAAGCTGGAGGCGCTCATTGCACCAAACGCGTCCGAAAGCGACGCACCGCTATTGGCGGAGCTTCTGTCTTTGCGTTTCGATAATCGTTGCCCCGCTCTCGATCTCACCCCGCAGCGCCAGAAGGAAACGACATTCGAGGCGCTGTTGCGACAGTTCGCCGGTTTGGCAAGCCGGCAACCCGTATTGATGATCTTCGAGGATCTGCATTGGGCGGACCCAACCTCGCGCGAGCTGCTCGACCTCATCGTTGGCCAAGTTGCGAGAATGCCGATGCTGCTGGTCGCGACCTTCCGGCCTGAGTTTCAGCCGCCTTGGGCCGGTCAGCCGCATGTGACGACCTTGTCTCTGGGTCGCCTGGGACGGGAAGAAGCCGGCGAGTTGGTGCGCGAGATCACTGCCGCTACCGCGGCATTGTCTAGCGAGATCGTCGACGAAATTGTCGAGCGCACCGATGGGGTGCCGCTGTTTCTCGAAGAACTGACGCAAGCGGTCGTCGAGACCGCAATCTCAGGCGCCGACGCTGGGAAAGCTGTCTTATCTGTTCCGGCACCCTCGCCGACAATCCCGGCGACGTTGCATGCCTCGCTGATGGCGCGACTCGATCGGCTGGGCTCGACGGCGAAGGAGGTCTTGCAGTTCGGCGCGGCGATAGGGCGGGATTTCTCCTGCGAGCTGTTGACTGCGGCCGGGCAGTGGACCGACAGGGAATTGCGCGGCGCACTCGGCCGGCTCGTCGCTGCAGGTCTCTTATTGCAGCGCGAGATACCATCGCAGACGAGTTTCCTCTTCAAACACGCGCTGGTGCAAGACATCGCCTACAGCATGCTGCTGCGCGGCACTCGCCGTTCATTGCATGCCCGGATCGCCGCCGCGCTGGAGGAACGGTTTCCCGACGCGACGCAGCGGCGGCCCGAAACCCTCGCTCACCATTTCACCGAAGCCGGATTATTTGAGAGGGCGGTCGCATATTGGTGCCGCGCAGGCCGCCGCTCCGTGGCGAAATCAGGCTTTGTCGAGGCGATCACACAACTGAGGACGGGGCTGCAGCTCATCCCCAATCTGCCGGACACTCGTGAGCGCAAGCACCAGGAACTCGAACTACAGATCGCTCTTGCGGGTGCACTGACCGTGATCAAGGGATATGCCCACCCGGAGGTAGCAGAGGCGTTCGGTCGTGCGCGCAATTTGATCTCGGAGACCGGGCGAGCGGGTACGGTCATTCACTTCTCGATGCTGCGCGGGCTCTGGGCTGCCGAGTTCGTCGGCGGCAAACCGAGAGCGGCGCTCGACCATGCGAACGAATTTCTGTTGCTTGCTCAATCTCAGCAAGATTCTCGGGTGTTGACGACGGCGCATTGGCTCGTCGGGAGGGTACTTATAGCCACCGGCGATTACCCCGCAGCCACGTCGCACCTCGAACGTGCGGTGAGGTTATATTGGGCAGAGAAGAACTGGATGTTTGACCCACGGCTTGGCGCGGACCCCGGGGTCACCGCCGTCGCCACCTGGGGATTGTCACTTTGGCACCGGGGCTACCCTGATCAGGGGCGCGCGATGGTCGACGAGGCACTGCAGCGCGCACGGCAACTTTGTCACCTCCATACCCTCGCATATGCACTTCTGATTGCCGGTCTGGCGGCGCTTTCCGCAAGGAATACGACCGAGACGGAAGAGCTTGGGGATGAGTTGGTAGCCCTTTCGAATGAGCATCGATTCGCATTCTTCTCGGGATTTGGCCAAATCTTCCAAGGCTGGGCCTTGGCGCAGCGCGGACTGGGCCGAGCCGCTGTGCGGCGGATCAGAGAGGGCTTGGTGGCAGCGGAGGCGACAGGTTGGCGCAGCCATGAGCCGGCTTTTCACGGTCTGCTTGCCGAGGCGCTCGCTCTGACTGGTGCTATCGACGAGGGGCTGAGCGTTCTGGCCGAGGCGCTGGCAACAGCGGAGGCAAGTGGCGCAAGAGGGGCTGATGCCGAGCTGTATCGCTTACAGGGGGATTTGCTGCGGCGCTTATCATCGCCAGAATGGACGGAAGTCGAAGGCTGTCGCCGCAGAGCCCTTACCGTCGCACGCGAGCAAGGCACGCGCGGGTTCGAATTGCGTGCCGGGGTCAGCCTCGCCCGCCTGCTGAGTGAACTGGGCCGAGGCGCCGAGGCCCGCGACCTGCTAGCGCCGATCTACGGCTGGTTCACCGAGGGCTTCGAAACCGCCGATCTGAAAGAGGCGAAAGCACTGCTGGACGAGTTCGCTTGAGCCGCTTCGTCGGCGAGGCCCGGAGTGACGGGTTAACGGCTCGGCGGCCCCTGGCTGGGTTTACTTCCCGAAATAACCGAGCGGGCTGCCCACCCCGGAGCAGAAGTCTCAGCCTTCGGTGGCCAAGAGGCTCTCGAAGTCGGGTCCGATACCGCAGGCGCCGGGGGTAATGTCCGTAAACACTCCAGAACCTTCCTGGAACAAGGATGAGCTCGCGTAGATTTCGGTGTGCTCGGCCACCGTGGAGTTGTTGAACCGACCCGCCGCGTTGACGATGCACGCCCATATCGGAGTGGAAACGTTGGCTCCACCGACGGCGCGCCAACCGACAAATTTCGAGTCGTAGATCCACACCCCGGTAAAGGGGTCGGCGACGGCGGCGAGCCTGGGGTACCCCGCGAGCTTCCGACCATGTTTTTGATCAGGAACTGATAAGGGGGACGAGGCTCGTAGGCGCTGGGGCCGCCGCCGGTGCCTCCGGAGGGTCCCCAATTCCACACGACCTCGCCCCCGAAATCGCCTAGGGTGCCCGCCATGACAGCGGGTTGCCCACCAGGCTGGTGCCGCCGACGGAGACGACATTGGGAGAAGCGGAAGGATACAACACCCCTGGAGAATCGACGGCACCGGCGAAATAGACGACGCCTTTCTGGGTAAAGAAGGTGTCGTGGGCTGTCTCGCTGGCAAATTCGGAGAAGCCCCAGCTCATCGAAACTTCGCCGCCTCCGTTCACGGCCGCGCATTGGCTCGCCTCGGCTACGGCGGCAAAGAGATCGGTGAGGCCGTCTGACACAGCCTCGACGAGATAAACCTTCGCATGGGGCGCCATTGCATGCACCCACTGGACGTCGAGCGACGCCTCGGCCTCCCAGCCGGGGTCGTAAGAAGGCTTTGTGCCCCCAGGTGTGCGCGCTCCGGCGGAAGCGTTGACGACCTGGAAGTTTGCAACGGTCGGCGCCGGCAAGCCGAACTGAGCCGAAAAGACCGCCAAATCGCTTGCCGCGTTGGGAGAGTCAAAGGCTTCGACAACGGCTTGCAGCTATCGTTCGGTCTCGGCACTAGCCCATACGCACAAGCGAGCGAAGCGGCCGTATTCGCATAATAAGCCCCCGTGACAGGGGTAGCTCTTCGGGCTGGGCGGTTGCACCTGCAGGTCAGCAGGCGCGGTGGCTCGGTATCGGATCGGAGCAATTTAGGCTGTGTTAATCGCCGGCCCATCGGTTGCCGGAGATAGGATGCCCCTCACCATGACCCTCTCCTTGCAAGCGGGGCGACCGGGGGACAAGCGACAGCTATGAGACAAGATGGCGCATGGGGTCGGGCAGAGTTGCAAATGAAATCCACTCGCAATAGGTTCAGTCGCACCCGGGTGGAAGGATATGCCCGCTATCTCACGCAAATGCGCCGATAATACGCTGGCGCTCGGCACCGCGCCGGTTGGCTTCGCCGGCCGAATCAGGGCCGTGGAAGTGCGCTCGGATGACCATGGCGTGCCTGCGCTCGAGCGCGAGCGCAGGCTGATCGAGTTAGGATTTGTCGAAGGCGCCCGGGTGGAAGTGCTGCATCAGGGCTTGTTCGGTGGCGATCCAATAGCGGTCCGGGTAAACGAGGCAACGGTTGCGCTGCGCCGCCGGGAGGCCGCCGCGATCCTGGTCGAGCCCGACGGCGGATGAGCGAGCTCGCGCTGCCGGCCCGCATCGCCCTGGTCGGCAACCCGAACAGCGGGAAGACAGCGCTCTTCAATGCGCTGACCGGCAGTCGCCAGAAGGTCGCCAACTACCCCGGCGTGACGGTGGAGCGCAAGGAGGGCGTGGTGCAGACGCCCGCGGGCCTTACCGTGCGGCTGATCGACCTGCCGGGGACCTATTCGCTACGGGCCCGCAGCCTCGACGAGATCGTCACCCGTGACATCGTCCTCGGACGCCTCGCGGGAGAGGATGTCCCGCGCCTCCTCGTCTGCGTCGCCGATGCGACAAACCTTCGGCTCGCACTGCGGCTCGCGCTCGAACTCAAGCGCGTCGGCCGACCGATGATCCTCGCGCTCAACATGTTCGACATCGCGCGTCATCGCGGGTTCGAGATCGACCTCGACCGGCTGTCCGCGGAGCTTGGCGTTCCCGTCGTGGCTTCTGTCGCGGTGCGCCGCGGCGGCACGCGCGATCTTCTCGCCCGCATCGACGAGGTGATCAGCGAACGTGGATTGCCCCAGGGGCTCGTGGCGCCCGAGGGCACCTGGTCCGAGCCGAACGCTGCCGAGTTGCGCGCGACGCAACGTCAAGCCGACCGCATTCTCGATGCGGCGGTCAGGATGCCCGGCCCGCCCGATGGTTTTACCCGGCGCGTCGACCGGGTCGTGCTTCACCCGGTGTTCGGCCTCGTGATCCTGCTGACGATCCTGTTCCTGATGTTCCAGGCAGTGTTTACCTGGGCGCAGGCGCCGATGGAGTTGATCAAGAGCGGTTTTGCGGGCCTCGGCGTCTGGGTCGGCGTCGTACTCCCGCAAGGCTGGCTGCTGAGCTTTGTGCGCGACGGGGTCATCTCCGGGCTCGGCAGCGTCCTCGTCTTCCTGCCGCAGATCCTGACCCTGTTCTTCTTCATCCTGCTGCTCGAGGATTTCGGGTACATGGCCCGCGCCGCCTTTCTGATGGACCGCATCATGGGCGGCGCCGGGCTGCATGGCCGCGCTTTTATACCGCTATTGTCGAGCTTTGCTTGCGCGATACCCGGCATTATGGCGACCCGGGTCATCGCCAGCCGGCGCGGCCGCCTCGCAACGATCCTGGTCGCGCCGCTGATGACCTGCTCGGCGCGCATTCCGGTCTACACGCTGATCATCGCGGCCTTTGTTCCGGCGCAGACGGTGCTTGGCTGGTTCAGCCTGCAGGGCCTCGTGATGTTAGGGCTTTATGCTGCCGGCATCACCGGCGCGCTCGGCGTGTCCTGGGTCTTCAATCGGCTGCTGTGGCGGCGCGACCCGAGCGACCCGTTCATGCTCGAGCTGCCCGACTACAAACGGCCGGTCCTGAAGAACTTGGCGCTCGGGTTGATGCAGCGCGGCCAGATCTTTCTGCACCGCGCCGGAACCACAATCTTTTCAATGATGGTCGTGATCTGGTTTCTGTGCTCGGTGCCGCCAGCCCCGGCGGATGCCACAGATCCGGCGATCAATTACAGCCTCGCCGCGCGCATCGGCCAGGTGATGGAGCCGGTGTTGCACCCGGTCGGCTTCAACTGGCAGATCGATGTGGCGTTGGTCCCCGGGATGGCGGCGCGCGAGGTCGCGGTCGCCGCGCTCGGCACCGTCTATGCGATCGAGGGCGCCGCCGCCAAGCCGGACGAGCTCGGCCGCACCTTGACTACGCACTGGAGCCTCGCCACCGCCTTGGCGCTCCTTGCATGGTATGTGTTCGCGCCGCAATGCGCCTCGACATTGGGTGTCGTCCGGCGTGAAACCAACAGCTGGAAGTGGACCGCCTTCCTGTTTGGTTACATGCTGGCGCTGGCCTACCTTGCGGCGTTCGTCACCTATCACACGGCGGTCGCGCTCGGCGCCGGATGAATCTCTGCTGGATGATGCCCGTGCAAAATGCGCGCAAAGAGCACCGAGACCTGAGCGGGCGCTCGGTCGATCGAAATTTAGGTTAACGGCTTATTTACCATTTTGGTTAACCCTACTGTCCGGCTCGACGCTGTTGTCTCCTAGCGGCTAAGCCGCGCAGGGCCGGTCGGGGTTGCGCATTCTCCGGCCGGCCTCCTGCGCTCTCAGGGCATCCCCGATAAGAGCGCGTGGTCGCAGTCGCCAGTGCCAAGCAAAACAAGAGGGGTGCGAGGGGCATCGCCGTTCCATGGTTTATCTTCCATGCAACGATTTAGGCTGGTGCCCGGGCGATCAATCATTGCAGGAGATCATTGATGGATACTTGTTGCAGGTGCGGATCGGCATGTGCGGCGGCTCGGTTCTGAGGTGGACGACGGCCCTCTATAGCCGAGCAGCTCGATGTCTGGAGCAGGCCCAAGAGCGGCCCGTGGTCCGCCCCCCGGCGGCTCGTCAGTCAGATGCCAGCAACGGACGTTTACCGGGCGCCGGCGGTGCTGGCATGCTGCAGCGACTGTCTCGATCAGCGGCGAGGCAAGTCGCTTGGTTCCGCCGATTGCCTGATTTCTGACGGCGTGGCGCCGTAGCGTCGGCCGATCGAGATAAGACAAATCGCCGACCCGGACATCAAAAACGACCGAGCTGATGCTGCGGTCGCCAAAGAGCCAGGGGTCTGCTCCACCAGCTCGCAAGGCAGTCCCGGCTTAATCAAAGCAGAGCGAGCTCGGCAGCGCCACCGACCGGCCGGCTAGCGAGCTCGACCGACGGTCGGCAATGTCGTGAACAGGTAGATCCCCGCGCTCAAGGCGGTGATCCAGAAGCTGCTCGGCCAGTCAGTGTAGAAGGCCAGTGCGATGCCGGTCCAGGCTTCTAGCAGTGCCAGGCCGGCCGACAGGAAGAGCCCACTTCCGATTCCGATCGTCAGTCGCTGAGCTGCCGCTGCCGGTCCGACCATCAGCGCAAAGACCAGCAGCACACCGACGATCTGCACGCACTCGGCGACGGCTAGCGCCACGATGGCCAGGAACAATACCGAATAGAGCCGAAGCGATACCCCCTTCGCCTCGGCCAATTCCGGCTGCAGGCTCGCGAACAACAGCGGTCGCGAGATAACAGCAAGTGTTCCCGTGCTGACCACGCCCAGCCACAGGAGCGTCCATACGGTTCCGACATCGACGGCAAGCACATTGCCGAACAGCAACGCCGTCGCCTGAGTTGCGTAAGCCGTGACGAAGTGGAGGAATAGCAAGCCGAGGCCGAGCGAGAGCGCCAGGACGATGCCGATCGCGACATCGCGCCGGGCCAGCCGCTCACCCATCGCGCCCATGCCGACCCCCGCGGTCACGGTCAGCACCACCAGACCCCAGATCGGCGTCACGCCGATCAGAACCGCGCCCGTGGCGCCGGTGAAACCGACATGGGCAAGCGCATGACCGGCAAAGGTCTGTCCGCGCAGGACAAGGAAATAGCCGACCAGACCCGAGACGATCGCGACGATCGCCGCCGCTGCGAAAGCATTCTGCATGAAGTCGTATTCAAGCATCGCCGTGCTGCGCTCCCAGCAGACTGCCCGTGCGCTGGTGCCTCGACCCGTGATCGTGGCGGTGGGTGTCGCGTTCTACATCGTGGCCGCCCGACATGACGAAGATCCGACCCTTCAGGCGGACGACGTCGATCTCCGCTCCATAGAGGCGGGATAGGACCGGCCCCGTGATGACGTCGTCGACCGTGCCCAGCGCCGCCTGGCCGCGCCCGAGATAGAGCACCCGGTCGAGAGCGCCGAGCAACGGGTTCAGCTCATGGGCGCTGAACAAGACGGTGACCCCGAGCTTGGCCCGGAGCGACTTCGTCAACCCCACCAAATCGCCTTGGTAATGTGGGTCGAGATTGACCAGCGGCTCATCCAGGAGCAGCAGCTGCGGGCGACCGATCAGCGCCTGGGCCAAGAGCAGGCGCTGCTGCTCGCCGCCTGAAATCTCGGCCAAGGGCCGTCGCGCCAGATCGCTGGCACCGACCAAATCAAGAACGCGATCGACTTCAGCGTGCGCCGCCTTGCTCGCAAACGGCAGGCCCAGCCGGTGCCCATCGACAACGCCGGCGACGAAGCCCCAGCCGCTCAGTCGCAAGTCGCTGCCGCTGCTGCGGACTTGCGGCATGTAGCCGATTGCCGGATTGCCGCGAGCCGCCGGCCGGCCGAGCACGCGGATCGTGCCGCGGCTTGCCGGCACCAGGCCCAGGACGGCGCGCATCAACGTCGTCTTGCCGGCGCCGTTGGCTCCGAGCACGCCGACAAACTCGCCTGTCGCGATCTCCAGGCTCACGTCGGCCAGAACGTCGCGGCCGCCCAACCCCAGCGCGACATCACGGAACTCGATCGCGTTCACGGGGTCTGCTGCTTGGGGAGCGCCCGATCGATCGCGTCAAGCACGCTCGTCATCCAGCCCTGATAGTTCTCGCCGGCGGGTTCGGTCTCCGTGGCCCCCACCAACGGTACGCCCGACGCCTTGGCAATCTTCCGCATCCGATCGGCAATCGGGTCCGTGGCCTGGCTATTGTAGATCAGCAATTTGCCCTGATGCGTCTTGAGGTCGCTCTCAAAGGCGGCGACGTCGGAAGCGCTGGGCTCGGTGTTGTTCATCACCGCAAGCTGAAAAGCCCGGTTCCTGACCTGCATGCCGAGCGCGTCGAACACGTAGCCGAAAACCGGTTCCGTCGCCGTGACCGAGGTGCCAGCCAAACGGCGGTGGAGTTCGCCGATCTTTGCTAGGATCGGCCTCACCGATTCTTCGAACCGCACCAGCCGCCCCTCATACCCGGCCCTGTGAGCTGGATCCTCGATGCTCAGAGTGTCGGAAAGCGCTTTAGCCAGGGCCGACATCGTCGCCAGCTCGTACCAAATATGCGGGTTGTCGCCGGCCTTTTTTCCGACCAGGTCGGCGACGACGATCGTCTTGCGATTGGCCGACCGGGCGGCCCTGAGGAGCTTCTCCATCCACGGGTCATAGTCGACACCGTTATAGATGACGATGCGCGCGTCCGAGATGTCCCTGCCCACCGACGGACTCACCTCGAACAAGTGCGGGTCCTGGTCGGGATTGTTGAGGATGCTGGTCACCGCGACGTCCGGGCCGCCGATCTGCTCGGCGACATCGCCGTAGAAGTTCTCGGCCGCGACGATCTTGATCGGGTCCGGCTGCGCGATGGACATCGTCGCCAGGGTGCTGAAAAGCCCGCCGAGGATCGTTTGGCGCAAGAGTTTTTCGCCCGGCGCCGGGTGCGTGGCCGACCCTCGCAAGAGGCGGCGCCGCAGCAGGCCGAGCACGAACCCGAGACTTCGAGCGTTTCCGCCTCGACCTCGAAGCCGCGCCGCCGGCTCCACTCGCCCACCACCGCCGCCGCCAAAATAGGGGATCAGCACGGTAAAGGGGATCTGATCCACAAGCCGGTTCCTCACATAGAGCGTCGGTGGCGCTGGCAAGGACGAAGAGGCGTACGGCCGCAAACTGGCCCAGGCCAAGTTGATATATTATATCATATCAAAGCGAAGGAGCGCAACCCGAAGCTGTCGTGCTTGAGTAACTCCTCGCGAGGCTTCCGTGATGCATCGAGCACGGCCCTTGCGTCGCGCAAACGGTCTGCTGTCGTTCGATGGATCGTCGGATAGACGGGGCCTCCCGTCACGGACGCAGGTTGAAGCCGCCGCCGAGATGTTCCGGGCGCTCGGCGACCCTGAACGGCTTCGGCTCTTGCGGCGGCTCGCCGAGCGCCAAGCGTGCGTGTCGGAGCTGGCCGAAGACGAGG
>Ga0306922_10003091_pt1 | contig 15547 bp, 14 predicted proteins | sample sta12Cox44000082_FD_203758 | JGI IMG/M metagenome (GOLD analysis project Ga0306922, IMG submission 203758) | Lab enrichment of tropical soil microbial communities from Luquillo Experimental Forest, Puerto Rico - statoxic.12C.oxic.44.000.082 (v2)... | ecosystem: Environmental > Terrestrial >... | reverse complement strand
ACAAGGGCGATTCCTTGTTCTCACTTTCAGTTCCCGAACGCGTTTTTTAGCGTTCCTACGCAATTCATACGCTCTCTCAGTTCAATCGAATCGCCGCTTCCAGTTCCAAAAACGCGGTCAGCTTTTCATCCGCACGGACAACGTAACGCTTTCCGTTGTCGCGGTGTGCGTCAGCAATCCAGATCGTTCGCCCTTGCGAATCTACGGGGCTCTCGCTCTTCGAACGCCGGTAAGGAATGAATCAGGAACGCAGGAATCGAGCAATGAGATTTCCGAGGTTCAAATCGATGAACGCAAACGCGCCAGCAATTCCGAATCGTTTTAGGAATTGCGCTGGGAATCACAAAACGGGGGTCGAAATGATGAAAGGAAGTCAATTAATCGGGCGCGCTGTCATCGACATGGAAGCGGCGGAGCGGCTCGGTAAAATCAAGGAAATCATTGTGCAACGTGACGGCGAGCGCGTCGCGGGCTTCATCGTCGTCCATGGCGAAACGATTGTCGGAACTGGCGGAAAGCGGCGGATGATTCCCGCTTCCGCTGTGTATTCGATCGGACCTGATGCAATGACTGTGCGTGGATCTGCGATGCAAGAAATGGCTCAACTCGATAATCTTCCGCGCATGTCTGACATCATCGGTCACAAAATGGTCACGCAAAGCGGGCGACTGCTCGGCGTAATCGACGACATGCTCATCAATGGCGCAGATGGGACAATTGTCGGCTTTGTCGTCGGCGAGCGCGTCCGCAACAAGCTGGAGAACATCTTCAATCCGCAGCGTTCCCGAATTCACGGCTACGTGCGCGCCGATGCCGATCTTCACGTGGGTAAAGAGCTGATCGTTGTGCCAGATGGCGCGGTGATCGAAGGAGAGCCGAGCGCGCAGGAAGCCGACCACCAACCACCGATAGCGAAGACTGACGAAGCCGACTCGCACCGCTGGGAAGAGCGCGCTTTGGCGGAACCGACAAGACCCAGCATCTGGACGCAGCGAACAGACGCGCCAGCACAGGCTCGATCGGAAACGCCGGGAGAGCCTCGTCTTAAATCTGAAACTGCGCGAGCAGTTGAGAATCACCCGCCCGCTGAAGAAGCAAGGGCTGAGGGTGCGACGCCGGTTGTCACCGATGAAGCGGTCGCCACCGTCCGGCAGGATCAATCTCTAAAATAATGTTACTTGTTGTAGCGTCCAGAGCTTGCTCGCGGCGGCGAGTCCTCAGCTCCTGCCCGTTAACGTTTTTCTATCACTTGTAGTTCCTGTCGCACCTTCACCATGCTGCCGTGCGGCAGGACACCGCGGAAATTTACGCTGGGATAGATCATGCAGTCGCGGCCGATGACCGAGCCTGGATTAATCACCGCGTTGCAGCCAATTTCTGTCCAGTCGCCAACGATGGCGCCGAATTTTCTTAAGCCGGTTCCAATATCGCCGTCCGGCGTGACGACCGCGATTTCGCGGTGATCAAGCTTCACGTTTGAGAGAATCACGCCCGCGCCAAGATGAGCGTGATGACCAAGGATCGAGTCGCCGACATAATTGAAATGCGGCACCTGTGCTTCGTCGAAGAGGATGCAATTTTTGAATTCGCATGAGTTTCCCATCACTACGCCGTTGCCGACGATCACGTTCTCGCGCACATAGCAGCCGCTGCGGACACGGCAATTTTCGCCGATCCAGGCCGGACCTTTCAAAAATGCCCCTTGCTCAACGATTGTGCCTTTGCCGATGAAGACATGATTGCTGATGAACGGCTTTCCCATCAACTCGCCCAGGATCGCAGGCTTCAAGCGAAATTGCAGGTAGCTCGCAATCTGTTTCAGCGCGTCCCAGACGTAATTCTGATTTTCGAACAACTTCGGATGGGCCGTGTGTTCGAGATCAAGAAAATCAGCGGGCGCAAACATTTTCAGGGGTCAAGATGACGAATCACTACGCGAGTTGCGAGCGCATTTTTCTGGGGAGACGGTGTGCTCCCCAGATTACGCTCTGCCGGACGGGGTCAGCTTTGGCCCGTCCTTGGTGTCGCGCACCTCCCAGCCGAGCGCTAAGATTCGCTCGCGTAGTTTGTCGCTTCGCTTCCAGTTCTTTTCGCGCCTCGCGTTCTCTCGCTCCTTGGCAAGGTGCGCCACTTCCGGCGGAACCACGATTTCGGACTCCGCTTCAAGATCGAGAATAGTGTTGATTTGTTTCCACCAATCCAGCCATGCGCGTGCCAAAGCCGCGTCCAGTTTGTTTTCGTCCATTGAGCGATTGGTTTCCCGGATGGACTCAAAGAAAAATCCGAGCGCCGCGGAAATGTTGAGATCGTCGTCCAGCGCATCCTCGAAGTCAGATTTTTCAGTTGGGCGTTCGACGTTGGGCGTTGAGCGTTGGGCGTTTTCTTCTTGCGCGATTTCGCGCAGGCGCGCGAGCCATTCATCAATGCGACTAAGCGATTCTCGCGCCTCATTCATTCCTTCCCAGGTGAAATTCAACGGCACGCGATAATGCACGCGCAGCAGCGCGTAACGGAGTTCGCGGCCAGTGTAACCTCTCGCCAGGACATCCGGCACAGTGTAAAAATTGCTTAACGACTTGGCCATTTTCTGGCCATCGACCAGCAGATGCGCGCAGTGCAGCCAGTATCGGACAAATTTCTTGCCAGTGACGCCTTCGCTCTGTGCGATCTCCGCTTCGTGATGCGGAAAGATGTTATCAACCCCGCCGCAATGGATATCGAGTCGATCCCCTAACAGCGCGGTGGACATCGCGCTGCATTCGATGTGCCAGCCCGGCCGGCCCGGGCCCCACGGCGAATCCCATTTCACGTCGCCATCTTCTTCATCCCACGCCTTCCAGAGCGCGAAGTCGCCGATGTGTTCCTTGTCGTATTCGTCGTGCTTCACGCGTCCGGTCGATTGCAACTGGGTCAAATCGAAGTGCGCAAGCTTTCCGTAGTCGGGAAATTTGTTGATGCGAAAATAAACTGATTTGTCCTCCGCCTGATAAGCGAGTCCCTTTGAAATCAACGTCCCGATCATGTCGATCATCCTGTCCATGTATCGCTGGTCAGTTGCAGCAGGATATTCGTCCGCGCGCTTGATGCGCAGCGTGTCCGCATCTTCGAAGAACGCCTGCTTGAATTGTTCAGTGAATTTTTGCAGTGGCACGCCAGCCTCGCGGGCGCCGCGAATCGTCTTGTCATCCACATCGGTGATGTTCATTACGCGGTGCACCTTGTAACCGCGCAGTTCGAGATGGCGCTGAAGCAAATCTTCGAAGATATAAGCGCGGAAGTTGCCGATGTGTGCGCGGCTGTAAACGGTCGGCCCGCAAGTGTAGATGCGGAGCGGGCGCGCAGCCGGATCGCGCGGCTCGAATTCTTCGATCTCGCGCGAGTAAGTGTTAAAGAAACGCAGAGCCATTAGCGCGGTGTCCGTGGCGTTGGCGGCGCGCCGGGCGGTCGCGCCCTACCATTTCGACCGTTGCGATCGCCATTGCGGCTATGCCTTCGCTGCGTCCGATCAGGCCGAGCTTTTCGTTCGTCGTCGCTTTCACATTCACGTCCGATTCGCCTAAGCCGATGGCGTCGGCAATTTTTTGGCGCATCGTGGGAACGTTTGGGGCAATTTTCGGCGCCTCGGCGATGAGTGTGGCATCGACATTGAGGACGCGCGCCCCTTTGTCGGTCAGCAATTCCGTAACCCGTTGCAAAATCTCGATGCTGCTGATGCCGCGAATCGACTCATCCGTATTTGGAAAATGCTGGCCGATGTCGCCCGCGCCGATCGCGCCGAGCAACGCGTCCGCGATGGCATGCGACAAAACATCTGCGTCCGAGTGTCCTTCCAGCCCGCGCGCGTGTGGAATCTCGACGCCCCCCAAAATCAATTTTCGTCCCTCGGTAAGACGATGGATGTCGTAACCGATGCCGCAGCGAATCATGGCTTCGCTATCGTTAAAGCGTTGAACCGTTGAAACGTTGAACAGGGAATCCGATGTAACGATGTAACGGTGTAACGAATGACGCTGCTTCCTTGTGCTTCGTCATTCATGGCTACAGTTTCAAATCAATCACCCCATTCGACGCCACGATGCCGTATTTGTCTTTCATGTTCTCGCATGGACAAAGGTCGACAGTGCCGCCGGCGTTTTCAACCAGAAGCCAGCCGGCTGCGATGTCCCACAAACTAATTCCCGTCTCAATGTACGCATCGAATCGTCCGCAGGCGACGTAGGCGAGGTCGAGCGCAGAGCTGCCGAACACGCGGCATTTGCGCACGCGATGAATCATTTCCTGGAGCAACGGAAAGTTCGCGTTGATCGTCTCCGCGGTTTTGGCGAGCCCGATCGAGATAACTGCTTCAGCAAGCTCCGTGCGATCGCTCACATGGATCGAGCAGCCGTTTAATTTCGGGACTTCGCCTTTTTGTCCAACCCACATCTCCTCGCGAACCGGATCGTAGGTCACGCCGACCATGATCTCATCGCGCAGACGCAAGGCGATCGAAACGCAAAAATGAGGAATGCCGTAGAAATAATTCACGGTGCCATCCAGCGGATCGACGATCCATTGATGATCGCTGGATTGATCCCCAACGATACCTTCCTCGCCGTAAAGCGCATGAGTGGGAAATTCGTCAAGAAGCATTTTGCTGATTAACGCCTGCGCCTTGATATCGATCTCCAGCTTGATGTCGTGCGCCGCGAGCTCGTGGACGCGCTGCCGCTGCTGAAAATTTTGGCGAAGCAACTTTCCCGCTTCGCGCGCGGCATTTTCAGCTGCATCGAGATAACGCTTCATCAAAGTTGAGTGGTTGAATAGTTGAGAGGTGAGTCAACCGCGACGGCAACCGCAGGATAGCTGCTCCCTTCGACGGCTCAACCTGTAACCTCCTCGACGAGACTGTTTCGCTTTTGTCATGCCGAGCGAAGCGAGACATCTCACGATTTTCTCCAGAGATTCCTCGCCTCCGCCGCGCTCCGCTCGGAATGACAGAGTGGGTGCGCAAAAAAAACCGGGAGGAAAATATGTTCTCCTCCCGGGTTGAAGTTAGGTGTTGTGACCCCGAAGAAATTCGGGGCCGTTAATCCAGCGTTGGGCTTAGTGCCTCTTTTTCTTCGCTGATTTTTTCTTTGCTGCTTTTTTCTTTGCCATCGACTAATTCCCCCCTTTCAATCCGCAACGCGCGGAGAATGGTGAAGAGTTGGGAATGACTTCACTTATGTGGTTATGTGCGTTCAGTAATCATCTGATTTTTTTTGTCAAACATTTTCGTTGCGAATTCTAAAAAAATTTTCACCAGCTCGTGCGCGAGAATTCTTTTTGGCGCGCGAGAAAATTTTCTCATTTCGCCGTCACGAAACAGAATCATCAATTCATTTTCATCGCTCTCCATCCCCAGACGCGCATCGTTCGCGACGATGATGTCGCACTTTTTTGCGCGCAGTTTCTGCAGTGCGTTTTGTTCCATGTCATTGGTTTCCGCGGCGAAACCAACGACAAGAAACTGTCGGTCCTGCCGGTGGCCTAACGAATCGAGAATATCGCGCGTGGGAACTAATTCGAGCGAAAAGTTGCCAGTGCGCTTCTTGATCTTCACCGGCGAAATTTTCGCTGGCTTGTGATCCGCCACGGCAGCGCATAGGACGCATACATCGCAGCTGTCTGCGTCCCGGTGCGCCGCATCGAACATTTCGTCACCGGTGGAAACCAAAACGAATTTCGCATCGCGCGGTGGATCGAGTTTCACCGGGCCGGAAATCAAAATGACTTCGTGTCCGGCTTCCAGCGCTGCTTCGGCAATGGCGTAGCCCATTTTCCCGGAAGAGCGATTGGAGATATAACGGACCGGATCGATGGGCTCGCGCGTCGGTCCGGCCGTGACGAGAAATCTCACGCGATCAATTTGTCGTGGCGGCTAAGAAGAAATTCAGCGCGGAATGCGATGTCGTTTATCTTCCAAAGCCGGCCAAGTCCTTCGTAACCGCAGGCGAGCATTCCCTCTTCTGGCCCGATAAACTCAACGCCGCGGTCTTTGAGTTTTTCGACGTTCTCCTGCGTAGCTGGATGCCTCCACATTTTTCCGTTCATGGCAGGTGCAATCAGAATCGGCCCGCGCGTGGCGAGCGCAATGGCCGCAAGCGGATGACCGGCCAGACCGTGCGCAAGTTCGGCGATGATGTGCGCCGTGGCGGGCGCGATGAGCAGCAGGTTCGCGCGATCGGCGAGATCAATGTGACCGGGTCGCCAATTCTCTTTTTCATCGTAGAAGGTGGTGGTCACCGGATTCTTGGAAAGCGTTTGCAGCGTGAGCGGTGAAATGAATTCGGTCGCGTCGTGCGTCATGACGACAAAAACTTCGTGCCCCTGTTTGACGAGCAGACTAGCCAACTCGGCCGATTTATAGGCAGCGATCGACCCTGTGACACCGAGCACTACCGATTTTTTTCCAGCCGGAATGCGTACCACTTTTCGGGCGCTCGGTTTATCGCGTCTCCTTTTAAGCTCTCTGTCCATGCAAGACCAACAATCTAATCGCGAATCTGCTTTAGGGGAAGCTGACAGCTGCCCGCGCGATCATTTCTGGATCATCCGGCCGCTCAAATAACCCTCTGCAGCCATGATACGGCGAAATTTTTCCAGATCCGCTTCGACGGAGCCACTAATAATCGTGTACCGGTAATCGCGCCATCGTTCCATTTCTCGCGCCGCGGTCTCCAGCCGGCGCTCGATCTGCTTCTCGGTTTCGGTCCCGCGCCCGTGCAAACGTCGCCGCAATTCCTCGAGATCGGGCGGCATGATGAAAACATCAGCGAGTGCCTGACGAATTATCGGATCGTCGCAATTGCGGATGACGGCGGCACCCTGAGTATCAATGTCGATTAAGACATCGACTCCGTTTTTCAGATTGGTCAACACCGGCTCGCGTAAGGTGCCGTAAAAATCGTCGTGCACCTGTGCGTGTTCCAGAAAATCGCCAGCTTTGAGTTTCGCGCGGAAATCTGCATCCGAAAGAAATCGATAGTGTTCGCCGTTAATTTCACCGCTGCGCGGCGCTCGTGTGGTGCAGGAGACCGAATAAAAAAGATTCGGAGTTTGTCGGATTGCTTCCACCAGCGTCGTTTTGCCCGCGCCTGAGGGCGCGGAGACGACAAAGAGAATTCCGGAGCGGCTGAATCGTTTACTCAAGGTTTTGAACTTGCTCCCGAACCTTCTCCAACTCGGCTTTGCAAGCGATGACGCGCTGTGAGATGGCGGCATCATTTGCTTTTGCGCCTAGCGTGTTGAGTTCGCGAAAAATTTCCTGGGTGATGAATTCCAGTGTGCGCCCAACAGGTTCTTTACTACGTAAATGATGAGCGAATTGGGCGAGATGACTCTCGAGGCGCGTCAACTCCTCTGAGACATCAGCGCGGTCGGCAAAAAAAGTAATTTCCTTCAACACCCGTTCGTCGTCGCTGGCGATCGGCAGGCCGGCTTTTTGAATTCTGTCAAGCAGCGCGGCGCGATAACGTTTCACCGCATCGGGATGCAGCGCGCGAACCTCCTTGAGTTTTTTCCGGATCGCTTTGAGACGGTGAATTAAATCTTTGGCCAGATGTTTGCCTTCGCGCTCTCGCATTTTGATCAAATCAGCAAGCGCAGAGCGTAGCGCTCGTTCAATGCCCGGCCATGCTTCTTCCGCCTTCACGGCTTCTTCCGGGAAGCGCATCACGCCGGGCGCCTGTAGAATGGTGCTGATGGTGATCTCGCCCGGCGCGTTTAACTCTTTTTGTAAGGCGCGCATCGCCTCGTGATATGAGCGGGCGAGCTCGGTGTTTAGCGCCAGGTTGCGGGCGCCGTCGACGCCGCTGTGTAGAGTGATCGTGGCATTGGTCCGGCCGCGCGAAATATTTTCGTTGATCGTCTGACGAATACGCGGTTCAAGCTCGGCCAGATCGCGCGGCAAATTAATCACGACGTCGCTTTGCTTCCGGTTCACGGAATTGAGCTCGACGCTAAACTTTGTCCCGGCGTGATCGGCCTCGGCGCGACCATATCCAGTCATGCTCCGCATATCTCGATGCGGAAGGTTATCGCAGAGAAACGTTCAAGGATCAATGTTCATCGACGTCATGCGGGATGACAGTTTTACAGCGTCATGTGTAATCCGATGGCCAAGCTTTTGAGATTGTTCCCCGCCCGGTTGTTTAAGACTCTGTACTGCACGCCAATGCGGTGAAGGCATTGCCATATGATCGATCGATTCAAACCACCGCTGCGCCGGATCGATTCTCTTCGGCGCGGAGCGACGATACACGATAAGCGTGATCCGATGATGCGTGAACGGAAACGTCGAGATGTATAGCGGCTCGTCAGACACACTTTTTTCTAATCGCGGCAAAATCCACATGCCGCGCCAGCGTTTGGATGATCGTTCAAGCAAGATCTTTCCCTGACGAACCACAAATGCATGCTTTTCGACGAGTCGCGTTGTACGCGAGCGAGATTTCCTGACCGGTAGCGTTTCCGGATTTTTTGCGAGACAGAATTTTTTTACCGGGCAAATGCCACACTTGGGCTCTCGAGGAATGCAAACAAGCGCGCCGAGATCGATGAGTGCGGAGTTGTAACCCCGGGCGTTTGATTTCGGAAGAAGACTTGCTGCATATTTCCAGAGCGTTGTCCGGCCCGCCGGGGATTCGATCGATCTGTGAAAATTGAAAAGTCTCGCCAAAACGCGAGCGGTGTTAGCTTCGATGATTGGGACTGCCTGATTGAAGGCAAAGCTGGCGACGGCGTGCGCGGTATATTTCCCGATCCCCGGGAGTTGTTGCATTTTCCTCACCGATCGTGGGAGCCGTCCGCGATATTGAGCTGCGACGGTCCTCGCTGTGGCGTGAAGATTTCGTGCGCGCGCGTAATAGCCGAGGCCTTGCCAGGCGCGCAGGACGTCATTTTCCGAAGCGCGAGCCAGCGCAGCGAAATCGGGAAATCGACGGAACCACTGCTCGTAATAAGGAGTGACAGTGGCTACCTGAGTTTGCTGGAGCATGAACTCGGAGACGAGGATGGCGTATGGGTCGCGCGTTCGGCGCCAGAGGAGGTCGCGCCCGTGACGGCGATACCAGCGGAGAAGAGAACGTTGAAACGTGCGAACGTCTTGTGGCGCTGGCACCATTTGACGGCAAACGTCCAACGTGCAACGCCCCACGTCCAACTCTCAATTCAGAAGCTGATTGAATATTGAGCGTTGAGCGTTGAGCGTTGGGCGTTGAGGGTTTTCTACAATGAATTCGTACACGCATGCGCTTTCACCCGAGCAGGCAACAAAGCTTCGCGTATTGCTGGAAGAGCTCGGGTTCGAATTCTCCCTAAAGGAGTGGACGATCTTCTTCGCGCAGAAAAACAAGTTGAGTGTGGCGGTTTATGAGAAGGGACCGAAGGTGCTCGTGCAGGGCCGGGACGTGGAGGAGTTCGTCCAATTCGAACTGGAGCCGAAAATTCTCGGCGAGGCGAAGCTAGGATACGAAGAGGTGCATTCGCCGGAAATGTTCGAGCCGCACTTCGGTGTGGATGAGAGTGGGAAGGGCGATTTTTTCGGGCCGCTGGTTATCGCCGGAGTGTATGTCGATCGGGGGATCGCGCGCAAATTTCTCGATGCCGGCGTGGTGGACAGCAAACGCATTGGCTCCGATGCCCGCATCCGCGCGCTGGCAGACACGATTCGGAAAAGTTCGCTGGATTTGGTGGAAACGGTGCTAATCGGTCCGGCGAAGTACAACGAGCTTTACGAGAAGTTTGGCAATCTTAACCGGTTGCTCGGCTGGGGCCATGCACGGGTGATCGAGAATTTGCTGGCGAAAAAACCCGCATGCTCGCGGTCGTTGTCGGACCAGTTTGCGGACGCGCGAGTGATCACTTCGTCCCTGCTGAAGCACGGGCGCAAGATCGTAATCGAACAGCGCCCGCGAGCGGAATCCGACGTTGCAGTGGCAGCCGCGTCGCTGGTGGCGCGAGAGGCGTTCATCAACTGGCTGGAGCGCAAAGGCAAAGAGCTCGGCTTGCGATTGGAGCGCGGGGCATCGCCGAGTGTAAAAGAAGCCGCCAGAAAGCTGGTGGAAATGAACGGGCCAGCCGCTTTGCGCGAGGTGGCGAAAGTGCATTTTCGAACGGCGCACGAGATCGCCCCAAATGATTATCCCGCTCCGCCTGCACGTGAGAATTGGCGCAAGGCGCCGTGATTTATGCCAACGCAGGGAAGCGAGTTGCGTTTCGTGTTGTTCTCGAACAGCTTAGGCTATTAAAATTTTATCGTTTTTTGTGAGCAGTGGCCACCGCCGCAGCCGTACGGAACGATACTTAATACAGATATGTCAAAGTTAACTAAGCGCGACATCGTCGTTTCTATCAGCAACCAAACCGGCATGGTTCAGCACCAGGTCTTTGACGTCGTCCAGCGCACGCTGGACAAGATCACCGACAGCCTGGCAAACAACATCCCGGTTGAGCTGCGCAATTTTGGCGTTTTTCTGCCGCGCCTGACAAAGCCGCGAGTTGGACGAAACCCAAATCAGCCCGGCAGCAGTTTTGTCATCCCACCCCGCGCGACAGTGAAATTTAAGGCTGGCAAAGTCATGCGTCAACGCGTTGAGAAGCTCTCACGTCAACTGAAAGAAGCGGCAGAGCGCAAGGCGAAAACAGAAGCAGGGGTATCAAGCGGAGAGTAGCTCACGATAGCAAATTCTGGATCGTTTTTTCCAGACGCTCAAAATTAATTGGCTTGGTGAGATGCTCGGAGAAACCTGCTTCTCTGGCTTGCTTCACGTCTTGTTCGCTACCAAAGCCGCTGAGTGCAATTCCAGGCAAATCTTTGTTGACACGCAGTTCACGCATCAATTCGTAACCGCTGCGGTCGGGCAATCCGATGTCGCTGATGAGCAGATCGAAGTCCTCTATGCGGACTTTCTCGACCGCCTGTTCCGCGGAATGGGCTACAGTAATTTTGTAGCCGCGGCGCTCCAGCATTCTCTTCATTCCGATGCAAGTGTCATAATGGTCATCCACCAGCAGGACGCGCCGATGTCTTGAAACGGTCGCTTCTGCTTCCCGCTCTGCTGGTTGATCTTTCCCTTCGCCATCGCTGTCGATCGGACGCGACACCGTGTTTAGTTCCACTGAAAACATGGACCCCTTGTCTTTCCCGGGACTTTGTACGCGGATTTTTCCGTCATGGGCGTCGATCAACGCCTTCGAAATGGCCAGCCCAAGCCCGAGCCCTCCAAAGCGACGGGTAATCTCGGCTTGTCCCTGTTCGAATGCGTTAAAGATTTTATCGATCGCTTCTTTTTCAATGCCAATCCCCGTGTCGATGACGCGGGCTTCAATGGTATCTGCCGTGGGGTTAATGGTCTCGATAGTGATTCGGCCTTTTTCATGGGTAAATTTCACGCTGTTCTTGATCAGGTTCCAAAAGACCTGTTGCAAACGCGCAGGATCGCCTTTGACGTATGTCTGAGTGGCGCGAAGCCGAAACTTCACTTCCAGATTCTTTGCCTCGATTTCTTCGCGGCATATCTCGTAAGCGCGCTGCAGGATTTGGTGAACGCAAATCGTCTCGAAGCTTAATTGCAATTTGCCTTTCGATATACGGGTAACGTCGAGCAGGTCGTCGATTAACAGCGCTTCCAGTTCGACGTTACGCCGAACGACCTCCAGTGCTTCTCGTACAGGCCGGGAATCTGGCACCTCGGCTTCCAGCTCTCCCACCATCGCAAGTACTGGCGCGAGGGGACTGCGCAACTCATGAGACAAAAGTGCCAGGAATTGGTCCTTGGCAGCGTTTGCACCGATTAATTCCTGGCGCAATGTCACATCGCGCGTCTTGTCCTCCACCAAGTAAAGCACGCCCTGAATGGTCTCCTGGGCGCCCTGTAGCCGGAGCAGATTAATGTCCAGAAAGTGCGTCACTCCTGTCTTATCTTTCAACGGCTGCTCAGTCAGGTGAAATGGCGTTCCAAAGGTCAGCACTCTCTCAACCGCTCCGGGAGGCGCGATCTTCACATTATCACAGGTGATTTCCGTAATGTCGTGTCCGGCCGGCAGGTCTCCAAAGCGTTCTGCCATGTGCGCAAAGGCATCGTTGGCGTGAAGAAAGCGGCGCGAAGTTGGATCGACAAAAGCGATTCCGCTGGGCATGTTCGCCAGCATTTTCTCGTTGAAGACCACTTCACGCTCGAGCCGTTGCTTCGCCTCCATCTGGCGTTGATAAAACCTGCTGCCCAACCAGGCGAAGACCGCTGTAAGGACGACCAGCCACGCTGCCAGCAACGTCATTCGCCCAAGCAGATCACGAACCGGTTTGTAAGCCAACGCTTTAGGCTGTTCCACTACTGCCACCCAACCGGTGTTTTCGATCGGACTGTATGAATAGAGGTTCCCATGCTCCTCGAAATGTCCGGCGTTGTTTTCACGAATTTCCTTGATCAGTGCGCCGCCCTCGGGTGAAACTCCGCTGGGATTCGGCTTAAAATCATTGGCAAAAAGCGCGATGCCGTTTTGATCGAGAACTTCGAACAGGAATCGATCGGAAAATTCAATCGTGGACAAGCGGCGGCCAATCCTTTCCACGAGAACCGAGTCGCCAACGTAGCCGAGAATTTTTCCATCGGGCGCGCGCACCGCGGCAACGATATTGGTGACCAGCCGGTTATCCGTCAGCCTCGGGTGAACGGACGCGACCACGGCTTCGTTAGATGCCTCCGCTTGTTCGCGCCAGTAACTGGCCCCAAAATCTTTTCCGACCATCTCGGGCGCGGTCGGGATCGACGCAATTAAGGTCCCATCAGGTGCGGTAAAAAACATTCCGTCGATATTGGGGTGCGAATAAAATGCCGAGTTGAGCCATTGCTGAGCAACGGACCCCGGATTTGCCGCGCTGAGAATTCCCGCAACTTCGGGTAGCGTTTGATAATAGTTAATGATGGCGCTGCTGCGGTTGAGATCGTGGCCGACGAGATGGCCCACCAATTGAATCAGAGTTTGCCGGTCTCGCAAAATGCGGGATTCCAAGGTATCGCGCAGGATCGTGTAGGAAACAATTAGCGTCAGGATCGACGGGATCCATCCTGCCAGAAGAATAGGAAAGATGATCGCAAAACGCTCGAAACGGTCGCGCCTTCGTTTCGTTATGGTCTCTCCCAGCTGCATGCCTGCCTTTTGCGAGAAAAATTGGCGTATCACGGTTAACCTGCCGACGGTCTGAGGCAAGGGCGAATGTCGGTAGAGGTTGAATTGGTTTTAGATCAGCGCAATTTTTTTTCAAACAGCACTGGGGCGAGGGACGACCAAAAACTTTGCCAGAACCGGTCGCTCCCGCAGTTACGAAGATCGATGGGAGACTGCTGCGTATCAAGACAATATGACCGCGATTCTCACAGGCAAACATGCGATTTTTGGATTGACGCAACCGCTAGAAACGGCATGATGACGCCCTTACTGGCTCAACGATGGTGGCCCTAGAAACTCCTATGCAAGGAAGTGTTGGACATATCATTTGGACGGTTTGCTACCTGAGCGTGCTGATCGGGCTTTCCGCTTACGGCGTTCACCGCTATGTCATCATTTACCTCTACCTGAAAAACCGGAAACGCCCGCCGGTGCCCGCCCATTATTTTGAACAACTGCCAAAGGTGACGATGCAGTTGCCGATTTTCAACGAGGTGTACGTGGCCGAGCGGTTGCTCCGTTCGGTGAGCGAGCTGGATTATCCGCGACGGCTTCTGCAAATTCAGGTACTAGACGATTCAACTGATGAGACGCGTGAAATCACCGCGTCGTGCGTAGAGGAACTGCGTCAGCGGGGGTTCAATGTTCAGCTGATTCATCGGGTTGACCGCATCGGCTTCAAAGCCGGCGCACTCGCGGTGGGGCTTGACGCGGCAGAGGGCGAGTTCGTTTGTATTCTGGATGCCGATTTTGTCCCGCAAAGGGATCTATTAAAGCGGACCATCCATTTTTTCACTGATCCTAAAGTGGGAATGATCCAGACCCGCTGGGGACATTTGAACCGTGGGTATTCATTGCTCACGCGCATGCAGGCGATTTTTTTGGACGGGCATCTCTTGCTCGAGCAAATTGCGCGTAGTCGCAGCGGCCGCTTTTTCAATTTCAATGGAACCGCCGGTCTCTGGCGGCGGTCCTGCATCGAACAAAGCGGGGGCTGGCAATATGATACGCTATGCGAGGACCTCGATCTGAGCTATCGCGCTCAACTGGCAGGCTGGAAATTTGTTTATCTTTCAGATGTTGTCACCCCGGCGGAGTTGCCGGTGGACATGAACGGTTTCAAGTCTCAGCAGCATCGCTGGACCAAGGGCTCGGTCCAAACATGCAAGAAATTGTTGCCGACCATCTGGCGCAGTCAGCTTCCGTTTCCAATCAAGCTGGAGGCCACGGGGCATTTGATGTCGAATTTTGCTTACCTGCTTCTTGCTTTTCTTTGTGTTCTTCTGCATCCCTCCACTGGTGGGCCCGAGGGTGGCTGGCTGCGCACAGTGCTCATCGATATCCCGATCTTTATTGCAGCCTCGGCTTCGGTTGCTGTTTTCTATACTTGCGCCCAGCGGGAGTTGCATCCGCGGACATGGATGAAGGAGATTCTTTTTCTGCCGTGTCTGCTTGCCTTGGGAATTGGTCTCTCGCTGAATAACGCGCGAGCGGTGCTGGAAGCGCTCATCAATCACAAATCCGATTTCACGCGTACACCGAAATACGGCATTGAACGCAAATCGCAGCGGTGGCGCAGCTGCAAGTACCGGCCGCTCAAGTCAACGCTCCCATTGCTGGAACTGGCCTTCGCCATTTACTTTAGTTACTTCGTGGTGTTCGCCATCGCGCACAGCCAGTTCTTCTCAGTGCCGTTCCTGCTGATGTTCCAAGGGGGGTTCCTTTACGTTTGCCTCTCTTCGTTCGGCAGTCGCTGGTCAAAAATCAATTTTGATAGCTCGCGTGCAAGCGCTGCAATTCCCGCGTGACAAAACCCGAATTGTCGGGTAAAAGGTTGCTACATGTTTCGGGCGTTGGCTGTAATTTTCAGTCTGATTTCGATCGCGCCGGCATTTTCTGCCACACCGCTCATACAGCTTGATCCGTCCTATCGTCTGATAATCAGCATTTGCGACCAGAAGCTGATGCTCGTGGAGAACGGCGGGAGAGTGGCAATCTATCCGGTCTCAACATCGAAGTATGGCGTCGGTGATTTCCGGGGGAAAATGACGACGCCGCTCGGTTACCTGATGGTTGCGAAAAAGATCGGCGATAACGCGCCAGCCGGCGCTGTCTTTCACCATCGGCAATTGACCGGTGAAATTCTCCAGCCAAATACTCCCGGCCGGGATCCGGTGACTACGCGGATCATTTGGCTAACCGGACTTGAAGCCCAAAACGCGCAAGCCTTTCACCGCGGCATCTACATCCACGGCACACCGGAGGAAAAAACAATCGGACGGCCAGCCAGCTACGGTTGTATTAGAATGAAGGCCGCCGATGTCGCGGTGCTTTATAATCAAGTTCCACTGGGGGC
>Ga0306922_10003089_pt1 | contig 15550 bp, 13 predicted proteins | sample sta12Cox44000082_FD_203758 | JGI IMG/M metagenome (GOLD analysis project Ga0306922, IMG submission 203758) | Lab enrichment of tropical soil microbial communities from Luquillo Experimental Forest, Puerto Rico - statoxic.12C.oxic.44.000.082 (v2)... | ecosystem: Environmental > Terrestrial >... | reverse complement strand
CGCGGCACCTCGTTTGCGAACTTCGGAATCGAAGGACACTAGTAAATTATTGATCTAGTGTGGCTTTGGTTCAGAAGTCCGCATGACGAAGTCGCGGCAAGCAATACTGCGGACTTCTGAACCGCCACTAGTGAGGCGGCCTACGTCGCCGGCGGTTTCTTTGGCTTGGATTTTGCCGTCTTCGGCGGCGCCACCGGCTCGGGCCCGCGCTCGACCGAACTCAGGCGGCCCCCCGTAAAGGTGTAGATGCCGGCGCGCGGGCCACGCGACCAGGTCACAACGGCCACTCGCTCGCCGCGCCCATTGGCGGATAGATTGACGTTATCAGGCGCCCCGACGCCGCGTACGACATCGCATTCGGTGTGTCCGAGCGCGACATTTCCGAGCACCGGCTGCGGCGAGCCGGCCGGTCCCTCGGTCAGCGCCTGCGCGTCGGCAGCTCCACCCGCGGGTGCCATGCCGGGGCAAGCGCCTTCGGCGCTGACGAGATCATCGGGCGTTACCGGCTTGTCCGGGGTCAGCGGCGGCGAGTCGATCGAGACATTCCGGATGAACAGGCGGCCCGGCCGCGAAAACCATTCGGCGTCCTTGACGTTGAAATCCGACAAGCCCGAACAACCCGCGATCAGCGGGGCGAACAGGAGCAGCGCCAGAAGCCGCCGTTGTGTTTGGTTGTCGTATCGCACGATAAGGCTTTGGTTTCCTGCAACTACTTGTCCGACCATCACTTTACGGCGCCAGCATGGCCAAGCAATATTCCCGGCAAATTATCACTAATCTAAATCCTGGACACTGCTAATCGCGGCGGCGCCATCGGCCCAATTCGTCGGCCTGCCAATATGTGACATCGAAGCCGCGGGATTTGCAATCGGTCCAGATGGCTCGAGCAGCATTCAGCGCGTCCTGATCGTCGCCGTTGAAGAGCAGCACCATCCGTTCGTAGGAGGCCGGATCGACCGGCAGCGCGGCATTGTCGATCAGAAACCTGACATTGGCGCGGTTCGGATTGCCATCCTCCATCGAAAGCACAACGGGCTGTTCCTCCACGTCGGCGGCCTGCCAGGTCGCATGCGGCAGGAACGAATCTTCGCGATAGGTCCACAGATGCGCATCCAGCGCCTCGGTACGCTCCAGCGAGGTTGATTGCACGACGACCCGCCAGCCTCGCTCAAGGGATTTTTCGAGCAGCGGCGGCAGGACGTTTTCCACCGATGTGCCTTGCAGGTGATAGAACAATACCTCGGTCATGGCTTGCTTTCGTAGTGGTCGGCGACCAGGCGGTCGAGCAGGCGAACCCCATAGCCGGATCCCCAGCTCTGATTGATCTCGTTCTTTGGCGCACCCATTGCCGTTCCAGCTATGTCCAAATGCGCCCAAGGCGTGTTGTCGACGAAGCGTTGCAGGAACTGCGCGGCGGTGATCGAGCCGCCATGCCGGCCGCCGGTGTTCTTCATGTCGGCAAATTGCGAGTCGATCAGCTTGTCGTATTCGGCTGCAAGCGGCATGCGCCAGAGCTTTTCGCCGGTCGCAGTGCCCGCCTTGAGCAAGCGCTCTGCCAGTTCGTCGTTGTTTGAGAACAGGCCCGCATGTTCGGTGCCGAGCGCCACCATGATCGCGCCGGTCAGGGTTGCCAGATCAACCATGAATTTCGGCTTGAGCTTGCTGGCTACGTACCAGAGCACGTCAGCCAGCACGAGACGGCCTTCCGCATCGGTATTGATGATCTCGATGGTCTGGCCCGACATCGAGGTGACGATATCGCCGGGACGTTGCGCATTGCCGTCGGGCATGTTCTCGACAAGGCCGATGGCGCCAATAGCGTTGACGCGAGCCTTCCGCGCGGCGAGCGCCTGCATCAAGCCAACGACGCAGGCGGCTCCGCCCATGTCGCCCTTCATGTCCTCCATGTTGGCAGCGCCCTTGATGGAGATGCCGCCGGTGTCGAAGCAGACGCCCTTGCCGACAAAGGCAACCGGCGGCTCGCGGCGCTTTCCGCCGTTCCAGCGCATGATCACGGTCCGCGCCTGACGTGCCGAGCCCTGGGCTACTCCAAGCAGCGCGCCCATACCAAGCTTGGTCATGGCCTTGACGTCGAGAACCTCGACGTCAACGCCGAGCTTGCGCAATTGGCCGGCACGGCGCGCGAATTCCTCGGGGTAGAGTACATTCGGCGGCTCGTTGACCAAGTCGCGTGCCATCAGCACTCCGTCGATGACGGGGGCGCTTCCGCCAAACGCCTTGCGGCTTGCGGCCACGTCATCCACCGCAATGGAAACCCGGGCGTGCAATTTATCGTTCTCGCGATTCTTCTTGGTCTTGTAGCGGTCGAATCTGTAGCCCCGCAGCAGGATGCCTGCGGCAAGCAAAGCAGCCTGCTTCGGGTCCATCGGCTCCCCGGGCAGCTCGGCGATGATCGATATCGCTTCGCTTGCCGCATTCAATTTTCCGGTCAATACCCCTCCAAACCTGAGAAAATCCCATTCCTTGAGCTCGGAATGCCCGCCAGTTCCGACCACGATCAAGCGCTGAATCCCGATTCCCTGGGGTTCAAGGATATCGAGGGCGGCGCCGCTCTTTCCCTTGAATTCCGCAACCGCGGCGGCGCGCTTGACCACGTTTACCACCGGACCCAGCGCCTTCCGGGTGGTTGCGCCAAACTTCAATGCGTCGTCGCAAAACACCACCAGCGCGCCCCGCGGAACGGTGGAAAACGGGACAAAGCCGACCTTGACGGCGTCGGACATGGGTAACTCCTCCAAAAATCAGGGTTTTGCGGCGTGCGGCGGGCCTGACTGGCGATCCGGCCCCGCCTCACGCAAGGGCCGAACCATCCGGCTGAAACAGTATGGCCCGCCGGCTGCCATGCTGCCAAGGCGGGCGTGGCGGGGCCGCCACATGCCGCGAAATATTAACCATATGCTAAGGGTGCCATGGGGCGGCCATTTTGTTGACGGATCAAAGGGATGGTAGTGAGACATTGGCCGGTGGGATGGGTGGCGGAGCGACCAAACAGGGGTTGGTCGTGATCCGTCACGCTCGCGTGGCTTGGTTCGGGGTCGTGCGGTAACGATGGGGTCGATTGACAAATATATCTTCCGCACGACGCTCGCGTCGTTTGCGCTGGTCGTGGTCAGCCTCACGGGCGTGATCTGGATTACGCAGGCGTTGCGCGGCATCGACCTGATGACGAGTCAAGGTCAGACCATCGCCACCTTTCTCGGCCTCACCGGCCTTGTCATTCCGGCGCTGGTTCTGATCATTTCACCGATCGCGCTGATGATTGCGATCTCGCACACGCTGAACAAGCTCGCTACCGATTCCGAGATTATCGTGATGAACGCCGCAGGCCTGTCGCCGGTCCGGCTGTTCCGCCCGTTCTTTTACGTCACCATCGTGGTGGCGCTCCTGGTCGCCTTCATTGCCGCCTATCTGGCGCCCGACGGCATGCGACGAATCAAGCATTGGGACGCGGAGATCACCGCGGATGTGCTGACCAACATCCTGCAACCTGGCCGCTTCGCCCAACTGGACCAGAACCTGACGATCCGCATCCGGGAGCGACAGCCGGGAGGCGTGCTGCGCGGCATCTTCATCGACGACCGCCGTGATCCCAAGGAACGGATCAGCATCGTTGCCGACCATGGAACCGTAGTCAAAAACGGTGACGGTTCGTTCCTTGTTCTCGAGGATGGAAACCTCCAACGCTTTGAAGCCGGCAAGCACGATCCGGCGCTGGTGGCGTTCGGCCGCTACGCGTTCGACATGTCGAAATTCTCGCAGGGCCACGATACGGCGCTGGGCATCCGCGAGCGCTACATCTGGGAACTGCTGGCGCCCAGCCCCGACGACCCCATGTACAGGCAGATGCCCGGCCAGTTCAGGGCCGAGCTGCATGATCGCTTCATGGCGCCGCTCTATACGTTCGCCTTCGCCACCCTGACCTTCGCCTTTCTTGGCACGCCCCGCACGACGCGACAGAGCCGGAATTTTTCGATTACCGGCTCGATTTTGGCCGTCTTCGGGCTGCGCTTGGCGGGTTTTGCCTGCTCGGTGATGGCGGTGAAGTTTCCGTCTGCCGCGCTGGTTCAGTATCTGATGCTGATCGCCTCGATCGCGCTCAGCATGTGGGTCATCCTGAGCGGCATCGTCATCGAACCACCGGCGACCCTCTTCGAGAGAATCAACGACTTCAACGCCCGCCTGCAGCGGCTCTTCGGACGGCCGGCCACAGCATGAGCATGATCACCAACACGCTTGGGCGCTACTTCGCCGGCCGCTTCGTGGTCTCGGCGCTCGGCGTGTTCGCCAGCATTTTCGTGTTGCTGGTGCTGGTCGATTACATCGAAATGGTCCGCAGGACCTCGGGCCTTGCTTCGGCTTCCGCAATCGTGGTTGCGGAGACCTCGCTGTTTCGCGTGCCGCAGCTGCTCGAGAAAATGATGCCGTTTTGCGTGCTGATCGGGACGATGACTTGCTATCTCGCGTTGTCCCGACGACTGGAGCTTGTGGTCGCGCGCGCCGCAGGCGTTTCCGCCTGGCAGTTCATTGCGCCGGCGCTCGCCAGCGCCCTGATGCTCGGGCTTCTCGCAACGATCGGCTATAATCCGATGTCGGCGAACCTTCGTGAGCACTCCAAGCGGATGGAAGCCGAGCTGTTCGGCGGCGCGCCCGGCGGCGGCGTCCAGGACGCCGCGGGTTTCTGGATCAACCAGGTCAATGCCGAAGGCCAGGTGATCATCAACGCGGCCCGCAGCGAGCAGCAGGGCGTTCGCTTGACCGGATTGACGCTGTTTCGATTCGATACGAACTATCAGTTCAAGGAGCGGATCGAGGCGCGCGAGGCGACACTGGAGGAAGGTCGCTGGGTGTTCAAATCGGTGCGGCGCTATTCGCTCGACGCGCCCCCGATCGAACAGGAAAGATTTGAGCTTCAAACCAGCCTGACGCCAGCCCAAGTCCGTAACAGCTTTTCAACGCCCGAGACTGTGTCTTTTTGGCAACTGCCTAGCTACATCCGCTCCTCAGAAAGCTCCGGATTCGCGACCGCCGGTTATCGCCTGCAGTACCACAAACTGATCGCGCAGCCATTCTTGTTGGCGGCCATGGTCATGCTGGCCGCATCTGTCAGCCTGCGGTTCTTCCGATTCGGCGGCGTACAAAAAATGATTTTGAGTGGCGTGGGTGCGGGCTTTCTGCTCTATGTTCTGTCGAAAGTTACTGAGGATTTGAGCAAGGCCGAGTTGATGCATCCGATCGCCGCGGCGTGGCTGCCTGTGTTCATGGGCGGCCTCACCGGTTTTTTGGTCTTGCTGTACCAGGAGGACGGGTAGTGGCTATGGTCGCCGCCCTCCAGCGTCCGTTCGCGATGCCGTGGCGCGCCTGTGTGCGCCGCGAGCGGTTGCTTGCTTGCCTGGCAAGGCCCCTGCTCGGGCTGATCGTCGCCCTGCTGGCGGTCGCTGCACTCGAATTTTCGATGGCCTGTTCCGCCTCGGCCCAGACCTTCACCTACAACCCGCGACCTCCCCAGCAACGCCCGCCACGCGTTCCAAGCGACGGACAGATGCTCGTCCAAGCGGTCGAGGTCGATTACGACTACAACAACAGTCGGGTGTCGGCGGTGGGCAATGTGCAGCTGTTCTATAACGGCACCAGCGTCGAGGCCGACAAGGTCATCTACGACCAGAAGACCAAGCGGTTGCACGCGGAGGGCAACATCCGCATGACGGATGCCGAGGGTCGCGTCACTTACGCCAACAGCCTCGATCTGAGCGACGATTATCGGGACGGTTTCGTGGATTCGCTGCGCGTCGATACCGCCGACTCGACGCGTATGGCCGCGACACGCGCCGATCGCACCGGCGGCAACTACACCGTTTTCCAGAACGGTGTCTACACCGCCTGCGCACCCTGCAGGGACGATCCGACAAAGCCGCCGCTCTGGCAGGTCAAGGGCGCACGCATCATTCACGATCAGTCGGAGAAGATGCTGTATTTCGAGACGGCGCAGCTCGAATTTTTCGGCGTGCCGATTGCGTATTTGCCGTATTTCTCGACGCCCGACCCCACGGTGAAGCGCAAGAGCGGCTTCCTGATGCCCGCCTACAGCGCCGCGTCCGGCTATGGCTTTGGGATGGAGGTTCCCTATTATTGGGCGATCGCCCCGGACTACGACGTCACCTTCAGCCCTCGCATCACGACCAGGCAGGGCGCGCTGTTCCAGGCAGAATTCCGTCAGCGCCTGCTAGACGGCTCCTATCAAATTCGCGCCTACGGAATCGACCAGCTCGATCCCGGCGCATTCGCCGGACAGCCCGGCGATCGCCAATTCCGCGGCGGCGTCGAAACCAAAGGTCAGTTCGCAATCAACGACAAGTGGGTATGGGGCTGGGAAGGCGTCTACCTGTCGGACTACACGTTCTTCAGCGACTATCGGCTGTCGCAATACCGCGATCCCATGAACTCCTTCCTGACATTGCCGACGGAAGCGATCTCGCAGCTCTATTTGACCGGCGTCGGCAACCGCAGCTTCTTCGACCTGCGCTCGATCTACTATCTGAGCTACTCGGGCAACCAACAGCAGGTACCGGTGATTTACCCGGTGCTTGATTACTCCAACGTTCTCAACTATCCGATCCTGGGCGGTGAAGTCTCCTACAAGACCAACTTCGTCAACTTGAGCCGCAACGATGCCGTGTTCGACCCGATCACGGCGCCCGCAAGCACGTTTGGCCTCTGCACCCTGGCCTCGGCCGACCCGCTGGCGCGGACGCCGTCGCAGTGTCTGCTGCGCGGCTTCCCGGGCACCTATACCCGGCTCACGGCGGAGGGGCAGTGGCGGCGCTCGTTCACGGATTCGGCAGGCGAAATCTGGACGCCGTTTGCGATTCTCCGTGCGGACGCGATCAACGCCAACGTTGTCAACCAGCCCGGCGTTTCCAACTTCCTGCCCGTCGGCGACACCGAGGCACTGCGAGTGATGCCCACGGTTGGCCTCGAATACCGCTATCCATTCATCAACGTGCAACCCTGGGGCTCGACCACGGTCGAGCCGATTGCGCAGGTCATCATTCGCCCGAATGAACCCTACGCCGGCAAGCTCCCCAATGAGGACGCACAGAGCTTGGTGTTCGATGCCAGCAACCTGTTCAGCGTGGACAAATTCTCCGGCTACGATCGGGTCGAGGGCGGTGGCCGCGCAAATGTCGGCGTGCAAACGACCACGCAATTTGACCGCGGTGGAACTATCAATGTGTTGTTCGGAGAATCCTATCAACTGTTCGGCCTGAACTCCTATGCTGTCCAGGACTCCACCAATACCGGCATCGATTCCGGCCTGGAGACGCCCAGATCCGACTATGTCGCACGTATCAACTATTCGCCGAACCGCACCTACACATTCAGCGTGCGCGGCCGGCTGGACGAGCAGACCTGGAACGTCGAACGTTTCGAGGCGGAGGCGAAAGCGAATTTCGATCGCTGGTCGATCAGTCTCCTGTATGGCAACTACGCCCCGCAGCCCGAATTGGGCTATCTGACCCGTCGCGAAGGGTTGCTCGCCAACGGCTCGGTCAAGATCACGGCCAACTGGGTTGCGACAGGTTCGGCGCGATGGGATCTCGAGGCCAACAAGATCAACCAATATGTGATTGGCGCCGGCTACGTGGATGATTGCTTCGTGATGGCTGCCAACTATGTCACGTCGTATAATTATGCCGCGGGTTCTTTGCCGCCGGTGCTTGGGCACGCCTACATGCTGCAGATCGGCCTGAGGACACTTGCCAACTCGGCGCCGACAAGCCCCGGCGCGGGAATCCAATAGCGCAGTAGTCTGTGGGCCAGCGGTGAACTCTACGTACCAAGGCCGCCAATTCGATGGTTGTTACAACGAAATGACGACGACAAGCACTTTGTTTCATCGCCTGCCACTTCTGCTCGTGAGTTTTTTCGTGGCACTCATGCTGGTTTGCGCCACGCCTGTGCGCGCACAAACCGTCGTCGTCATGGTCAATGGCGAACCCATCACCGAATATGACATCGAGCAGCGCAATAAGCTCAATTTTTTGACGTCGCACAAGCAAAGCCCACGCCAGGACGTGATCAACGAACTGATCGACGAAAAGGTAAAGATCAGGGAGGCCAAGAGATTTGGCGTTGATCCGGGCGGCTCCGATATCGATCAGGCCTATACTCAGATGAGCGGGCGCATGCGCATCACGCCAGACCAGCTGACGAAGTCGCTGGAAGCTCAGGGCGTCCGACCCGATACGCTGAAAGCCCGCATCAAGGCCGACATGGTCTGGGGCAGTCTGGTGCGCGGCCGGTACAAGGAGCGCCTCCAGGTCGGTGAGAAGGACGTGGCGGCCGCGGTGCAGGCTGAAGGCGGCAACGCGCCGGAGCAGACCGACGCTTTCGAATACCGAATGCAGCCTGTTGTGCTGATCGTCCCGCACGGTTCCGCGCCGAGCGCGCTCGAGTTGCGGCAGAAGGAGGCCGAAACCCTGCGCAACCGCGTGCAGACCTGCGCGGAAGCGAACGCCTATTTCAAGACGCTGGCCAATGCTGCGATCCGCGAATCCGTGGTCAAGACCTCGGCCGATCTGCCGCCGAATCTGCGAAAAGTGCTCGATGATACCCCGGTCGGTCACTTGACGCCGCCGGAGGTGACCAAGCAGGGAGTCGAGATGGTGGCGCTTTGCGCGCGGAAGCCCACGACCATCGATACGCCAAAGAAACGGGAAATTCGCGAGAAGATGTATGCCGAAAAATACACGGCCACATCCAATTCCTACCTGCTGGAAATCCGCAAAGCGGCCATGATTGAATACCCCTGTGCCCATGCTCCGAAGCCCGTAAAGGGTGAATGCTTTGATGGACGAACTTCGGAAAGTGACCGATAGACCACTCGCGCTGACACTGGGCGAGCCCGCCGGGATCGGGCCCGACATCGCCATCAAGGCCTGGTTGAGCAGGAACGAACTGAATCTTCCGGCATTCTATCTGCTCGGCGACCGCGACTTTCTCAACGCCCGCGCAAAAGCGCTCGGCGTCAACATCCCACTCGCCGATGTCGGGACCCACGAGGCGGCGGCGGCGTTCGCGCAGGCGCTGCCGGTGGTTTCGACCGGACGGATGGCGACCGCAAGTCCGGGCCAGCCCGATGCCCGCAGCGCGGATGCGGCGCTCGCCTCCATTCGCTGTGCCGTAAACGAGGTGCGTGCCGGGCGCGCCCGCGCGGTCGTCACCAACCCGATCGCCAAGAGCGTGCTTTATCGCGCGGGTTTCAACCATCCCGGACATACTGAATATCTCGCTGAACTCGCAGCCGCCGATGGGAAGACGCCGCAGCCAGTCATGATGCTGTGGTCACCCGCACTGGCCGTTGTACCCGTCACCATCCACCTCGCGTTGCACGAAGCCATCGCAAGGCTTTCGCGCGATTTGATCGTCAGCACGGCCCGCATCGTGGCCGCCGCCTTGAAGAGCCGCTTTGGTATCGCAAACCCCCGTCTTGCGGTCTCCGGCCTCAATCCGCATGCCGGCGAGGACGGCACGCTGGGCAGTGAGGAACGAACCATCGTGGGACCGGCAATCGAGACTTTGCGGGCCGAGGGCATCGACGTCAGGGGCCCGCTGCCGGCGGATACGATGTTTCACGGTGCCGCCCGTCTGACCTATGACTGCGCGATCTGCATGTATCACGATCAGGCATTGATCCCGATCAAGACGCTGGCCTTCGACGAGGCCGTCAACGTGACGCTCGGTCTGCCCTTCATTCGCACCTCGCCCGATCACGGCACGGCCTTCGACATTGCCGGGACCGGCCGCGCCAATCCGGCAAGCTTGATTGCCGCCTTGCGGCTCGCCGAGCGCATGGCCAATACAGAACCGAAATGAGTGCAATCGACGACCTGCCGCCGCTGCGCGAGGTCATCCGCGAGCACGCCTTGTCGGCACGCAAATCGCTGGGCCAGAATTTCCTGCTCGACCTCAACCTGACCGCGCGTATCGCGCGCGCGGCGGGCCCGCTCGAGGAGGCGACTGTGGTCGAGATCGGTCCCGGTCCGGGCGGACTGACGCGCGCGCTGCTGGCAATGGGCGCCCGCCACGTTATCGCTGTCGAACGCGATACACGCGCAATTCCGGCGCTGGAGGCGATTGCGAAGCGATATCCGGGACGGCTCGAGATCGTTTGCGCCGACGCCCAAGTGTTCGATCCACGACCCTATCTCGGCTCGACCAAAGCCAGGATCGTCGCCAACCTGCCCTACAACATTGCCACCGCGCTCCTTGTCGGCTGGCTGTCGATCGAGCCATGGCCGCCCTGGTATGACATGATGGTTCTGATGTTTCAGCGCGAGGTGGCCGAACGCATTGTGGCGCGCGAGAACGACGAAGCCTATGGCAGGCTGGGCGTGCTCGCAAACTGGCGCACGGAAAGTCGGATCCTGTTCGATATCTCGCCGGCGGCCTTTGTTCCGCAGCCCAAGGTGACCTCATCGCTGGTTCGATTGGTACCGTGTCCACACCCGGAGCCCTGCGATCGCAGGCTCTTGGAGCAGGTGGCGGCGGCTGCCTTCGGTCAGCGACGCAAGATGCTGCGGCAGAGCCTCAAATCGCTGCCCGCCGATCCCGCGCGGCTTGCGGCCGCAGCAGGGGTCGATCCGACGCGGCGCGCCGAAACCGTTCCACTGTCGGGCTTTGTTGCCATGGCGCGCGAATTGGCCAATATACGCCGCGAGAAAAACTGAACGCCCAAAGGAGAAGAAGAATGGCGCTGATGCGTCGGCAATCACTCGTCAAATTCGATGCACCCCTATGCGAGACCATCATCGAAACGCCGAAGCCGCAGGGCACGGAGGTGCTGGTGCGCGTCGAGCGCTGCGGACTTTGCCATTCCGACCTGCACATCCAGGACGGCTACGCCGATCTCGGCGGCGGCAAACGGCTCGACACCACCCGCGGCATGACGCTGCCGTTCACGCTCGGACACGAGATCGCCGGTGTCGTCGAGGAGGTTGGCTCGGAAGTCCCGAAAGATCTGGTTGGCACCAGCAAGGCGGTTTTTCCCTGGATCGGCTGCGGCCAGTGCCGCGACTGCCGCAACGGCGATGAGAATCTGTGCCTGAAGAATCGCTTCCTCGGCGTTTCCATCGACGGCGGTTTCGCCAGCCACGTGCTGGTGCCCGACGCCAGGTATTTGCTGGACTATGCCCCCCTGCCCGTCAATCAGGCCGCTACCCTGATGTGCTCGGGCATCACCGCCTATGGCGCATTGAAGCGTTTGGTCGATCGCCCGCGGCAGCGCAATCTGCTGCTGATTGGCTTAGGCGGCGTCGGCATGATGGGCCTTTCGTTTGCGAGAGCCATGTTCAAACAGCAGATTACGGTGGCCGATCTCAATCCGGCGGCGCGAGAAGCAGCGCTACGAAACGGCGCTGCCGCGGCCTATGACCCGGCCGAGCCCGAGATCGCCAGACGAATTATCAGGGAGACCGACGGCGGTTTTGATGAGATCGTCGACTTCGCCGGCAACGAGAAGTCGATCGGCTTTGCGGTCTCCGTGATCGCGCGCGGCGGCAAGATCGTGGTGTCCGGTCTGATGGGCGGCAATTTCAGCCTGCCGATGGTGCAATGGATCTACAAGCGCATGACCATCGAAGGTTTCATGGTCGGCACGCTGGCAGAAGGTCACGAGCTGATGGCGCTTGCGCGCGCCGGCAAGATCGGGCCGACGCCGATGCGGGAAGAGCCGATGGCCGACGTCCAGAAATGGATTGAAGCGCTGAGGGCCGGAAAAGTCGTGGGACGTGTCGTCTTGAAAAACTGAAACCGACGGTCTTGGGCTCTCTCGGACCGGCCATAGGAGAATCTTGATGATTTGGAGGCAAGTTTCGACGCGAGCAGCTCTTGTCACGCTGCTGCTCGCCTTTGCGGCGACCGCGGCACCGGCGCAGAAGCGCTATGGGCCCGGCGTCTCCGACACTGAAATCAAGATCGGAAACACCTCGCCCTACAGCGGGCCGGCCTCGGCCTATTCCGCGGGCGCGGTCTCCGAGTCCGCCTATTTTGCCATGGTCAACGATCAGGGCGGCGTGAACGGCCGCAAGATCAATTTCATCAGCCTGGACGATGCCTACAGTCCGCCGAAGACGGTCGAGCAAATTCGTCGCCTGATCGAGAGCGAGGAGGTAGCATTCGTCATCAACCCGGTCGGCACGGCACCAAACACCGCCGTGGTCAAGTACATTAACCAGAAACAGGTGCCGCATCTCTTCGTCGGCTCCGGCGCCACCATGTTCAACGATCCCGATCATTTTCCGTGGACGATGAGCTGGACGCCGCACTACGCATCGGAAGGCGAAATCTACGCCAAATATATCCTCTCGACCAAACCCGACGCCAGGATCGGCATTCTCTGGCAAAACGACGATCTCGGCCGCGACTATCTCCTCGGCTTCAAACGCGGCTTGGGCGAGAGGGCCTCGACCATGATCGTGTCCTCGCTCGCCTATAACACGAGCGACCCGACCGTCGATTCCCAGGTCGTTTCGCTGAAAGCTTCCGGTGCCGACGTTCTCTTGATGGCGACGATCCCGAAATTCTCCGCGCAGGCCATCCGCAAGGCCTACGACATCGACTGGCACCCGCTGGAAATCGTGGTCAGCATCGGCTCTTCGATCGCGGGCGCGATAAGGCCTGCCGGTTTCGAGGCGGCCAAGGGCGTGATCTCCGCAGCCTACCAGAAAGACCCCGCCGATCCGCAATGGCGCGACGATCCCGACATGAAGGCCTGGAACGCGTGGATGGACAAATACAATCCGCACATCGACAAGAGCGACTACTATGCGCCCTACGGTTACAACGTCGGGTACGCGGTGGTGCAGCTCCTCAAGCAGTGCGGCGACGACCTGACCCGCGAGAACATCATGAAACACGCCTCCAACCTTGACATGGAGCTGCCGCTGCTGCTGCCGGGTATCAAGCTGAAGACCACGCCGACCGATCTGCGTCCGATCAAACAGATGCGGCTGGTGCGCTTCAACGGCGAGCGTTACGCACTGTTCAGCGACGTGTTGGCGAGCGAGTGATCTCCGCGCAAACGCGTTTACGCGTTTGTGGCAAGCATGCCGGCATCCTCATGATGTGGAGGTGCTCTTGCGCCGTCTCGAACCATCAGGATGTCTGCATCCTCCGTGGTCTCGGCCTCATCCTTCGAGACGCGCGCCGAAGCGCGCTCCTCAGGATGAGGGCCTTGCGTCAGCTCTTGGTACTCGATTGGCATTTGCTGTCTTTCCCCGGCTGCGGCGGCGGTTTTTCGGGTGGGAGCCACGACAGCGGCATTACGATGACGGACATTGGGCAGCTTTCGGGCGGCGCGTCGCCCCTCATGTTTTTTTCAGGATTCCTTATAGTTCGAGGCCGCTCCCGCGGCCGGAAAGCGAGCCCGAATTAAGCCCCATCCTCTCCGGAATTGCGGCCTATTGCCACCCAACTCTTCGCCGAGACTCAGCGTCTGTAACGAGTTGCGTAGAGTTGAGTGGAGATGCGTATGTCAAACGAGCCTGCGGGATTCGCATCGGCCATTTTTATCGGCGTTCTTGTCACCCTCTCGCCGATGACAGTTTTTTTTGGCGCCGCGCGCGCGGCCGACACTTGCCTGTCGGAGCCGAATGGCGCGACAGCGGCCGGCAAGCATTGGTATTATCGGATCGAACACGGCACCGGGCGGCATTGCTGGTATCTTCGAGGCGAGGACGAAAAGCCGGCTGGCGCGGGAACATCTCAATCGGCGCCGGCAGTGACGGAGACTTCGCCCAGGGCGGAAACCGACGCGGCGCGCTCGATCGCCAATGCCCATGCCGAATTGCCGACGCCTGCGCGCGCTGACGGAACGGCCACGGCGGCCGCTACGCCAGCCGTTCGGACCGCCCCGGCTGACGCGGCGGGTTCGGTCCCCGCAAATGGTGCCGCTCCATTGCAGGCGACCTCTCCCTGGCCGGTGCCGCCCTCCCTCGCTCAAGGCAGCCAAAGCACAGTGACCGCGTCGGAGGAAGGGTCAAACTCGCAGCCAACGCCTGTACCCGAGCCGGCCGTTGCGCAGCCGGCGCAGGCGGTCGAACGCAAGATCGGTTCGTTGCAAAAACTGTTGCTGGTGGCTTTTGGCGCGCTCGCGCTTGCGGGGTTGTCCGGCAGCGCGGTCTACAGAACGGCAGCCGGCGCCCGCCGCCGCGCCCGGCGAAAGGATCGGTGGCCGAAGAAGGTGCCAGCCAAGGCGATTTCGAAAGCGGTTTCGGGGGCAACTTCGAACGCTTGGAGGGCGAACGCCCCTGAACTCGCCGATGCTGCGCGCTTGCCGCCCGGCGTAGCTCCCGAGTTGGATGGTACCGCGCCGCGCCACACTATTCCCAGCGCCCGCGACGAGGCTGAATATCCCAGCGAGCGGGTTGAAAGAATCGAGGACTTTCTGGCTCGACTGACCAAGCAGCTTCAGGCCGAGATGGAGAGCTCCCGCGCCCGCTGAGATGAGGGAGGGTCGCAGATCGCGCCGCTGCCCACGAGAGCCATTCTCGATTGGGGTACCGTTGCCAACGCGGGAATGTATGATTACTTTTTGACTTGGTGGGCCCAAACGGTCTTTCGATCAGCCGCACGCTCATGCCCAAGTTCCTTCGCATCGGAGTCCATCAGTCGAACGTTTCCGGGTACACGTCAAAAGCATGGTGTGTTCGACGGGTTGGCCCCACGGTTTTTCTGAAGTGGGGCGCCGTGGAGGTCCATGGCGTGGGAGACGGGCGAAGGATTTACTGGACGCTTCCTCCGAGGGCAAAAACAATTCGTTGCGGCACGGTGCAGCGTGCCAAAGACTATGCGAGAACCGCAATCGCGCGGCGACGCAACCATCGCTATGAATTGCTGGCTGGAAATATTGCGATCCGGCGCCGAACCGCCGATCGTGGCGCCGATCTCGAACAAGGGCTCGCCACGATCCTGTTTGTCGATATCGTTCGGTCAACCGAAAAGGCCGCGCGGCTGGGCGATTCGCGTTGGACTCAAGTGATGAATCACTACTACGCCGCCGTCCGCAGAGAGCTGAAGGCCTTGCGCGGAAAGGAAGTCGTGACGACGGGAGACGGACTTTTGGCAACGTTCGGCGCGCCGGCTGCCGGGGTCCGTTGCGCGACCGCAATCCGCGAGGCAGTACGTACGCTGGGGCTGGAAATCAGAGTGGGGCTGCACGCCGGCGAATACAAAGTGAGCGGAGCGGAGGTTTTTGGGCTCGCGTTTCACATCGGCGCGCGCGTCGCCGCGAAAGCGCGTGCCGGCGAAGTCCTGGTCTCGAGCGCGGTCAGGGATTTGATGTCGCAGTCAGGAATCCGCTTCAAGGATCGCGGCGTTCACCAACTCAAGGGCGTCCCGGAGCGATGGCGCCTGTACCGGGTCGAACGTTGAAGCCGGCGTGGTCGATTTGTCGTGACTTGTGATGGTGAAAGCCCCGGGCAGCCGGCTTTACCCTTAGCAGACATGCTCTCGCACTATTGTGATGCCTGCT
>Ga0306922_10003088_pt1 | contig 15551 bp, 12 predicted proteins | sample sta12Cox44000082_FD_203758 | JGI IMG/M metagenome (GOLD analysis project Ga0306922, IMG submission 203758) | Lab enrichment of tropical soil microbial communities from Luquillo Experimental Forest, Puerto Rico - statoxic.12C.oxic.44.000.082 (v2)... | ecosystem: Environmental > Terrestrial >... | reverse complement strand
TCCTGGCAGGCGAAACCTTGAAACTTGTATTTGACCCTATCGCCACGCCTGATATACTGACGAAACCTGTTTGATTTTGGGGATAGAACCGAGATTATGCTACGCACTTCCCGAATGACCATGGCCATGTGTCCCCCAGGCGGGGACCGGTCTGTACCGGGAAGGTAATTACAGCCTCCCATCACAGAGCGGCCGCCTGGGGGTTAAGCCAAGGCGGCGGTGAGCGAATCACCAAACCAGAGCGCTCGAGTTGAGGGAGGTCGAATTGTCTTACGACAACAAATTCCAGGTTTCCACATTAGCCATCCATGGCGGCCGCGTTCCCGACGCCCAAGCGGCAGCGGTAGTCTACCCCATCTTTGAATCCGCGACATTTGAGCAGCAGGAAACGGGCCTAACCAAAGGTCACAGCTACTCGCGCGCGTCAAATCCCACGGTGGATGCACTCGAGCAAGCCATCGGCGCGCTAGAAGGCACGCCGCAGGCAGTGTGTTTCCGAACCGGTATGGCAGCCATTACAACGCTGTTTCTGTCGACGGTGAAGAGCGGCGATCACGTTGTCCTCACCGATGTCGTGTACGGGGGTACGATGCGATTGTTCCGGGAGGTTCTCAATGGCCTGGGAATCGCCAATACTTCTGTCGACACTTCTGACCTTGAGGCCGTCGAACGTGCGATCACGCCCGAGACCAAGGTCATCCTGATCGAAACGCCGGGCAATCCCACGATGAAGCTGGCTGACATCGCAGGGATAGCGGCCATCGCTCGCAAGCACAGGCTGCTATTGGCGGTAGACAACACCTTCCTCACGCCGGTCTTGCAAAGACCGTTCGAGTTGGGCGCAGACATCTCCGTGCTCTCGACGACGAAATATATCGAGGGCCATCACGCGACAGTAGGCGGGTCTCTGGCGTCGAACGACGAAAAGCTACTGGAGCGGTTGCGGCTGGTTCGCAAGACCCTTGGCGCGATTCAGGCGCCACTGGATGCATGGCTGACGCTGCGCGGGTTGAAGACGCTGCCGATCCGCATGAAAGCCCACTCGGAGACGGCAGCGACAATTGCTGAATGGCTGGAGGCGCATCCTGCTGTGGCGCGAGTGTATTACCCGGGTCTGGATTCATTCCCGCAGAAAGCACTGGCCGAGCGGCAGCAGACCACTTACGGCGGAATGTTGAGCTTTGAGCTCAAAGCCGGCCCGGCGGAGGCGATAGCCGTGATGAACGCCCTAAAGCTGTGGATCCGCGCGGAAAGCCTGGGCGGCGTCGAATCGTTGGTGACCCACCCGGCGACCGCGACACATGCCGATGTGCCGGTCGAGACGCGACATAAGCTGGGCATCAGCGATGGTTTGATTCGGCTATCCGTAGGACTCGAAGCCGCGCAGGACCTGATCGCCGATTTGCGACAGGCGCTGGATTCGGTGTTCGGCGGTAAGTCAGAAAGGAGCGCGAACCATGAAGTTTGCCAGCAAGCTGGTTAGCTTTGATGTGGCTCCGGGCGATCCGTTTCGCCCAATGGCAACCCCGATCTACCAGACTGCCACCTTCGAGCAGGAGGAAGCCACCTCGTTCGGACCGTACGATTACTCGCGCAGCGGAAACCCGACGCGAACCGTGCTGGAAGAGCAAATCGCACTGCTGGAGAACGGAAGGCGGGGATTCTGTTTTGCCAGTGGGATGGCGGCGATCACGTCGATCACACGCCTGCTGAAAACGGGCGACGAGATCCTGGCCGATAGCGATCTCTATGGTGGCACTTGCAGGTTGTTTACGCGTGTGCTGGACCGCACAGGAATCGTCGCGCGCTACGCCGATGCCTGCGATGTAGAGGCATTTGCCGCACAGATCAGGGAACGAACCAAGCTGGTCTATCTTGAGTCGCCGACCAATCCGCTGCTGCGGGTTGTGGACATCCGGCAAATCGCCGATCTCGCGCACGCGAGTGGCGCACTACTCGCTGTCGATAGCAGCGCGATGTCTCCCTACCTGCAGAACCCGCTCGATCTCGGAGCGGACCTCGTTCTCCACTCAGCGACCAAGTTTCTCTGTGGCCATAGCGACGTAACTGCCGGAGTTGTCGTGGCCAAAGACGATGAACTTGCAAAGCAGATTTATTTTCTACAAAACGCCGAAGGCAATGCACTCGGCCCCTTCGACGCGTTTTTGTTCCTGCGCGGGCTGAAGACCTTAAAGCTGCGGCTGGATTGCCAGCAGAAGAACGCTCAATCGCTTGCCGAGTGGCTGGAGAGACATCCGCAGGTGACCTCGGTGAATTATCCAGGGCTTACGACGTCCCCAGGGCATCTCCTGCAACGAAAACAGGCTCGAGGCGCAGGAGCTGTGCTGAGTTTCACGACTGGATCGGTGGAAGTGTCACGCCGAATCGTGGAAGCAACGCGCATGTTCAGCATTTGTGTGAGCTTCGGGAGCATCAATTCGACAATCAGTCTTCCGGGATCGATGTCACACGCAAGTGTCCCTCCGGAAGTAGGTGAACTGCGGGAATTACCTTGCGATCTGGTGCGAATTTCCGTCGGCATCGAAGACGCGGGAGACCTGATTGCCGATCTCGAGCAAGCTTTCGCCGTTGCCACGCTCGAGCAGGCGAGCCTTTCGGAAGAGGGTGAGGCGGAAGTAGCATGATCCACCCCCCTCCCCACTACATACCACAATGTAGGACTTACTATTTCCCGTTGCTCCACCGGTAACAATTCTTCAGCCGAGATCAAGGGAAACCAATTCTGAATGGCGCAGATTCGCGCGCGTGGTTTGTCGCCGCTTTTTTGCGTCACGGTTGCGATCTCTGTCTAACAGGTTTCTCTCGTGTCTCACATTGTGGTAGATAAGTTCGTGCTGTACTAGACCTCGACGATCGCCTTTTTGTGTGCGTACACGGTGGGCATTTGGGTAAGCGATTTCAGATGCCCGCATGCCGGAACTTGGCCGTTGCGAAGTTTCTGCTCCGAGGTGGGTTGAGTTTTCCACAGGCAGAGCTTCCTAATCGTGGTACTACAGTGTGCGGTTACGTCGAGACAGATTTGCAAGCATAAGATTCGCTGAGAGTTGGCGGGAGTTCCCACTTTGCATCAAAAACCGTCTGCCCAGACATCAAAGAAGTGGGTTTACTTTTGGTTGCGCGATCTGAAATACTAGATGTGCTGCACGTTTCACCCGTCATTCAGTCAAGCGCTCACGCGTCGGCCCAAAATTCAGGTATCTGACAGTGTGGGAGGAGTAGAGATGCAGGTTGAAGTCGGTAATACCGCTGAGATGAATCGCCACAAACGCATTTGGTTTTTTCCCGACAAGTTCTGGCAAGCCACAAAGGGCATGCCCGCGGATGAAGTCAGCAAGCTGATGGAAGAAGTTGAGAAACATGCTGAGGCGAAAGACGTCGAGGCTTTGAAGAAATATCCTTTCGTATTCGTGGGCGATCCGTACCACGACAAAAGCGGCAGTAACGCCGCATAATTTCCCAACTCCCGCTAACTCAACGAGGATCATGCGATAGCCGGTGTGATTTTTGGAGTTCTGCAGAAACCAGAGGGGACACTTCACCCTGTCCCCTCATCATGCTTCGGACATAATTTAAAAACTACGGCACTTCAATCAATTCAATCTTTCCGTCCTTGCGGCGGTGAAGAACTTTGACGCGGCCCTTGCCGTCGCGAAATACGAAAACGTCGCGGTCGCGGAATTCGCATTCCTTTACGGCTTCTTCGATCGTCATTGGACGCATCGCGATGGAGTCGCTCGACTTCACCAGGTGGGCCTCAGTGGTGCGGGCCACGGCAGGAAACTTATGCACCACCACGGGCACCGCCGTGGCGGCGCTGGCGCCGACGGAGATCTGGGTTTCGGGCTCAGCTTCGACGGGAGTCGCCCAGCTCTTATCCTTGGGCTTGCGATGGGTGGCGCGACGCCGTCCGTTGCTCTTTAAGGCCTGGGTCTCAATGTGCTCCAAGGCCTGGTTCACCGCTGCCACCATGTCGGTGGCCTCGGCGAGTCCGACAATATGGCCTCGGCGTCGCTTGACTGTGATTTCGGCGATGTAGCGATGCTTCTCCACCGTCAGGATGACTTTGCTTTTGAAGTTTTCACCCAGGATTCGGGTCAGTTTGCCGAGGCCCGATTCGACCTCGCTACGGACGGCGGGAGTAATTTCGTACTGCCTTGCAAGGTACTCTACGTTCATTGAGCTCCCTCCTCGCCACTGCCTGATTGCTTGATGTTGGTTTTGGCAGCGGTGCTTTTCACGTCGTCGGCTTACCTTCAGGATGGCGTCCGCAGGCTCGAAAAGATGCGCGCGGAACCGGAAGGAGCCGGTTACAACCGCTAATCTTTCTGTCTGCGCTGGTGGGTGCTCGGGATGCGCATATCTTCCCTGTACTTCGCAACCGTGCGGCGAGTGACCTGGATACCCTGCGACTGAAGAATGCGGGTGATCTGCTCGTCGGTCAACGGCCTGGCGGGATCTTCGTCCTCGATGAGCTTCTTGACCCGGCGCTTTAGGATAAGCAGCGATGTGCCGCCTCCCTCCGGACCGTTCACGCTTTCGGTGAAGAAGTAGCGTAGTTCAAAGACACCTTGGGGGGTGTGTGCATATTTATTGGCCACAGCGCGGCTCACCGTCGAGGGGTGTACGCCGATCTCCTCCGCCACTTCCTTGATCATCATCGGCTTCAACTGGTCGATGCCCTGATCAAGGAAATCGCGTTGACGGGCGAGAATCGAATAGCACACCCGCAAAATCGTCTGCTTGCGCTGTTCGATGTTTTTAATGAGCTGAATGGCCGATTTGTAACGCTCTTTCACGTAGTTGCGAACGTCCTTTTCAGCGGCGTCGCGATGGAGGAGCCGGCGATACGCGGGATTCAGGCGCAGCTGCGGTATCTCTTCGTCGTTCATCACGACGATGTATTCGTCACCCTGCTTGACGAAGGCCACGTCGGGTTCGATTAGGCGCGTCTCGACCTTGTTGTAGCGCAGACCGGGTCGCGGATCGAGGGTGCGGATAAACTCCATTCCCGCCATCACGGCTTCCAGGGGACGGCCCATAGCCTTCGCAGCGTCCTTGAAGTTCTTGTTCTGCAGCGCGTGAAGATGCTGGTCGACCAACACGATGGCGTCATCAATCGCTTCTTTTTCAGCCAGGTGATTGCCATTGCCGTTCTTGCGCTCAATGGTCTTCAGGTGACGAAGCTGGGCCAACAAGCACTCGCGCAGATCGCGCGCGCCCACCCCGATAGGATCCATCTGGCCAACGATGTCGATTGCTTCCCGCAGAGCATCCCGGCTGAACGGAACGCGTGAGGGCTCGGTTCGTGGGGGAACCAGCGAAGGTCGTGGCTCCATCGAAGCGGCTGCGGATGCCAGCGAGCCGGGTGCCGATTCCCCCCGTTCGTCGCCGCCAACTGCTGTTGTTCCCTGAGCCTGAAATCCGTTGCTATGGACCGATGCCGAACCCGCAGGCAGGACCTCGATGGAAGGCTCGTCAGAGATGTCAACGTTCCAGTCGGGGGTTGAGGGTTCGTACTCCATCAAGCCGAGCAGCTCATCCTCGGTGGCTATGAGGTAGCCATCTTCGTTGAGATTGCCTATGACCAACTCAGCAGCGCGATATACATCGTCTTTTACGTGCAGGGAGCCGAGCTGCCACAGCAGATGGTCCGCAAGGGTTGTGGGCTTGGAGAGGAAGTTCTCGAAGGAAGGCTTTTCACTATCCTCCATTTCGATAGAGGTGCGAAGGCCGGGATCAAGATATTCCGAGAAAAACGTTCCGAAATCGATCTCTTCGAAGGGGTCCTTTTCTTCAGCTGGCTTGGGAGGCTCCTCGACAACCGCCGCGGAGCTGTCGCGATCCATCTTCTCTTCGCGCGCGGAGACTTCGTCAAGCAAGGGAACGGCGTTCTCGAGTTCCTCGAGAACTGGATTTTCTGTCAATTCCGCAGTGATCATGTCCGCCAGCTCAAGTTTGTTGAGGGCAAGGACACTGACCATCTGCACGAGCCCAGGAGTCAGAATCTGCTTCTGAGATACGCGAAGACTCAACTTGGGCTGCAGTAAAACCATGACAGGCGGAAACCTCTGGGGCCCGACTCCTCCTTCGGAAATTCTAAACCTAAACCATGGAAAAGCTCTCGCCGAGATAGACCCTCTTCACTTCTGGGTCATTGCCAAGTTGATCGGGAGTGCCGGCACGGAAAATCCTGCCTTCGTTAATGATGTAAGCACGATCGGTAACCGAGAGGGTCTCGCGCACGTTGTGGTCGGTGACCAGAACACCAATGCCGCTGGCCTTAAGGTCGGAGATGATCTTCTGAAGCTCGAGCACAGCAATCGGGTCAATCCCGGAAAAGGGTTCGTCAAGCAGGATGAACGACGGCGAAATACAGAGGCAACGCGCGATCTCGACGCGACGACGTTCCCCACCCGACAGAGCATACCCGCGATTCTTCCGGATAATCCCAAGACTGAGCTTATCGATGAGCGATTCCATGCGCTCCCGGCGCTCGTGCCACGAGATTGGCTGGGCTTCCAGCACCGCAAGGATATTGTCCTCGACGGTGAGCTTACGGAAGATCGACGGCTCCTGCGGCAGATAGCTAATACCGAAGTTCCGGGCGCGAAGGTACATAGGAACATCGGTAATTTCCTGGTCGTTGATGACTACGCTTCCGGTGTCAGTGGGAATTAACCCAACTACGATGTAGAAGCTGGTGGTCTTACCGGCTCCATTCGGGCCCAGAAGTCCCACTACTTCGCCCTGCTTTACGTGGAAGCTGACGCCGTTGACGACCCTTCGTCCGCGGTAACTTTTTCCGATCTCATCAGCCGCTAAAGTCTGCATTTACTTTGTGATACGAGCGCGAGTTACGGTAGGTGGGGAGTGCTGACTCTCCACCAGAACCCTATCATCGTGACTATAGAAAGTCAACGAATCGCCCCAGGCAGTGCCATGTTCGGCATCAAAAATGCTAGCGGTTTTCCCCGTTAGGTAGTACTTGCCGTCGTCGGCCGTGTAGACGAGCCGGTCTCCTACCGCTCGCCGATTGGGTTCGGTGACAATCACCTTTCCGATCGCGACCATATGATCGATTTTGCTGGGTCCTTCCGAGCCCGGCAGAGAGGCCTGCGCCGTCTTGGCGGGGCTATCTGGAGCTCCGTTGGCCGAATCAGCCGGCTTGAGATACACGTCGACCTGCTCGGCACTGATCGTGCCGTCCGTGCTCTTGGCCAGGACGTTGCCGGTATAGCGCGCGCGTCGGTCGGTGTCGACATAAATCAGCTTGTCGGCTGTCACGTCCACTGGAGTGAGCTTCCCGTCCTGCCCTTGCTCGACGAACAGACTGGAGACCGACTGGGCCGTGTCGGCGTGCGCTACGATGGTCCGGTTCTGCTGGTCGAAGTCGATCAGGGGCGCCCGGACGACGTTGTTCGTCTGCCAAAGTCGGACATTTCCAGTGTAGTGAGCAACGCCCGGTTGCTGCTTCGACGTCATGTGCAGTGCGGTCACGTGGACGGGCTCGGAAGACGCGAGCAGCGCTCCGTTGGGCTGGGGTTTCAAATCGCTGTAAGTCGTTTTGACATTGCCATCGGCGAAGGCCTCTCCCGTCTGCCGGTTCAGTCGCACCACATCGGCAGTAGTGGTGGTTCCGTTGTCGATAACGCGAGGCGAACCGTTCAGCACAAGCATCTGGTCGGCCGGAGTGTAAGTCGCCTTGTCGGCAAACATGGCGCGTCCACCAGCGTCAGGTTTGAGTGAAGGCTCGTGGTAGCGGAAGTCCCCGGTTTGGATCAGCTTCTCGACTCCGCCGTCAGGAGCGAAGGCAACGTCGACATTTTGCGAAGTGCTGGTTTTATCGGGATCGCCTGGCGACGTTGAGACGATATGCACGTCAGGCGAGCCGTGGAGAGTCTCGATCCGGTTCGCTTCGCCGAACGTGGCGTGGAACTTGCCGGCAGTAGCAACTGTCGTGGCGTTTCGAGAGCCGAAATCCTGTCCGGGTTTGAGTGCAGCCTTCGCGGTTTTGGTTCCAACAGGCGCTGGGAAGATAGTGATTTGCGCCTTCCCGGCAGTATCGCCCGTCTTGAGCTCATTGCCATTTTCCAGCACGAAGTCAAGCCGCTCGGCGACTATCTCCATGGGTTGTCCGGGCGAGCCCGGTTTGCCAGGTTGGGGCTCCTGGCGCATGCGTGCGTTGGTCACCATGTGGAAGAACTTGGGCTGCTTGTCGGCTGCGAAGTCAAGAATGAATGTATCAGCGGAGCCGTGGCTGAGATTGTCGCCGCGGGTGTTGTATTTCGCCCCGCCGGAAACGATCGCCTGCACGATAGCATTCTGTTGGCCCATGTTCAGATCCCCACGCGGCCCGGTGATGTCCACAATCGTGTCTCCCCGTACCTCGATGTTGACGTTCCCTTCGGCCTGAGCATGCTGAATCGTGTTGTCCGGCTCAAAAAGCATCGTCAGCTTATCGGCAGTCAAAGTGCGGTCCGTCTGGTAGATGGCGGCGTTGAGCAGAACGGCTTCGCGCGGATCCTTCTGAATGTAGCCCCTGTCGCCAGTGATGTCTGCGGCGTTATCACCAGTCGTGATGACATGCACATCCGACTTCAGCTGCAACTGGTTCGTATTGGAGTCGTAGAAGGCGCCCATCGCGGTACCTGACGCTTGCAGCGTGCGGAACTGTACCTCTTCCTCGGTGGAGGCTTGGCCCGTCTTCTGATTGAACTTCAGTGAGTTAGTGACGATGTGGACCGGATTCTTCAACTCATCGGGAGGGGCCTGGTCGGGTTTGGTGGGGCCTTCGGCGTAACCTTCGAGGTCGATATGCACTTCGCCGACGCCATTGATGTCGCCAGTTTCGGGATCGTACGTGAACTCGTTCCCGTAGATCTGGTCAAAACGGTCATGCGCCTTGCCGTAGACGACGATGTGGACATTCTTCAGGTCTGCATGACCACCCTTCTTGAACTGGACGGCATTGGAGGCGCGGATGGTGTAAATCGTGCGTCCGCCTTCCGACTTTGAGAGCGTGAAGCCCTCGCTGGTCTGCTGGATGTCAAGGCCGAGCTTCGGTGGCACCGTGTGCAGCGTAGGTCCGACCTTCAGCTTAGCGACGTAGTAGGAGACGGTAACAATGACGAGGAGGCCGACGGCGCTGCCCACCAGCCACTTGCGTACCTGAGCAATGTTCTGGAACATCTGATTCTGAGTTTACGCTGAGATTTTGGACAAGAACAAACGGACTACGCGTGTTTTCCGAACAGAGAGAGGGAGGGTTCCGCAACCCGGATGACCACTGTATCGGCTGGCATATCGTGCAGCGCCTGGCGGCGCTTCGTCCAGCCCGCCATCATGAACCCCACAGCCACCGTAAAAAGAGACAGGAATTTCATGAAGTGGCGGATGCTCGCTTGTCCGAATGTCAGCTTGCCGCCCGACGCGTTAACCACCTCGAGGCCTATGATCCGCTTGCCTATGGTCGCGCGCCATTTCGAGCTTTCGCTGAAGGCGGAGTAAAGCCACCCTCCGATAGTGAGGACTGCGATAAATGCAATTCCAGTCAAGTACGACCCGGTAATAGGGCTCATCCCCGATCGCGAGGTCAGGACCTTGACGATGTATCCCACGACGACGGTCAGTAGTAATGCAGCGAGCGCCTCGAAAGTGGCGTCGATCGCGCCAGCCCAGAGGCGCAGCCAGAAGCCGGCATAGTCGGGTGGCCAGTGAGCAGGCGGAAGGGCGAATGAAGCCTCAGGTGGCTTTCGAACAACCAGGTTTGGCTTGCCTGGAGTATCGGCTAGCACGTCTCCGCAGAACAGGCAGAACTTGCCATCGGTCAGCAGTGGATTACCGCAGTTGCTGCAAACGTGTTGGACGGCAGCCTTCATCGTCGCTGAATACTATCGCCACCATGGCGCAAAGTAAAGGCAGTTATCCCTTTGTAACCTCGGCGGATGAGAGCTCCGCGACCGGTGCACAACGGGCAAAATCGGCCAGTGTTAATTGGATGCCGCCGAAGTCAGGATGGGCGTTGTAGTCGACGGTGAAGGCCAGATCGAGTCTATCTCCCAGGATCAGGCATTCTTGGGTGGCGCGGTCGGCCATCCTCCAGCCTACAACCTCTTGCGCCCGTTGGCGGGTGCCATTTCCTCCCTTGCTATCCGGGACGACGCGCAACTTAATGTGCTTTTCTTTGAGCGTTCGCGGCGGCTGCACTAACCTTGCGGCACGCGTGACAAAGACCGGTGTGGGATTTCCAGAGCCGAATGGTTCCAGCTTGACCAGCGACTCCCAAAATCTTTGATCGATCTCCTCGATGCTGATTTCGCCGTCGTACTCCAGTACCGGAACAAAGTCACCGGGGACGAGGTGCGTGCGAGCATAAGCCTCCAGCCGGGCGCGAAGCTCGGGGAGGCGCTCAGCCGGGAGAGCGCACCCCACTGCGTGCGCGTGTCCGCCGTAGCGGGTGAACAGTTCGGGACAGGACTCGAGAGCATCGAGCAGATGAAACGCCGGAATGGAACGTCCTGAACCGTGGGCTTCGCCGGTTTCGCAGGAGAAAATCAGCGTTGGGCGACGATACCGCTCGACCACACGCGTAGCACAGATGCCGATGACGCCGCGGTGCCAGTTCTCGCCCTGAATGACTAGAGAGTAGGCATCTTTCCACTCTGGCGTGGAGTCGATCTGTTGACAAATCTCGTCAAGGATCCTCTGCTCCTCCAGCTGCCGGTCACCGTTCAGTTCGCTGAGGCGAAGGGCCATCTCGGCTGCTCGGGCTTGGTCCTTCTCGGTAAAAAGAGCGATGACGCGTTCGGCGACGTCCATGCGTCCGGCAGCATTCAGGCGCGGCGCAACCCGAAAGCCGATGTCGCCTGCACTGAGCGGACGAGAACCGTCAAGCTGGCAGGCCGAGAGTAGTGCGCGCAGTCCGGCATTGCGAGGGTTGCGTAAACCATCGAGTCCGAGCTTGGCGAAGACGCGATTCTCGCCGATCAGGGGAACCGCGTCGGCAATTGTCGCGATGGCAACAATTTTGAGGAACGACGGTATCAGCCGCTCGCGGCCGGTCACCTCCAGTAATGCCTGAGCGATCTTGAAGGCGACGCCGGCCCCGCAGAGTGACTTAGAGGGATACTCGCAGCCCGCTTGATTAGGATTAACCACCGCCAGCGCTTTGGGCACGCCATCAGCCTGCGGCAAGTGGTGATCGGTGACGATCAGGTCGACGCCACAGCGAGCGGCAGCTTCGGCGGCTCGAAAGGCGCGAATGCCGGTGTCGACACTGATGATCAGGCGCACACCCTGCGCTGCCGCCTGCTCGATGACCTCATCGCGCATGCCATAGCCCTCGCGTATGCGGTGGGGCACGTGATATTCAACCTTGCCGCCACACAGTTCGAGGGCAGTCTTTAAGATCACAATCGCAGTCGTGCCGTCGACGTCATAGTCGCCATAAACGAAGACGGTCTCGCCCCGCTCAATGGCTGCGCGCAACCGATCCAAGGCGGCGCGAAGACCGGCCATACGATACGGCGAGTGCAGGTGCGAGAGCGAAGGTGCCAGGAATTGCTGCGCCTGTTCGGCAGTGGTGATGCCGCGTCCTGCCAGCAGCCTGGCGATAACCGGCGACAACCCGGCTTCGCGGTTCAGTCGCTCAATGTCGGAAGGATCGGAGTAGCGGAGATGCCAGCGCACTTAGTGTTCTTCGTCCTGATCGGAGCCATCGACGGTGAGAGTACCGAAATCCTCCACCAGGTCAAGCAAGCGCTGATAACGCTCGTACCAGTCGGTGGAAACTTCATAGAGAAACATGATTCCCTGGTGCGGCCAACCTAATTGCAGAAAGCCCGTCTTGCCCACAAAGCTGCGTAACCAGCGGGCCTCTTCAATGTCGTCATCACTGGGATAAGCTGCTTGCTGTAAGCGTTGCACGAGATAGTCGAGCTCATCTCGCTCGAGCATCTCTTCGTCCATCGACAGGAAGGCACAGTTGGCCTTCTTGGCCAGTTCGACGAAGTCCTTCCAGCTATCAGGATTGCCGCGCGGATCCCACATAACGCTGTGCACGTCCTCCGTGACATAACCCTGGAAGCGGCTCATGCCATGGCCAAAAATGAAGGCCACCATATCATCTTTGAGACTGGAGAGATCGTCGGACATAGGTGAAATCTCATCATACTCCGAAGCAGGCCGAGGGATCAGGGCGCAAACTGCTTCGGGGCGCGCCTTCAGCGCACTCCCGTGACGGTGTAGAGGTCAGAGAGACGAACGCGATAGTCGAACCCGTAGGTTGTGCCGTCAGGGGTGATGTACGGCGGGTCGGGCAAAATGCCTCCGATGGGGGCGGTGGCGAGATCGCGCCAAGGCGTTCGCGCGCCAGTGTGAGGGTTAAGCTTCTCGACGTGGAGGGCAGTGCGCCGGTTGTCGCGAGTGGCAACGTAAAGCTGCCCATCGCTGGTCCATCCGAGCGGGAAATCGGCTGGGCGCAAGCCGGCAATTTCCTGCGTCTTCCCGTCTTCCATCGAAAGTAATTCAATATGAACCTTGCCAGTACCCGATTCCCTCCGGTAAACGAGGACCCACTTGTCGTCGGGAGAAAGAAACCGGCCGGTTATTCCTTCCGACGAAATGGCACGCGGTGCGCCACCGTTGAGATCCTGAAGCCACATGCGTGCGGGATGATTGTCCTCCCGGGCAGGGTAGATCACGCTTTTGCCGTCATACAGAAAAGTGGCGAGACCAACAGGAGCGAGGGACGGAGGACTGAGGCGACGCGCCTCGCCGGGGCCTACAGGAAACAACCAAACCTCATGATTGGGCTCTGTGAGTTTGATACCTAGGGCCCATTTCTTGTCAGGCGAGAGGGCAGCGCCATATCCTTCGCCGATCGGCACTGCGGGAGAACCATCCACATCGCGCACATAGACGGTGTAGTTGGTGGTCTCGTTACCCTCCTCTTCAAACAGGATCGTCTTGCTATCGTCACTGATGAACCGCAGCATGCTGAAATCCAGCCAGGAGAGATCGCGCTGGGTCTCGCCATCGCTGCTGGAGATAACCATGCCGCGGCGAGCAATGCCCTGACCAACCAACAGCTGCCCGTTGGGACCGATGTCGCGCAAGTGCAGTCGGCCGGGCATGGCCAGAGGTTCGCGGACCTTGCCGGAAAGCGACAAGGCATGGACCTCGCCTGACTCCAACGGAGAGGTGGACCAGACTTCGTCGCCGGATGCAGTCCACGCCAGACCTTGCGAGCTTTCATAGAGCGGGCTGGTGGCAACTTTTTCACCGGTGGTGCGCAGAATCACGACGCTGCCACGATCGTCAGAAGAGTTGGTGTGGGCGTTGAAGGCAAGATATTTGCCGTTGGGGGAGAAACGCACGTCATCGATCAGCTTCTCGCGATAGAGAACCTGGCCGAGAGGGTACTCAAGCTGGCACATTATGTCGGCGGGAACATAGCGCACGATGGCAAGGGCCGAGCCGTCGGGGGTGAAATCAGCAGCCTGCACATTTTCGATTTCGGGCTTGGGAGCGCTGTCGCCAGTGGTACGGGCGAAATTGCCGGGAGCGAGAAAATTTGCAATTTCTTTCGGATCCAGCGCAACAGCAAGCTCTCCACGCTTGGAAACGGCCAGCAGGCGAGCGTTCCTAATACCCACGGGATGACCGGCGACGCCGTCGGAGGGCACGATATAAAGCTCGGGTTCGGCGCCCTCCCACGTGGCGGAGTAGATCACGTTCTTCCCGTCAGGTGTAAACCGAGCGGTGCCTGGCGCTCCACGACGGTACGTGAGTTGATGGAAGTGGGCGCTGGTGGAACTCCGGAAGGCAGAAGCCAGCAACCATCCGGCAAGTGCCGCCAGCAGGATCAGAGCCGTGGCTGCGGCGATCAGGTTCAAGCGCGCGTTGGCTTTGACCTTGGCAGCAGCGAGGCCACTCGACGATGTCACCGAACTGATGGATTCCAGATCGAACGCGAGGTCGCGGGCCGACTGAAAACGTTGCTCAGGAGCCTTCTCGAGGCAATGATGCACGATGCGGTCAAGGGCAGGCGGCAGCGGGCGTCCTTCAGGCGGATTCTCCGGCGGATCGTCATGCAGGATCGCCGTCATCGTCTCAGCGGTAGTGTCGCGTTTGAAGGCGCGCACTCCGGTGAGCATTTCGTAGAGTACCGTTCCGAAGCTGAAGATGTCGGTCCGGCAATCAACGGCAGCGCCGCGAACTTGCTCGGGAGACATGTACCCAGCGGTGCCGACGACAGTTCCAACACCGGTAGCAGGGCCGCCGGAGGTCATCGTGGCGTTGTGACCGGTCCCATCCACGGTTTTGGCGAGGCCAAAGTCGAGGATCTTTACCCGTCCCTCGCGTGTCACGAAGATGTTGTCTGGCTTTAAATCGCGGTGTGCGATGTCTTTGCTGTGGGCCGCTGCCAGGCCGTGGGCGATCTGATTGGAGTAGTCGATCGCCTTACGAAGCGAGAGGGGGCCCCGCGAAAGAACGGCGTGCAGGCTTTCGCCTTCCAATAGCTCGCATACCATGAAGCGAATACCGTCATACTGTCCGATGTCGTGAACCCCAAGGATGTTGGGATGGTTGAGCGCCGCGATCGCGCGGGCTTCCTGCTCAAAGCGCCGTAGACGATCGGGATCGGCAGCAAACGAAGCAGGCAGGATCTTTACAGCAACGTCGCGACCCAAGCGTTGGTCGCGCGCGCGATATACCTCACCCATGCCGCCTGCGCCGATCAGTGAAACGAGTTCGTAGGGTCCGAGTTTGGTTCCGGGAGCCAGAGCCATGAGGTGTGCGCATTATAACGTGAGTTCGGCGAACTGTACTGGGGATAGCGATCAGGGATAGCGATCTGGATCTAGTGAGCATCTTGAAGCCATCAAATTGAATCCGGCGAAACAGCCGCGGAGCCAATGCGCGGGGCGAAGCTGCTGAAAATCGTGTGCTAAAATCAAGATTTCGACAGCTAAGTTCTTACCGGCATGCTCTTCTCCAAAGACTATGTGGGCTATCTGGCCCGCGAAGTAACCAAAAAACTCATTGCAGGCGAGTTCATCGAGGCCCCGAACCAGCAGGAGGTCCGCGAACGTATTAACGCAGCTCTGCTCGAAGAGCTGACGCTTGAAGATCGCATCAACGATGAGGTCCGCATCATCCTCGAGACTTACTCGGATGAAATGCGCCAGAGCGGCGCCAATTACCAGGAGATGTTCAAGAAGATCAAGAACGAACTGGTGCGCAAATACAAGGCGGTGCTATGAGGATCAGTCGCGAGAAGATCAACAAACTGGCACACGCTGTGGCCGACACACTGGCCGAAACCGATAGTGTGGACTTCATCGAAGACCGTAACACGATTCGACTCGAAGCTCGCCGTATTCTCGAGGGATTGATGGCCGAAGAGGCCAAAATTGACGCTGCCGCCCGGCAGAAGATCGAGAGCCAGCGTAGGACCATCCTGGAAGGCTCGCAGGAATGGGACATCCTCTACCGCAAGTACTACAACGAAGAAGTAAAGAAGCTGG
>Ga0306922_10003086_pt1 | contig 15553 bp, 22 predicted proteins | sample sta12Cox44000082_FD_203758 | JGI IMG/M metagenome (GOLD analysis project Ga0306922, IMG submission 203758) | Lab enrichment of tropical soil microbial communities from Luquillo Experimental Forest, Puerto Rico - statoxic.12C.oxic.44.000.082 (v2)... | ecosystem: Environmental > Terrestrial >... | reverse complement strand
ACGCAGCGCAACGCGCCGGGCGCGAGCGAATCTTTCGCGATTACCGAATCCGGGTTGCCGCGGTGGCGCGCGATTACGGCATGTACGAACGGGCGCAGGCGCCGCAGCAAATGCCCGTATAGGCACGATCACTCCCAGGCGATGCGCGGCATCTTGCCGAGCTTCGCCGGGCCGAGGAACATCTGCCCGTTCTGGATCGTGAAAGCCGTTTTGATCTCGGGCCTGCCGTCTGGTCCGGCTTTTGCCAGTATCGCCAGCGCCAGCCGCGCGAGACCGGCATCGGCCGCGCGCATTCGCCCGCTCTGGACCAATCCGGTCAGGATCTGATCATAACCCTCGATCGCCCCGGAAAAGCCGCCGATCGGCTGCAGTTCTCGATCGAGCGCGATCGTGCCGCTCGCGGTGGCGCCCACCCCACCCCAGTTCAGATGCAGATTGTCGAGCTCGACCGTGCCGCCGGTGTCGCGCCACTCGGCAACTGCTTGAGCCAGCTTGCCGCCGGGGGCGGCGCCCTTGACCGTGATGCCGAATGCCAGCTCGTCGATCGTATCATTGAGTACCGAGGTCATGCCCGGAAGCTGCACCTGGCGCAGATCGAGAGCGACCCCGAGGGCCGGATCGGCGTGCGATCGCGGCGGCTTTGCGGGTAGGATCAGCCAGGCGTCGGCCGAGCTGACGGGAATCGCCTCGCCGGCCTCGGCGGTGATGTCCGTTGAGCTCAGCCACAGGCTGGCGCCCGCTACGGGATCAGTCATGAGCACTCCGTCGGCGGTACGCGCCGTTAGCTTCAGCGGCGGCCGTTGGCCGCCTCCGGCAAGCACGGCAGATAAGCCTGCAGGCGCCATCAGTCGCCAACTGGAAAAGTCCCAGGGCCGCGCGCTGGCGGAAAGTGCGGGGATGCGCAGCTCCGGCGATGGTGTCAGACGCCCGTCACGCAGCACCGCGTTCTCCAGCTCCACGCGGCACACGAACGGGAAGCCTTCAACGCCGATCTTCTCCCACACGGCGTCGATTTTCTCGGCGCGCTCGGTTTGCGCCCAAGCGGCGACGCCATCCGTAATCCGTCTCGCGACGACCAGCCAATAAGCGGTATAGGCGCCGAGCAAAACCAGCAGCAAGGCAACGACGACGAGGCCGAAACGCGGCGGACGGCGCATGGCCGAGTTATAATAACCTCATTCGATCACCGCCAGCGGCCGGCGACACCCGCAAAACCAGATGCTCGACCGAACACCCGAATTCGCCCCTGCCGATCCGATGCCGCCGGATATCGCGGCGTTGCGCGACAGCGTCGAGCCGGTGTGGATCTTCGCCTATGGCTCGTTGATGTGGGACCCTGATTGCCCGCGAGCCGAGGCTGAGCCGGCGCTGCTGCGCGGTTACCACCGCAGCTTTTGCCTCTACTCCTATGATTACCGGGGAACCCGGGAACGGCCCGGCCTGACCCTCGGGCTCGACCGCGGCGGGGCTTGTCGGGGAATCGTGCTCCGCCTGCCGCCCGAAGCACTCGCCGAGGCGATCGATCGCCTGTGGTCGCGCGAGATGACCGCACCTCGGGTGTACGATATGCGGCGGCTGTCGGTGCGGACTGGCTACGGCAGTCGCAAAGCCTTCGCCTTCACAGTGCGCCGCGACCACCCGGACTATGCCGGACGGTTGTCGCCTGACGAGACGGCGCGGATCATCGCAGGTGCCGCCGGGCGCCGCGGCGCCTGCCGCGACTATCTCGCCGGCACCGTGCACCATCTCGCCGCGCTCGGGCTCGTCGATGAGCAGCTCACCCGACTCGCCGGGCGGGTCGAAGCGCTCGCCGTGTCGACCGGTTAGCGCCCATTTCCCTGGTCTTCGGGAAAATACCGGCAAAAACCCGTTGTCGGACCGCTTGGAACATACTTCGGTATCGTCAAGTTATTGGAATAACGCAGATCGTCCGGCAAATTCCCTAAGCCACCGAACACCGAATTAGATCGGCCGAACACGGAACCGATTTCGCCCTAACAGGGAAGCACCACGGAACCGTCACGCGCGTGCGTCAACCCCGCTAAGATCGGCCGCCACTGCTCCTCAACCCCCTGCGCTCGCGCGGCGGATCGGCGTCGCGCGTTGAGCACATGCTTCTTCAGGTGGTGGCCGAGCTGGTCGTAGGCGAGCCCGGGCGCGGCAGCGACTGGAACTGCAACCCCGCGCCATTTGTTTGTCTCGTGGATGGCGCGTTGAGTCGGACCTCGATAGCAAGCTGACCAACAGGCCGGCTCCACTCCTCTAGCTTCCTCGGTAGAACGCGAATGACAAAGCAATCGACCATAGCAAGCGTAATCGGCGCTGGATTGATGTTGGCGACGACGGCCTTCGCGGACCCTTACAATCCCGCCGATCGGGCGGTGGGCGGCGGTCTGGTAGGCGCCGGCACTGGGGCTATAATCGGCGCGATCGCCGGCGGCGGCCATGGTGCTGGCATCGGCGCGGCTGTCGGCGGGGGCGTGGGCGCCATCGCGGGCGCCGCTACCATACCTCCGCGTCCCTATCACCGCTACCCCCGTCACGTCGCCCATCGTTCGTATTGAGCCAGACAAGGGTCCCGGGGCCTCTCGGGTGCTGCGCCGAACGCCGCGAAAGCGGGCGAGATCTGCCTGGCTGATCGGCGGCAATTAGCAATTCCCGCTCTTGCGCGCGCCGGTGAGAGCTCGGCTTGCACTTCGAAGGCAGGGCTTAAACTAATGAGGAAACAGCCAACCAGATAACCCCCCAAAGCCCGAGCGACAACAGCACGATCATAACCAGCGCAACTCCTGGGGCCAGAGGGCCCTCGCGCTCGGATTGGTCGGGTCGGGTTATCGCGTTATGGCGCCTCCAGTATTCGGCGGCATAGCCGAAATGCGGCGCGGTGCGCCTAGTCACCAGCTTCCTCCTGTCCCACCCGATAAACGCGCAGCAGTATTGTTTGGTTCCACAGCCCATAGCGGCAGCGGCATCAGTCTTCCGGTACGCCCGATGGTTGAGCGTCCCGCGATCCGCAGCGAGGTGCTTGGCGGCTCCCGGTGCGCGGCCCGTACTACCCGAGCCGCGACGTGCCGCGTCTCTAAAGAAACCCCGGCGGGGGACACCGGGGTTTCTGAACCGGGCGACCGAGGGATCTGGGGTTATCCCATCGCCCTTGAGAGTAGAACAACACGCGATGGCTGCCAGTTCCAGATTTTATGATCTCCGAGGTCGTCGGCATCTTCCCCAGGGAGGCGGCCATCGTCCGCCTGGTCGGCGCCATCATGCTCGAACAGAACGACGAGTGCTCTGTTCAGGGCGCGCGCTAGCTGAGCCTGGAATCCGTCGCGCCGCTGAGCGATAAACCCTGGTCAGTCTGCCGATCCTGGGCGCCAGACCAATCCGGGCACGCCGGAGAGCGCGGTGATCACGCTGTAAGTTACACCACCGAATAAGGACACCGCATGTTTAGATCCCCCCAAATCAACATCTACTCTCGCGATCTCGCGAAGGCGCAGTCGTTCTACGCGTCACTGGGATTCAAGGAGACCTTTCGTACACCGTCGACGGGCAACCCGAGCCACGTGGAACTTCAGCTTGATGGATTCAAACTAGGGATCGCGACCATCGAGGCGGCGCAGCACCATCACGGCCTCGCGGCTGGAGGCGAGGGTCGCTGGATTGAGATCGTCCTGTGGACAGACGACACCGACGCGGCCATCGAGCGGACCACGGCGGCCGGAGCGCCAGTCCTATCACCAGCGCACGACTTTCTGGATGGGCGATTGCGTGCAGGTTGGGTCGCCGACCCTGACGGAAATCCGATCCAGATTGTGCAGCGCAAGCGATAATGCACCGAGGGAGCAGCCGAGTGAGCCCGCGTCGTGCGCATGCCCCAACGTGCTTTCGCGCTATTGCGGACAGGAAACCGCAGCGCGGGCGGGTTTGGCAAGCCTTGTTGAATGTCCGCCTCACGAACTAAAACCAACCACAGCTCTTGGCGCTGGACGAGCCCAGGCCTGCCAACGTCAATGTCCGGTTCCAGGAAGGCGGCGAACGGCGGCTTCGGGTGGTAGATCGGATAGGGGACACCTCGCGGTGCCACCCCTCCCACACCACTGGGCATACGGGTCACGTACCACGGCGGTTCGACGGGTTATGCTTGGTCAAGAACATGAAGTCGAGGGAGACCGAGGGAGTCGAAGTAGTGGTTGCGCAGGGCTTGTTGGACCGCCTGGTATCCTGACATGCGCCAGAACCCGGTCGGTGACACCGGCGGCGATCGCTGCATGGAACTTGGGTACGCCACGACGGCGCAGTTCGTTGAAACGGTTGTGCCCGTTCTGCCACTGCCGCCAAAAATACGAGCGTAATCTTCGGCGGATCCAGGCTTCCAGGTTGGCGAGCACACGTGGGGTCTGGCAGAAGCCGAAGTAGCCGCGCCATCCAATGAGGTATGGCCTCAGCTCTTCGATCAGCTGCGACAAACTGACCCCTCGTGTCCGGCGTGTCATGTCCCGCTCACCGGCGCGGCGGTACGAACATAGATGTTGCAGTCGTCCGCGCAGCGGCAAAAGCGGTGACCCCGTCGGGTCAGCTCATTGTCGAGATCGTCGAGCACGAGGTTGCTCAAGAGGGGCGAGAGAGGACCGCCTTGCGGGGTCCCCTCGTCCACCGGGCTGACCAAGCCGTCTTCCATCACCCCGGCCTTGAGAAACGCCCGGATGAGCTTGAGCACCCGTTTATCGGTCACCCGCGCCGCGACGCGCGCCATCAAGAGGTCGTGATGGACCCGGTCGAAGAATTTTTCGAGATCAAGGTGAACGACGACACTGTAACCCTCGGCAATGTATTGTTGCCGCTTGGGCCACCGCCTGATGGGCGGAGCGTCCCGGTCGGAAGCCGTAACTGTGCCTGAAAAACGTCGGGTCCCAGCGCTTCTGAAGAACCTGCAGCAAGGCCTGCGGATCAGTCTGTCGATGCCTCACGGCACGCCAAGCTTTCTGACCCCGCCCTCCGGCTTGGGGATTTCGACCCGTTTTACCAGCTGCGGCTGATAGGTTCCCTCGAGCAGTTGAGACCGAAGGCTTGGCCAGTGCTCACGCAGGTAGTCCCTGGCGTCGCCGATGGTCATCCCATCGACGCCGGGACTGCCCTTGTTCTGGCGAACGCGTGCTCTGGCCGGCATCCGAAACCCTTCAGGTGAGCGGTCCTTCGCCTCGACGCATCCAGGTGGCGGAGTTGCCCCGATTGCAGCCGCTCCCATTACCCTGCTCGAACCATCACGCTCGACCCCCTCCGGACATTCGGCCCGGCGTATGACAGCGAGCCTCCTGCAACGCCCCGACTATCCAGAATGGGACTGGTGTGACTTTGACAGTAATGCTGAGAACTCGCTGCGTACTCACAGGGAGCCTTCGGCAATGGTTCTCGTCGCGACGGGAACAATCCACGGCGACTGTGGAAAAAGCTGTGCAAAACGCCGAGAGGATCAACATACTCGGATGTTTCTAAATGTAAACTGACGGATTGCCCAAAGAGTGGGCACGCGCTAACCTATTGTGATTACTCATCTAGAGGTCGGAAACTCGCTCAAGAGCTTCTGTACTGCAGCGTACCAATCTAATTTAATGCGGATCTTTGGACCGCGTTCTGCGGCACTGTGCAAAATTGACTCGGCGGATGCCGCGTTAAGTAGCCTCCTGTTGCCGAGCTCAAAGCCAAAACCGCATGAGGCCGACCCCCCCGACTTCAAAATTCCCAAAACCCGGGCGGTGATTTTTCTATAAACTGGGGTCACATCGGCGTCGCGAGTCCGAGCCGACTTTGTGCGGAACCGTACCATCTGCCGCCGTTTAACAGGGTATGATGGATAATCCCAGCATACTGCGTCGCAAGGCAGTACATTTTTTCGAAGACGCGGCCTCGGCACCTCCCGCAGAAGCTGAAAAGCTGTACGAGGTCGGCCGCCAATTACAGCTTTGGGCGGATGATCTCGAAGAGATGCTGACCTGCCAGAGCAAGGACTCGATCCATCAGCACCCGGCAAGAAAGAAGGGTCAGGACGAGTCAACCCGATCGTGAGCACGCATCGTCTGTAATTTGCGGATTTCGATTGCATCGATGGCGTTGCCATCTCGCATTCCGCGGAGTGGCCCGATTTCCTTAACATCGAGGCCGCGGCCCAACATTCCGCAAGACATGCTGATGGCTTCGTCCCTGCTCCTGGCTATGCTCATGACGGTGGCGCATCCACCTCAGTAAGAAACATACCAACCGGACATTGCCCTTCTACTTGCTCGCTTGTCCATAATCAAAGGCGATGATCTCATCGCTCAACGATCTCATTTGAGCGATGGAATGACCTGAACCTGTTACTTGTCTGTACGATGGCAGACGAAGCGCTATTTTTTTAACCCGTCTGAGCGGTCGTCAGAGCAGCCGGATGAGCCGTTCGTAATAGATGCGATCGCCGGCCCCTATACTGGGTCACTCGCTCGCGCCCGGCCGGAATCCCGAAACCCTTAGGGATAACGCCACTGAAATTCCTTCCTTCAGGCGGCGCGGCTGCCAGCGTTGTTCGTCAGCACGGCCGGCAGCGATCCACGGAGTGGACGATAAGCCGTCAGACGATCCGATTCGCCCCCGAATGGTTGAAAAAGTTCAGAAAACAAACCACCTATAACAAATCGCCGCCAGAAGCCTGGGTATGACGGTGGCCGAGAGATACGAGCGCTCCCGCTCTAGTCGGAAAGGGAGCGTTTATGAGCTCACCCGATCGTAATACTTTTCAAAACCGTCTTCTCGCGGCGCTCCCGCCGGAAGATGCGCGACGCTTTTTTCCGATCTTCATCCGGTTTCTTTTCCCCTGCGGCATGTGCTCTATGACGTAGACGCACCGCTCGAGCACGTTTACTTTATCGAGCAAGGGCTGTCGTCCATCCTGATGAGCATGTCGAACGGCTCCACCATCGAAGTCGGGATGATCGGCTTGGAGGGGATGATCGGGATTCAGGCTCTTCTCGGATGCCTGACATCGAACCACCAGCACATTGCACAGGCTCCGATAACCGCGCTGCGCAGGAACACCGCTCTGTGCAAAACGGCATTTGATCAGAGCGCGGCGGTACGCCGTGTGATGCTGCGTTTCACCGAAGTCGTCTTGGGCCTCGCCTCACAAACCGCGGCGTGCAACCGGCTCCACTCGATCGAACAGCGCTGCGCGCGCTGGGTGCTGATGTCGAGCGATCGTCTTCACTCAGACATAATCCCAATGACGCACGAATTCCTGGCGTCGATGCTCGGCGTGCGGCGTGCTGGGATCACAACGACCCTCGGAGAACTCGATCGCTCCGGGGTGATCGAAAACGGTCGCGGTCGCGTCACGATTACCGATCGTGAGGGTCTCGAAGCGGCCACTTGCGAGTGCTACCAGCGCGATCGTAGTAGGCTCGATAGGCTGCTCTGAGGACGCTTGCGCCTGAGCGTTCAACTATTGTTGCCAAGCCTACGAATTGTTCGGAAGCGAACAGACGTAGGGGGGACGGCATTTTATGATTTCCTTGTAAGCGGAGCGGTCGGCCGATCCTCGTGCGCCCGCCAATCCCCTTCGAGGAGAGCCGTATCATGTTCCCGGTGGAGATTCACATCGGTGATGAAGCCGCTCTGACGGCGCAAATGGCTACGATGCGCGCGTGGCTTGACCACCGTCGGTTCGAGCCATCAACGTTCCACTATAGGTTTACCGCCGCTGGCATGTTGTTTCGCGTCGATTTCGACGCCGAGACACAAGCAACAATGTTTGCGAAAGCATTCGGCGGGCGGATCTTAGCGCAATCCGAACAGATGCCAACCGCTGGGTAATGTGCCGTACAAATTACGGGGCGGTTCGACTTGCATATTTACCGATGCTTCTTCCTAAGTGAAGACGATCACATTAAGGCTGCCGAAATCATCGAAGCCGACGCCATCGGCGAGGCGATCCACAAGGCGCTCGTCATGCTGCGAGAGCGGCCTGAGCACCGAACTGTCGAGCTATGGGAGGGAGAGCGAAAACTCTACCGGGCGGATGAACCTGTGCGATCGGATCGGACTTACGGTGGCTGAGTTATCCCGAAGTGCGCTGATGAACAACGTCACGCTGACAGCGCATGAGTTGCCGCAACGCGCTGTCTATCACCGCGAACGTGCGACAGACACTTCAGACGCCGCACAAGACGCAAAATATAACGGCCATGGGCGAGATGCGCCAATACCTCTCGTCCTCTAGGCTGCACGACGCTCTACGTGATAATTGTTTATCGTGCGGGGCAAATGGTGATCGTCAAGGAACGCTTGACGTGCTCTGTGTCATGGTTTTCCTGACAGTCAGGAATGTCTTGACGGCCGGTGATCGACATGGCAGCAGCGCGGCGCGAGATAGAAACCCCATCCGCGGCATCAGACCCGGCGGAACCGGAGAGAACCCTCTATTGCTCGTTCTGCTACAAATCCCGTACCCAGGTAAAGAAGCTAATTTCTGGCCCAGCCAACATCTTCATCTGCGACGAGTGCGTGGACCTGTGCAATGAAATCGTCGCTGGCCGCCCGCCAAGAGCAAAACCTCCGTCGGCCGAAGAATTGCCTACGGAGCGCTTGTTAGAGCGGCTTGAAGCAATTGAAGACACGGTCCAGGGAAAAGGCAATAAGCTTCAGCAAGCCGTCGATCTTTTACGCTCTCGCCAGGTCAGTTGGGCGGTGATCGGCGCGGCCTTGGGGATTTCCCGGCAGGCGGCCTGGGAGCGGTTTACGTGAGGGCCGGCTTCGGAAACTGCGAGCGTTTTTTGAATTTTGTCCTCCGTCGACGCGCCGTCGTTCGTGCACCGGCCTGCAAGGCGCAGTCAAAGGGGCGGCAACGGGGAAGGCGGAAACTCGAGCGCGGCCCCAAGAATCACGAGTTTGCACCGCTTCGCACAATTTCAGCTCGCCGCTCTCTCTTCCGCGACTGACATCGTTGAATCTTTGACGCGCCTGTGCATGGGTTCCCTCTTGCGGCGCAACCAAACAAATAATCTGCTAGAAGCAAGGCGCTAATTCGCTTCGCCGGCTTCGCGCCGGATGATCCGATCAGCAATAGCCTGCCTCATGATGTCTCGATGAGCGAACAGACTCCGCCCAACATCTTCTGGGAAATACATAGCGGACTTCCGCGAGAGGGGCCAGGAGATGATCGGTCAACGGAACGAGCGTTTGCTATGGCTGTAGGGCTGCCCAAGAACCCGCGCATTCTCGATATCGGAGCTGGACATGAAGCCAATTCTTTGGCGCTCGCACGGTCTAGCGCTGGGAAAGCGACTGCGGTTGACAGGCATCAGCTCTTCCTTGACGAGCTTGAAAGGCGGGCGCGTGAAAACTGGGCTCGCGGAGCAAATAACAACGCTCAATGCGTCGATGTCTCGGTTGCCATTTGAGGAAGGGAGTTTTGACCTCATTTGGTCTGAGGGCGCAATCTACATAATTGGGTTTCGACAAGGCCTCACTTGCTGGCGGAGGTTTCTCTCCCCGAACGGCTACATCGCGGTGACCGAGCCATGTTGGCTCAAAAAGGAAATCCCCGACGAGGCGCGCCGAAATTGGGCTGAATATCCAGCAATGACCACAATCGAGGACACGCGGCGCATTATAGCGGACTGCCGAATGAGGGAGGTTGGCAGCTTTGTTCTGCCCGAGTCCTCTTGGTGGGATGAATACTATTTTCCCATGGAGGTTAAGCTTAAAACTCTGAGGTCGAAACACGCAAGCCAGCCTAACGCCATAACCCAAATCGAAGAAGCCCAACTGGAGATAGATATCTATCGAAAATATCCCGAAGTGTTTGGCTATGTCTTCTTTGTAATGCAGCTGTCTGATTAGGCCAGTAACTCCGGTGCGAATGTCTGCAATGGGTCGCTAATTGTCGCCGAAATACGGGCTCGGGATAAGCAGTGCTACATGCGGCGCGAATTCGGAGCCCCGGTTTCTCGGCCGCTCCAATCTCCGCTGAAGCCAGTATCGCCGTCGCGAACATCGGCGGGAATCGTGTCCTTTACGCCTTTCAGGTATCCCATGCCGTATCCAACCAGCCAGGCGGTTACAGCGCAGGCCGATAAAAGGAGCCAGAAGAAGGACACTACCGGAATCCCTCCGCCCATGCACGAGCCGAAGCACCCATGGATTGGCTACGAGGCTTTGGCTACGCCGCGGCCCAGCAAGTCAACCTTGCGGTTCAATGCAATGACCAGACCATCGACCCCGTCGCGCCGGAGGATCGAATAGAATTCCGAGCGCTGTATTGCCACCTGGCTGATCGTCCCGTCGAAATAGACGTCGGAAACTTGCCACGAGCCTTGGTTCTGCCGCATCAGATAGTCGAGGGTAGTCGTATCACCGTCGGACTTAACGATCTTGGTTTGGACAACGACGTCCCCGTTATTGGGCCGCTCCCCAGTGACCTGCAGCTGCTGCCCGGAATAGCTGTCGAACCGATCGGCGTAAGTCGCCGCGATATAGTGCCGGAACGCCTCGACCAACTGCTGCTGTTGAGCAGGGGAGAGGGCTGCCCAGGACGAACCTATGGCCAGTCGCGTCATGGAGGGAACGTCGAAGACCCGGTCGACAACGGGGGCTAGTCTCGCATAACGACCGCTCTGCCCGAGTGTTGGGCCGTTCCTCATTGTCGTCAGGAGCGCATCGTAAAAACCGCGCACATTGCTCTGCGGGTCCGCAAGCGCGGAAGTATTCTCGGGGAAGGTGCCAACCGCGAGCGAGAGCGCGATGCACAACCCCGCGATCTTGCCCCTCGGGACCACCAACGTGACGAGATTAGTCATGATTCAGCCTCCTCACTCTCTATGTACTGGTCTTTATGTACTGGTCTCTCGGCATGCCTAATTCCATGGCGAGGATCAGACAGCCGTCCACCGCTTGATTTCCTCATCGTTTCTTAGTGCATGCCGGCTTGTTGATGATGTTGCTCGAGGCGTTCGAATTGCGCGATCACCACCTTGCAGGGCGGGATCAACGCGTCCCCGTCTTGGTCCGGGAAAGCGCTCGCCATGAAGATTTGGGCAAAGCGCGAATCGGCGGCAGCTTCCTCGGTCAGATCGTAAGAAGCAGCGACGATCAGGTCGTGAATTACTTTTCCGGCCTGCGCGACCCGCTCAGTTTGCACGCCGCAGCGATGAGCGTTGCCCAGGAGGAAGCCACCTGTCTCCGCAAGCCCGGTTGAATCGGCGGCCTCGGCTACACCGGCGCCCAAAAGAAGGAGCACGGCGGTCGTGACGGCAAGAATTGGACGCATGGAAAGCTCCTATCCAGTACGTCCCCCAACGAAAGCTCCTATACGGTACGTTCCCCAACGTTGAACACCTGCGCGGTCAGTTCGTGCCGGTAACACGTAAGCGCCAAACACAGTTTTACCGCCTTTCCAGCGTGTCATTTTTTGGACATTGGTGGTGGCATGGTACAGAGCCAACCTCTCCATGTCCTTAATGTGCAACGAATGCGCATCAGCGCTTCAGCTCCCAGTGCAACCTAAAGGGCGGCGGCGGCGTTCGCTGCAAAGTGACAACTGAGCGAGAGGCCGATCATGTCGACTAGGGTCGAGTCGACGTTCTCGGCAAGTGAAGGCACGCTTGCCGGCGACATTCTATGGCTCGCAACGGTCGCGTTCGTGTTCGCGATCATCACTGGGATCGTCGGTTGAGCTGACGCTCTCGGTCATCTTTTTATAGGCAGCAATCAAAGCGCCACCGCGTAGCACCGGTAGCCGAAAGCGTGGCGACGAAGGGAGAATTGAGCATCCGGTGGATCTGACGCTGACCCCGACGCATCTCGATCGACTCGCGGAGGTTGCCTGGACCTGGGCGGCAGCGTTTTTGCCGCGGCTCGTCGCGGCTGTCCTCATTCTGGTGATCGGCACCATCGTCGCGCGCTGGGTCTCGCGCGCCGTCTACAACATCTCGCAACGAACGACAACATCTCGCAACGAACGACGCATATCGACCCGACCTTGCGGCCGGTACTCGCCTCGATGATCCGTTATGCGGTTCTGATCCTGGTCCTTATCGTTGCCCTGAGCCAAGTCGGTATCCAAACCGCCTCGTTGCTGGCGGTGGTTGGCGCGGCCGGCCTGGCGATCGGCTTGGCATTGCAGGGTGCGCTCAGCAACTTCGCCGGCGGACTGATGCTGCTGTGGCTGCGGCCGTTCCGGATTGGCGATTTCATCGAAGTCGGTGCCATAGCAGGAACAGTGCGTGAAATGGGACTGTTCGCCTGCCATCTCGAAACCTTCGACGGCATGTTCCTGTTCGCGCCCAATTCGGCGATCTGGAACACCCCGCTGAAGAACCACACCAGAAACGCCGGCAGGCTCGTCTCAATCGACGTCACTGTCGCGAGCAACGCCGACATCGATCGGGCGCGCGACATCCTGGTCGCGATGGCCGAGCGCGATAGCCGCGTCCTAAAGATGCCCCCGCCACACGTCTTCGTCGACAGCCTGACTGGAGCGGGGCTGCTGCTGAAATTGCGGATTTGGGCGTCGCACGACGATGTCGGCGAGCTCCAGCACACGATCATCGAGCAGGCGATGCACGAGCTCGAGGACGCCGGCATCGAGGCGCTGCAACCGCAGCAAGTCGTCCGAATCATCCCACCCGATAGCGATCCCTCACGCCTGCTACCGAGCTCGCAGTCTGTCTTTAGCGGCTTCCAATCATCTGCCATTTCCGGTCGGCGCTGAGTGATCCCGGGTCGCGACAGTGATACGAGTTTATCATCATCGACGCCGGCTTATGTGTGACGGAGCGGCCGCTGCGGCCAGCAACGCTAACGTCATGGGTTTCTCCAGCCTATGTGGTCAGCCGGATACTGGCATTGATAAACATCAGCAAGCTGGCGTGAACTGAGAAAACCTCAAATCCTTGCTTCTCCAGCTTCAGGTGCCTGCCGTTGCAGTACCTGGCGGAGTTTCCTGGGCATTGGCAGCGCGTGGCGAGGCGACGCGCCCCGAACCGTTCACAAACCTTCCTAAGGCATGACAGTCGCATGGAAGCGGTCATGGGGCTCGCGCAATGGAGTTGCGCCAGAAGGTTGACGCGCGCCTCACCTCACTGGGGAGCCGAGAGCGTTGAAACTGCTTTTGAAAAGCGCAACGGCACCGGATTCACCGGTGATGTGTTTTTGACCTCCACCCAATTTTGGTCAGACCCGTGATACCGGTGCTTACAGGGAAGCTACTGGGGCACCAGTGCGGACGGGTTGCGACGAAATCAACCGCAGGTATCCAAGCGGGAACGGGTTTCCGCCTGCTGGCGTTGGAATTTCAAACACCCATGCGCGGAGGACGGCCATGCTCATATCCGAGAGGCGCGCTCTCGTTACCGAGATACAGGATCGGCTGATTGAATTTTATGTGCAGCAGGACGAAGCGAGGAGAACAGAAGATCGAGACCGAGAGCGTGAGCTGCAAGTCGAGATCGATAAGGCCACAGCGCAGCGGGAGGAGATCCGCCGCTGAAGCGCCTTGGGATCGACGTAAACAACGGTTCGGCAGTAAACAACGGTTCGGGAGGATCGGAAATGGCAAAAGCACGGGGACGCGTGCAAAGACGACACGTGCGCGAGAAAGCCACCATCGACCACCTCGTACGGGACGTCTACGAGCCGAAGGTCCCTGATGAGAAAGACACTTCTCGCAGCCCACTACTTCTACCGGCTTGCCGGTCGAGGATCAGGTTCGCAAGAAATGGGATCCTCGCAAGGGTGGGCTTCCCACTTTTTGTGGCGCGGGATGACAAACCTCTCGCGACTTCGCAAGCGACTGCTGGAAGCCGATGCGGCGACGAGCACCCGGGCTGCTGATGAGATCGATATCGCTGGCTCTGCGACGATCGCTTACTCATCAGAGAATGCTTCTCATCCGGTCGAGCTTCTGCTAGACGGACGCTCCGGCCCGGCAGACACGCGCTGGATCAGTACGCGCCCTGCCAACATCGAGCACATGATCGTAGAATTTGACCAGCCGCAGGCGATCTCGCGGCTCGTGTACGAGGTCGAGGAGGCAGAGCGGGAGCGCACCCAGGAAGTTCGCGTGGAAGCCTCGGAGGACGGATGTCGAAGGTATCGCCAAATTTTGGTTCAGGAATTCACCTTTAGCCGCAGGGGAGCCACCTACCAGCGCGAAGACCAGCGCTTTAATCTCCACCAGATTAGCCATCTCCATTTCACGATTTCTCCAAACAAGGGCGGCTCCGGCACGGCGACGCTCACCGCACTCCGCCTCTTTGCATAAAACGGCCTGGATCGCGCAATTATATGCCCCGGCTCAGATCCCGGCTCGTCCCCTAACCGCCAACTTTGTGGCCCCCGCTGCCCGAGGGATTTTCCCCGAGTAGGCCGGTCTACGTCCGAAGCGCCGCCGCATCACCGCCCGGCGCGTCGTGTGGCTTGCTGCTGGGAGGGCTGGGGGCGGCTCCGCCCTACTGAACCAGGCGATGTCGGGCGTACGTAGGACATAGTCAGTGCCGCGCGTTGAGCGCATGCTTCTTGAGGTGGTGGCGGAGCTGGTCGTAGGTGAGGCCGAGCGCGGCAGCGGTGCGGCGCTGGTTGAAGTGGTTCGCCGCCAGCGCCTCGGAGAGGAGCTTTTGCTCGAAGGCCGCAACCCGGCCGAGGAAATCGCCGGGTGCGGCGGGCTCAGCAGCGGGTAGCAGCGGCGGTGCCGCCGCCGGCGCGGCCGGGCGGTGCGGCGAGCCAAAGGCGTCGAAGACGATGTCGTCGATCGGCGCCTCCGGGCGGGGCCAGCGATACAGGCTGCGCTCGACGACGTTCTTGAGCTCGCGCACATTGCCTGGCCAGCGATATGCCATGAGCCCCGCGAGCGCGGCCGCGGTGAACCCCCGAAACACCTCGCGGCCCAATTCGCGCGTCATGCCGCGCCCGAAGTGCTCGGCGAGCACCGGGATGTCTTCGGCGCGCTCGCGCAACGGCGGGATGGTGACGACGTCGAAGGCCAGCCGGTCGAGGAGATCGCTGCGAAAGCGGCCGCTTTCGGCAAACGCCGGAAGGTCGACGTTGGTGGCGGCGATGACGCGGACATCGACGTGGTGCACCTCGTTACCGCCGACGCGCTCGAAGCTGCCATATTCGATAACGCGCAGGATCTTCTCCTGTACGGCGAGCGAAGCGGTGGCGATCTCGTCGAGGAACAAGGTGCCGCCGTCGGCGATCTCGAAACGCGAGAGGCGGCGGCGCGTCGCACCGGTGAAGGCGCCCGCTTCATGGCCGAAGAGCTCGCTGTCCAGCAGGCTCTCGGCGAGAGTGGCGCAATTGAGCTTGACGAAGGGCCTGTCCCAGCGCGGCGAGAGATAGGTGAGTCGTGCCGTGACCAGCTCCTTGCCGGTGCCGCGCTCGCCAACCACCAGCACCGGCCGATCGAGTGCCGCAAGCTGTGAGACCTGGGCCAACGTGGCACGGAAGGCGGGGGCCTCGCCCACCAGCGGCGGCAAATCGCGGTCTGTCCTGGGAGAAAACACTAAATTTGGTGAGAATCACCGAT
>Ga0306922_10003084_pt1 | contig 15563 bp, 9 predicted proteins | sample sta12Cox44000082_FD_203758 | JGI IMG/M metagenome (GOLD analysis project Ga0306922, IMG submission 203758) | Lab enrichment of tropical soil microbial communities from Luquillo Experimental Forest, Puerto Rico - statoxic.12C.oxic.44.000.082 (v2)... | ecosystem: Environmental > Terrestrial > Soil... | reverse complement strand
GCAACTCAAGGCCCAGGGCGTCGATCTTTCAAAAGTCCACAGCGATACTTGGGAAGGAAAACCGGTCTTCGTGGTCGGCGCCGACAAGGGTGATCTCAAATCAAAGCAATTCTGGATCGAGAAGGAACGCCTGCTCTTCTTGCGCCTCATCGAACCCGATCGGCAAGATCGAACCAAGACCAACGACACCCGCTTCAGTGACTATCGCCAGTTTTCGCCAGGCTTCGTCGCCGCTCGCGTCGACTTCTACGTGGACGGCCAAAATGTCTTCAGCGAAGTTTATTCCGACATCCGGGTGAACCCCAAAATCGATCCCGCCTTCTTCGACCCCCGCCAATTCAAGCCCGAGCAACCCGAACGCAAACCCTAAACGGTTGGTGCTTCAGAATGTAGTGGCGGGTCGTTAGATCCGTGCCGTTTCTGCCGACCTCGGGGTCGGCCCGGAAATCCGTTCGCGGTTATCCTGAGGTGATCCGACGAGGTTCGCCGAAAAACCGCCCTCTAGGGTCCTGCCTTTCAATTATCGGTTTTGAACTTTCACACGGCCGGCGGTTACTCCCAATTCCCGGATCCTAGCTCCCGATCTGCTTCTTCAACTCCGCCAACAAATTCAACGCCTCGATCGGCTTCAACTGATCCAAATCCGCCGCCTTCAATCGTTCAAGCACCGCCTTGTCCAGCGCCGTAAACATTACCGCCTGCGAGCCGTTTCCATTGGTCCCCGGCATCGCGCTCGGCGTCAACGTCTCGCTCAACTCATGCTCGCTCTGCTCATGTTTCTGCAACACTTCGCGCGCCCGTTCGATCACGCTGCGCGGCAACCCCGCCAGCCGCGCCACTTCAATCCCGTAACTCTTGTCCGCGCTCCCCGGTTCAACCCGCCGCAAGAAAATAATTTCGTTCGGCGTCTCCTTCACACCGACATGCACGTTCTTCACGGCCGGCAACAAGTCCGCCAGCTCCGTCAATTCGTGGTAGTGCGTCGCAAACAGCGTCCGCGCCCGCGTGTTCTTCTGCAAATGCTCCACCACCGCCCAGGCGATCGACAAACCGTCAAACGTCGCCGTCCCGCGTCCCACCTCATCCAGCAACACCAGACTCGAAGGCGTCGCATGATTCAAAATCCCTGCCACCTCGCTCATCTCCACCAAAAACGTCGACCGTCCCCTCGCCAGGTTGTCGCTGGCCCCAATGCGGGTAAAAATCCGGTCGGTCACCGGCAATTTCGCCTGCCGCGCCGGTACATAACATCCCATCTGTGCCATCAGCACAATCAGCGCCGCTTGCCGCAAATACGTCGATTTTCCGCCCATATTCGGCCCGGTAATCAGCAACAACTGTTGCCGGCCCGGCTCGAAGCACAAATCATTCGGCACAAACCGCTCGCCCTTCTGCTTCAGCAGTTCCTCGATCACCGCATGCCGCCCGCCGATGATCAGCAACTCGCCGGTGGCGTTAAATTCCGGCCGCGTATACCCGCGGTCCGCCGCCAATTTCGCGAACGCCGCCAAAGCGTCCAGTTTCGCAATTGCCGCCGCCGTCCTTCGCAGCCGTCCCGCCTTCGCCGCGATGCTCGACCGCACCTCCACGTACAGTTGCTTCTCGATCTCCGCAATCCGCTCGTCCGCCGCCAGTATCTTCCGCTCATACTCCTTCAACTCCGGCGAAGTGAACCGCTCCGCATTCACCAGCGTCTGCTTCCTCTCGTAATCGGCCGGCGCCAGATGCAGATTCGGTTTCGAAATCTCGATGTAATAGCCAAACACCTGGTTGAACCGGATCTTCAGCGACGCAATCCCGGTGCGCTTCCTCTCGCGCTCTTCCATCGACGCAATAATCTGCTTGCTGCCTTTGCTCAAATCCCGCAGCTCGTCCAACTCCGTCGAATATCCCGGGCGAATCACTCCCGGTTCGTTCGCCAATGCCGGCGGCTCCTCGGCGATCGCTTTCTCCAACAACTCTCGCACCTCGGCCAACTCATCAATCTCGTCGTGCAACTCCCTCAGCAACTCGCTGCCCCGTGGCCCAGGCACTCCCGTCTGTGCGCCACCCTTAGTCTCCGGTTGCAGCGGCGGTTTCACGCCGCTCTCTTGTGTTGCTGTCCTCCTTTGCGTCTCCTCGGCGTTCTCGGGGCCTCTGCGATGGCTTTTTTCTTCCTTCTTTTCGGAAACGGTCAACTGTGAGCTGTCCACCGTAAATTCCCGCACCACCGGCAACTGCGCCAGCGACTTCCGCAGCGCCACCAGCTCCCGTGGCATGGCTTGCCCCAGGGTGATTCGGCTGGTCAGCCGCTCCAAATCCTGTATCCCGCGCAACTCCTTGCGAATCTCCCCCCGCACCACCGTCTGCTTCAACAACTGCGCCACCGCATCGAGCCGCGCTTCAATCGCATCCGGGTCCAGCAACGGCCGCAACACCCACGACCGCAACAGCCGCGCGCCCATTCCCGTTACCGTCGCGTCGAGCGCCGCAATCAACGTGGTGGGTCCACCGCTCCTGCCATCCTCGGTAAAAATCGGCGTCAGCAATTCGAGGTTGCGCACCGACACGGGATCGAGGACCAACGCATCCTGCTGTTCGTAATAGCGAATCCGGTCCAGATGCTGCAGTGCTTCCACGCTCGGCGCATCGTCCCCGCGCGCCGCGTTCTCCCGCAGGTAGTGAACGACCGCACCCGCTGCGCATAGCGCCTGCAGGTGCGCATCCAGCCCGAACCCCGTCAGTTCCGCTACGCCGAACTGCTCCCGCAAAATCCGTTCCGCGTAATCCCGCTGGAAAATCCAATCCTCCAGGCGCGTCTCCACGCCTCCCAGTCCATCCAGCAGGGTATTCTTGGCGGTCTCAAACAACTGGTGCGGGCGGGGAAGCAGGGTCTCGCGCGGATGCAGCAGTTGCAGTTCGTCCCGCAAATCCTCCTCCGCGCGCGGTCCGTGAAACTCCGTGGCCAGAAATTCGCCGGTCGACAAATCCACCAGCGCCAATCCGATCCGGCCCGTCGCGCCATCCTGTGCCACGCCCGCCAGAAAATTGTTCTCCCGCGCGTCCAATACCGCCACATCCGTCGCCGTACCCGGCGTAATCACGCGCGACACTTCCCGCCGCACCAATTTTTTCCCCGGCCCGGGCTGCTCCATCTGTTCGCAGATCGCTACCTTGAATCCCGCTCGAATCAGCCGCGCAATGTACCCATCTGCCGCGTGATAGGGCACACCGCACATCGGAATCGGCTGCCCCTTCTCCCGGTTCCGCGAGGTCAGCGTAATCCGCAGCTCGCGCGACGCGATCATGGCATCTTCGTAGAATAATTCGTAAAAATCTCCCAGCCGGAACAACAGCAGCGCGTGCGGGTAGCGCGCTTTCACGGCGTTGTACTGCTGCATCAACGGTGTCGTCGCTTCGCTCATCTCTTCGGTAGGCTGCTTTCAACCTTTAACGCTTCACCTTGTACCCTTTAACGCCGTGACTCGCACCCTTTTGCGCTCGTCTCCTCTTCCCCGGTTTCACTGTTCCTGCACCCCCAACTCCCCCAACAAAAACGCATAATCGAAGGCAATCTCACGCAAATAGTCGTACCTCCCGCTGGCGCCCCCGTGTCCCGCGCCCATATTCGTCTTCAGCAGCAACACATTCCCATCGGTCTTCATGGCCCGCAACTTGGCCACGTATTTCGCTGCTTCCCAGAACATCACCTGGCTGTCGTTCCGCGCCGTCTTCACCAGCATGCGCGGATACACTTTCCGCTCTACATTGGTGTATGGGCAATACTGCCGCATATAAAAATAATCTTCCTCAAGCTGCGGATTCCCCCACTCCTCGTACTCCCCCACGGTCAACGGCAGCGTCGGATCCAGCATGGTATTCAACACATCCACGAAGGGCACGTGGCTCACTACCACGCGGAACAAATCCGGCCGCATGTTGGTCACCGCACCCATCAGCAATCCGCCAGCGCTTCCCCCCTCGATCGCCAGCCGCCCTTCCGACGTATACCGGCTCGCAATCATGTGCTCGGCACAGGCAATAAAATCCGTGAACGTATTCATCTTGTGGTGCATGCGCCCCGCATCGTGCCACGGCTTCCCCAACTCCCCCCCGCCGCGAATGTGTGCAGTCGCGTAAACCATTCCACGATCGAGCAGGCTCAGCCGGTTCGAACTGAACGCCACCGGCAGCGAAATTCCGTAACTCCCATATCCATACAGCAGCAATGGCGCCTGTCCATCCCGCGCCGTGTCTCGCCGCCTTACCACCGACACCGGGATCGGCGTCCCATCCTTTGCTTGTGCGTGCAGCCGTTCGCTCACATAGTTCTTCGAATCGAAATCCCCCAGCACCGGCTGCTGCTTCTTCAAAATCCGCTCGCCCGTCTTCACATCGTAGTCGTATACCGACCGCGGCGTCACCAAAGACTCGTACACGTACCGCACATGTCCGGTAGAAAACTCCGGATTCGATCCCAGCATCGCGTGGTACGTCGGTTCCGCAAATTCAATCCTTTTCGAACCCGCCAATGCCGATCCCGCCTCGTGCGTCAAATCCACCACCCGCAGATGTGGCAGTCCGTCTTCGCGCTCCGACAGCACCACGTGCGTTCCGAACGCCTCCATGCCCGCGAGCATCACTCCCGGCCGGTTCGGAATTACCTCGCGCCATCGCGACCGTAGCGGGTCCACCACCGGCGCCGTCATCAATCGGTAGGTTCGCCCTCCGCTGTTCGTGCGGATGAAAAACACCCCGCCCGCCGCATCGCTCGAACTCCCGGGATGATGATCCACGTAATACTCATGTTCATCCTCCCGTTCCGCCATCAGCTGAAAGGCCCCGAGCGGCGCGTCCGCCCGCAGATACCGCACCTCGCTCGTCGTATGGCTATTCAGGACCAAAAACAGGTAGGCCCCGCTCCGGCTCCGCTCCACATCCATCCGGAACCGCTCGTCCTTCTCCTCATAAATCAATTCGCTGGGCGTTTCGCCGGCTACCCCGGCGCGCCACAACTGATTGGACCTCTTCGTCACCGCATCCTCGGTCACATAAAACAGGGTGCGGTTGTCGGCCGCCCAGGCCGCGCTCGTCACGCGCTCTACCCGCAAGGAAAGTAGCGTGGCCGCGCCAAGGTCCTTCACCTCCAGCACGTACTGCCGGAATCCCGTGCGATCGGTCGCATAGGCCAGCCGCCGGTTATCTTCGCTCACCTCAAAAATCCCGAGGGCCATGAAGGTGCGCCCCACGGCCAGCTCATTCAGATCCAGCAGCAGCTCTTCCGGCGGCCCGTCTGTATGCTCATCCGTCGTCCCCAACCTGCCTTCGCTTTCCAGCGCCGCGACGAATTCTTCCTCGCCGGCGGCCTTCTTTCTGCCGTAGATCGAGTACTGCTTCCCCTCCTCCGTCCTGGTGTAATACCAATAACCCCGCAACAAATACGGCACGCTCAAGTCCGTCTGCTGAATGCGCCCCAGCATCTCCTGATACAACTTCTCGGAGAAGCCCTCGCTCGGCCGCATCAGCGCGTCCGCATACGCGTTCTCCGCCTCGAGGTACTCCTGAACCCGGGGGTCCTCTTTCTCTCTCATCCACGCATAGTGGTCGACCCGCCGGTCGCCATGGATAACGTGATCCACCGGCTCCCGCAACGCCAACGGCGGCTGCACCGCAATCCCTCCGGCGCTCCCGACGCCCACTCCCCTAGCCGCGTTTTCCTTGCGCTCTTCTTTGTTCATCCGATTGCGGATTACCCCTCCAGAGAAAGGCTTACCCTCTCGATTCTCAGATCGCGCCCCTTCTCTTTTGATTGTCGGTAGGCAGCTGGAAGCGTCCCTGACCGTCTCCGCGAGTCCCTCTTTGCTCTCGCCGCACCGGGAAAGGCCAGTCTGCCCGACCGCCGACTGGAGCCCGGCCTCTCGTTTCGCTATCCTATCCGAACTCCACGCGGATTAGTAGCCAACCTCCCCCCGCCGTTGTGGAATTTCCACCGGTGCCGCAGTGATCCGAAACCCACGCCGATAGAGATCCTCTCTTCCAATCACGGATATCCGATATCTGGTATCCTTCTTTCTCTCTCATGTCTCGCGAAACCGAAATCAAGCTCCGTATCGTCAACATCAAATCCTTTCTCCGCGCGCTCAAAAAACTCGGCGCCAAGCCCGTCTCTCCTCGCGCTCACGAACACAACCTCATCTTCGACACCCCCGACGGCGGCCTTGCCAAACACGGCCAACTCCTTCGCATCCGCACCGCATCCCCTGCGCCTGGCACCCCGGGCTCCCTCAAACGGCCTTCCCTCGGCAATCGCAAGTCCAAGAAATCCGGGCCTCGTACCCTCCTCACCTTCAAATCCCCGCCGGACCAGCTCGCCATCGGCCCCGCCACCGCTTCCCCCACCGACCGTCGCTACAAGGTCCGCGAGGAGATCGAACTGGCGCTCACCGAACCCGCCTCCCTGCAGCGCATCTTCGAAGGCCTCGGGCTCAAAGGATGGTTCCGCTACGAGAAATTCCGCACTCCTTACCGCCTCCCCGCGCGCCTCTCCTGGGCCAAGGGCCTGATCATCGACCTCGACGAAACCCCCATCGGCAACTTCGTGGAACTGGAGGGTCCCGGCCCGGCCATCGATCAAGCCGCCCGCGCACTCGGCTTCTCCTCCCGCGACTACGTGCTGAAAAACTACCTGGTGCTCTACCTCGACGACTGCAAACGGCAAAATCTCCAGCCCTCCCATATGCTCTTTCCGTAAATCCCAACCATTCTCCTTTTTTGCACTTTTTTCTCTCTGTTCGCCTCTTTCTTCTTGACATTTCTTTCACCCGAGGTTTATTCCTACCCTCGGAGTGATTTTTCTCTGATGAGCGCGTCTAGCGAACTCGAACCTCACCCGAGTCGCTCACGGCTGAGGTTCCTCTACTCGCTTGTCCCGGGTGCGTTTTGCTCGGGAACCGCCGCGCCGGTGCCTTTTCCGGCGCCGGTCCTCGCCGTCCGGGCGTCTTCGCACCGCTGGCGTCCGGGCGTGGTGCCCTGCGCGGTCACCGGAGGAGTCACCACCGGCTAAGGTCTGGTCATTTTCGGTTTTGTCCGCCCGCGCCGGTTCGCCCCGTTCGCGGGTTTTTTATTTTTCCCCGAACGTTGCCGGCTGACTTCCGCTGTTGTTGGGTGCGGCAGCCTGGGTCTTGCTTGCCCGGTCCTGCCATCCGCGAAGCGCTGCGCGACCGCATCGCTGCTGCCGGGTTTGATCAAATTACGGGTCGCAGCCCCGAGAAAGGAGCAACCTCCCATGCTCTACGCCACCGAACTCATCGGCGCCGCCGCGTACGACGTTCAATCCCACTACGTCGGCCGCGTCCGCGAATTTTTCATCCATCCTGCCGAACAGCCCAACCGCATCTCCCACTTCCTCATTTCCCGGGGCCGTTACCAGCCGCTTGTCGCTCGCCACGATCAAATCGCCAGTGCCATTCCCGGTCGTATCGACCTCAACGTATCGGAACGCGCCCTCGACGCCTACGAACCCAACGAGTCCTGGCTCGCGGTCCAAAAAGACCTTCTGGACCAGCAAATCATCGATACCGCCGGCCGCAAAGTCGTCCGCGTCAACGACGTCGACCTCTCCGAAGCCCGCTACAATGGCAGCCTCGAACTTCGCGTCGCCCAGGTCGACGTCGGCCTTCCCGGCGCTGTTCGCCGTCTCCTCCAGGGCTTCGCTCCGGCCAGGGTCGTGCGCAAACTCCAATCCCGTCTTCCCCAGCGCACCATCCGCTGGGAATTCGTCAACCTCATCGAGCCCGACCCGCTCCGCCGCGTCAAACTGCGCATCACCCACGAGAAACTCGAAGACCTGCACCCCGCCGACCTCGCCGAGATGATGGAAGAACTTTCCGCCGCCGAGCGCCAGGGCATCATCGCCTCCCTCGACGAAGAAACCGCTGCCGCCGTCCTCGCCGAACTCGACGAGCGGCTTACCACGCAAATCGTCGAAAAACTCGATCCCGAAAAGGCCGCCGACATCATCGAGGAAATGGCCCCGGATGCCGCCGCCGACCTCCTCGCCGATCTGCCCAGGGAGACCTCTCAGGAGCTCCTCGAAGAAATGCCCAACGAGGATGCCGCCGAAGTCCGCGAACTGCTCTCCTTCGATCCGGCCACCGCGGGAGGCATGATGAACACCGAATTTGCGTTCGTCAGCGAGTCCGCCACGCGCGACGAAGTGCTAACGTGGCTTCGCGGCCAGGAATTCCAACTCGAACAGCTCGACACCATCGTTCTCATCGATAAGCTCGGCCATTTCGCCGGCACCGCCCCCATCGCGCGCATTCTTCTGGCCGCCCCCGAACAGCGCATGGCCGAACTCAAAACCGATCCGCTCGTATCCATCACCGCTGACGCCAGCGAGAAAGACGTCTTCGAACTCTTCGACAAATACAATCTGCGCATGCTCACCGTTCTCGGTCACGACAACCGTCCCATCGGCTCCATTACCGTCGACGACGTCGTCTCCCGCCTGGTGAATGCATGACCCCGCCCCGCCCGCCCCGTTCCAGTAACGGTCTTTCATCCTCGCCACCGGCGACGTTTCGCGGCACCGGCACCCTTGCCGGCCGTGACCGAGAAAGCGCTGGCGTTGCGAGGGCCACTGCGGTTGCGTCCCTCCCGGTCGTCGCTCGCGGGTCACCGACCGCCTCCTCATGACCCTTTCCTCCATCAACGCCTTCATCGACCGCCTCCGCGGCCATGTCTTCGCCTTCTTTTCCCGCGGCAAAAACTGGCGCCGCCGCATGGCGCTTTTCCTCGCGGTCATCGGTCCTGGCATCATCACCTCGAACGTGGACAACGACGCCGGCGGCATCGGCGTGTACACCCAGGCCGGCAGCGCCTACGGCTACACCCTTCTGTGGGCGCTGATCCCCATGACCATCGCCCTCTATGTCACCGAAGAAATGTGCGCTCGCATGGGTGTTATTACCGGCAAAGGCCTTTCGGATCTCATCCGTGAGGAATTCGGCTTCCGCTCCACCTTTTTCGTGATGATCACCGGCTTCCTGGTCGACCTTGCCAACGTGGTCGCCGAATTTGCCGGTGTGGCGGCCTCCGCCGAAATCTTTGGCGTCAGCAAGTACATTGCCGTCCCCCTGGCCGGGGTGGTGGTCTGGCTGCTGGTTTTGAAAGGGAATTACCGCCAGGTCGAAGTCGTCTTCCTCATCGCCTGCGTTTTCTATCTCACCTATCTATTTTCCGCGCTGCTTTCGCATCCCGATTGGGTTCTCGCCGCGCGCATGACCGTGGTTCCCAGCATCCATTTCGACACCGGCTATCTGGTCACCCTCACCGCTCTGGTCGGCACCACCATCGCGCCCTGGCAGTTCTTCTATCTGCAGGCCGGCTTCGTCGAGAAAAAAGTCGGTCCCCGCCAATATCCGCAGGCTCGTCTCGATGTGCTGTTCGGCAGCATCAGTTGCATGATCATCGTCTTCTTCATCATCATCTGCACCGCATCCACCCTTAACCGCACCGGCCTTACCAACATCTCCGACGCTGCCGAAGCCGCCAAAGCCCTGATCCCTCTCGCCGGAAAATGGGCCGGACTCACCTTCGCCTTCGGCCTTCTCAACGCCTCGCTTTTCGCAGCCACTATCCTTCCGCTCTCTACCGCTCACGTCATCTGCGAAGGTCTCGGGTTTGAAGCCGGGCTCGACCACAAATTCCGCGAAGCCCCCGCCTTCTACTGGCTTTACACCATGCTCATCGTCGTGGGCGCCGGCATCATTCTTCTGCCCAACGCGCCACTCTGGAAAATCCTCATCTTTTCGCAACTGGGCAACGGCGTCTGGCTCCCCATCGTCGTCATCTTTATTCTTCTTCTCATCAACCGCAAAGACCTCATGGGAGAGCACACCAATACACTCCTGTTCAACGTCATCGCCTGGATCACCGCCGTCGCCATGATCCTGCTGACCTTCGTTCTCGTCGGCCAATCCATCCTCCAGGCCGTCCGACCTCCAGCAAGCTAGCCGGTGCAGCCGCACTCTTGCCGGTGCTTCGGCCGTAACTGGCCACGTCTTTCGGTTCGTGTTAACGGTTTACCGACCGCCGGATAACCGCTGGCCTGCTCCACGTTGCGTACCCACCAATTCCTGTGTTAACTTTGCGCCGTAAAGAGGTTTCACCCCATAACCGTGTCGCACTCCCGTCCCCATCCCGAATCTCTTGGCCCCGTCGCCGCGGAAGAATCTCAACTCCTCGCGAAACTCGATCTCTCCCGCCTCCCGCGCCACATCGCGGTAATCATGGACGGCAATGGCCGGTGGGCCCAGAAACGCCATCTCCCTCGGGTCGCCGGGCATCGCGCCGGCACACAATCGGCTCGTACCGCCATTGAAACCTGCGCACGCCTCCACATCGAAGCCCTTACTCTGTATGCCTTCTCCGTCGAAAACTGGCGCCGCCCCAAAACCGAAATCGAATTCCTCATGTCACTGCTTCGCGAATACATCCGCAAGGAAATGCCGCTGCTCCAGAGAAACAATATCCGGATGCGTTTCCTCGGCCGCGCGGACGAACTGCCCGAGGTCGTGCAACGCGACACCCGCGAGGCCACCGAAGCTCTCGCCAAAAACACAGGCATGGTCCTCTCCATCGCGCTCAACTACGGTGGTCGCGCTGAAATCGTCGACGCCGTCAACGCCTTCCTTGGCGCTCGCCACGGCCACATGCACCCGGTAGCGCCGGGCGATTCTCCGAGCCCGGCGGGTTCCGAGTATCGGGGAACGGGTTTTTCCTATACGCCCAAACGCATTACCGAAGAAGATCTGGCGCGCCACCTGTACACCGCCGATCTTCCGGATCCCGACCTGCTGATCCGCACCAGTGGCGAAATGCGCGTCAGCAATTTCCTGCTCTGGCAAATCGCCTACGCCGAAATTTTCGTCACCGATACCCTGTGGCCCGACTTCAATCGCGCCCGTCTCCTCGAAGCCCTGCTCGACTACCAAAAACGCGAACGCCGCTACGGCGCCATCAGCCCTCCCGCCCGCACCGCTTCCCGCTAACCAGGCTTGCCGGCATCCGATCTCTTCCGACCTTCCTTCTATTTTTGACGCTTGGCTCTTTTACTCTCCAGCTTTTGGAGCCCTGCACTCGCCCGCTCCGGTCGCCTTCCCGATATCCGATTACTGATATCTGATATCCTTTCTCTTACTTACTTCTCCAATCCAAAGGACCATTCGTTTCGATGACCCTGACTCGCGTTCTGACCGCACTCGTGCTGATGCCCGTGGTCATCGCGATTGTCCTGTTCACTCCCACGTGGGTCGTCGCCGACGCTGTCGGCATCATCACCATCGTCGCCCTCTGGGAATTTTTCAATCTCGGCGACGCTATCGGCCACCGCGCCTACCGCCTTTGGACCATCTTCTGCTCGCTACTACTGACCGTCCCATGGTTTGCGACCCCTGTATTCACTGCGACGATATTTTTTCTGTTCGTCCTTGGTCTGGCCGTCCTCACCCTGTTCACTCGCCGGCCTCTCGTCGAATCTCTTCCCTCAGCTGGCGTATCCTCATCCGCTCTCCTGCTCGTTGCATTTCCGCTGTCCTTCGCAAGCCGTCTGCATGCTCTTCCTGTCGAAGGTCCCCGCCTGCTCCTGTTCGCCCTCGTGATCACCTGGGCCGCCGACACCGTTGCGTACTTCGCCGGCCGCTCTTTCGGCAAACACCCCCTCGCCCCGCATATCTCCCCGAAAAAGACCTGGGAAGGCTCCATCGCCGGCCTGTTCGGCTCTCTCCTGATCGCCTATGCTTTCCACTTCTGGCTCACCATCCCGCTTGCGCATCTCCTCGCCATGGCCACGCTCGGCAACGTCGCCGGACAAATCGGCGACCTCCTCGAATCCGCTTGCAAACGCAGCGCCGGCGTAAAGGATTCCGGCGGCCTCCTTCCCGGCCATGGCGGGATGCTCGATCGCATCGACGCCCTGATCCTTTGCATTCCCGTCATCTGGTTCTACCTCGCCCTTGTCAATCCATTGCTGTAACGCCTCGCCCTTCACTTTCCACTTCCCCTCCTCGACTCTTTTGCTCTTCCCCTCTTACTCTGCGCTAGACTATTGCTTACATCTCGTCCATGAAAAAACTTGCGATCCTCGGTTCCACCGGCTCCATCGGCCGTCAGACTCTGAACGTTGTTGAGACCCTGTCCGATCAATTGAAAATTACCGCACTCGCTGCCGGCAACAATCTCGACGAACTGGTCCCGCAAATCCTCCGCCATCATCCTGAACTCGTCTCCGTCGCCGATGAAAAACTCGCCGACGACCTTGCCCGTCGTCTCCGTGAGCTACATCTCGAGCCCGCTCCGGCCATCCATCACGGCCGCGAAGGCCTGCTGGCCGTCGGCGCGCATGGCGATACCGACATGGTCGTTTCCGCTGCCGTCGGCGTGGTCGGCCTCGAAGCAACCTATGAAGCCGTAAAACTCGGCCGCACCGTCGCGCTCTCCAACAAAGAAGTTCTCGTCGCCGCCGGCGAATTAGTCATGGAAGCCGCCGCGCAATCGGGAAGGGAACTGCTCCCGGTCGATTCCGAACACAACGCCGTCCACCAATGTCTCCGCGCCGGCCGCCGCAATGCGCCTCGCGCCGAAGGTGCAGCGGTTGCATCCATGGCCTTCCCCGGCAATCCCATCTCCGAATTCGCTCCGTCCATCCCGCCACCCGACCGCCAAGCCCTCTCTTCTCTCGCCACCAGCCGCTCGCCCCGAGGCCCGGCCTTATATCCCGAAGTCCGGCGCCTGGTCCTCACCGCGTCCGGCGGCCCGTTCCGCAAAACGCCCCTCGCGCAACTTGCTCACGTGACGATCGGCCAAGCGCTCGCGCATCCCAACTGGCGTATGGGCAATCGCATCACCATCGATTCCGCCACCATGATGAACAAGGGATTCGAAGTCATCGAAGCACACTGGCTTTTCGACATGCGCCCTGAGCAGATCGACGTCATCATCCATCCGCAATCCGTCATCCACTCCTTCGTCGAATTCGTCGATGGTGCCGTTCTCGCACAACTCGCTCCGCCCGACATGCGCATGCCCATACAGTACGCGCTCACCTATCCCGATCGTGTCGAAACCACGCAGGTGCAGCTCGACTGGAGCAAGCTCCGGCGCCTCGATTTCGAGAAGGCCTCCACACGGCGTTTCCCCTGCCTCGGCCTCGCGCGCGAAGCTCTCGACAAGGGTGGTGCCTTGCCGTGTGCCTTGAATGCCGCTGATGAAGTCGCCGTGGCCGCGTTTCTGGATCACCGGCTGCCCTTCTTGGGCATCCCGGAAATCATCGAATCCGTGCTGGCCAAGACGCCGCGCACCAAATTCAACTCCATTGACGACGTCCTGGCCGCCGACGCCGAAGCCCGCCGCCAGGCCGCCAGCGCCGTCAACGCGCTGTCCGCCAAATCCGCCACCTCTGCGTGAGGGTGCGTGATACACTCCCGCCTCTAGCAACTTTTCACCCCTACCTTGCGCCCTCGGGGCGTGGCCTTTGGTTTTTTTTCCGGGCGATAAGCCACTCGACACCTGCCGCGTAGTGTTCTAACTGATTACTCTTACCCGCCTACGGCATCTTCCTGCACTTTCCGAACATCTAACTTTTGCTACACTTATAAGACGGAGTCATTCGCTCGCATGAACACTTTGATCGGTATTGTCCTGGTCCTCGGTGTGGTTATCCTGGTCCACGAATGGGGCCATTTCATCGCGGCGCGTTTTTTCGGCGTTCGCGTGGACGTTTTCTCTATCGGTTTTGGTCCTCGTCTCTTCGGATACAAGCGCGGCGACACCGACTGGCGCGTTTCCGCACTTCCTCTGGGCGGTTACGTTCGCATGGCCGGACAGGATATGACCGATGTTGACTCGGGCGACAAAGCCCCCACCGGCGCGCCTGACGAACTCATGTCCAAGAAGCGTTGGCAGCGCGCGATCATTTCCTTCGCCGGTCCCGCGGTGAACCTGATCTTTCCGCTCTTCCTGCTCACCGGCTATTTCATCATCAAGGGCCAGGCCTATCCGAAGTACACCGATCAGCAACTCGTCGTTCTCGGCATGCCCAAGGATTCTGCCGCCGCCAAAGCCGGTTTGCAGGTCGGTGATCGCATCACTTCGCTCAATGGCGTCCAGAATCCCACCTGGGGCACGCTCGAAAGCGATTTTGCCAAGGGCGTTTCCGATCGCACCTTCCAGATCACCTACCAGCGCGACGGTCAGCCGCATTCCGCGGAAGTCTCTACGGCCGGCATGACCGAGCCTACGCTCCTTTTCGGCTATCCGCCGAACCGCCCGCTGGTTGGCTTTGTCGATAAGGAAAGACCGGCCTACCGCGCGGGCATTCGCCGTGACGACGTGATCGTATCGATGAACGGCCAGCCGCTGCCGAACTGGCAGGAAATGGTCTCCGCCATCCAGAAAAATGGCGGCGCGCCCGCGCAAGTCGCCGTGCGTCGCGGCTCGCAAACTCTCAATTTCACCGTTTCGCCCATGCAGGGCAAGAACGAACGCGGGGAATCCGCCTGGGTCATCGGCATCAGCCCCGGCCAGGAATACTCCTTCCGCAAAGTGGGGTTCGGCGAAGCCGTGGTCTCCTCGGTGCAAATGACCGCGCGCGGGACCCTTCAAGTCATCGATATTGTCGGCAAGCTCATTACCGGCAAACTTGCCGTCAAGCAACTGCAAAGTGTTGTCGGCATCGCCAATGAAGCCGGCCACGCAGTCCAGGAAGGCACCTACGCCGTGGTCACCCTGATGGCCGCGCTCAGTCTGAACCTTGGGATTCTGAACCTTCTGCCAATTCCCATTCTCGATGGCGGCCACATCCTGCTTCTCTCTATGGAGGGTATTCGCCGCCGCGACTTCAGCCTGGCCTTCAAAGAGCGTTTTATTCAGGTCGGCCTGGTCTTTCTCCTCGTGCTCATTGCCTATGTGATGTACAACGACGTAGTGCGCATGCTCCCGCTGCACTCCTGACCTTCTTCGTAAGGGCACCAAAGTGTGCACCTCGGCACCATCATCGCCATCATCGGTTCTTGATCTGCGTTCCGGTAAGGGCGGTTTTCTGCCGCCTACTTTGCCTCTGTGCCGCCGGCTTTTATGCTCGCGCGATCGGTTCCGGCTGGCGGCTCGAGGTCGGGCTCGCCAGGATTTCCTGTTCCGATCCACCGCGTTTAATGCGCTGTGGCCTTGCCAGGCATCACCGGAATCACGAGCGCCGAAGGATGCTCCACATCGTGCAGAAGCGTGTTCGTAGCCGACACAAACTCTCGGCTCGTCGCTTGCTCCGCACCGGTGTTCAGGTTGCGATCAAAGCGCGGAAAGTTGCTGCTGGAAACCTCGAGCCGCATGGCGTGCCCCTTCTTAAAGACATTACTGGTCGCCCACAGATCCACCGAGATTTTGTAGATCTGGCCGGGATACATCATTTCCTGCTTTTCCGTCGAATTGCGATAGCGCATCCGAAGAATCCCATCGGTCAGATTCATCGCAAAGCCGTCGGGTGAGACGTCTACCAGCTTTGCCGTAAAATCCGTGTCCACGGCGGA
>Ga0306922_10003083_pt1 | contig 15564 bp, 18 predicted proteins | sample sta12Cox44000082_FD_203758 | JGI IMG/M metagenome (GOLD analysis project Ga0306922, IMG submission 203758) | Lab enrichment of tropical soil microbial communities from Luquillo Experimental Forest, Puerto Rico - statoxic.12C.oxic.44.000.082 (v2)... | ecosystem: Environmental > Terrestrial >... | reverse complement strand
TCGGCGCCGCAAGGCCTATCGTCGCGAAGCCCGGCGTCACCGCCATCAAGGTCGTGCCGATCATCATCAACGCCATCGACAGCAGGAGGCCGGCTTTGCGCCCCGCGCGGTCGGTGTAGCCACCGACGACGATCGCGCCCAACGGCCGCACGAAATAGGCGAGACCGAAGGCGCCAAACGTGATCAATAGCGACACAGTCGGATTGCCGGCCGGGAAGAACACTTCTGCGATCGTCACGGCGAAGAAGCCATAGACGACGAAGTCGAACCATTCGAAGATGTTGCCGATCGTCGCGGCGACGATCAGCCGGCGCATCGAGGGCTGCTTTGGCAGCACCCCGGCGTGCAATGTATCGGCGGTCATCCTGGGCCTCCCAGACGTGGTTCAAGCGCAACCTGGTCATCGCTTTATCGCCGGCCCACGCGGAGGCTCGAGCCGACAACCCCCCATATTAGGTGGTCGCAGGCAGCTTCGCCGATTCAAAGGTTTCATCAAAGATAAATCGCGCGGCGCGGCCGTAGTCGATATTGCACCGCCCCGCTTACGCCGGTACGGACGACGGACTCCCACCGGACACCGCCGATCGCCACAGAATAGCGGACCGGCAGCTTAGGTGTAACTGCTGCGAAGATTGTTCATCCGGGGGGCCCGGTCAGGCTGTGGGTTGGCACACTCATAGACGTGATGGGGGAGACCACCCGGATGAACGTCCACAAGAATGCGCGGCTGATGCCGCAAGGTCGACTCTTGTTGGTGGGACGCATCACGCAGCAGGGCTGGAGCGTGACGCAGGCGGCGCAAGCCGCCGGACTGTCGACCAGCCGCACCTACAACTGGCTCGCCCGATGCCGCTGTGGCGGTAAGGCGGCACTGGCTGATCGCAGCTCGGCGCCACAGCGCTGCCGAAACCGCACCGCTGCCGAGCGGGTTGCCGAGATCAAGGGTCTGCGGCGGCAGCGTCTCAGCGGCCCGGCCATCGCCCGGCAACTTGGCATGCCGGTTTCGACGGTGGGCAAGGTTCTGCGCCGCCTCGGGCTTGGCAAGCTGGCCGCGCTCGAACCCAAGCCGCCGACGGTGCGCTACCAACGCGAGCGGTCGGGCGCCCATTTTTCTGTCCCACGATGGCGAGTGCTAGAATAAAGCGCGGTACCTGCCTGCTCGTTTTCGTGCACTTATGAGTGACCACAGGCAAGCATCGGTATCTTCCATCGCTCCTTACCTCTTCCGTTGGAGTATTCGGTAATATGTCCACCGCGCTAAATGGGTTGCCCGATCCGGTCGGTGAGCTCTGCGCAATGCTGGCTCAGATGGAGGGCGTCGAGGTCGTGGCGATCGGCGGCTCGCGTGCGGCTGGGACAGCCGATGTGGCGAGTGACTGGGATATCGGCGTCTACTACCGCAGCAATATCGATCTTGCACCCCTAGCGACCGATGCCAAGGTGCATTCATGAACGGAGGCGCATGGCTAAGCCTCGGCGGGACGAAAGTCGACGTGCTGCTGCGCGATCTCGACCTCGTACTGCACTGGACGGCCAAGGCCAGACAGGGAGTCTACGAGATAGACGCGCTCCCGGGCTATCTGGCAGGGGCCCCTACCTACAGCTTGATGGCGGAGCTTGCGGTTAACCAAGCCGTGCAGGGCCGTCTGCCGGTGATTGGCGAATATCCGAAGAAGCTTTCGCAGACGGGGCGGCGCCGTAGGCTTCTGAACGCTGAATTCAGTATGGCGCATGCGCAGATGCGGGCCGAACGCGGCGACGTCACCGGCACCGTTGGGCAATCCGCGAAGGCGGCGGTAGAGATGGCTCATGGTCTGGCGTGCGCTCGCCGCCAATGGGTGATCAATGAGAAGAAGCTGCTGGAGCAGACCGGACTTCAGGATTTGCACGCTCGGTTCACCGATGTCCCGCCGTCGCCGCCTCAGCTTTTGAGATGGCTGAGCGGCCTGCGCACAGCTTTGCGACGAAGTTGGCCCTAAGAACAGATTTTCACTCCACCCAGATCTGTCGATGGGACGCTGGGCTGGGAAAGGTCACTTTCCACCCTCTCGAAATCTCTGGGCTGTTATTAGGCAATGACCGAAATGGGTCAGAACGGCCGAAGTCGTCAGCCGCAACGACGGGCGGGATCGGTCGAAACCAGGTCCAAGCTGATTGGGTTTGACCCTAGAGGAAGACGCTGAGGTTCTTGTCGAGCAGGACGTTGGCGTCGAGCACGATCGTGCGCCTCGATACCTTCCACGCGCCTTTCACCTTGCGTAGCACGTCCTCGCGGCAACCGGAGAAGAGCTGATGATCCGTCTCCAGGTGCGAGCGGTACACCAGAAACGCGGTCTTGGCCTGCACCTCGCCGTTCTCCAGCGGCGTCGCCTCGAGATTGCCGATCAGGTGACGGGTGCGCGACGGGGGATCCTCGGCCCAGGCCATCCCGGTGTCGAGCCGGGCCACCCGCAACTCAAGATAGCGCTTGTCCTCCTCGAGGATCGCGAGATCTCCGAGCGGCGTTAATTCACGGTGCAGCTCCCGCCGCAGCACGTTCTTGCGGCGCGGCATGAAGTAGAGGACATCGTCGGCGAAAAGATCGAGCCACTCCTTGAATTTGCGCTCGTCGAGCAGCCAGGCCTCCCGGATGTAGAATTGCATAAGATCGAGCCACAGCGCCTGCTGCGCTGTCAGCGCCACGTCTCGCTCGCGCTTCGTCTTCACTGGATCGCCGCCCGCTCGCCCAGGATCGGGAAAGGCTCGACCATTTTCACCCGCATTCCGGGCGGAAGCCGGGACCCATCCTTCGCGCGCCAGAGCGTCGGCACCGTGGATTCCGGCCTTCGCCGGAAAAACGCTTGGACAGTGCGGCTGATCGACCGGAGTAGATCACGCTCTAACCCCGCATCGTCGCGGTGCCGTCGAAGTGGGCCTTGATCGGGTCGAGCGGGATGTCGGCCCAGCTCCCCGCGTTCATGAACTCCTCCCAGCGCCTATAGAAGAGGCGTTGGTTGTTCTCCGAGATGTAGCGCTCCGAGACGAGCCCCGGATAATCCGGATGCAGCCCGGCGTGCCCGATACCCATCGACAGATCCTGCGGGTGCCGGCGCGCGAGGCGGCGCGTGCTCGCCTCGGTCACCTGACGCCAATTGTCGACGTCGTCCTGCTCGAACATGCCAGCCGCGCCATTGTTGGCTTGGCTCCCGATACGGATCACGCGCTTGAGGGCCTCGGGCGCGTCCCGGTCCAGCAACACGAAATGCCAGAACTCGGTCTTGAGCGGGCCGCGGGGCAGGGCCAGCCGGAGCCCGAGGATCCCGTTCGGGAAGATAGAGTGGTTGCCGAGCTGCACTCGGCGCGCGCGGAGCGTGCCGAGCCGCCGCTCGACCTCGGGCATCGTGGTGTCATGGTACTCCTGGAACAGCCGCATCGTCTCGCTCGACACGCCGTGCACGTAGCGGGGAGCGTTGTCGTCCGCGTCGCGGAAGGTAATCGAGTGCCCGTTGACAAAGGCGTGCTTGTTGGGGCTCTCGAACTGGTCCTCGTGCGACAGCCGCGGGCGGCCGAGATAGCGGCTCTGAACCCGGGCGCTGGAGAGATGGCTGGTGGGGACGTGGTAGTTGTCCGAGCAGTTGTCCACCATCGTCTTCCAATTGACGGGCTCGAGCCATTTCATCGGGCCCAGGGCCTGCATGCCGCCGTCCCGCCGATTGAACACGGTGTCGAGGTACCAGCGCGCGTCGCCCAGGTAGGCCTCGAGGCTCGGAGCGTCCTTGGCCCAGGTCGCGAAGACGATTCCCGCGTAGGTCTCGACGCGGGCCTCGATCAGACCGAGGGACGGCCTGTCAAGCGCGTCGTAGTAGGCCTCGGACTCCCCGGGGACGTGGTCGAGGGCGCCGTCGTTGCGGTAGGTCCAGCCGTGATAGGTGCACATAAAGCGCTTGGCGTTGCCGTCGTCGCAGCGCACCACGCGGTTGCCGCGGTGACGGCACATGTTTAGGAGCGCGTGCAGCCGGCCCTGCCCGTCGCGGGTCAGGATGACCGGGTCTTCGCCCATATAGGTGTGGAAGAAATCGTCGACCGCGGGCACCAGGCTCTCGTGCCCGATCATCAGCCAGGCGCGCCCGAAGATCTTCTCCATCTCGTCGTCGTAGATCGCCTGCTCGCTGAAGATGCGGCGGTCGATTTTGCCGGTGGCGGGGTCGATGACGACGTACTTCCGAGTGGTACCCATACCGGGATCCTCCCTCTCGCGGTCATGATAGCAGGAGCCGGGGCGGATCATCACCGGGGTTTCAGCGTGCTGTGATCCGCGACAGACAACGGCTCGCGCGGAGGAAGCCTGATGACGACATGACCGCCCGTCTCGGGAGGACGCGGGCCGAGATCGCCCGCTATAATCTCCAGCGAATAAACAAGGCAAAGCGCTCGGAAATCAATGCGATCACGACCTTGGTGGCCGAATAGCGCGCGATTGGCGTGCGGGCGCAGGGTCCTGTTGGTCCACGAAGCTACGTCCGCACCCCGCGGATCGCGCGCCAGATGCGCTCGGGGGTGGCCGGCATCTCGATGTGGCGGATGCCGAGTGGGGAGAGCGCGTCGACCAGCGCGTTGCCGACCGCCGGCAGGGCGCCGACATTGCCGGCCTCGCCGGCGCCCTTGACACCGAGCGGGTTGGTCTTGGTCGGCACCGGGTTGCTCTCGCAGTCGATCGCCGAGAGGGTGTCGGCGCGCGGCATCGCGTAATCCATAAACGAGCCGGTCAGCAGCTGCCCCGAGGCGGTATCGAAGCGGATGTCCTCCATCAGCACCTGGCCGACGCCCTGCGCGATGCCGCCGCAGATCTGGCCCTCGAGCAATAGCGGGTTCATCACCGTGCCGACATCGTCGACGACGCTGTAGCGCAGGATCTCGACCTCACCCGTCTCCTCGTCGATCTCGAGCTCGCAGATATGGCAGCCGTTCGGGAAGTTCTGCTCCTTGCACGCGAAGGTGGCGCCGGCGATCAGGCCGAGGTCCATGCCGTCGGGCAGGTTCAGCGGGTTCAATGACTCCTTGGCGATCTCGCCAACCGTCAGGGTGCGGTTTGAGCGCGGGGCCGAGAAAAGTCCGTCGGCGAAGTTGATCTCGTCGGCATCGGCGCCGAGGATGCGGCCGGCGATCGCCTTGGCTTTGGTGACGATCTTCTCGGTCGCCAGATGAACCGCCGAGCCGCCGAGCGAGGCCGAGCGCGAGCCGCCGGTGCCTTCGCCAAGCGCCACCTTTTCGGTGTCGCCTTGCACGTAATGCACCTGATCGGGGTGAATGCCGAGCCGATCGCACAAGAGCTGCTTGTAGACGGTCTCGTGGCCCTGGCCCTGGGTGATCGAGCCCGACACGAGCGTCACGGTGCCGGTGCGGTCGAAGCGGATCTCGGCCGCCTCGAAGCCGCCCGCCGCAGCGCGCTCGATCGTGTTGGCGAGGCCGATGCCGCGCAGTTTCCCGCGCCGGCGTGCCTCCGCCCGGCGGCTCTCGAAGCCGGCGCCATCGGCGAGCTCGAGCGCCATGTCGAGGCACTTTTCAAACTCGCCGCAGTCGTAGGTGAAGGTCAAGCCCGATTTGAACGGCATTGCTTCGGGCGGGATCGTGTTGCGCCGGCGCAATTCAATGGGGTCGATGCCGAGCTCGGCGGCGGCCTCATCGACCATTCGCTCGATGACATAGCCCGCCTCGGGCCGGCCGTTGCCGCGATAGGCCCGCATCGGGTTGGTATGGGTGTAGACGGCGGTCACATCGGCATGCACTACCGGGGTGCGATAGACGCCGGCCAATGTCCCGAGATTGGCGACGAAGGCATTGGAGCCGGCCTGCGGGTAGGCGCCGACGGCGGCGATCGTCTTGACCCTGAGACCGGTAAAGTGGCCGTCATGGTCGAGCGCCAGTTCGGCCTCGGTGACGTTGTCGCGCGCCTGGGCGTCGCCCAGAAAAGCCTCGGAGCGGGTGCTCGTCCATTTGACCGGCCGTCCCACGAGCTTCGAGGCCAGCAATACCAGCGCGACCTCGCTGTAGATCGCCGATTTCATGCCAAAGCTGCCGCCGATGTCGCCGGCGACGACGCGCACCCGGCTCTCCGGCACCTTCAGGATGTGTGACAGCTCGGAGCGATAGGCGTGGGTGCGCTGCAAGGTCGTGTAGATCGTGTAGCGGCCCTCGGCCGCGTTGTAGTCGCCGATCGAGCCGCGCGGCTCCATCGTTGCGGCGGTCACCCGGTTGATGACGAATTTGCGCTTGACGATGTGCGCGGCGCCGGCGATGGCGGCGTCGGTCGCCGCCTTGTCGCCTTCGAGATAGACAAAGGAGATATTATCGGGGGCCTCGTCCCAGACGAGCGGGGCGCCTGGCTTTGCCGCGTCCGCCGTGGAGACGACCGCGGGCAGCGGCTCGTACTCGACCTCGATAAGCTCCGCCGCGTCCGCCGCCTGATGGCGGGTCTCGGCGACGACAAACGCGACGTAGTCGCCGACCCAGCGGACTCGATCCTTGACCAAGGCCGGGAACCGCGGCCGATAGGCGGGGGTGCCGTCGCGCCGCCTATTCCCCGAGGCCGAAGGCAGGTCGCCCCAACCCGAGGCTTCCCAGTCCGCACCGATCAGCACGGCAAGCACGCCGGGGGCGGCCTTCGCCGCCGTCGTGTCGATCGAGCGGATGCGCGCATGGGGATGCGGCGAGCGCAGCACATGGCCTGATACCATGCGCGGCAACACCATGTCGTCGACATAGCGGCCGCCGCCCCGCAACAGCCGCGGATCCTCGAACCGCGATACCGGCTGACCGAGCGCGAATTCACCCATTGACACCTCCGGATCGAACAACGGTCACGACCCCTCATCCTGGGGGCCGTAAGCATGGAGCCTTAATGCCTTGCGGCACTCGCCGCCAGTCTATTCCCGCGATGTCGCGGTGTCGGCCAAGCCCAGCACCGTCAGCATGGCGCCGACCCCCAACAGATCGGAGCCGTTCCGGGTCTGCCGCAAATTGCCCCGACCCCTGTAAAAGCCGGGAAAACAGGGTGAATAATCGATTCTGTGCTGAATTTTGCTCGAGCCGCCTTTTATAAAGCCATCCAGATCAGTTAGTTACGAGCCCGTCTCCGGTTCGGGCGAGCAGGGGCGAATGGTCACCGAGCAGGGGGTGGAATCGGCCTATCAGGGGGCTAACAGGGGAGGCAGCCGAGCGCCGATTTTTCGGCCAGTCTACCCCTGCCATGTCGCAGCATCGGCCAAGCCGAGCACGCGGCCGGCATAGCGCCCCGACGGCTGCCGCCCCACCTTGCGCACCAGGCTCGCGTCGGCGGTAACAAATCGGAGCCCTTCCGCTTCGGCGAGGGCAATGTAAATGCAGTCATAGGCGGGGTGATCGAGTGCCAAGGCGATCCTGACAGCGGTTTCGAGGTAAGGGCGCATCGCCACCAGCTCGATGTCGGCGCGAGCCAGAAGACCGCCAGCAAACGCCGCCTCTCGCTCTGAAAGCTCGTTGCGACGAACCTTTTTCCACAGGATGTTCGCGCATTCCGCGATCAGCAGATCGGGTGCTGCGAGAGCCCGGCCGCGCAGTGCAAGCGCTTGCGCCGTACCCTCTTCCTCGATGACCCATTTGACAGCGACACTGGCGTCGATGACCAGGTCGCTCACCGTTCGTCACGCCCCTCGCGTAGCAGAACCTCCGAGGGTGTGTGCCGCCGACCGCGCGTGAGCTTGCGGAACTCGGCAGCCAGATCGTCGAAACTCGGTTCCGCCTCACCCGAGAGCGCCTGACGCAATATCTCGCGATGCTCGGCTTCGGCCGACCGGCCGTGACGCGCCGCCCGTCGTTTCAGGCGCAAAATCAGCTCATCGTCGAGATTGCGAACACTAAGGCTACCTGACATCGCGCCCTCCCTCCGGTGATGGCAATGATGGCAGATATGGCAGCCCGGCGCAAACGGAGCATGAGTGGTCCCATTTCAACGGAACGGGTTGACGATGGTGATCCCTTCGAGCTCCCGGCCGTGGCTCATGTCCTCGGAATAGACTTCCCGGCAACCCAGTGCACAGGCTGCGGAGATGATCGCGCTGTCCCAGTATGAGAAGCCGTGGGCCGCCTTGATTTCCAACGCGCCGGTCAGGATCGAGAGCGTGATCTCCTGGACCTTGAACCGCCTCCACGCAGAAACAAGGCCTACGGCAGTCTCGTGAGTTAGCGGATGGGGCCGCGTCGGCCGCGTCGCCTGGACATTGAATTCTTGCAGCACCTGAACCGACAACGCACCATCGTCTATCGCAACATGCCGCACCAGTGGTGTCATCGCCGGGATAACCCCGCGGCGGCAGAGTGGTTCGATCAACTCATCCGCGCGATCAGGGAGAGCGACCAGCGAGAGATATTCAAGGGCCGCAGGCGGCCTTATCTCTATCCTGGCGACGGGCGGAAGTATTGGGAGTTCGGCAGGCTGGTCAACCGCATGCTGGTTGCCGACTTGATGGTGTTGCCGCCGGAACACCGGGTGTTTCGCAGCCTCGCTGATTGGCGGGCTGGCATCAATCCGATCTTCGGTTGATCGGAAGCTCGACTTTCTGGACGATACAACAACTGTTATACCGGACCAGGCGACCGGCGCCGGCGCGTCCTCAGCGCCCGGAACCGTTGCGTAATACCGATCCCAGCGCCACCTCAGCTCCCGATACCAGACCAAGTCGCCCCGCACTTTGGCCTTGCAAGGATCATCGAGAAGCTGGGCGCGACGGCGCTGCTACTCACATAAAAGCTCGGCTGCTCAGGGCTCGATCGGCGGAACCCACGCCAAACTCACATCAATGGCATGCCTTTGCGGCTTGGCAAGCGAGTGATGCCGGTCGAAGGGCTCTGGATTCTCAAACGGGTTTGGTGTATAGGACTCCCGGCAGTGACAGATCGTATTCAACCGCAGGTTTGTCTCAGGGCAAGGGGGGAAAATCCAGACATGTCCAGATGGAACGGTTTGTCTGCCTTATCGATCGCAGCATTGTTCGGCGTGATGAGCAGTGGGCCGGCAGCTCAAGCCGCACCGATTGACCTCACATCGGCAAATCCGAACCTGGTGACAAATCCGAATTCTATCTCGCTGACGGTTAATAGCGATACGATCACGGTCCAGGCCTTTACTACCGAGGTGCAGGGCGCCACGGGGACGACTTACGGCCCATTCCCAACGAGCGCGCCGAGGGCGGTAGGCGGCCTCGAGGTGTTCGGCACGAAGACGGAGGGGGTCAACAACCCTGGCCTCGGGCTGAACTCTCAGCCGCTTCCCGGCATTAACGTGACCGGGACCGACTTCGGGGGTGGCAACTTCGCGCCCGGTTTCGATAACATTCAGTTCGCCATTCCTGGCTCGGGGGTCACGCCTAATCCTTCTTTCGAGTTTGCCCTTTTCTCATTCAGCTCGCCCACGGACGTATTGTCTGTGTCGGTCAACCACGCCTCGAATTTCGGCGAGTCCTTCTGGGTTGCGTACGGCTCGTCGGCACCCGACCTGACCCAGGATTTCCTGTCCGCTTTCAGCGGCTACACCTTCGTGAACGAGATTCCTGGTAACCCCGGCCCGCCGTTCACAGCCGCGTTGTCGGGTGCCAATGGCATCAGCTACCTCGCTGTCGGGGCGCTGCCGCATTCAGCCTTTGGTCCATTGGCTTCGTTCAGCGGACAAGTCGATCAGTTCTACATCGATGGGCTGAACGCAGCCGCCGCCGCTCCAGCTCCGCTAATCGGCCGTGGCTTCCCCGTCCTTCTGGCCGTGAGCGGAGTATTGCTCGGTGTCAAGCTCTTCGACCGCCGCAAGACGTGGCGTTCTTCTGGAACCACGATCCCACACAGAGCGGCGCGGCACTCCGCACCAACGGCGGCGGCGGGCTGAGACGCGGACCTATCGCGAACTCGGCCGCGTCACGCTCGCCTCTCCCGTTCACGCGCTTGTCGCGGGTTTACCCGTTGTCGCGCACCCTGCGTAAACAGCATGGCTGCTATGAAGACACCATGCCGATTCTGCTCGAACCTCGGGGACACGAGGAGTCGGGGCCGAGGGCGTTTATTCGGAAATCGAATGAGTGATATCCCTGCTATCGTCATGCGGGCCAACCGGTCTTTCAAGGAGGAGCTCATGACGCTTGCCGAACGACTGGATACGATACGACAAGGCGCCGACAAACGAATACCGCCGGACAAGCGCGTGATCATGCACCGCGCCACCGAAGACCTGCGCGCGTCGGGCATTTTGGACGGTGTGATCAAGGTGGGCGATCGGCTGCCGCCGTTCGCGCTGCAGAACGCGTTCGGACAAGAGGTCCGCTCGCCCGAGCTTCTGACCAACGGACCGTTGGTCCTGACGGTGTTTCGCGGCACCTGGTGACCCTATTGCGTCGCAGAGCTGTATGCTTTGCAGCAAGTAGCCGGTACCCTCAAGGAACTTAACGCGACAATCGTGGCGATTACGCCGCAACTGGCGGAAGCCAGCCGGTCTCTGATCGAAGAGCAAGGGATCAGCTTCGACCTACTGTCCGACCCGGGCAACGCCTACGCCGCGGAGCTCGGTCTCAGGTTCACATTGCCCGATGATCTAAAGGCGGTCTATCTCGGCTTTGGCAATGACCTCGCGGTTCGTAATGGCGAGGCTAGCTGGACCTTGCCCATGCCGGGACGATTTGTGGTCGACAGCGGCGGCATCGTTCGTGCGGCCGATGTCGATCCCGATTACGAGCACCGCCCCGAACCGCAGAAGACCATCGACGACGTCAAGGCTCTAGCATGAGGCCACGCATCGTTCACGATTGAGAAAGCGGCGACTATCGCGAGCTCCTGCGCCTCCCGCGGTAGCCATCGGGAGGACGAATGCGTTCGATCGTCGGGACCAACCCGCTTGCCGATGCGGCTGCGGGGTTGTGATCGGCAGGCTCGCCGTGCTTGTCGTTCACCAGCCCGTGGCTGCGCTGCTGCATGCGCTCGGGTCCACGCCGATTACGCCCTACAGCCCTTCGAGCAACCCAGCCTTGGGGCATTCCGGTGTTCCTGTCGTTGAGCTTTTGGGGAGGGATCTGGACGATCCCGATCGCTGGGATGTTGGATCGTCTGCCGCGCGGCTGGATCTATTGGATCGGTGCAGTCTGTCTTGGTTAAGACTGCCGACCGGCATTTTTTACAAGCAGGGTGTGAAGGCGAATGTATTGTTCTTGGGCAAGAAGCGGGTCTCGGCCGAGCCGAACACCAAAGAGCTGTGGATCTACGATCTGCGCACGAACCAGCGCTTCACGTTGAAGGAGCGGCCGATGGTGCGGGCCGATCTCGACGATTTCGTCGCCTGCTACAAATCTGGCCGACGGCACGAGCGCGCCGAAACAGAGCGCTTCCGGCGCTTTGGGCACGCCGCGCTCGTGGCCCGCGATAAGATCAATCTCGACATCTTCTGGCTCAAGGACGGCACGCTCGACGACCCCGACCTGTTGCCATCACCCGACAAGGTCGCCGCCGAGATCGTCGAGAACCTGGAGGCGGCGCTCGACCGCTTCCGCAAAGTCGCAGTGAGCTTGCAACCGCAGTGACCTCGCGGGTTAATTTGCGCCGGTCGCGGTCTCGTAACGAAATAAGCGGAGAGAATGACGGAACTCACCAGCGGCGAGACGGGAGGGCGCGGGACGAGTGTTCCGTCCGTTGCGGAGCTGCCTGCCGGTACGGTGGAGGTCGTCCCTGTGCACGCTATGCTGCTCGGGGAGCGCTTGGACACGCGGGCGTTCGAACGCAACCACCCGCTCGGCGTCGCTCCGCTGACCGTCGACGTTCCCGGTGGTGGTATCGCCGTGCTGTTTCGCTATGGCGCGGTCGTCCTGTTCGGCGCGCCATCCGCAGCATTGGACAATTTTGTTGCTTCGCTGAAGCCTTTAGTCACCGCAGCTCTGCCCGTCCCCGAACGGGACGACGCGCGGCTGCTGGTCCGGCCGGAGGCAGAGCAGCCAGTCGACCTCGCCGGCAACATCTTTCTCCGCGAAAAGACCACCGACCGACTGCAGGTGGTCGCCGACATCCTCGCCAAGGGTCTGGTTCTATCGCATTACGAGACCAGGATCGCCGACATCTTCGACGGCATCGAACCGCTCGCCGCAACATTGCGAGAAACGGGCCGCGCCGGGGCGCGCAGCAAAGAGCTGCTGCGCCACATCGGCGATGTGCTGCTGATGCAGCAGAAAATGGTCGGCCGCGTGGAAACCGGCGAAAAGCCGGAGCTGCTGTGGGATCATCCCGAACTCGAACGCCTTTATATGCGGCTCGCGGAGGAATACGAGCTGCGCGATCGCGACCGTGCTCTCGACCGCAAGCTCGACGTCATCTCGCGCACCGTAGAAACTCTGCTCGGCCTGGTGCAGACGCGAAGCAGCCTGCGCGTCGAATGGTATATCGTGCTGCTGATCGTCGCCGAGCTTCTACTGAGCACCTATCCCCTGCTTCTCAGCCGCTGACAGGGATGGCGGTCGATCACCGCTGCGGCAGCACCGGCCGCTAGTCGCTGATCGCCTTACCCCCTCGTTCCTTTCAGTCTTCGCCGATCGCCTCCAGGGCGAAAGGATCGAGCAGCGTGATCGAATGTGGGCTTGGTGCGTTGCCCCCGACCTTGACGACGTGGTTCGTCATCTTTCCGCTGAAAGTCATTTCGCCGAGCGACGCCGCCTCGTTCGGCATCGTCAATGCGCTGATCGTCAACGGCATCTGGGGTCTCGCATTTGCATTTGCTTGGTCTTGGATGTTTGCTGCCCCGCCCGTGACGCCCCCGTCGATCGTCGGCCCAGGATAAATGCGGATCTAAGGGGTGGAAAACAGGGCCTCCGGCGGGCATTTCGTGCATCGCTGGTCCCCAGGATTTGCAATTGTAGTTCAATATGCTATAGTCTATAGAATTAGAGACATGGCGCGCGAATCTTCAAAACCAAAAGGCTCGTGCGGTATGCACGACGAGAGCGGATTACCGACCGTAGCCTGAGGGAGGCGATCGAGTGCGCCGGCCGCGGAACGATCGATGCCGATCTGGGCGGCGGCATCATCAAGCAACGGGTCGGGCGCAGCGGGCAAGGCCGCTCCGGCGGGTACCGCATGCTGATCGCCCACCGGGCGGGCACACGTGCCGTGTTCCTCTACGCGTTCGCCAAAAACGAGCGCGAGAACATCGACCCCGACGAGTTGCTGACGCTGCAAGAGATCGGGGCCACATGGCTTGCGGCGGATGCGCGGCGCATCGCCGAGGCCCTTGAGGAAGGGATTCTGCAGGAGGTGACCGATGATGAACAAGAAAACGCTACCTAGCCGGCTGACGAAAGCGCTGCTCGAGACGGCCGACGACATGCGGCGCGCCGGGGTCATGGACGCCGCGACCCACGCCAAGATCACGCTGCGCCATCTTGGCGACAAGGCGGACGTCGTGACCGAGCCGATCACCGGCGCCGAGATCCGGAAGCTGCGCGAGCAGGCGCACTTCAGTCAGGCCGTCTTTGCTCGCTATCTCAATCTCACGGTCGGCTACGTCTCCCAGCTGGAGCGTGGTGCGAAGCGGCCGAGCGGTCCCGCGCTCGTGCTGCTCAACGTCATCCGCCGGAAGGGTATCGAGGCGATTCTGTAAAGGACACCTCGCCTCGCCCGGTGATCATCCTCGCCGGAACATGCCCCGTGCCCGGGCTCGCCTAGGGACTAGATCATCGTTTCTCCCGGCTCGATGGCCTCTGTTCCCGTTTGAAAAAATTGGGCACGCTAAACGGACGCGACCAACCTTCGCCAGGTAACTACCGATGATCTAAAGGCGGTCTATCTCGGCTTTGGCATTGACCTCGGGGTTCGCAATGGCGAGGCCAGCTGGACCTTGCCGATACCGGGACGGTTCGTGGTCGACCGCGGCGGTATCGTTCGGGCGGCCGATGTCGATCCCGATTACGAGCGCCGCCCGGAGCCGCAGAAGACCGTCGACGACGTCAAGGCTCTGGCATGAGGCGGCGCATCGTTCACGATTGAGAAGCGGCGACTATCGCGAGCTCCTGCGCCTCCCGCGGTAGCCATCGGGAGGACGAATGCGTTCGATCATCGGGACCAACCCGCTTACCCATGCGGCTGCGGCGTTTGTCGTCGGCGGGCTCGCCGTGTTCGTCGTTCACCAGCCCGTGGTTGCGGTGCTGCATGCGCTCGGTTCCACGCCGATTACGCCCTACAGCCTTCGAGCAACACGGCCTTGGGGCATTCCGGTGTTCCTCTCGTTGAACTTGGATATTGGATCGCCTGCCGCGCGGCTGGTTCTATTAGGTCGGTGCAGTCTGTCTTGGCGCACTGCCCCGACCTTGACGACGTGGTTTGTCATCTTTTCGCTAAAGGGGCTCTCGCCGAGCGATGCCGCCGCCTCGGTCGGCGCCGTCAATGCGCTGATCGTCAACGGCATCTGGGGTCTCGCATTTGCATTTGCCTGGTCTTGGATTGTTTGCTGCTCGGCCCGTGACGCCCCTGGCGACCGTCGGTCCAGGACAAATTCGAACTTGAGCGGCGGAAAACACACCTCGCAGCGGTCAGCGCGTCAGCTGTCGGTTAGTCGACGCAGCAACGATAACCGCCCCCTGTTGGGGAACCCCAACGATCATGGAGCAGGAATACCGCGTAGTCACACTGCTTTAGATCTTCATTTATCAGAGCTTGAGGCCGACCCACACCACCGAGCGTATCCCTTAGATGAGGAGCGGACTTGTTTCCGGGACACGCTTGGGAAATACACAACCATAAATGCCGAACACCGCGGTGTCGTATTTCACCCGGTAGTCTAAGCCGCTAGGCGAGCCTATGAACACACGGTATTGGGTAAGCTGTTTAGGCAAAATTGCGCTACCCACTGCTTCTCACCGACCGACGAAGGGGTCGGCGGTCGGGAGATTTAGTCCCGGACGCGGAGATCGGCAAAGATTCCTGTTGTGTCCGAAACTCAAGATATTTGCAATGCGCGCGCAGGCCCCCAGCAGCCCGTTGACCGGAATATTGGCGCAAGCTTTCGCGGAGCCGTCCTTCCAGTCGCGGCCGGTCGGTGTTGGCCAGATCGAAGGGGTTATCACCTGATCGTCAACCGAGGCGCGCGTCTATCTTCCCGGGCTGCAGTGGCTTCCTTACGAGTTGGATTACCGCACGACGCTCGCTGCGGCATCCACGATGACGTCGTAGACACGCTGGGACTGGGAGAGCATGGGGCACATGGCTTGACGCCACTTCCGTGACCTTCGCCTTCATGCGGGCAGCCAGAAAGCGTTGCAGTTCAGGCTGAATCGTCCGGTCATTGGAACCGACAATGTAAGACGTCGGCTTATGCTGCCACGCCGCGCCGGGGACAGGTTGATCAAATAGATCAGCCAAAGGTGCCATCTGGGTCGACCAGACAAGTTGCTGCTCCGCCTCCGGCAAGTCTCCTGCGAAATTCGGCACGCCGGTCGGACGTAGCCAGATCCGCCCGTCCACGACTTCGACATGCTGGAAGATGGGCGTCGGAGGATATTTGTTTTGATCGACAAGCGTTGTGGCACCCTCCTCCGG
>Ga0306922_10003071_pt1 | contig 15581 bp, 14 predicted proteins | sample sta12Cox44000082_FD_203758 | JGI IMG/M metagenome (GOLD analysis project Ga0306922, IMG submission 203758) | Lab enrichment of tropical soil microbial communities from Luquillo Experimental Forest, Puerto Rico - statoxic.12C.oxic.44.000.082 (v2)... | ecosystem: Environmental > Terrestrial >... | reverse complement strand
GCAGCAAATGGGCCAAGTGGACCAGGAGCTGGCCAGTCTACTCCATCCGCACCAAGATGCTGTCCAGCGGCTGGCGGAAGTGCCAGGTCTGGGAGTGGACTCAGCGCAGCAGATCATTGCTGAAGTCGGTCCCACCGCAGCGACCTTTCCTTCGGGGAAGCAACTCTCCTCATGGGTCGGCGCCTGCCCCGGCGACGAGGAGAGTGCCGGGGTCAATTACAGCCACCGGTCCCCGCAGGGCAACCGCCACATGCGACGCTTACTCAATCAGGCGGCCAACGCCGCATCCAAAACCAAAGGAAGCATTTTCGAGATTGTGTATCGTCGCTCCGTCCCACGCCTGGGACATAATCAAGCCATCGGAGCCATTGCCCATCGACAGTGTCGCCTGATCTGGTTGATCCTGCATCAGGGAGTTCGTTACGAAGAACGCGGCCCAGCGGTCACCAAGCAATCAAAGCAGAAGCGCACTGCGAGAATGCTCCGGCAGCTGCGAAACCTCGGCTATCGGATCGAAGCGCCGAAACCTCAACCTAGCCAAGTACAAGCGCAGTGATTTTCGACTCTGCTCGCGTCCTTCGGGTGAAGTAAGCCCGTCGTGCCAGGAACCCACCGAAGGCATCGCTGCTTAGCAGGCGAGCCAGTAGGAATCTCCAGCCTTTAGGCGGGGGAGGATGTCAAGCAAACAGCCCTTCGCAGAATGCCTTGGCTTCGAAGGGCTGATGCGTCTCCCCTGCCGAACATTTTCCTCTCGCCTCCCTTCGAGCGCTGTGGTACAAGCAAAACTGCTGACCCCACCCCAGCAATCTCCCGCCCTAAAACTGCACTGAGGTGACCTCGTTATGAAAATGAAACCCATGATTCGCGGACTTTCCTTTTTCGCGATTGCCGCATTGACTCTTCCCGTGCTACCCGCAAAAGCTTCCTCCGCGGCGCGCGTGCCCCAAGCGGCAGATCAAAAGAAGATGATGCACGACAAGCTGCAGGAAACCTTGAACGAACTGAACTTGTCCGACGACCAGAAATCCAAAATCAAGGATATCTTCACTGACGCCAAATCAAAGCGCGAGACGATCTTCAACGACTCGTCGCTTACAGACGATCAGAAAAAAGCAAAGATGAGGGAGCTACACACCGGCACCATGGCCAAGATCAACGAAGTGCTCACTCCGGAACAGCGCACGCAATTGAAGGAAAAGCTCGAGTCCGCAAAGGCTAAGCCGCCCGCATCGAACTACTAAAACGCACACCAAGCAAGAAAAGCGCACGGTTCCAACGAGCCGGGCGCTTTCGTTTCTGTGTCTTGCGACATGCGCTCGTAGCGCACGTCCCGACAACGAGATCGAGCGACGGGGTGCCCAGATTTGGTATTCTGCTTGACGTGACACTCCTTCGCAGTCGACTAACAGCCGGCCTCGCGGCCACGCTGGCCCTTGGCTTTGTCGCGTCCGGCCGATCTCTCGCACCCCAAAGCCCTTCGACCGGTCAGGGAGCCGCCACGAGCGGACAGAGCGCAGTTGAGAATCCGACGCAGGCAAACATTCCTCTTTCGCAGCCCAGAATGGGCTTGAACATTGTCGTGCTCGACCCCGCTCACGGAGGCACTGACATGGGCGCTCGCGGCACGGAAGGCATCCGCGAGAGCGAAGTGATCCTGGAGTTTTCCTCGCGACTCAAGCAGGCGCTCGAAGCGCAAGGTTTCCAGGTCCTGACAACGCGCGACGGCAATGACAATCCGTCCTTTGACGACCGTTCCGCGCGAGCCAATGCCCAGCGCGGCGCCATTTTTATCACCCTCCACATCGCGTCAACCGGCTTGCCCGGTACCGCGCACACCTATGTCATGCCGGAGTTTCCACCGGCTGCCAACACCACGGGCTTGATCTCCTGGGACAGGGCACAGGCGCCGTTTGTCGGCCTGAGCCACAAACTCGGTGACCTGGTGCAGCAGGAACTCGCCAGGCGCTTTAAGGGCTCGCCCGCCACGGCGACGGTTGCTCCGGTCCGGCAGCTGCGCACGACCGCTGCTCCCGCCATCGCCGTCGAAATCTCGAGCGTTGTGGTTCCGCAGCGTGCCGAGCTTGACCGCATGGTGCCCGGCGTGGCGGATGCCATCGCCCACGGCGTTGTGGCCTTCCGGCCCTCCTACATTCTGCCGATTGTTGCCGGCGGAGGGACCCAGCCATGAATGCGCGGTGGCGTCTCTGGCTCGGTGGTGCGCTCCTCGTTGCCGTTATCGGAGCTGCACTCTACTTCCCTGCTTTGCGTCGCCAGGTGAATGTGGCGAAACAGTTGACCGAAAAAACGACGGAGCAGGCACGCCGCGAACTCCTTCCTCCAGCCCCCGTCAGCAGCGGCGACCCCAAGGTAAGGGTCAAAATGTTTTGGGGCTCGAAATCGGAAGAAGGGCCACTTACCCCCGTAACGGTGGAACTGGCACTTTCGAGTGATCCTGCATTGCGCGCCAAGCAGGTGCTGAACACTCTGCTCGCCGGACCCGTCGACCCCGAAGCCCGCACCTTGCCCGCCGATGCCGCTCTGCTCGCCTTCTATCTTCTCCCCGATGGCACCGGCGTCGCCGATTTCTCCGAAGCCTTGGCCACCTCCATCCCTTCCGGAATCCAGAGCGAGCAGATGGCGGTAGACTCCATCACGCGGACGCTCGAGGCCAATGTGCCCCAGGTACAGCGCCTGAAAATCCTCATCCATGGCCAGGAGATGGACACCCTTGCCGGTCATCTCGACCTGACGCAGACCTTCCTCGTCAATACGAGTGGTCTTGGAACGCAGCCGGCAAAACCATCTGCGGCCTCTATTCTAACCACGCCGATCCACAAGGCCGTCGAGACCATGAAATCCGTGACGAAGCGTTGATTCCGGATTACCCTTGGAGGCAGAACCGAAACCGGGGAATTATCGTTCAAGAGACCGCGCTCCCAGGAGGATTCGTGAGAAGCGACGGGCGTGCCGCCGACCAGATCCGCTCTGTGAAGATTGTGCCGGATTTCATCTCGCAGGCTGAAGGCAGCGTCCTGATTGAGCTCGGCAAAACCCGTGTCATCTGTACCGCCACCGTCGATGATGGGGTCCCCTCTTTTCTGAAAGGCTCCGGGAAGGGCTGGGTCACCAGCGAATACGGTATGCTGCCACGCGCCACCGAGGAGCGGACCGCTCGCGAAGCGACCCGCGGCAAGCAGAGCGGCCGCACTCTCGAAATTCAGCGCCTCATAGGCCGGTCTCTGCGTGCCGTGACCGACCAGGAAACCCTCGGAGAAAAAACCGTGTGGATCGATTGCGACGTAATCGAGGCCGATGGCGGCACACGCACCGCCTCGATTACCGGGGCATTTGTGGCCCTGGCGCTCGCGATGGAACGACTCGTTGCCGCAGGCATCCTGCGAACTTCGCCCCTGATTGATTCCGTCGCAGCAACCAGTGTTGGCATTGTCGACGATGTCTCGCTGCTCGATCTTTGCTACGAAGAAGACTCGCAAGCCGAAGTGGATATGAACGTGGTCATGACCGGAAGCGGTGATTTCGTCGAAATTCAGGCGACCGCCGAAGGCCGGCCCTTCACCGGCGGCGAGATGCAGGATTTGCTCGCCCTGGCCGCGGCCGGTATCCGCCGCCTGAACGAAGAACAGCGCGCCGTGCTGCCCGCCAGATTCCTCAGCGGCGCCCGGTAATCCCTCTTTGATCCGAAGCCCTCGAAAGTGGGGCCGTTCCCCAATGTGCTTTGATGATACTCTCCACGGTTACAGGAGATTGGCTTGGGCGAAGTAAAGAGGTTGTATCTTGCTTCGGGAAACGCAGGCAAACTTAGAGAGTTTCAGGCTCTGGCGACAGGACACGCGCTCGAACTGCAACTCCTTCCCGGCTTTGCGTCGGTCCCGGAGTTCGAAGAGAACGCGCCAACTTTTGCCGAAAACGCCGCCGGCAAAGCCCTATACTACTCGCGCCACCGCGGCGAAGTGGTGTTTGCCGATGATTCGGGCTTGGTGGTGCCCGCGCTCGATGGCGCACCAGGCGTGCTTTCGGCCCGCTACGCTGGCCCTCGGGCGAGGAACGAAGAGCGCATTGCCAAACTGCTCGCCGAATTGCGCGGCAAGCGGGGCGCGCCGCGTGCAGCGTACTTCGTTTGTATCATCGCTGCCGCGCAACAGGGCCGGGCGGTGGCGATCGTCTCTGCACGAGTTGACGGCGAAATTCTCGAAGCGCCGCACGGCACTGGCGGTTTCGGCTATGATCCTGTCTTCTTCTTTCCCCAACTCGGAAAATCGTTTGCCGAATTGCAGCCGGAAGAGAAGAATCAGTTCAGTCATCGCGGCAAAGCCTTCCGCCGCCTGATGGAAGTTCTGGAGTGAACAGCTAGGTTCATCATTGGGCTTGAGAAACCACACGCGGTCATCCTAAGGCTATTCGAAGAGGACGGGTCTGGACGTGAATAATGTCATTCCGAACGGCGTCCGCGGAGCCGGGCAAAGAGGGATTCATCGCGCGAGAACCGCGCGATGGAGAAGAGGCCCTCGCGGCGCTCGGAATGATGGGGCGCGATATCTTATTTCGGTATGAGCAAGCTCGGAGGGCCAAAATGCCAGCACCAAAGAAAATGAAAGCGCGCAAGCCCAAGAGACTTGCGAAGAAAACGAAGCCGGTCAAACCGGTGGCCAGGAAGTCCCCCGGTGCGCGAGCCGGTACCGACCCGAAGCGAGTCGCAGCCATTCTCGCAAAGCTTGATGATGCCTATCCAAACGCCACCTGCGAACTGAACCATCACAATGCCTTCGAACTGCTCATCGCCACGATTCTTTCCGCACAGTGCACTGACGTGCGCGTCAATCAAGTTACGGAAACGCTCTTCAAGAAATATCCGGCCCCGGAGGCTTTCGCCTACGCCACACCGTCCGACCTCGAAAAAGAGATTCGCCCGACGGGCTTCTTTCGAAACAAAACCAAGTCGGTGACGGGCGCGAGCAAAGCCATCGTTGAGCAATTTGGCGGGCAGGTGCCCCGCACCATGGACCAAATGCTGACACTGCCGGGTGTCGCACGAAAAACGGCGAACGTTGTGCTCGGCACAGCCTACGGCATTCCTAGCGGCATCGTCGTCGATACCCATGTGCAGCGCTTGTCCAACCGTCTGGACCTAACGCGCAACGAAGACCCCAAGAAAATCGAGCAGGACCTGATGACCATCATTCCGCAAAGCAAATGGATCCAGTTCTCTCACCAGATCATCTGGCACGGCCGTCGCGTCTGCTTCGCCCGCAGACCCAACTGCGTCGCCTGCAACATGGAATCCCTCTGCTATTCCAAGGACAAAACCGTTTAGGTCTAGTCGCATAGATGTTGCACCTTTGACAAGCACATGAATCGGTGCGATAAGTGGAGACGATGGCGGATACGAGGAACACTCGATTCGCTCCCTCCAAAGAAACGCTGATCGCTGGATTCACCCTTGTTGCAATACTTTTGCATGTCGCCCTCCGCTACTTCTTCCACCTCCCTGCTCTCACCTCCAATCTGCCTCTATTCGCCGCCCTGGTGCTTGGTGGTGCGCCTCTCGTCTGGGAACTGCTAAAAAAACTGCTCAAGCGCCAATTCGGTGCCGATCTGCTCGCAGGCATCTCCATCCTCACCGCCGTCGCGCTCCGCGAATATCTCGTCGCCGCCATCGTTGTGCTCATGCTTTCGGGTGGCGAAGCCCTCGAAGCCTTTGCCACCGCCCGCGCTTCCTCGGTCCTTGACGCCCTCGCCCGCCGCATGCCCAACGTAGCTCATCGCAAGGAAGCGCCCGGGCTCGTCGACATCACACTCTCTGACGTCCGCGTCGGCGACGAACTCACGATCCTTCCGCACGAAATTTGCCCGGTTGACGGCACCGTGCTCGAAGGCCACGGTGTGATGGATGAAGCCTACCTTACCGGCGAACCATACGAAATTTCGAAGACTCCGGGTTCAGCGGTAATTTCAGGCGCCATCAACGGCGAAAAAATGCTCGTGATTCGCGCAGAAAAGCTCGCCGAGGATTCCCGCTACGCCCGAATCATGAAGGTGATGCAGCAAACCGAGCAGCAACGCCCGAAGCTCCGCCGCCTCGGCGACCAATTAGGCGCCTGGTACACGCCCATCGCGCTCGGAGTCGCTGCCGCTGCGGCGCTCTTCAGCGGTCAGGCGGAACGTTTCCTCGCCGTCGTCGTGATCGCCACGCCGTGCCCGCTGCTCCTCGCCATTCCGACCGCCATTATCGGTGCAATCTCGTTGGCCGCGCGTCGGGCCATCATCATCAAGAATCCTGCCGTTCTCGAACAGATCGAAAAGTGCCAGACGCTCATCTTCGATAAGACCGGCACACTCACCTACGGCAGGCCGACCCTTACCAGCATCACTTGTGCGGACGGCTTCGACCGCACTGAAGTTCTGCGGCTTGCCGCCAGCCTGGAGCAGTATTCGAAGCATCCTCTCGCGAGCGCGATCGCCCGTCAGGCAAAGCTGGAAAACATCGACGTGCTTCCCGTCGAACACATCAGCGAGCGTCCCGGCGAGGGCCTCAGCGGTTCGATCAACGGCCACCCGGTCCAAATCACCGGCCGGAAGAAAGTGGATGCGTTCAAGCTCGCCCTGCCTCCGCTCGAGAGCGGTCTGGAGTGTCTTGTCTTCATCCGCGGTCACTATGCCGCCGCCATCCGTTTTCACGACGCGCTCCGCAAAGACAGCGCCTCATTCATCGGGCATCTTCAGCCGAAGCATGGCGTGGCGAAAGTGATGCTGCTTTCCGGTGACCACGAGTCCGAAGTGAAATATCTGGCCGAAAGCGTGGGTATCACGGAAGTGCACGCGGGAAAAAGTCCGGAAGAAAAGGTAGCCATCGTCAAGGAAGAGACCGCTCAGGCTCGCACTCTGTTTGTCGGCGACGGCATCAACGACGCTCCTGCGCTGATGGCCGCCACGGTGGGCGTCGCCTTCGGCTCGCAGAACGACATCACTACCGAAGCTGCCGACGCCGTTGTGCTCGAAACCGCGCTCGAGAAAATCGACGAGCTCATGCACATCGGCCGGCGCCTGCGCCGCATCGCGTTACAAAGCGCGCTTGGTGGCATGGCCGCCAGCATCCTCGGAATGATCGCCGCCGCGGCCGGCTACCTGCCGCCGATCTGGGGAGCCGTAGGCCAGGAGCTGATCGATCTTTTGGCCGTCCTGAACGCGGTGCGCGTTGCGCTACCAACCGAAAATCTGCAGGATTTCTGACGAGTCGCCGGTCGCTCCGGCGGCAGGCGAACTGCTGCCTGATCACTGATCACCGATTTCTTTGAGCAACCAGCGGCCCAAAAAACAAAAGAGGCCAGTACCTCGGCCTCTTTTGCTGCCTGATTTCTCAAGGCTGGTCGCCGGGCACTTGCCGGCCATCAGCGACTGGGGTGTTTCCTTAAGGCTTGCTATAGCTCCCCGCTGGCTGCTGCGCCGACTGTTGCTGGGCGCTTGGCTGTTGCGCGGGCGCCTGCTGCGCCGGCGGCTGTGCCGTGTTCAGAATCTGGTTGAAGTCCGGATGATTCGCCGGAGCCTGCCCGCCTGTTGTCGGATGGCTCGGAGGCAGCGTGCCCGGCGGCGGGGCCTCGCCCGGAGCCGGGTGCGCCATGCCTCCCGTAGGCTGGCTCTTAATCACGACCCACTCGTCTCCCTGTTTCTGCATCTGGTAAACAAGCTGCATCGGCGGTGCCTTCGGATCGCCATTCTTTGCCCGAATGTCCACGCTAGCCTCGGCCGTATTGCCATTCACGGTTGCCTGCGTGACAACCACATCCATGTTGTTCACGTTCAGACCCTTCATCGACGCGATGTGCTTTACAACCCCTGCCAGAATCGCATCCTTGCTATCCGTCTTGGACTTGCAGGCGCCGGTGAAGAGCAACAGTGCACCCAACAAACTTGTGAGAATTGCTCGATTCATTCCAATTTCCTTTCAATTCCCGAATGATTGAGCTGGATTTTGAGCCTATTTGCTTATGGTAGCGTAACCCGTCGCGGAAGGCGAACCGAATGCTCCTGCGTTTCCTGCCCCGAAAGGGAACCTGCTCTTGGCCCGCGAGGCGCAATCTGCCGAGACCCAAACGAGACGATGAGAGATAATCTCCCGGACAGGAGGTATTCCATGGATTCGCGGGAGCCGGTCACTCTGGAAAAAATGATTTTTCGAAAAACCAACGCCCAGGTAGGACGCAATCTTGCCCTCGGTCCGGAAAACAGCACGATGCGCCATCTCTCCTACGGCCGCATTATCCTGAACTCGTCCAAGCCGGTCGTGTCGTTTGCCAACGCAGATCAGGAAACTGCTCTCATTTGCCTTGCAGGCAATGCCACTGTGAAAGTTGCGGGTAGCACTTTCGAATTGGCGCAGTACGACTCTCTCTACATCCCTCGCGACTCGACGATCGAAGTATCAGCGAAGGGTCCGGTAGACCTCGCCGAATTCTCTGCCGGCGTCAGGGGAAAATATCCTTTGAAGCTTGTCCGTTACGCCGACGTCGCAAACGATCCGGCGCTAAAACTCGTCGCGGGCAGTCCTGGTTCCCGTCGCGAGGTGAGCATACTAATGGCCAAAAACGTGGAGGCCGGCCGTCTCATCGCCGGTTTCACGCGCTCTGATCCCGGGAACTGGACCAGTTGGCCGCCTCACGAGCACGCGAAAATGCTGGAAGAGTTGTATGTCTTCTTTGACATGCCGGAACCGGCCTTTGGAATCCAGCTTGTCTACAACGATAAGCAGTACCCGGAATTGGTAACCGCGGTGCGCGAGGGAGACGCGGTGCTGGTGCCTAGCGGCTATCACCCGAATGTTTCCGTGCCGGGACACCGAATCGCTTATCTCTGGGCCATGGCAGCCCACCGGGAAGTGGAAGACCGGCACTTCGGCGTGTTTAATGTCCAGCCGGAATTTCAGCAAAACACTCCCGCTCCCGAAGCAGCACGCAAGTAGGCGATCCAGGTAAGCCAAAGGGAAAATGGCCGAACAGAATTCCATCGCAAATGCCGAATCGAGCGGCGAGAATCACGTCTCGGCCTATTCGTCGGCCACTCTCACGCAGGTTGGCTTTCTTGCAGGACGGTTCCGTTGGGTCATTTGCGGCCTCCTGCTCCTCGGCGTGACCAAGAATTACATGGACCGGCAAGTGCTCGCCGTGTTGAAGGGCCCGCTACAGCACGACTTTGGCTGGAACGACATCGACTATGGAAATCTGGTCTTCACGTTTCAGGCAGCGTACGCGACGGGCATGATTTTTGTGGGCCGGCTGATCGACCGCGTTGGGACGCGCGTCGGTTACGCGCTGGCGATGGTTTTCTGGAGCGCGGCGTCCATGGGGCATGCGATCGCGAATTCTCTCGCGAGTTTTGCCATTGCCCGTTTCTTCCTTGGTTTTGGTGAGGCCGGCGTTTTCCCCGCGAGCATCAAGTGCGTTGCCGAGTGGTTTCCGCGAAAAGAAAGGGCGCTCGCGACCGGAATTTTCAACGCCGGCACCAATATCGGAGCCATCATCGCGCCCCTGATTGTGCCGTGGATTGCCATACGTTTTGGGTGGCGCTGGGCCTTCCTGCTCACCGGCGGTTTGGGATTCGCCTGGTTGGCTTTGTGGCTGCTCATCTATCGAAACCCGGCACAGCATCCTGGCGGCACGAACGAGGAAAGAAGCTACATACAGAGCGATGCAGCCGAGCCACCAGGAAAAATCAAGTGGACGCAGCTCGTCGCGTATAGACAGACATGGACGTTTGCCGCTGGAAAATTTGTGATCGACCCCATCTGGTGGTTCTACCTGTTTTGGATTCCCGACTATCTGCAGCGTGAGCATGGTCTGCGCCTGACGCAAATCGGGCTCCCCATTCTGGTCATCTATGTCATCTCCGACCTCGGAAGCATTGCGGGCGGATGGCTCTCGTCCAGCCTCATCCGGCGGCAGTTTTCCGTGAACGCTGCCCGCAAATCGGCCATGTTGATCTGCGCTATAAGCGTGGTGCCCGTCGCCTTCGTGTTTCGTATTTCCGGACTTTGGCCCGCCACGCTTCTCATCGGTCTTGCCGCGGCGGGCCATCAGGGTTTTTCGGCAAATCTCTATACGCTGACTTCCGATCTTTTTCCGTCACGCGCGGTCGCCTCCGTGACCGGAATCGGCGGCATGGCTGGAGCTGTGGGGGGGATGCTGATCGCTGAAGTTGTCGGCCACGCATTGCAATGGACCGGCAGCTACATGATTCCGTTTTTGATCGCGGCCTCGGCCTACCTTCTCGCTCTACTTCTGATTCACGCGCTAAGCCCGCGGCTTGCGCCTGCTCGCATTCCTTCGAACGCGGCCTGAACCTTTTGGCACGCGCTCTGCTTATGAACCCACTGGAGGAAGCTGATCTGCCGGAAGGGCGTGAAAACGACCCGACCTCGCAAGCGCCTACCAGGCGTCGGAAACATCCCCGACGGTGCCCCCGGTACCTCAAGTTGCCGAGGAATTTTGGGGTGAGGAGACAGAGAAGCCGTCTGCATGTAAGATGCGGAGGCTGACAGCACGAGGAAGATAGCATTGCTGCTAAGTGCACTGTCAAGGCCAAGCAGAAAATCTCGAAGTACTTTAGAATGAGTAGTGCAGTTCATGTCGGGGCGTAGCGCAGCCTGGTAGCGCGCCTGCCTTGGGCGCAGGAGGTCCCGAGTTCAAATCTCGGCGCCCCGACCAATCTATGGTTTTTGTTTCACATCACTTATAGCCCACTGCATTTTTGTTGAAGCCCTTGTGAATTTCTCATAGGCAGGAGGTCGGTTTTTGCAAGTCATTCAATCTCCATGGCTTCGCTGCACTGTGGGCACGCGAGAATTCAAGAAGGCAGGAGTGCCATTCAGAGATTATTGAATTGACACAACTTAAAAAGCGTTCATGGTATGGGTGATGGGAAAAGTGGGGGGACCTTACGCACTTTTCGTTCGTCATTCTGGCAAAAGACACAGCGATGGGGCACGCGCTAGGAAGTTCAGTCCGCTTCGCCATTCTCCGACAAGTGTTCACTCCGATAGCGTCAGCGGCGCGTGAAGAATAATTTCTTGGCCAGCTGGAAGACGCTTCATTCAATAACTCCGTCAATACAACGATTCAAAACAACCGGTGTAATCTGATCGCCCCAAAAAGCCAGGTTCATCTCTAGATCAGGCACCTATACGAGTTGCGCGTTTGAACGTAGCCGCCCGGCGGCAGACGCTACGCGTGAGGAGCGGAGCAGTAGTGCATGTTGTTGAGATAAGTTTTGGGTCACAAGGAGGTCCCTGTGACCCATTTGAGAAAAATGATGCTGGAGGATCTCCAGCGTCGCAATTATTCGCAAGATACCATACGTTGCTACATCCGCACAGTTGAAGATTTCTCTCGGCGATTCATTCCGCCTCTTCCTCAGAAGACTCCCGCCCCCTGTATCGCTGCCCCAAGTGCGGCGGACCGATGAGCGCCACACACAGAGTCACTCCCGCTGCAAGCAACACAAATGCTGTTTTGCCTTTCATACGCATGTTCTCCTCCTCCCGTTACAGTGCGACCTATCCGCGAGGGAGCTTCCGTATGGCCGCTGCGGTCCTAACTCGGAGATTCGCGGGTTGTAACGTAGCAGCGTGTTGTGGGGTGGGGCGGGGTAGGCCGCTGCTTGGGTGCACTTGCGCCTCGGCGTCTGTTGGCTCCATGCGCGTCGCGGTGCCGGTGATAGTCGTGTCGGCGTCGGTCTCAATCCAGAAAACGGTTCTCGCGTCGGGGGAGACGACGAAATTGTAGTGTGCCCCGGCTTGGACTACGGTCCCGGTGCAGTCGCGGTTCACGGTGTAAGTGCCGGTCTGCTTGAACGTGGACACCATGCCGTTCACGCTTAAAGTGAAGGGATTGACGAGGTTGCCCTGCCCGTCGTATGTAATCGTTCCAACAGCGGCAACGGGTCCGACGTCCTTGACAGTACCGGTCCCATGCGACATGTAGGTCCCGACTAAAGTTGCGTTCTGGCGCGGGCATAGAGCTTCTGGATCGGCGGCCTTGAGCGCTTGTGGCGCGAGACCGAAAGCGAGTAGCGCAAACATGCAGCAAGCATTGAGCTTATTCATGACTGAGTGCTCCAGAGTAAGAAGTTTTTGAAGTGACCGAAGGGCGGTGCTAGAATCCGCCGTAATCCGGCCTCCAGCTGTTTTCAGTGCGCACTATCCAGCGGGCAGTCCCGGAAGTCCTCTCGGCGGGCTCAGAAAATTCTCTAAGAATTCTCGCCGTGATCTGGGAGAGGGCCTATGAGCGACGGGACCGGCCGATCTGGCAGCAAGAAGAGCATCCGCGCCCCCCTTGTTGATGTCCGCGAGGCGGCGGAGAGGGACACGCCCGAGTTGTACGAGTTCGGTCCCTTCCGGCTGGAACCTGCAGAACGCAAACTTTTGCGAGAAAATGAGGTAATAGCGCTTACCCCCAAAGCGTTCGACACGCTGGTCGTGCTGGTACGGAACAGCGGACACCTTTTAGAAAAAGAGGAGCTGATCGGGATGCTGTGGCCCGACTCTTTCGTCGAGGAGGGCAACCTCACCAATAACATTTCGCAGTTGCGGAAGGCGCTGGGCGAAGAGCCCCAGTACATCGAGACGGTGCCGAAGAAGGGTTATCGGTTTGTCGGGGCCGTGCGGCAACTCCGCAAGGCTGGGGTGGCGCGAGCGCAAGAGGCCCACGAAGAGCGGGTTGAACCAGCAAATGACGCTGCAGAACGCCGCCCGCTGGAGCAGACGCTCACGGTGGCACCGACACAGACGAAGCCGAGCCGCACCAGGTGGGTTGTACCGGCGGCGGGGCTAGTCGCTGTCCTAGGTATCGGCAGTTTTGTTTGGTGGCGAAGCACCACGCCACCACCCAGCCGGTCGGACTGGGTACAACTCACTGGGCTGACGGACTCGGCAAGCCAGCCAGCGTTGTCGCCAGACGGCCATATGCTAGCTTTTGTCCGCGGTCCCTCCACGTGGATCGGGCCGGGCCAGATTTACGCCAAGATCCTTCCCGATGGGAAGCCAGTACAACTGACACACGACGACCTGATAAAGGCCGATCCGACATTTTCGCCGGATGGCTCGCGCATCGCTTACACCGTCTTGGATCCACAGCATTTCGCCTGGGACACTTGGGTAGTTCCCACCCTGGGCAGCGAGCCGGGTCAGATGATGCGAAATGCTTCCGGACTGACTTGGACGGACCCACGGCACGTGCTGTTTTCGGAGATCAAAACGGGAGTCCACATGGGGATCGTCGCAGCTGAGGAGAACCGACTAGGAGCGCGAGACGTCTACCTGCCAACGGACGAGCCAGCGATGGCACATCATTCCTATTTGTCGCCGGATGGAAAGTGGGTAGTTCTCGTCGAGATGGATCAGGACCATCAGTGGCTGCCGTGCCGGGTGGTCCCGGTCAACGGAAGTTCGCAAGGACGACGCGTAGGGCCGCAGACGGCAAGCTGCGTGTCCGCGGCTTGGTCGCGAGATGGCAAGTGGATGTATTTCACGGCAAATTCGGCAGGGGTGAACCATATCTGGCGGCAGAGATTTCCCGATGGCCGACCGGAACAAGTGACCTTTGGCCCTACGGAGGAGGAGGGCATTGCGATGGCGCCGGATGGCCGCTCCTTCGTCAGTGCGGTCGCGCTGCAGAATACGTCGCTTTGGGTTCACGACATGAAAGGAACGCGGCAGATTTTTCTGGAAGGAAACGGCAAAAACCCAAAGTTCACACCGGACGGCAAGAAACTGTGCTACCTGGTCGCAAGAGAAGCCACGAGTAACTTCGCGTGGTTCAGGAATCCGGGGGAACTGTGGGTAGCGGACCTGGAATCCGGCCGGTCCGAATCCATGCTGCACGGGTTTGATGTGCACGACTACGATGTGTCGCCCGACGGCAAGCAGGTCGTAATCGGAACCGATCACGAAGGAAAACACCGGCTTTGGTTAGCTCAGCTGGACCGCGGCTCGTCACCCACGCAAATTCCAAACGTCGAAGGCGTGCAGCCCAGATTCGGCCCCGATGGTGACATTTTCTTTCGACACTCACATTCGGCTTACCGTGTTCGCCCGAACGGCACTGGGCTACGAACGGCCTTTGCAGAGCCCGTGTACCTCCTATGGGGCGTCTCACCGAATGGGCGGTGGATTGTGGGGTGGGCGCCGCTCCAAAACAGCGGGACCATGGCTATGCAAGCTTTTTCCCTGGAAGGAAAGAGTCCGGTTGCGATCGGCGGCTCGTTTGCTTTTCTGAGCTGGACCTTGGACGGGCGTACTGCACTGCTTGGTGGCTCTTACTTCGTTCCACTAGCCGCGGGCCAGACCCTTCCGCAGACCCCCGAAGGCGGATTTCATTCTGACGCGGAAATAGCTAGTCTGCCTGGAGCACATCGGGTCGAGGAAGGGGGCATTGTGCCCGGCCCGTCGGCTGACGTGTACGCATTCTATCGCGGCACGGTGCAGCGCAACCTCTATCGCATACCAATTCCATGATCGCCTGCTATGCCTCACAATCCAGTTGACTGTTCATCCTTGGGGAACGCGCTCGCGTGCTGTAAGTCCCGGATTGTCGGCTACCCTTACTTTGGGATTACTTCAGGATCGCCCGTCACTCGGGACTAGCAGCGAAGCTCGCCAGCGTTTTTGCGCACCATTCCTGGTCCAAGCGTCCTGAGCTGCAATCCGCGCCCAGAAAGTGAAACTCACGCCGTGGACCGTGTTAGGCTCACCGCATGTGGGAAGGTACCGTTGTTTCCATTCACGTTGCATCGGAAGCGTCGGGACAGATGAAGTGCATCACAGAGGTCCGGGCGGTTCCAGGACGCGGGCTAGAGGGGGATCGGTATTTCACAGGCACAGGTTTTTACTCGAAGAAATCGAGTTTTGGCGGACGCGAAGTAACGCTGATAGAGATTGAGAGCGTCGAGGCACTCTTTCGTGGAGTGCTCAACGCCGAAGGAGAGAGGCTCGGAATCAGCCTGACTGCTGCGGACACTCGTCGTAACATTGCAACATCGGGAGTCCCGCTGAATCATCTGATCGATCGCGAATTTCACGTCGGAGCAGTGCTTATGCGCGGCATGCGTCTCTGCGAGCCGTGCAAGCATTTGGAGGACCTCACACAGCATGGCGTTGTGAGCGGCCTGATTCATCGTGGGGGGCTGCGGGCTCAGATCCTGACCGAAGGCCTCATCCGTGTTGGCGATGCCATTCGCTCTTGAGAGTACGACAAAGCGCGACAGTGCACATGTCAGACCCGCTCCATGGGAAAGGGTAGCCGGACGCTCGCAAAGTACTCCTATTTGAAAAGGTCCTTCCGGCTATTTAGTGGATGACGGTGCTAGATCCAGACCACCGCAGTGAAAGTAAATCGCGTGCATGAAATTCTGTTTGTTCCGGAATCCTCGAGCAGTGTATTTCACCCACTGGATCTTGGCATTGAGCGATTCGCTGGCAGCGTTGGTAATCCGATGCCGTAAATAGGTGATGATGTTTTCGAATCGACGCTTCAACATGCTGGCCACTTCTTTGATGGGCTGCAAGCGACTCCGTA
>Ga0306922_10003066_pt1 | contig 15599 bp, 13 predicted proteins | sample sta12Cox44000082_FD_203758 | JGI IMG/M metagenome (GOLD analysis project Ga0306922, IMG submission 203758) | Lab enrichment of tropical soil microbial communities from Luquillo Experimental Forest, Puerto Rico - statoxic.12C.oxic.44.000.082 (v2)... | ecosystem: Environmental > Terrestrial >... | reverse complement strand
CAATGAAAGGCCACCCGGTCGCCAAGGCCGGCGTCGACGTGGCGATCGAGGCAGTTCACCGAGACATTGAGCCTGGCCCCGACGAACCACTTGGCGAAGGGGACGTCCCACTGCAGCACCTGTGACCAGGGCTCGGCCCAGGTGAGCCGCCGCGCCTGCTCCTCCCAAAAGGCGAGCGGGTCCGCCTCCGCCTCCGCGTAGATGCCGGGCTGCGCGTTCGCGGCCTTCGCCAGCGCCTCGGGCGGCCGAAACGTCCGCGTCTCGTGTAGCAGGGCCGACAGCCCTTGCTCGGCGCTCTCACTCATGTCGCTCGGCCTCCTCGTGGGTGGGTCGGCCTCCATCCTGCCTGATCAGGCGCGAGGCCGTTCGGGCCGCGCCCTGGGGTCCCGTAGCTCGAAGCCCTCGAACGTGAACGCGGGTGTCACCGTCGCACCGACAAGCGCGTAGCGCCCGAGCGGCCGCGCCGACTGCCAGACGCCGGGCTCGACAACGACCTGGGGCGACTGCCCGGCTGCCACGTCAGGACCGAGCACGTGCACGTCCGACGTCCCGCCCGACCTCTCCAGGATGAGCTCGAGCGGGTCGCCGTCGTAGAAGTGCCACAGCTCGGTGGCGTCGATGCGATGTGGCGCGGAAGCCTCCCCCTCGAGAAGGAGGTAGTAGATGGCGCTTGCGGCCGGCCGTTCGCCCGCCTTGGCTGGCGCCTCCCAAGTGCGGCGGTACCACCCACCCTCGGGGTGCGGCTCGAGGCCGAGGGCTTCGATCAGCGATTCGCCGGTACGCACCAAGCCAGTCTGCCCTGTCAGAGGGTGGGCGCCTCCAGGGCGGCGGCGACCGTAAGCGAGTGCAGCGCGGCGCCGCCCAGGAGCGCGCCGTCCGCGGTGGCCCGCTTCATGAAGAAGTGCCCGTCGTGCTCCCATGTGAAGCCGATGCCACCGAACGACTGCAGCGATTCCCTGCAAACCAGGTGCTGGCAGTCGTCGCTGGCCGCTTTGGCCATCGCGACCGATGTCCCGCGCCGTGGCGTGTCCTCGGCGATGGTGGCGACCGCGAAGTAGCACAGCGAGCGGGCTCGCTCGACGGCCAGGAACATGTTGCTCATCTTGTGCTTCATGGATTGGAAGGATCCGACCGCCACCCCGAACTGCTTGCGGTCCTTGACGTAGGCGAGGACCATCTGGAAGAGGGCGTCACAGGCGCCGACCGTCTCGAGCGCAAGCGCGGCCGTCGCCTCCTCCACTGCGCGCGAGACGGCCCGAGTCGTCTCGACGCTGCCGGGCTCGCCGAGCGCTCGATCGTCGGTGACGAGAACACGGTCGAGCGTCGCGGTGGCGACGGGACGACTGGCGTCGAGCGAATGCACCGCACAGAGCCTTACATCGGCGGCCGGCAAGACGAAAACCCCGAGCCCCTCACCGACCCGCGCCACGACGGCGAGCTCGTCGACTCCGTGGCCCGCCATGACGCCGTGCTTGGTGCCGTCGAGGACCCAACCTGTCTCGGCGCGCACGGCGGGCATCGTGACGTCGTCGACTGACCAACGCGTCGGATGGTCGGCAAGGGCGAGAGCGCCGGTGCTCGCGCCCGAAGCGATCTCGGAGAGGAATCGGCCGCACTGTTCGGTCGTGCCGGCCTCCCGCACGATCGGGGCGAACTGGCTGACGGTGGCGAAGAGCGGCCCCGGAGCCACGCTGCGCCCGATCTCTTCGACCACCACGGCCGTCTCGACGAAGCCAAGTCCGATTCCGCCGTACTCCTCGGGAACGGCCAGCGCGGGCCAGTCGAGCGCGACCATGGACTGCCACAGAGCGGACGGTGGTTGGCCGGATTCGACCACCTCCCGGACGACCGCGAGGGCGCACTCCTTCTCGAGGAACGAACGCACCGACGCACGTAGCTCCTCCTGTTCGCTCGTGAACTCGAGGTCCACCGCGCTCCCTTCCCCGCGTGGCACACGCGCCGATCGTCAAATGCATGTCCGTGGACGGCGCAGGCGACCGGAGTGTATATGACGTCGATGTCGGCTCCCGTGGTAACTTCGCAACTGCACTGTTGTCTTGGATATGGCGGTGGGTGTCTTCCAGGGGGGTCGCCGGTCCGCGGTGAAAGCCCGGACCGGCGACAACGGGAGCACGCACTTCGCTCGCGACACTTCCTGTCGTGCTCGCAAAGGTGAGTCGAGCGCCTCGCCTACACTCTCCTCTGCGCCTCTAGCTCAACGGCAGAGCAACGGACTCTTAATCCGCAGGTTCCGGGTTCAAATCCCGGGGGGCGCACCAAAACTCCCAGTTCAGAACCAATCCTTGTCGGAGTTAGGTGCATCGAGCTTGATGGGGGCGGAATACACCCCAGATACACCTTTCGATGCACTTAACCGATACCCTTAACTCTCATGGGTCGGCCTGTAGAAGACCTGGCGACACGCTTCGAGCGACAGGTCGATCGTTCGGGTGAACACCATATGTGGCTCGGCAGCATCAACCCGGAACGCGGCACGGGGCGAATCAAGGTCGGCAACATGACAACGACTGCGCACCGCGTTGCATGGGAACTGGCGCATGGCCCCCTCACCCCGAAGCAGCGGGTCGCAACGTGCGCGTCGAACCCAGCATGCGTGCGCGTCGAGCACCTGCGGGTCGAATCCTCTGAATCAGCCACTCCCAGCCGTTCGCACCGGGCGCGTAAGGGGTCGGGATCCATGCGCCAGGTTCGACCAGGAAGGTGGGAGCTTCGAGTCAGCATTGGACGTTGGGAGGACGGACGTCCGCGTTCGTTCACCCGCACCGTCGCTGCCAGAACCAAGACTGCTGCGGCGAACCTCCTGGCTGAGTTTGTGGAGGAGATGAGTGACGCCTCGCTCCCGAAAACCCGTGACCTTCGGGACCTGAAAAGGGTCGGGCGGACAAAACCATCGGTGACTACCGCAACCTTCACCAGCGATGGTTTTCCCCCAGCATCGGATCGAAGCCCGTGAAACGGATCGACAGTGCGACCATCGATGCGCTCTTCGGAGCGATGCGCCGAGCCGGCTTGAGCGCGTCGCGCCTCAATCAGGCCAGGAGTCTCTACGCCCCGTTTTTTCGATGGGCGAGGCGTCGAGGAATCACCACCCAGAGTCCTATGGCTGATTTCCAGCTGCCGACTAGCACCTACCGGTCGGCCGGCCGGACACCACCAGAGGTCGAGGAGGTGACACTGCTCCTCTCGACGGCCGTAGAGGTGACTCCTGAGATTGCGCCTGTTCTCGTCTTGGCCGCAGTCACCGGCGTGCGCAGAGGCGAGCTCGTCGCGATCCGGCGCTCGGGTGTGAACTGGAGTAAACGACTCGTGACCATCGATTCGGCCGTCACGTCGTCGGGGAAGGTCAAAGCAACCAAGACCTACCGCAGCAGGACGTTTCACATCGACGCCGCAACAACCGCCATGCTGAAGCGGCACTGTAAACAGTTGGACGCGAAGGCGAAGGCGGCTGGAGTGCCACTCGATCCTGATCCGTACCTCTTCAGTGCGGTACCGGATTACTCGGCCCCTCTGGCTCCAGATCTCCTAACCAAGCAGGTCGCGGTTCTCAAGGGCCACCTCGGTATCGAGAGCAAGCATCCAAATGTGGTTGACCTCGAGGACGAGGCGCTGCGACTGCGACGTTCGGTTCCTTCCGCTCGGCTGGCAGGAAGGCCAGGGCCCGACTCTCAAGGAGGGATGTCCTTCCGTGAGATAGGAGCAGCGTTGGGCCGGAGCGAGCGCTGGGCCAGCATGGCGGTAGCTTCGGCCGAACGGCGGGAGGCGGCGAAGGCTGCGGGTCGTCCTCAGCTCAATTTCGACGGCTCAATCTTGGGACTGCGGAAGTTCACATCCTCAGAGCTGCTCGATGCGGGATTCAACATCAGCGTGGTGGCGGAGCGCCAGGGACATGGTCCACAGGTGCTCACCCGGCACTACTCAAAATCACGTGCATCCTCAGACCAACGGGCGGCAGAGCATCTGGGGCGAGTGGTACATGGAAGAACTCAGCGGAAGCGCGGGGCTTAGCTGAGGCCCGGTCTTGGCGGTGGCGTCGTTCGTAGAACGTGTCTGAAGAGTCCGAACGCCTAACCATCTAGTGGATGGACTCCCCCACCTTGAGAGTGCGGGTCAACGTGTCCATCGAGACCTATGGCGACGCGTTGTGGCAGTTCAGGACGTTCTGGTCGTCCGGTCAGTCTGCCTACTGAATCCAATTCGGGGGCGATAGTTGCGCAATTGGATGGGCAAGTTGCTGGGCTGCTTGCAGGCGGTAATGCGGCCTATCCATTTAAGGCCACGTCACCAAGGTCGCTCGAGTAGCTCGACAGATCAAGAATCAGCTAGCGCATTTGGGTGCGGGCCGTGACGTCGTCTGGTCGGGTCTACTCGGCTAGCGATCGTCACCTACTGCTACAACCTTGGGCTCCGTTCCGGGAAGCGTCGCGGACTCGGCTTGTTGGGGCGAGCCACCAGCAGGGCGAGCGGACCCCTGCCCAGCGCGCCTGCGAAGTTTCGGCTTCTGCCGCCATACGGCGAAAGACACAGCGGCCAACAGCGCAATTCCATTGAACATGTCGCTCAGCCATTGTGCGCCAGTCACATACTGGAATCCCTGAACACCGGTCGCCAGGACGTATACGGCCAGCACGGTGCCCCATACGTTGTAACGCCCGGGTTTGATCTGAGTCGATCCCAGAAACGCGGCCGCAAACGCGGGCAGGAGGAGGGTCTGCCCGAACGTCAGTGACGGTCCGGACTGCGATGCGTAGAGAACCCCCGCCACCCCACTGATTCCCGCGGACACAACCAACGTCAGAAAGGTCCAGCCCGAGACACGGACGCCAGCCAATCGAGCTGCTTCCGGATTGCCGCCGATCGCGTAGAGATTCCGTCCGATCGGGGTGTGATCGAGGACCCACCAAAGAAGGATCGCCAGAACAATGAGGTAAACCACAACGATTTGAAACCCGAGCACCTGATGTTGCGTAAGAGCGGTCCAACTCGAGTTGATCGGGGGAAACGGCTGGGTCTGCCCCGAGATAATGACCTGGAGCGCGGCGACGACCGACGCTATGCCCAGCGTGGCAACAAATGAGTTGACTCGTAGGACCACGACGAAGAACCCCGAGGCCGCCCCGATGGCCAAGCAGACGACGATCGTCAGAGCGATTGCCAAACCCATGCTCATGTGATTCTTGGTCTGCAGGATCACTACTAGCACCGTCGAGAAATTGATGACCGCACCCACTGAGAGGTCATAGGCGCCGGCGGTAAGCGGAATTAGGAGAGCCAGAGCGAGCATCGCTGGGACAGCTTGCGCTGCCGCGACGGAATGGAGCGTGGATTGAGTGAGGAAGAGTCCCGGCTTCCACACACCAAACAGGAGGATGAAGAAGGCCCAGAGGTACAGTCCGCTGAAACGTCGAAGACCGAAGTCCGTAGGCCGCTGAATGGCCATGTCAGCGGGCCTCCATGGGATGACCGAGACATGCCCTCGAGATGTCACTCGCGGTGACTGCATTGCCCACCAATTGCCGGTCGACGCGACCACCGGAAACCACCAACACGCGCTGGCACAAGGCTGCGAGTTCGTCGACGTCGGATGAACTCATGGCGATAGCCGCCCCCTGTCGGGCTGCAGAGATCACTTGGTGGTGGATGGCAGCTTTCGCTCCGATGTCGACTCCCTGAGTTGGCTCGTCCAGCAGCAGTACCTTCGGGTCACGGCGTAGCCATCTCGCAAGAAGGAGTTTCTGCTGGTTGCCTCCGCTGAGAGATCCAAAGTCGTGCTCGGTCTCGGGCGGACGCACATCGAACAGTCGCGCCCATTCGCCGAACTCGGCCTTCTCCTTGCGGAGCGACAATCGGGGCCATCGCCAGTAGCGACCCGGATCGCTGATCATCACGTTCTCTCGAGCCGTGAGCAGATTGAAAGCGCCAAATGCAGCCCGGTCGCTCGGCAGGTATCCGACTCCCCGCTCCATTGCGAGATCCGGACGGCCCGATTTCAGAACTTGGCCGCCTACCGAGACTGATCCGGTTTGTCGTGGAAGGACACCGAAGATTGCCGGCAGCAGACCGTCCCGACCCGATCCCGTCAGTCCGGCAATTCCGACAATCTCGCCCGCCCGGAGTGTGAGGCTGACGCCGGCCAAGGTGTCAGTGGTTAGGTCTTCGACGTCGAGCCCACTGTTCAAATCATTTGGCAGAACTGCCGCGGCCTCCCGGTGCGCGTCCCTCAGCTCGGCACCGACGAGCAGAGTGACGAGTGCCTCGCGGCTGACATCGGAAACATCCACAGTGGCCACGCGCCGACCGTCCCTTAGCACCGTGGCGCGTCGAGCGATCTGGAAGACCTCTTCCAACCGATGGGTCACGTAGAGAACACCGACGCCTGACAGGGCCGCTGCTCGGATCACGCTGAGGAGGTGACGCACTTCCGTGTCCGGCAAGGTCGCCGTGGGCTCATCGAGCACCAAGAGCGAGACGTCCATTCCAGAGTCGTCCCGAAGGGCGCGTGCTATTGCAACTCCCGATCGTTGAGCGGGAGAAAGGCTCGCGACAAGTCGGTTCGGATCGAGATCTAGACCCACCTTTCTGAGGGCAGCAGTCGTCATGCGACCCAGCTCCCGCCTTCTGACGGTGCCCAACCGGGTCGGAACTCGGCCTCCCAGAACCAGATTGTCAGCTATCGACATCGTTCCGACCAGGGCCAGGTCCTGATGGACGAAGCGACACCCGACCGCATGCGCCGAGGAAGGCGAGCCGAAGCTCAGCGGCTGACCTCCCACATTGACGCTTGCTCCGGGGTCGGGGCGGTGGTAGCCGGCAAGGATCTTGATCAGGGTCGACTTACCCGAGCCATTCTCTCCGAGCAGAGCATGGACCTCCCCCGCGCCAACTGTGATCTCGACGTTGTCAAGCGCGCGATTCTCAAAGAATGACTTCGAGAGCTCACGCACCTCTAGCGCAGGCCTATGCACCGGCGGACAGATGCCTCCCGGGGCGTCGGGCTTCGCTAGCGCAGCTTCCACAGGGTTTTGAACTGCGCCGCGTAGTTGCTCGGGACATCCCAGGTGTTCGTCGGGACGAACTTGGAGCTCTTGGTCAGAAATCCGATCGGAGGCTGACCTTCATTGGATGGTATGGGTAGTCCCTCCACCTGGCGAAGTGCTGCATCGACTGCCAGGAAGCCGGGGTAGTTGCTGCCCGTTACCGTCAGTGCGGCGAACTGTCCGCTGGCGAGACCGGACTCCTCTGCGGCCGCAGCGCAACAGCCGATCACTTTCACCTTGCCGTTCAGGCCAGCCGCGGCCAGCGCTCCAGGTAAAGCCGGAACAAAGGCGGCATCGGCGACCATCACGTACTTGATCGAAGGGTTCTTCTGGAGGGCTGAAACAATTTCTGAGTTGATCGCGCCGCTCGCCACATCCGGAATCCCAACGTTCACGGTCGTCTCTTTGCAGGCTGAACAGGCCTTGTGCACGTTGGAAGCGAAGGAATCACCGACCAGCCCGAGGTATGGATAGTCCGGTACGTTTGCCAACAAGACGTCACCGCGGGCATGCGAATCCGAGATGAACCAGTCGGCCAGGATCTTGCCGTTCAACGCCGAAAACGCAGGATCGGGAACGTTAGCGATCACCGTGGATCCCGTTGTTGCCGGACCGACGAACATGGCGACAATCGGCACATGCGCGGCCTGGAACTTCGGAACGACAGATGACCAAACCGCGTAAGGCTCGGCGATAATTGCGACTGCAGTCGCTCCTTCCTGAAGAGCCTGATTCAGTCCGGTAACCAGCGTCGCCGGGTTGGTAGACACGAACGGAATGGATGTGAACGACCATCCAGCCATGGTTGCGGCCGCCTTAACGCCCACCCCGACCACTTGGCACTGGGGCTGTTCGCACTGCAGGTAGAACAGGCTCTTTCCCGTGGGTGGGGCCGACTTCAATGGCGCCGTAATCGTGATCTTTGATGGCGGAGTCTCATACGCCTTTAGGAACGTGGCCGCTTTCTGGGCTTGGGACGACTGACCTGTTGAGGTCGCGGCCGCTGCAGCAGTCGCGCTGCCCGCTCCGGGCGCGCCTGAAGAGAACGCCGCGAAACAGACCGCGGCAAAGATGCCGACGGCCGACACCAAGAGTCGCCGCTGCTTGCGTCGTTTGGAGAGGTAACCGTTAGAACTCGTCATACTTCCCCCCTGTGGGACTTGGTTGGGTCGACACACATGTGCACGTCACTGCCACGAACTGCCTTGAATTCGGCCGAACAGCCATCAACCGGCGATCGGACACGACGTCATGACTTCGATCGAGACACGCCAAGTATGGTTGAATGGTCCGACCAAAGTCAAGTCATAATCATTGGCACCTCGGATGGGCTTGGGCTACCCTGCCAAGGTGGCTGACCGAAGCAAGTGGCGGGAGGACTTCGACCACTCTCCGCGGCGCGGGGTTCGGTTCGAGACGATGTCGGGCTTGCCGCTTGAGCCGGTCTACGGGCCCGATGGCGCGGAGCTCCCAGGGCAGTACCCCTATACGCGAGGTCCGTACGCCTCTATGTATCGCTCGCGGCTGTGGACGATGCGCCAGTTCGCCGGCTTTGGCTCGGCCGAGGACACGAACCACCGGTTCAAGGAGCTTCTGCGCGCAGGCGGGGACGGGCTTTCGACGGCCTTCGACATGCCCACGCTGCTCGGCCGAGATTCCGACGATCTCCTGGCCAAGGGCGAGGTAGGCCGTGCTGGCGTCGCGGTCGACACGTTGGCAGACATCGAGACGCTCTTCAGGGGCATCGACCTAGGCCGCGTCTCCACGTCCATGACGATCAACTCGCCAGCGGCGCCGATCTTCGCCATGTACGTCACGATGGCCGACAGGTCTGGCGTAACCCGAGCTGCCCTCTCCGGGACGATTCAGAACGACATCTTGAAGGAGTACCAAGCGCAGAAGGAATACGTCTTCCCGCCGCGACCGAGCGTCCGACTCGTCACCGACGTCGTGCGATTCGCGTCCGCGGAGCTACCCCGTTGGCACCCGATCTCGATCTCCGGCTATCACATCCGGGAGGCGGGTTCGACGGCCGCCCAGGAACTCGCTCTCACGCTTGCAAACGGGTTCGCCTACGTCGAGGCCGCGGAGGCGGCAGGGTTGGCGATCGATGACTTCGCCCCTCGACTGAGCTTCTTCTTCAACGCGCACATCGATTTCTTCGAAGAGATTGCGAAATACCGGGCGGCCCGGCGCATCTGGGCACGCTGGATGAGGAAGCGCTACGGCGCATCCGATGGTCGCTCCCTGCAGCTACGCTTTCACACGCAGACTGCGGGCGTCTCCCTCACGGCCCAGCAGCCCGAGGTGAACCTCGTCCGAGTGGCAGTCGAAGCGCTTGCCGGTGTCCTCGGAGGCACCCAAAGTCTGCACACCGACTCCTTCGACGAGGCCCTCGCCCTCCCAACGGAGCACGCGGCGCGCCTGGCGCTACGGACCCAGCAGGTTCTCGCGGAGGAAACGGGGGTAGTGCACGTCGCCGACCCCTTGGGTGGCTCATGGTACGTCGAAGAGTTGACTGACGAGTTGGAGCGCCAGGCCGAGGCGATATTCGCCCACCTGCTCGAGGCTGGCGACGACTCTGTGCTCGAGGGTGTCCTGGCCTGCATCGACAATGGGTGGTTCACCTCCGAGATCGCCGATGCCGCCTACTCGTTCCAGTCGAAGATCGCCCGCCAAGAATGGATCCAGGTAGGCGTGAACGGCTACACCGACGGCGAGACCATTGTGCCGCCGACGCTCTCGATCGACCCATTGGTCGAGACGGCACAGCTCGAGCGTCTAGCGGCGGTCAAGCAGGACCGCGACGATGACGCCGTTCGACGCGCGCTGACCCGGATCATTGTTGACGCCGTCGACCCGACGATAAACCTGATGCCCGCCCTGATCGAGGCGGCCGGGTGCATGGTCACGCTGGGTGAATCGATGCGCGCTATGGAGTCCGTATTCGGGCTCTGGTGCGAGCGCCACGTCGCCTGAGAATGTCACTCGGTGTACCTCAGCAACCAACGCGCGTGCTGATGGCCAAAGTCGGTCTCGACGGTCATGACCGAGGCCTGCGCGTCGTAGCCCGCATCTTGCGAGACGCCGGCTGCGAGGTGGTCTATGCCGGGCTTCGCCAATCGCCCAAGTGCATTGCCGCCATGACGGCGCAGGAGGACGTCGACGTCGTCGGTGTCTCAATGCACAACGGAGCGCACCTCACCTTCGCGACCGCGGTAGTCGGGGCGCTGCGCCAAGCCGGCCTCGCCACGCCGGTCGTAGTGGGTGGCATCGTTCCCTCGACGGATGTCCCGTTGCTCATGGCCGAGGGAGTGACCGCGGTGTTGGGACCGGGCGCCTCCAACGACGAAGTCGTGGCCATTGTGCGGGCGGCTGCTCGGTCCGATCGCATTCACTGACCGGACTGTTAGCTGTCCCACCCGGTGGGCCCGAGAATGGATGAGCCGCCAGCTTCCGATCATTTAGAGCAATTTGTCTTGCAGCCAGGAGATCAGGTCGGCAATCACATCTTCTCGGTTGGTCTCGTTGAATACTTCATGACGAGCTCCCTCATACACCTTCAACGTGACGTCATTTACGCCGGCATCGGTCAACCGGCTGAAAAGGACGTTAACCAGCGCGAGTTGTCCGTTTACCGGGTCCATGTCACCGACAACTATGTAGATCGGCAAATCGCTCCGGATGGCGGCCATACGGGCCGGATCAGACAGCTGCCTGGCGCCGGCGAACATCGCCTTCGCCCCCTCTACGTCCAGGCCGAACCCACATAGCGGGTCGGCGAGGTAGCGATCGACCTGCTCCTCGTCTCGGCTAAGCCAATCAAAGTCCGTTCGTCGCTGGTCAAGGCCCGCATTGAACATTGCCAGATCCATCGGTGCGTCCAGGTCCAGGGCTGGTTCCAAAAGATCGAGGGCCGCAGTTCCCGAAAGGACGGCGGCGTCGACAGTGGGACTGTGGTCAAGCAGATATTGCTGCGTTGCGAAAGATCCCATGCTGTGAGCGATCAGTGCGAGAGGCAGCGAAGGATAAGCCGACCTGGCGACCGAGTTCATCCCGCCGATGTCCGCGACCAGCTCGCTCCAACCAGATTGTCCGATCTCACCCAGATTGGCTCCCGGCTGCAGGCTCGCACCGTGGCCCCGGTGATCGTGTGCGTAAACGACGTAACCCTCGTTTGCCAGCTTGTCCGCAAGTGGGGCATAACGCTGCGCATGTTCACCGACTCCGTGCGTAATCTGAGCGATGGCGCGCACGTTGCCCACTGGATCCCAGCGGTATGCGGCAATTGCTGCTCCGTCAGCAGCCCGGAACTCCAGGCGGGTCGGTTCACTCATTTGGTCTCCTGCTCACTGTGATTGTCAGACGTTGCCGATGGGACGGCCCACCGGAGCAACTCGGAACGAGATTTGACCTAGACATCGTGGCATTATTGGTCCAATAATTCAACTAACAGGCCAATACAATATAGGCCGCGCACCTGGGAGCAGCTCATTCACGCCATCGTCCTGTCAGAGTTCGGCTCCGCCGCCAACCTTCGTCCGGCAGAGGTCCGAGATCCCGACCCCGAGCCCGGATGGGCCACCGTTCAACTCCGCGCCAGTGCCCTCAACTGGCACGACATCCTCGTCCGTGAAGGCCGATACAACTCACCGTTGCCACACATTCTGGGCGCCGACGGCGCCGGAGTACGCAGCGACTCTGGTGACGAAGTGATGATCGTCCCCTCTCTGTTCTGGGGCGACAGACCGTCCGCTCCTGGTCCGAGGTGGGAAATTCTTGGGGACAGGATCCCTGGGACTTACGCCGAGTTTGTCTCGGTGCTGGAGTCCTGTCTGGCACCCAAGCCTGCGAGCTGGACCTGGGAGGAGGCGGCGGCATTCCCACTGGTCGGACTGACATGCTTCCGCGCGCTCGTGACCCGTGGGCGCCTTCGGGCGGGTGAATCACTGCTCGTGCTGGGCGCGAGTGGCGGTGTAGCTACTGCCGCCGTGATGCTCGGGTGCGCGCTCGGGGCTACCGTCTGCGTAACTTCGTCGTCGGCGAGCAAAATCGCGAACGCCAAGGCTCTGGGCGCAAGCGAAGGAGTCCTCTACCTCGACGCGTCTTGGCCCGAGGCCGCACGCTCCCTGTCGCCAGGAGGGGACGGGTTCGATCTTGTCCTCGATGCGGTCGGTGCCTGGGTCGACGCGACCCGAGCCCTTCGCCCCGGGGGCAGGCTGGTGGTCCTGGGGGCAACCCTGGGCGAAACGGCAACTCTGGCCATCCGGCCGTTCTATTTCGGACAGTTCGATCTGCTCGGTACAACCATGGGCAGCGAGCAGGACTTCGCGGCTCTACTAGAGCTGGTCCGGGCTGGGAGGGTGGCACCTCCGATCATCGATCGGATTTTCCGGCTGGACGAGGCCGCAGCCGCACATCATCACCTTGAAAGTCGACGCGGCTTCGGCAAGGTCGTCTTGGCGGTCTAACGTGACTAGTCGTACATCAAACGCCTTCTCATTTGAGGATTGTTGATGGTCAAACTGGGTGTTGCACTCAACGAAGACCTCTTAACTCCAGACCCTGTAAGGCGGCGCTTGCTTCTCGATCACATCGCAGCCGCCGGTCTCGACCACGTCACGACTGGCGACCACATCAGCTTTCACGACGGTTCGGGCTTCGACGGCCTGGTCACCGCTACGGCGATGCTCGCCACCCACGACCAGGTGAACGTGGTTGTCGGCGTCTATCTCGCTGCCCTCCGCCATCCGATGCTCACTGCCCGCCAGTTGGCCACGCTTTCGCAGATTGCACCAGGGAGACTGGTGCTCGGCGTTGGCGTCGGTGGAGACGATCGCAACGAGGTTGCCAACGCCGGCGTCGATCCGGGGACCCGGGGTCGACGTCTTGATGAAACCCTGGAAATTCTGCACAGTTTGGCTTCGGGAGAACCGCTTACGTTCCACGGCGAGTTCTTCCAACTGCGCGAAGCCCGGGTGATCCCAGCCCCCTGTCCACCGGTGCCCCTCGTGGTTGGCGGCGGGGGCGAAACCGCCGTCAGGCGCACGGCACGATTCGGCGACGGATGGCTCGGCATCTTCTGTTCTGCACGGCGTTTCGCTGACACTGTCGACCGGATCCGGGTGGCAACGGCCGAACTGGGTCGTCCTGATCCGTGGTGGTTCGGCGTGAGCATGTGGTGCGGCATGAGCGAGAACGGCATCGGGGCGCGGACCCTGCTGGGATCACGTCTCGAAACGCTCTATCAGATGCCTGCAGAGAAATTCGAACGCGTCACAGCCGCTGGCACGCCAGAGAATGTTGCAGATCGCCTCGCGCCCTTTGTCGCAGCTGGTGCCGAGCACATCACACTCATTACGGTCGCCAAAGATCCGGTGGAGGGAGTCATCCTGGCGGGCGAGGTGCGGCGATTGCTCCAGAAGCGGCGTGATCCCTGCATCGCCTGTACGGGACACGGCCTGACGACTGCACACGCAAACCCGCCTTTGGCCGACCATGACACACGGCGCACAAGGGCGTCGCCGGCGGCTAATACGAAACGACCCCAGCGTTTGCCCTGTCCAAAGGCTTGCAACAAATGGTCGAACCATTCACAATACCGACATGGGACTTGACTTCACGGCGGATGGGCCTCCGATGACCATCCAGGCCAGGTACGGCAGGGATGAGATCAAGGCGTTTTACACAGCGGGCCTGTGGCAGCCACTCAACCTGTATCAATTGATCGCAGAGAGGGCACAAACGGTACCGGACCAGCGGTTTTGCTTCGACAGCACCACGAGCTACACCTATCGCGAGTTTCACGACCGCGTGCTCCGGGTGGCGATTGGTCTGAAGCGCGAGGGCGTCAACGGCGGAGACCGAATCCTGGTCCAACTGCCCAACTGGACCGAGTTTCCGATCATTGCGGGCGCCCTGTCCCGTCTAGGGGCGATCTTGGTTCCGATCATGCCCATCTATCGCGGCGACGAAGTCGGCTACATCCTTGCCCACTCGGGCGCCTCAGGCGCCATTGCCTGCGGGGAGTTTCGGGGGTTCGATCACGCAGCCATGTTCGCCCAGCTGAGCACAGAAGCGGAGCATCTCCGCTTCATGGTGGAAGTACGGGGCGCCGGTGGAAATGCCACACCATTCGAAAACCTGGTGGCGTCAGGCGAGCTTGCCGACCTCGAGACAGAAGGCGGAGATGCCAACTCTCCCGACGACGGCTTTCTGATCGTCTACACCTCGGGAACGACAAGCCGACCAAAGGGGTGCTACCACTCTTTCAACACTGTGCATGCGAGCGCCTGGAGTATGGCCGGCGACCTCGGATACACCAACGAGGACGTGCAATTCGGTCCCTCACCGATCACCCACAGCACGGGCTTAGTGACCAGCGTCGTTCTGCCGCTGCTGGTGGGCGCCCAAACTCACCTGATGGAGGCCTGGGATCCCGAGGAAGGTCTCCGACGGATCGAGCAACACGGTTGCACTGCCGCAGTTACTGCGACTCCGTTCCTGCAGATGCTGCTCAACGAATACGATCCACAACACCATGACGCGAGCAGCCTGCGCTTATGGGTTTGTGCCGGCTCACCCATCCCGAGCGCAGTCGTTGAAGACGCTCAGCGGGTTCTGCCAAAGTGCCGTACCCTCAGCCTTTACGGCCGCTCGGAGAACTTTGTGACGACGATGTGCACGTTGGCCGATGATCCGGATCGAGCGATCGTCTCAGACGGATCACCTGTAAAGGGCGCCGCCGTCAAGATCGTCGACACCGACGGACACGAGGTGCCCCGAGGCGACGACGGTGACATTGCTTATCGCGGTCCCAGCCACATGATCGGGTACTACGCCAACCAGGAGGAGACTGAGGCGCTTTTCACTTCAGAGGGCTACTCGCGCTCGGGCGATCTGGGGCGGATGGACGTCGGCGGATACGTGCGCGTCACTGGTCGGATCAAGGACATCATCATTCGAGGTGGCGTCAACATCAGCGCTCGAGAGATCGAGGAGCATCTCGCGCGACACCCTGCAATTCAGCATGTTGCCGCAGTCGGCATGCCGGACGAACGGCTGGGCGAGCGGGTCTGCATCTACGTCGTTCTCGCGTCGAGTGTCGAAACCCTGACCCTCGATGAGCTCACTACCTATCTGAGGAACCAGAAGGTTGCTACACCGAAACTCCCCGAAAGGCTGGAGATCATGGGCGCGTTGCCGATGACCGCAACGGGCAAGGTTCAGAAGAACCTACTGCGCGCAGATGTAGCCACCAAAGTCAAGGTCGGCGCGACGAGGGGAACTCGATCACTCGCGTCATGATCCGCCGCTGCATTTTGGCCGGTGTCACGGGCGTCCTGATCGTGGTTAGCTTGGGTGCAACTGCCGGCACCTCGATCCGGTACCCCGTCAACTGGGATGTGATCACGGCTATGGCGACAGGCGTGACCCGACCAGGCGTACCGCCCTCCGGGGCCAACATTCAGGGGTGTCGACCCAATTCCCAACATCCCGACCCAGTCGTACTGGTGCATGGCATTTTCGGGAATCAGAACG
>Ga0306922_10003063_pt1 | contig 15602 bp, 17 predicted proteins | sample sta12Cox44000082_FD_203758 | JGI IMG/M metagenome (GOLD analysis project Ga0306922, IMG submission 203758) | Lab enrichment of tropical soil microbial communities from Luquillo Experimental Forest, Puerto Rico - statoxic.12C.oxic.44.000.082 (v2)... | ecosystem: Environmental > Terrestrial >... | reverse complement strand
ATGGCGGTCCTCCTTCGATCACCAGTGGTTCTTGCCGCGGGGCGGGTCGCTCACCTTCGGACACGGTGCCTGCGAGCCCGACTTCATCACGACGCGGCCTGCACCCGGACCCGCCTTGAAATTATGGTTGGTGCCGACCGGGTTCGTGTAGGCCTGCTGATTATAAATTGCCTTGTGTGGCGTTCCGACCCCGACGACCGCACCGAGCCGGCTAACACTGCCGACGCTCACACCATGCGGTCGAGGCTCCTGCTTCGGGGCGTTGACATTTGAAACTTGGCGGGACTCGATCCCGCCACCTGAATATCCGTGTGCCTTGCCCATTATTCGTCTCCTTCAGTTGTTGGTTCGATTGTTGGTTCAAAGAAATCCTCCGGTCGGAAGAAGTCCCCGTCATCCCGCCGGTCCACTGGGGGCTCATCGCCGGGCTGGGGACCTGCGCCCCACGGACTTGTTGGGGGCTGCGGCGGCAACGGCTGGCCGCCTAACTTGATTTCGCCGCCACGACGTTGCTCAAGCTGGAAATAGGTGACCGGCTCAAGCGGGTCGTCGTCGGGGATGTCAGATGGGGGAATCGGAGTAGGCATGGGACACCCTTGTCGATCACAACAGGCGGTCCCTACTCCGCGACGGCCACCCTAGCACGGCACGACCCAAACAGCACGTTGTTCATCAACCAAAAGCGTGCCCGAGCACGCTTTTCGATAACGCCTTGTTCTGACTCAGCAAGTGGACTCGATCTTGCGCCGTGACGTCTCTCGATTTTGGTCGACTTACAAATAACGTATTCGTCGTGATAAGCTGCGGGCTGGAAAGTCGATAAGCCAGCGGCAGCAAGACGCAATCCTTACCGGAAGGATATGGTCAAGGCTGTCGGGGCCCGACAAGTGGCCCTGAGAGCGGCACCTCATCAGCAGTACGTCTCGTCTTCGTACCTCTACGAAGACGTCGCTGGAGGTGCCCGACATGCCTGCCGACACAACTCCCTTCGACCAGCGGAAAGCGGACCAGCGACGCCCAATCTGCCTTCCGGGCAGTTGACGCGAGTCCGCGAATATGGCCGAGATCGGCAAGCCAACGAAGGTGGTCATCCGGACTCTCGATCCGTCCGATCCACGCGGCCTCGACCATCCGAGTCATCGTGAAGCATGGTTAGAGCTGGCGGATGCCATCGGGCGGTTGGAGGCTCGCGAGGAGATCAGGCTGCGAAGGCAGAGGGGGGAGCATGGGGGTAGCAGCTAAGGCACAACCGATCCTACGTGCGGCACTTTACGCACGATTCTCAAGTGACATCCAAAAGGACCGCTCCATCGAAGACCAGTTCACGGAATTAGAACGAGCGGTCAAGCGGTTAGGCTTCAAAATTGACAAGCGACATTACTATGCGGATCGGGGCGTCTCCGCGACATCCCTGTTTGAGCGTCCGGGCCTGACCCGCGATTTGCTTGGCGCTGCCCGGCGTGGTGAGATCGATGTGGTGCTGGTTGAAGCCACCGACCGCCTCGCCGTGCCGATACGTTCTATCTGGCTGACCGTTTCAAGTTTCACAACGTTAAACTGTTTACGCCTGCCGGTGAGGTCTCCGACCTGCAACTGACCTTTGAAGGGCACAGCAACGAAGATTTTATCAAGAAGCTCTCGATGAGGGTGAAGCGTGGGCACAACGCACTAACCCGAGAAGGCAGGTTCGCTGGCGGCAGGTGCTACGGCTACGATCAAACACCCGGCACTGGTGAGCGTAAGATCAACGAAGAGCAGGCGAAGGTCTTGCGCCGCATCTTCACCGAGTACGCCAGTGGCATCGCTCCTCGTAAGATTTGCGCCGGGCTGGAGCGTGATAGCATCTTGTCTCCAACGGGCAAGAAGGTTTGGAACTATCAAGGTATCGTTGGCGGTGACGGCACGGGGACAGGCGAAGGTTTACTTCACCGCGAACTCTCTGACCGCCATCACTCACAACCGGATCGGTTGTTCGAATGCCACGTATCGGAAGACCTGCGACCACACCAAGAGCTACAACCTCGATGTGATCATCGCAGAGGTGATCGAGAAGGTGGGCAAGGAACTGACCGATCCCGAGTTCCTGAAGCGCCGTATTCGGGCCAAGGCCCTCGAAATGGCCAAGGCCGAGAAGGAGGAAGGGGCGGAACGTGATGCAACCCAGCGCCGTCATGACCGTGTCACGCTGGAGATCGCCCGACTGGTCGACGCCCTCGCCGACCCCGACATGCCGCGAGACCAGATCAAGGAAAAGCTCAAGGGTAAGGAGGCCGAGCGAGTTGCCTTGGCCGAGAAGCTGAAACTGCTCAGCAAGGGCAGTAATGTGCGGACCCTGCCAGAAGCGACGATGTCAGCCTTCGGCAAGAGCGTCGAGACGCTGGTCAAGCTGATCCACGACACCCCGGATGACCCTGCCTGCCGGATGGCCCTAGCCAATCTGATCGGCGGCGTGCTGGTGCATCCGACGCCAAAAAAGCGGCCTTACGATCTGAGCCTGTACGCTCGGGTGTCGGCCATCGGCACTTTGAACCTTTTCCCCGCTGTTCGCTCTCATGAAAAAATCGTGGCCGAGGAAGGGGTTACTAAATTTTTCTGTTCCGGCAAGAACGAGACCTCTATTTAACCATTTTTTATCACGCCACTGTCATTGCTCCGATTGGAACGCGCTTTGCATACCGTTCGTTGCAGGCTGCGACGATGCAGCGGGGACAGACATGAAAATCTATCTGCTGATGATGCTGATCGGTATCCTTTTGGCCGCGGTTCACTTCACTTCTGCGCCTGAACGGCCCTCGAATTCGCTTCAGCAATAGCGCGTCTGTCCTGCGTCAGGGGCCCGCCAGCCGCAAGCCCCCTTTTCCAGCCAGGATCTCAGCGACCTGTTTATTAGGCACGCCTGACTCATCATTGAGCATCAGGCCTGAAAGGATTCTGGTCGGCGCCTTGCCGCCTTTGACCGCACGAATCAGCACGCGAATGGCGGGCTTGCTGCCATCCGCATGGACCGGTTGGAGGACGAGGCTGCCATAGCCCCGCGCGAGTGCCGACAACACCTCGCTCAGCGCGTCGGCGCGCCAGATCAGCGTCAGCACGCCGCCGGACTTGAGGATCCGCCGGGCAGCCAGCAACCAGCTCTCCAGCGTCGCGTCATGGGTCATATGTGCCGCGGCGCGTTCCCGATCCGGCGAGGCGCGGTGCCTCTCGCCATCGTTGAAAGGCGGATTCATCAGGACGACATCGGCGCTGTCGGGCGCAAGACCTGCGGCCGAAAAGGCATCGGCCGCTGCGGTCACGTCGAGCACGATCACTTCGGCGGCGATTGCATTACGGGCGGCATTTTCGCGCGCGAGCGCGGCGAGGCGCGGATCGATCTCGACCAGCATGAGATTGAGCTGCCCGACGCGCCGGGCAAGCGCGAGGCCGGCCACGCCGACGCCCGCCCCAAACTCCACAACGCGCGCGCCAGGTCGCGCCGAAGTTGCGGCCGCAAGCAGTATCGCGTCGTGACCGGCGCGGTGACCCGATTTCGGCTGGCGCAAGCGCAACTGCCCACCGAGAAACGCGTCCTCGGTGATCTGCAGCGGAGCGGTTTCCTCACTCATCCGGCCGCAATTCGTGCGACAGGCCGGCATCTGCGAGAATTTGTCGCGCCGCCTCATTGTCGTCATCGTGGACGAGAATCCGACGGGGCAGGATACCGAGCGACCCCTCGATGATGCTCATATTCTGGTCCAGCACCAAATGATGGATGTTGGCGCCGTCGAGCAGCGCCCCGATCGCCGAAACCAGGACGATATCGTTGGTTCGAACCAATTCCCGCAACTGAACACGCTCCTCTGCGGCGCGAGGAGGACGTTCAGCCCTTGCCGCCCCTCGCCGCACTTTCTATTGTCATATCCCAACATAGCAAATGCGGAGACCGGTGTGGCGGTTATTGTACCTTTCGAAAGCCCGTCAGGCGCGTCGATCGAGGCGCTGGTCAGCCTTGTCGCGGCCGACATGGAACGGGTCAACACCACGATCCTCGCGCGCACCGGTTCCGAAGTCACCATGATCCCCGAGGTCGCCAATCACCTGATTTCCTCGGGCGGAAAAAGGCTGCGTCCGATGCTGACGCTGGCGATGGCGCACCTGTCCAGCTATTCCGGCGAAGGTCACATCAAACTCGCCGCGGCGGTCGAGTTCATGCATACCGCAACCCTGCTGCATGACGACGTGGTCGACGAGAGCGAGCTCAGGCGCGGCAAATTGTCGGCACGTATGTTGTGGGGCAACGAGGCGAGCGTCCTGGTCGGCGATTTCCTGCTCGGACAAGCGTTCCGGATGATGGTCGAAGTCGGATCGCTGCGTGCGCTCGACATCCTCTCCGCTGCCGCGGCAACCATTGCCGAAGGCGAGGTGATGCAACTTGCCGCGGCAAAGAACACGGCGACCACCGAGGACGAATATCTCGCGGTGATCCGCGGCAAGACCGCGGAGTTGTTTGCCGCCGCCTGCGAGGTCGGACCTGCCATCGCCAACCGGCCGAAGGCGGAGCAGACCGCATGCCGCTCGGTCGGCATGAATCTCGGCATTGCATTCCAGCTTGTCGACGACGTGCTCGACTATGGCGGCAAAGCCGCCAAGCTCGGCAAGAACATCGGCGACGATTTCCGCGAGGGCAAGATCACGCTGCCCGTGGTGCTGGCGTTCCGCCGCGGCAACGACACCGAGCGCGCATTCTGGATCCGCGCGCTGGAGCGCGGGGACATCGGCGATGGCGATCTCGAGCACGCCATCGGCTTGATGACCAAGCACCGCGCGCTGGAAGACACCATGAACCGCGCCCAGCACTATGGCGCGATGGCAGTAGACGCGCTGGCTCTGTTCCCCGCTTCTGCGATGAAGAGCGCGCTGGAGCAGGTGGTCGCGTTCTGCCTGGCAAGATCGCATTAGAAGCGATCCCGAGCTGCCTCAGGGTTCGAGACGGCGCAAGCGCCTCCTCACCATGAGGGATCGTCAGCTTAGTACGCCCGCATGCACCCACCAATCAGGGTGGTCGCGCCTGATCTTGTCAGCGGCAGCCAGCGCCTCGCCGCCATTGCCGTAGATCGCAAAGCAGGTCGCACCCGATCCGCTCATCCGCGCGAGCAGCGCACCTGCACTTTCGCGAAGTGCCGCCAGCACCTCGCCGATCGCGGGCTGGATGCGCATGGCGGGAGCCTCGAGATCGTTGCCGACCAACGACAGCTCGGCAACCCAATCGGCGACCGAAGCGCCGCGGTCCGGCCAGTCCGGCGACTCGATCACGTCGGCGGCTCCGACCAGCAGCTCGCCACTGCGCAAGCCGAGCGCGGAAAACACGTCCTTGGTCGCCACCGCGACGCAGGGGTTGACCAGCAGGCAAGGAAGTTCAGGCGGGTTCAACGGCAGAAGGCTTTCGCCGATACCGGTCATGTCGCAGGCATGGGAGCGCAGACAGACCGGCACGTCGGCGCCGGTTTCCAGCGCAACCTCCTTGAGGCGCTCGTCATCGAGCGGGAGATCGTTGAGCTGCGCCAACAACCGCAGTGCGGCTGCTGCGTCCGCCGAACCGCCGCCGATGCCTGCAGCGACCGGCAGGACCTTTTCCAGCGCGAATGTTCCAAGCTTCAGGTTCGGCACACGTGCAGCCAGCAGCCCGGACGCCTTCAGCACGAGATTGTCAGCGATCTCGCCGCAGGCCTGCGCCAGCGGACCCGTGATTTCGAGTTTGAGATCGGGGCCGGGGACGAGCGTCAGGCGATCGGCGCAGTCGGCAAACGCCACCACGCTTTCCAGGTCGTGATAGCCGTCCACACGGCGTCCCACCACGCGGAGGGTCAGGTTGACCTTGGCGCGTCCAACTTCACTCAGCATCGGCGAGGAGCCCCCAGCTCGCAGCACTAGCCGCCCTTGTTACCCTCTTCCTTGCCGTCCTCTTTCTTTTTGTCGGCAGACGCCGCGGACGAAGAAGACGGATCGTCCGGCAAGCCGTTCTCGATCTTGGCCTCGATCTTCGGCAAGTCTTCCGGCTCGGGTTTCAGGTCGCGGGCATGGGACCACTGGAATTTGGCCTCCAGCGTACGGCCGACGCGCCAATAGGCATCGCCGAGGTGATCGTTGATGGTGGGATCCTCGGGCTTCAGATCGATCGCGCGCTCGAGGTTCTTCACCGCCTCGTCGAAATTGCCGATGCGGAAGTAAGCCCAGCCCAGCGAATCCACGATATAGCCGTCGTCGGGACGCTGCTCGACGGCGCGCTTGATCATCTTCATGCCCTCGTCGAGGTTGACGCCCTGGTCGATCCAGGAATAGCCGAGATAATTGAGCACATGCGGCTGATCGGGCTGCAGCTCGAGCGCCTTGCGCATGTCGGCTTCCGCCTTGGGCCACTGCTTGGAACGCTCCTCGCAAATGCCGCGATAGTAGTAATAGACGCTGTTGGATTTGTCGTTGCCCTCAGGCAGTACGTCGATGCCCTTCGAATAGGTTTCGGCGCAATCGGCGAATTTCTTGCGTCCGCGCTCGATATTGCCGAGCGCCATGATGGCTTCGAGATCTTTCGGATCGTCCGCGATAACGCCCTTCAAGATCTTGATCGCCTCGTCGCCGCGGTCGACGCTGTCGAGGTCGGTGGCTAGCTGGATCTGCGCGTTGCGCTTCAGCGGCGAACCCGCCGGCACGCGCTCGTAGACCTTGATCGCCATCTGCGGCTTTTTCACCGATTCGTAGAGATCGGCGAGCGACAGCAGCGCCAGCGGATGATTTGGCGCAAGATGAAGCGCGAGCTGCAGATAGACCAGCGCGAGGTCTTCGCCGCCGCGCCGGATCAGCGTGGCGCCGATGCCGTAGAGCGCTTCGGCTGCACCCGCCTGCGCGGAATCGACCAGCGGCGGCATCTTCTTGCCGGCCTTGGTGTCGCGGAGACCCTCCAGCACCAGTGGATGGCGCGCGAGCTTCTTGTCGAAGGCTTCGTAGATTGCGGTCGCCTGCGCTTCGCCCTTGTTGCGCGACAGCCAGCGCGCATAGGCTTCGTTCACGCGCAGCATGGAATCGTCAAGCTTGTAGGCGCGCTCGAAGCGCGCGCCGGCATCCTTCTCGCGGCCCGCCTGCTCCAGAATCATGCCGGCATGGAGGTCCTTGAAGATCGGATACCATTCGGGCCCGGTCAGCTTGTCGATATTGGCGATCGCCGTCTTGGTGTCGCCGGCACCATAGCTCGCCCACGCCGACAGCAGCGTCGCGACCAGGTCGGTGATCGGACCGCGGATCGACTGGTTGATGTTCAACTGCGCCGCGGCATATTTCTTCAGCTTCAGGTCCTGCACGCCGACCACGAGCCGCGCGACGCGGTTGGACTTGTCGACGGTCAGGATCCGCTCGCCGAGCTTGACCGCCTCGTCGATGTCGCCATCGGCGACCGAGGAGATGAAGGCGCGATCGAGCAGTTCGTTGTTCTTCGGATCCGTGCGCAGCGCCGAACGGTAGAACGCGGCGGCCGAGGTCGCATCCCGCTCCACTCCGGCATGGCGGGCGGCGAGATAGCTGCCCGACATGGTCAGCGATTTCAGATCGTTGCGGGTGGGAAATTGCGCCGTGTTGTCGTTGGGATGCTCGGGCGTCTGAGCCGAAATCGCGGCCGGCGCGAACGTCGCGACAAGAGCAAGAGCAGCGACGGTCCAGCGAGTGCAACGAATAGAAAACATCACGGTTCGCTCTGCCTTTTTGAGGAATTTGCGGGAACGTCTCGAATGCAACAGCGGCATGCAAGATGCGCGACAATGCCGCGTTTGGCGCCTAACCGCAAGGATAAGCGGTGACAATTCGTATCGCTCAGCCGACAGAGTATCCCCTTCGGCCGGTCCCGGACTACCCTCAAAACCGCTTCACTGTGGCCGTATCGTGGCCATTCAATGAACCCACCGATTTCGCGGACTCACGCAATCGTGCTTTGCGTCACATCGCCTCGTAGTTCGGCCCGCCGCCGCCCTCGGGCGGAACCCACGTGATGTTGCCGTTCGGGTCTTTCACATCGCAGGTTTTGCAGTGGACGCAGTTCTGGGCGTTGATCTGGAATCGGGGGCCAGCGGCCTCCTCCACCCATTCATAGACACCGGCCGGGCAATAACGGTTCGACGGACCGGCAAAGACATCATGCTCGGAGGTCTTCTGCAGATTCATGTCGGCGACCCTGAGATGAACCGGCTGGTCCTCTTCGTGATTGGTGTTGGACAGGAACACCGACGACAGCTTGTCGAACGAAATCTTGCCGTCGGGTTTCGGGTAGGCGATCGGCGTGTGCGTCTTGGCCGGATCGAGCGTCGCGCGGTCGGGCTTCGCATGCGACTGGGTTCCGAACAGCGAAAAGCCGAGCGTGTTGCACCACATGTCGAGACCGCCGAGCCCCACGCCCAAAACCGTTCCGAACTTCGACCACAGCGGCTTGACGTTGCGAACCCTGTAGAGGTCCTTGCCGACAGCGGAGCCGCGCCAGGCATTTTCATATTCGACGAGTTCGTCATTGGCGCGCCCGGCCGCAAGCGCGGCTGCGACACTTTCTGCAGCGAGCATGCCGCTGCCCATCGCATTGTGCACGCCCTTGATGCGCGGCACGTTGACGAAGCCCGCGGCGCAGCCGATCAGCGCGCCGCCGGCAAAGGACAGACGCGGCACCGACTGATAGCCGCCCTCGGTGATCGCGCGCGCGCCGTAGGCGAGCCGTTTGGCGTCCTCGAAGATCGGGCGAATCGCGGGATGGGTCTTGAAGCGCTGAAATTCGTCGAACGGCGACAGGTAAGGATCGTCATAGTTGAGATGCACGACGAAGCCGACCGCAACCAGATTGTCGTCATAATGATAAAGGAAGGAGCCGCCGCCGGTCTTGTTGTTGAGCGGCCAGCCGAAGGAGTGCTGGATCAGCCCCTTCTGGTGTTTTGCAGGATCGATCTGCCAGACTTCCTTCAGGCCGATGCCGAATTTCGGCGGCTCGCTGTTGGCGGCGAGCGAAAATTTGTTGACGAGCTGCTTCGTGAGGCTGCCGCGCGCGCCTTCGGCAAACAGCGTGTATTTGCCGACGAGTTCCATGCCGCGCGTGAACGAGGACTTGTGGGTGCCGTCCTTTGCGATTCCCATGTCGCCGGTGGCGATGCCGCGCACCGCGCCCTTATCATCGTAGAGCACTTCCACCGCGGCAAAGCCGGGGTAGATCTCGACCCCGAGCGCCTCGGCCTTGCGTGCAAGCCACCGGCACACCTGGCCGAGGGAGCCGATGTAGCAATGATGATTGTTCATCAGCGGCGGCATCATGAAGTTCGGCAGCCGGATCGCGCTACCGCCGCTCATCCAGTAGAAGCGATCGTCCTTGACCTCCGTCTTCAGCGGGCAGTCGGCGTCCTCGCGCCAGTCCGGCACGAGCTTGTCGAGGCCAGCCGGATCGATCACCGCACCCGACAGGATGTGCGCGCCGACCTCGGAGCCCTTTTCGACGACGACGACGTTGAGGTCGGCATTGAGCTGTTTCAGCCTGATCGCTGCGGAAAGGCCCGAGGGACCTGCGCCAACGATGACGACGTCGAATTCCATGGATTCGCGCGGGGGTAATTCTTCGCTGCTCATGTCCAGATCCCCGAGTGCTGTTCTGATGGCGTTTCCAGTTGTCCTTGTTTCCGATTTTTGCTGAGAGGACAACCGTGGAAATGCATTTCAAGCTGCCGCGACGCGGCGTAAATTGACGTGATGTCGCAGGCCCTGCCCGAACCCGCCCCCAATGTCGCGCAATTACTGGCCTTCTACCTGGAGGCCGGCATCGACTGCGCACTCGACGAGGCGCCGGTCAACCGGCTGGCCGAGCACGAACCGCCAGCCCCGCGCGAAGTAACCCCGCCGCAGCCCCCAAGGGCGATGCCGGCCGCCGCCATCGCGGTTGCTCGCGCCGATGCGCCGCCGGCGCCGGAGGCAGCGATCGCGTCGGCAAGGGAAGCCGCGCGCACGGCTCCAAGCCTGGAGGCGCTGCGTGAACTGATGCAAAACTTCGACGGCTGCGCGCTGAAATCGACAGCAACCCGGCTCGTGTTCGCCGACGGAAACCCGAACGCGCGCATCATGTTCGTCGGCGAAGCTCCCGGGCGCGATGAAGACCTTGAGGGCCTGCCGTTCGTCGGCCGTTCGGGCAAGCTGCTCGACCGTATGATCGCCGCAATCGGGCTCGATCGCAGCAATGTCTATATCGCCAATGTCATCCCCTGGCGCCCGCCCGGCAATCGCACGCCGACCCCGCAGGAGACGCAGATTTGCCTGCCCTTCATTCAGCGCCAGATCGAGCTGGTCGACCCCGACCTGCTGGTGACGCTCGGCAATCCCTCGACCCAGACGCTGCTCGGCACCCGCGAGGGCATCATGAGAACGCGCGGCCGGTGGTTCGACTATGATACCGGCACCCGCGTGATCCGCGCCCTGCCGACGTTCCACCCCGCTTACCTGTTGCGCTCCCCGTCCTACAAGCGATTGTCCTGGCAGGATTTGCGCGTGATCGCGAAAGCGCTGACGGCGTAGCGGTTCATTCCTCCACCGCCAATCCCTCGCCATGGACGTACCAATCGGCACGCGAGGACCATTGAGCGTGCCGGTCGGGCGTGGCGCCAAGCGGTTCGTCAAATGCTCCGGCGTGAACGATGGCCTCCCGCCCGCTGCGAGTGAGATGCGGCATGGGACTGCCGCACCTCTTGCAGAACGCCGTAGCAAAGCTTTTCGCCTGCGGCAGGTCGAAGCGTGCGACCGATCCTTCTCCCTTGAGCCAGCAGAGCGCCGGGGCTTTGACAATTACTTCGCAGGAGTGCGCGCTCCCGGTCGCTTTGCGGCAGCGTGAGCAATGACAGTTCAGGAACCGGTCGAATGGTCCCTCGATCTCAAATGCGACTTCGCCGCACAGACAGCTTCCTCGAAATGCCGCCATCCTCGACTCCTGGTCTGCTGCAGGCCTTGCACAATCCTGACGATGTCGCTCGTGCAATGATTGAGTCGGCCCGACGTTGCAAGCCCAGGGGTGTGTTCACTGCCCCTTCGGCCGCACGATGGCCCAGCCGATCCGTAGCAAGGGCTGGCGGCCATTCACCAGCCATTCGAACGCCCGAGGCACCTCGGGCACGAGCCCCGGAAAGCGCTGCGCGATCTCGGGCGGCGGCGTGCCTGACGTGTCGGAGGCTCGCCAGACCACGACGCCGCCGGTCTCGCTGAATTTCTGCGGTGTCACCCACGGGGTGCGTTGCGGGGTGGCGTCGAGAAACAGATGCGGCCGTCCCCTGGCGAGCGCGACCAGGCTCGCAATCTGCGCATCGCCCGCAACCGCACGCAGCCGCTGATTGGTACGGCGCTCAAAGCTGTCGCCGAAAAATTGCGCGATCGAACGCGCTGGCAGCGATGTCGCGACCTCGCGACCGCTGGTCCAGGGCAGAAACAGTATGGCCGCGACGGCCACGAGGGCGGGCACGATGATGATGACTGCCCATACAGAACGCAACAGGCGCTGCCGGCGCAAGTGGACGAGATCCCCGGTCGCGACGATCGCCCCAAGGCCGGACATCAAGAGCGTGATCCCGGACCCTCCTGTTACGCGATCGAGATTGAAAAGCCCGGAGATCAGGCTTCCGGCAAGCGCGGGCGCGATGGCGAAAAAATAGACGAAATCGCGCGCAAGCGGATCGACCGGCGGCCGATAGATGATCGGAGATTCGTCCGCCGCGCGATCAAACAGCCGCGAGTTGAGCACGATCAGGATCAGGACGCCCGCCATCGCGAGCAGCAGCGCACCAACCAGCGACACCCACCGCAAGGCCCTTGCGCCCAGTTCCGAAAGCGCCGGGAGCGGCGGCAGCAGGGATACGTCGGTGCGCATCAGCCAGACAAAGTACGGCAGTGCCAGCACCATGATCACGAGCAGCGCGAACAGCGGATCGAACGATCTGAGCGTGCGGCGGCCTTCCGGACTGGCCAGCGCAAAGCCCGCGATCAGGAGCAACAGGCCGAAGGCGGCCGACGTGGTCAGCAGCAAGAGACCGGCTTCGATAGACCACGCAAACCAGACATTGCGCCGGTTCTGGCCGATGAGCTGCCAGGAGTGGAACAACAACAGCGCCCACAGCGGTCGCGCCGCGACCAGGGGACCGAATTCGAGGTTTGGCGAGGCGAACGCGGTGATGGTCATGGTCAACAGCACGACGAGGACCGCCTGCTGCTTGCCGACGATCGCGCGCGCAAGCTGGTAGAGGATCCACAAGGTCGCAACAGAGCAAAGCTGCGCGAGCAGATAGACGCCGAACATGTGATTGCCGGCGATGCGGAAGGCGATGTCGGCGAGCCAGAACGCCAGCGGCGGGCCGAGATCGCTGCCGACCTGATACTCCCGGCCGAAGGCGAGCGCGGTGGCGAGATCGCCTGGAGGGCTTGCGTATAACAACAGCGACACCGCGAGCCAGAGCGCAGCCTGCAGCAACACCACGATCCAGACCACCAGCCGCGGCCGCGCCCGGATCAGTTCGATCACAAGTGAGGTGAAACGCATGGAACTTCCGAAGATCCCCAGACCAGCCACGCCGGTCGTGCGTTGGCCCGCCCGGACGTTTTGATAAAGACGGGACACGATCGAGGCAACCTGTTGTCCCGTCTCAACACATCAGTCGCGACACTTCCGCTTGCGATCGGCACGAGCGCCCACGATCAGCCGTTAGTAGCAAGGCCCTCGGCCGCCTCGTCCAGGGTCAGCGCTTCAATATCGAGGTCGAGCACCGCCTGGTCCGGCCCAAAATGCTTTTCCCGTGCGGCGACGACGGGAGCAAAAAGTCGGCGGTGATGCGCGGACGGTCCGAGCCGGGCGAGCGCTTCGAGATGCTCCGGGACCGCGTAGCCCTTGTGTTGCTCGAAGCCGTAGCCCGGACAATCCTGCGCCAGCGCGCTCATCAGGCGATCGCGCGTCACCTTTGCGACGATCGAGGCTGCCGCGATCGACATCACGAGCCCGTCGCCGCCGATCACCGCCTGGCACTCGCAGGGCAGCGCGAGGCGGTCGCGGCCATCGACGAACACGTGTTGCGGAGCTTCCGGCAACGCATGCACCGCGCGGGCCAGCGCCCAGAGCGAGGCCCGCAGGATATTGTCGCGATCGATCCGCGCGGGCGAAGCAAAGGCGACCGCAAAGGATGAGGTCGCGCATATCTTTTCGAACAGGTCCTCGCGCTCCTCGGGCGTCAGCCGCTTCGAATCGTCGATGCCCTTTGGAATCCGCTTGGGATCGAGCACGACGGCGGCCGCGACGACCGGTCCCGCCAATGGCCCGCGCCCGGCCTCGTCACAGCCGGCCACCGGCCAGACGCCCCGCTTGATCAGTGCGCGCTCGCGGCGAAAACTCGGCGGCGAAACCGCGATCACACCTTTCGGCAGCTTGCTCGCGCCGTTTTCGGACTTGTCCCGACTCATGCCGGGATCCTGCTTCAGGGCATGTCGACCGCGCAACCGGGAACCCGGCCGAATTCCCGCAATTCATCTTTCTTTGCTCTGAAATGAAAATTGACAGCCGCAGTGGATGGGTCCGGACCAGCATGATCCGGAAAAATGGGCACCGATTTTCGATTACGACAAACGCCGGACGCGTTTGCGCTGAGATCAGGCTCTAGAACAGGCTGAGTTGCTGGCCGTTGCCGCTCGGCCTTGCGAAGTGATCGGTGGTGAGCTTTGAGCGGCGCTTGTTCAGCCCAAGCTTTTCGCATGCGATTTCGAACCTGCGCCCGATCATCCAGGCCATCGGCCCAGTTCCCTTCATCCGCGTACCCCATTGCGAGTCGTAGTCGCGGCCGCCGCGCATGTCTCGGATCAGCGTGAAGACATGGCGATAGCGATCGGGGTAATTGGCCATCAGCCATTCGCGGAAAAGATCGCGCACCTCGAGCGGCAGGCGCAACAGCACGTAGCTCGCCTCCTTGACGCCGGCATGAGCCGCCGCGTCGAGAATACGCTCGATCTCGGCGTCGTTCAGGGCCGGGATCACCGGCGCCACCATGACCGTGGTGGGAATGCCTGCGTCGCACAACCGCTTGAGCGCCTCCAGGCGCCGCGTCGGTGTCGCCGCCCGCGGTTCCATGGTTCGCGCGAGTTTCGCATCGAGCGTCGTCACCGAAATCGCCACCTTGACGAGGTTGCGCCCGGCCATGCGCGACAGAATATCGGCGTCGCGGACCACCAGTGCCGACTTGGTGACGATGCCGACCGGATGGCCGGCTCGCTCCAGCACTTCGAGAATGCCGCGCATGATCTTCCGCTCGCGTTCGATCGGCTGATACGGATCGGTATTGGTTCCGATCGCGATCATCCGCGGCTCGTAGTTGGACGCCGCCAGTTCCTTCTCGAGAAGCGCCGGCGCATCCGGCTTGGCATAAAGGCGGGATTCGAAATCGAGACCCGGGGAAAGGCCGAGATAGGCATGCGTTGGCCGCGCAAAGCAGTAGACGCAACCATGCTCGCAGCCCCGATAAGGGTTGATCGAGCGGTCGAAGCCGATATCGGGGGAATCGTTGCGTGTAATGACCTTTCGCGCGGTGTCGAGCGACACCGTGGTCTTGAACGGGGGCAATTCTTCCAGGCTCTGCCAGCCGTCGTCGAAGGCGACCCGCGCTTCCGCCTCATAGCGCCCGCTCGCATTGGACTGTGCGCCGCGTCCCCGCCGCCGCTCGCGGTCGATAGCGGCCCCGATCTCGGAAAAAGATGAAGGCGCACCCGCCGGTTCGGAGGGCGCCGTGGCCGGCGGGTGCCTGAGGGCATGAGAGGATGCTCGACTCATGGGTTCACCTTAGCCATGCCTATAGAACAAAGCAAGAACAATGCTGAGGAACCGGCCGGCTTGGATCGTAGTTGCCTGCCTGAAAAAGGCGCATCGGACTGGCTGTTTTGATTGTGACAAGGTGATAACAGTCGGCGTTTTTCCCAATCTCGTGAGCCAACGAAGCCTCATCGATGCTGAGCGTCATCATTCCCACCGAAGGCGTCGAACAGCCGGCAGTCGCAACCCTTGCCGCGCTGGTGCCTGGAGCAGCCGCCGGTGTCATCCGCGAAGTGCTGCTGGTCGATAGTGCAGGCAACGGCGTGATCGAACGCGTCGCCGACGTTGCGGGCTGCCACTTTCTCCCCTTTTCGGGACCGCACGCCGCGGCGCTTGCAGCCGGCGCCCGGCAGGCGCGCTCGCCCTGGCTGATGTTCCTGCGCGCCGGCGCCGTGCTGGACACCGGCTGGATCGAGGAAACCACGCAGTTCATCCAGAGCGTTGCATCGAGCGACCGTCCTCGCGCCGGCATTTTCCGCTACGCCCGCTCGCCCTATGCCGACGTGCGCTTGCGTGATCGCCTCAAATCGCTCGCGCGACTGGTCCGGCCGATGACGGACCAGGGACTTCTGATCGCGCGCGACCACTATTTCCGGCTCGGCGGCCACGCGGCCGATGGGCGCCGCTCGGAGGCCAAATTGCTTCGCCGGCTCGGCCGCTCATCGCGCACGCTTCTGCGCAGCCGGATCATCATCCTGTGATGGACGTGAAAGATACTTGCTAAAGTCAAGTTATTATT
>Ga0306922_10003062_pt1 | contig 15607 bp, 12 predicted proteins | sample sta12Cox44000082_FD_203758 | JGI IMG/M metagenome (GOLD analysis project Ga0306922, IMG submission 203758) | Lab enrichment of tropical soil microbial communities from Luquillo Experimental Forest, Puerto Rico - statoxic.12C.oxic.44.000.082 (v2)... | ecosystem: Environmental > Terrestrial >... | reverse complement strand
TATCTCGGTCGGCGCTGAATCCAGCGTCCTCGACGCTGCGACTGCGTCGGAAATTACCCGTCGGTTACGAGCGTTGCTCGTCACAGGCCAGCCGGTTGGTCTGTCCATTTCAGAGAGACGCACGTTCGGCGATTCAACCACGCTATTCAGCATCTTAACATAGTGATCGAGCAGGCCGTCGATCTGATCATGGGCGAAGAGATCGGTCCTGTAGTCGGCGCTGACCCACCACGTGTCAGGCGACTCCTCGATACTGCTCAGAGTCAGATCAAAAGCTACTGCCGGGGGCACAACGACGTACGGGCTTGCCTTCAGGGCGCCGAAGTTTTCCCAGGTCGCCGCCTTAATCGACGCAAACAAAACCTGAAAGATTGGGTTTTGAGCGAGACTGCGCGAGGGGTGGACAGCCTCCACAAGCCGCTCGAAAGGGACATCCTGGTTTGTGAGAGCATCGATGATCGCGTTGCGAACCTCTCGCAGTAACTCGGCAAACAGAGGGTCTCCCTCAACATTTGTTCGCACCACAACCAAATTCGCGAAAAGGCCGATTACTTCCTCCAACTCGACGCTGTTACGACCGGCGACGGGTATGCCGACGATGAGGTCCATCTGGTCGCTGTATTGGTAGAGTAATATTTGGAAACCGCCAGTAATAAAGCAAACGGCGTCGCCTCATACCTCTTCGCTGCAGACTTTAGTTGATGTACCAGATCTTCCGGCAGCCGGCGCGTCTGACGAAAGCCCGCAAAGGATGGCTCGGTCGGTAGTATGCTGTTGGCCGACAAGTCCAGCAGCATATTGGCGCCGTCAAGTGTATGGATCCAATATGATAGCTGACGCTCGAACTCTTGACTGACGAGCCACTTCCTTTGCCAATTAACGTAGTCGCTATATTGAAGACGCACCGGCTTCAGCACGAGGCTTGTACCGCGGCAAAAGGCTGCGTAACATGTGGCGAGCTCATTGGCGAACAGACCAAGAGACCATCCATCGCATATAATGTGGTGCAGGATGGCGAGCATTATGTGCGTCTGCGGGGCGAGCCGCAGCAGAACGACGCGAACCAGGGGCCCCCTCCTCAGATCGAATGGCTGATTCACCTCCTGACAGGCGAGAGCATAGGCCTCTTGTGCGAGATCCGAACCGGCCCGCCCGCTGACATCGATTAGCTGTGTGGTAGGAGGTCGGGCCGAGCCGAGCAACTGTAAGGGCGTGCCATCGCGCGTATCGAAGGTTGTCGTGAGGGCTTCATGGCGACCGACAACGACTTTGAGGCTCAAATCGAGCGCCGACAGATTCAATTCGCCGCTGAGCTGCACGCCAAAAGACAAATTGTTTACTGCGGCTCCTATCGCCAGTTGTTCCACAAACCATACGCGTAGTTGACCGGAAGACATCGGTGAGCAGCGTGGCTCTTCTGCTGGAGCAGCCTCCTGTGCAAAGGTTCCCATCTCGGAATTGGCTGGCGCCCGCATTAGGCTCTTGGATGCTAGTGTCCGGTCGGGATTATTACTTGGAATGGCTGTCGTGCCTAAAGAAACACTCACGCGTCAAGAATGTGCAAGCAGCGGTCGCGTCCGCCGCCGATGCAGAACAGGAAGCGCCCACCCGAGACCTGATCGATCGACGCAACCTGCTTAGCCGTCTGGATCGTGTCGAGCTGGATGACGACACACAACCGGTGCCCACCTTGAGCCGCTTGGTCGCCGCCGCCCGGCGCTGGGGTGCGCCGCGAGGCCGGGATGTGCGAATGCTCGGCCGCCCAGAGCGCGTCGAAGCCCCGCTCCTCGAGCGCCACCTTCAGCTCGGCCGGCGAGATCGAATAGTCGGTGAAGAAAATAGACGCGCCAAATTCCATGGATTTGCCCCGCTGCGTTGCTCGGATAGGAATGCTACGCCGCTAACCTCGGCGAATAAAGCGCTGCAAGCCGTTCCTTTTGGATCGACCGGGCATTACGTGATGTTAACGTCGAAACGGCACAATTTCGGATGGCAGGTTGCCGAGGAGAATTATGATGAGGCCGGTTAAGACGTGTTACGTCGCCGCGGGCTTGGCGGTGCTGACGGCGAGCACCGGAGCGATGGCGCAATCCTATTACGATGATCAGGCGTGCCGGCAATATGCCGGCCAACAGGTCGCCGCGTTGCAGGGCCAGGCGAATGCCCAGGCCTTTGGCAGCACGCTTCTCGGCGCCGGTCTCGGGGCCGCGATCGGCGGAGCGGTCGGCGGTGGCCGCGGCGCCGGTATCGGTGCCGCCTCGGGTGCGGTCCTCGGCGGCGCTACCGGTGTCGCCAATGCCCAGAACGCGGCAGGATATGCGCCGCAGCAATACAACTATTATTATTCGCAGTGCATGGCGGCCCGCACACCCCCGCCACCGTCCTATTACCCGCCAGCGCCGGCTTACGCCCCGTCCGCGGGCTATGCGCCGCGCTCTTCGGGCAGCGCCAGCGACTTGAATCGACAGCAACTCAACCAGTTGAGCAGTTCGCCGCAATATCCGCCGTATTCGGCCTATCCGCCCCCGTATTCGCCATATCCGTCGTATCCGCCGCCGCGCTATTGAGGTCCTCGAGCGCCGCCCTCGGCTGTGTTTGGGATCATAGCGCTTCAGCTTTCGATGCCCGGTTCATCGCCCTCACAACAGGTGCGAGTTTGTTGCGGACTTTCTCGACATTAGGGTGATCCGGTCCGAAGCCCTCCTCGAAGAATCGCTAGAGCCCGGCGGTACAGCGGCTCCGCCTCGGCATGCCGGTCGATCGCTCCCAGCACTGCAGCGAGGTTGTTGAGGCCCGTCGCGACACGGGGATGATCCGGCCCGAAGCTTCTCTCGTAGATCTCGAGAGCCCGGCGGTACAACGGCTCCGCCTCGACGTGCCGGTCGGTCGCTCTCAGCAGTTTACCGAGGTTGTTGAGGCCAGTCGCGACACGGGGATGATCTGGCCCGAAGCTTCTCTCGTAGATCTCGAGAGCCCGGTGGCACAACGGCTCCGCCTCGGCATGCCGGTTGGTCGCTCTCAGCAGTTTACCGAGGTTGTTGAGGCCAGTCGCGACACGGGGATGATCCGGCCCGAAGCTTCTCTCGTAGATCTCGAGAGCCCAGTGGCACAACGGCTCCGCCTCGGCATGCCGGTTGGTCGCTCTCAGCAGTTCGGCGAGGTTGTTGAGGCCTGTCGCGACACGGGGATGATCCGGCCCGAAGCTGTTTTCGTCGATCGCCAGAGCCCGGCGGTACAACGGCTCCGCCTCGGCGTGCCGGTTGGTCGAGTGCGAGGTTGCTTAGGCTCGTCGCGACACGGGGGTGATCCGGTCCAAGGCTCTTTTTTCTGATTGTCAGAGCCCGGCGGTACAGCGGCTCCGCCTCGGCGTGCCGGTCGGTCCCTGTCAGCAGTTTACCAAGGTTGTTGAGACCCGTCGTGACACGGAGATGATCCGGCCCGAAGCTTCTCTCGTAGATCTCGAGAGCCCGGCGGCACAACGGCTCCGCCTCGACATGCCGGTTGGTCTTAGTCAGTAGTAGAACGAGGTTGTTGATGACCGTTGCTATCTCGTGATGATGCGCACCGAGGCCGTTCTCTCTGACTGTCAGAGCCCGGCGGTACAGTGGCTCCGCCTCGGCATACCGGTTGGTCTCCGTCAACAGTTTGGCAAGGCTGTTTAGGCCGGCCGCCACGCGGGGATGATCCGGCCCCAGGCTCTTGTCGTTTATTGCCAAAGCCCAGCGGTAAAGCAGCTCCGCCTCGGCGTATCGAGCTTTGGCCTTAAACAGTGCGCCAAGCTGGGACATGAGCCTGGCGGTTGGTGCTGTGATTTCGGCCGAATCCGCCAATTGGGTGACGCGTTGCGCGTGCGGGGCGAGCGGATCGAGCCGCGGCCAACTGCGGACCTCCTGGGGATCGCCGGCGAAAGCGGCGTTCACCCAGCCGAGCGCTTCGGCCACGCGCTGACGCGATTGCCTTGCGTCGAGGCTGCTGCGTGTCACATCCTGCACCAGCCGATGCACCGCGAATCGTTCGGTTTCGACCTCCCAGGTCGCCAGCGAAACGGCCGCCAGATCGGTCAATCCGTCGTGCAGATCCTCCGCCTCCACATCGGGGACCGCCACATCCAACAGGAACATCGGCACCGGGTCCGTAGCGAGAAACGCCAGCCGCTCGAGCAGATGCCGCCCTGACTTGGTCAATTGATCGACCGAGGTCTGCCAGGTCGCGGCGACCGCGTGGTGGTAGCCGGTGATCCCCGGCCGCGCCCAGCCGACCACCCTCTCGCGGTTGCTTTGCCAGATTTCGAGATAGCGGCGAAAGCCGCAGCGCAATTTGCCTATCGTCGCCGCCGCCTGTTCCAGGGCCAACGCCAGCCGGCCCAGCTCTTCGGCCAGCTCGCGCGCGCCCGCTTCGTCGTCCGATGCTTTTCGCCAGCCCGGGTCGGTCGCCTCCAGCAGAAAGGCGGCGGCGGCGTCCGGGCTCAGCACATCCAGCTCGAGCGGCTCTACCTGCCGCGCGAAGCGGTCGAGCCGGCTGGTCAGCAGCACATGTCCGCCGGCGAGACGTCCCATCAGACGGTCCACCTCCGCTAGCGCGATTGGCGTGTCGATATTATCGAAAATCAGCAGCCAGTCGGGATTGCTGGCGAGCCAAGCCAGGACGCGGTTCAGACGCACCTCCTCCTCGGGCGCCTCGCGCTCGTCGAGCAGTAGCGGCCCGGCCAAATTTGCCAGGTTGCTCCGCAATTCTTCCGGAGTATCGGCTTGGGCGAACAATAGAGCGCTGTAGTCCTCGCGATGGGCCCAAGCATATTCGACCGCCGCCCGCGTCTTGCCGATGCCGCCCATCCCATAGAGCGCCTTGCTGACGATCGCGGTGCGGCCGCCATTTTCGCGCGTCAGGCTCTCGCGCAGCCGGCGCAGAAACTCATCGCGGCCTTTGAACAGGCTGCCGAGGCTGGCATAGGGCAGCACGATTGGCTTGAACTGGCTTACCTCCGGCCACGGCTCCTTCCCAACCTCGGCGCGCAATTGGTCGCGGTTGGAGAAGGGGGTATAGTGCAGCCCCTCGGCCTTAATATGGCCGACGAAGGCCTTCTGCAATTCGGGGAAATCGCCGCCCGGCGGCGGGTCCTGGTCCGGTCGGTAGTCGGCGGCGGCGATGTATAGTGACCGATGCTTATGATGGACTTTGGCGAAGAAGAACTCCCATTGCGTATAGGACGCCTCGGTGATGCCTGCCGGCAGCAGGTGAGCAAATTCCGCCGCCTCGGTCGCCGACGGACAGGCGCCGCTGCGCGCTCCGATCACACAGACGACAGCATCGCATTCTTGGATGTAGTCGTGCAGGAGCCGCAGCAGGGTGTCGGCACCGGGCTCCTGGCGGAAGGTAGGCTGCTCCAGAACCCGCAGGCCGCGCGCCCGCAAGTCGTCCGCCACCGCGTCGCGCGCCATGCCGAACATGCTCGTCACCGCCGACAAAAAGACGCGGAACTCCGCCGGCATCGGCCCCCTGCCCTCCAGGCCGGCCATTCGACCGCAAACCCGCGAGCAACGCAACGCCTGCCCCGTCGCCATCCTGACGCCACGATCAGGGCGTATTTGTGCATTCGGATGAGGGAGCCGAGTGGCCGTCTCTGCTCTCCCTGCTCGCTCCCTCAGACCTCATTTTTCGTCCTTCAGAGGTTTCCCTGCCGGCACGTCTGCAACGGTCAAGCCTAGTCTAATAAGCCTTTGACATAGCGTTATAATATCCGTGCGGCCGGTCGATTTAGGAATGCGGATAAAAAATTTCTCCCTGCTCTGAGGGAGAGGGACGCGGCGTTTCCGTCGCGCGCCGCGGGCTGGTATAAGGCTCCAATGCCACCGATCGACACAGCCGATCTAAAGCCCTTGCTGGCACACGTCGCCCAAGGTCGCAGCCTGAGCGAGGCCCAGGCCGAAGCGGCGTTCGACATTATCATGAGCGGCAACGCGACCGCCTCGCAGATCGGCGCGTTTCTAATGGCGCTCAGGGTGCGCGGCGAGACCGTGGAAGAGATCGCCGGGGCGGCGCGGATCATGCGCGCCAAGGCGCTTATGGTCGAGGCACCACCCGGGGCGATCGACACCTGCGGCACCGGCGGAGACGCCTCCGGTAGCTTCAACATCTCGACCGCGAGCGCGCTGGTCGTCGCCGGTTGTGGGGTCCCGGTCGCCAAGCACGGCAATCGCGCGCTTTCCTCGCAATCGGGATCGGCCGATGTGCTGACCGCACTCGGCGTCAACATCGACGCCGATTTCCCGATCGTGCGCCGCTGCCTGTGGGAGATCGGCATCGGCTTTCTGATGGCGCCGCGCCACCACAGCGCCACCCGCCACGTGGCGCCGACCCGCGTCGAGCTCGGCACGCGGACGATTTTCAACCTGCTAGGTCCGTTGTCGAACCCGGCCAAGGCGCCCCGCCAGCTTGTCGGGGTATTCGCGCCCGAATGGGTGAGGCCGATGGCCGAGGTGCTGGGACGGCTCGGCCTGGAGCGCGCCTGGGTCGTGCACGGCTCCGGTCTCGACGAGCTGACAACCGCCGGCCTGACCACGGTCGCATCGCTCGAAGACGGCAAGGTCGAGACCTTCGAGGTCGTGGCCGAGGATGTCGGATTGCCGAGGGCTCGGCTCGAGGATTTGCGCGGTGGCGCGCCCCAGCACAACGCCCGGCTGATGTGGGAGTTGCTCGCCGGCGCGGGCGGCCCGTTGCGCGACATCGTGCTGCTCAACAGCGCGGCTGCCCTGATTGTTGCCGCGCGCGCCGATACTCTCGAAGACGGCATCGAGCTCGCCGCCCGGTCGCTTGATTCGGGGGCCGCACGGCGGGTGCTCGAACACCTCGTCACGCAGACCAATATGCCCGGCGAGGCCGAGGCGGCCCCCAGGGTCTTTGGCGGATGACAGACATCCTCGCCGAGATCTGTGCCGAGAAGCGCGCTCACGTGTCACGCGCCAAGGCCGCGCTGTCGGAGAATGCGCTGCTTGCCGCGCTTGTAGAGGCGCCGCGATTGCGGCCCTTCGCGGCGGCGCTCGGACGGCACCTCGCCGAGGGGCGCTATGGCTTGATCGCCGAGATCAAGAAGGCCTCGCCGAGCGCCGGATTGATCCGCGACGATTTCGACCCACCCGCCTTGGCGCATGCCTACGCGGCGGGGGGCGCCAGCTGCCTATCGGTGCTGACCGATGGGCCCTACTTCCAGGGCGGCGACGACGATTTGCGCACTGCGCGCCGAGCAGTCGAACTCCCAGTGCTGCGCAAGGATTTCATCCTCGACCCCTACCAGATCCTCGAGAGCCGCCACGTCGGCGCCGATTGCGTCTTGCTGATCATGGCCGCGCTGTCTGACCCGCTGGCATCCGAGCTTGCAGCAGCGGCGGCCGAGCTCGGTCTCGACGTCTTGGCTGAGGTGCATGACGGGGCCGAGCTCGATCGCGCATTGCAGCTGGGCGTGCGCATGATCGGTATCAACAACCGCAATCTGAAGACACTTGAGACCGATCTCGACACCACCGAGCGCCTGGCCCCCGAGGTGCCGGCGAACCGTATTGTCGTGGCCGAAAGCGGGATCCGGCGACCCGAGGATCTCGACCGCCTCGCCGCCGCGGGCGCGCGCTGCTTCTTGGTCGGCGAAACCTTGATGCGCGAGCCCGATGTCGTCTCGGCGACGCGGCGTCTGCTGCGCCTTCCACCCCCTCCCTACCCTCCCCCGATTGCAGGGGAGGGTAGGGAGGGGGTCTTCACGCATCTCGATGCGGAAGGCCGTGCACGGATGGTGGATGTCTCCGACAAGGCGGAGACCGACCGGGTAGCGGCCGCCGGTGCGCGCGTCGTGATGCGCCGAGACACGCTCGAACGCATCCGCTCAGGAGACGTCGCAAAGGGCGACGTGCTGGCCGTAGCGCGTCTCGCCGGCATCATGGCGGCAAAGCGCACCGCCGAGCTGATCCCGCTGTGCCATCCGCTCGCCCTCACTTCGGTCAGCGTCGAACTCGGCTGCCGGCCCGAGCGATCGGCGGTTGAAATCACCGCGACCTGCCGGTTGCGCGGGCGCACCGGGGTCGAGATGGAAGCGTTGACCGCGGCGAGTGTGGCCGCCTTGACGGTTTACGACATGTGCAAAGCCGTCGACCGCGGAATGGTGATTACCGATTTGCGTCTTTTACGTAAATCGGGTGGCCGGTCGGGGGATTGGGAGGCAGAGCCGTGATTTCCGTCGAAGAAGCGCTGGCGCGTCTGCTAGAACCGCTCGAGGCGCTGCCGCCGGAGCAGATTTCGCTGGTCGACGGGCTCGGCCGCGTCCTCGCCGAGGACGTCGTGGCACGCAGAACGCAGCCGCCCTTCGCGGTCTCGGCGATGGACGGATATGCGGTACGCGCCAACGATCTGGCAGCGATCCCGGTCGAATTGCGCATTGTCGCCGAGGTGCCGGCCGGCGCCGGGTTCGGCGGTCATGTCGGTCCCGGCGAGGCGGCCCGCATCTTCACTGGGGCTCCTCTCCCGGCAGGCACCGACACGATCGTCATCCAGGAGGACACGCAACGTAACGGCGACCGGGTCCGGGTGCTCGAAGGCGCGCCGCGCGGCCGCTATGTCCGGCGCGAGGGGCTCGACTTCGCCGAGGGCGAGGTCTTGCTGCGGTCGGGGCGGCGGCTCACCGCGCGCGACATCGGCCTGCTGGCGGCGATGAACCGGCCGTGGCTCTTCGTCCATCGCCGCCCGCGCATCGGCGTCCTGTCGACCGGCGACGAGATCGTGATGCCCGGCGACCCGATCGGCCCGCACCAGATCGTCAGCTCGAACAGCCTTTCGCTCGCCGCGTTTGTCGCGGCCTGCGGCGGCGTGCCGATATCGGTGGGCAACGCCCCGGACGATCCGGCGGCACTTCGTCGAATGGCCGCGGCAACGAGTGGGGTCGACCTCCTGGTGACGACCGGCGGGGTTTCGGTCGGCGAGCACGATCTGGTGCGCGAGGCGCTCGCGGTCGACGGGTTCGAGCTCGATTTCTGGCAGATCGCGATGCGGCCGGGAAAGCCGCTGATGGTGGGACGTTACCGCGGAACGCCGATGGTCGGCCTTCCTGGCAATCCGGTTTCGACCCTGGTCTGCGCGCTGCTCTTTCTCAAGCCCGCGTTCGACCGGCTGAGTGGTGTCGCTGCAGAGACGGAAGCCCGGTCGACCGCGCGGCTCGGCGTGGCCCTGTCCAAGAATGACAGGCGGCAGGATTATCTGCGGTCGCGGCTCGTGCGCGCTGCCGACGGCACGCTCGAGGTGTTCCCGTTCGAGGTGCAGGATAGCTCGATGATGCGGTTGCTCGCCTCGGCCGACTGCCTGGTGGTCCGCCCGCCGCACGCCCCGGCTGTCGCAGCCGGGACGATCGTGCCGATCGTCCGGTTTTCCGATGCGGTGCTGCCGATCTGACCCGCTTTGCGGTGCTTGACGAAAGGTGCGAACGCAAGTAGAACAGACCTCCAGCGTTTAGGATTCGTTCCACATCGCAAAGTTGGGGGTCCCATGTTGACCAAGAAGCAGCGCGAGCTGCTGCTGTTCATCAACCAGCGACTGACCGCGACAGGCATCTCGCCGTCGTTCGACGAGATGAAGGACGCCCTGAGCCTCAGATCAAAATCCGGTATTCATCGCCTCGTCAGCGGGCTCGAAGAGCGCGGGTTCATTAGGCGGCTGCCGCATCGTGCCCGGGCCTTGGAGGTGGTGAAGTTGCCCGAGGAGAGCGCCGCGGGGGTGGCCGGCGAACGCAGCCGCTTTTCGCCGACCGTGATCCGAGGAGATTTTACGGGCTCACTGCCAGGCGCACCTGTCGCCCCGGATGTCGCGGCCGCGGAGCTGCCCCTTTATGGCCGGATTGCCGCCGGCACACCGATCGAGGCATTGCGCGACCAGACCACGACGGTCGGGGTGCCGGCGAGCATGCTCAGCCGCGGCAGCGAGCACTACGCGCTCGAGGTGGCGGGTGACAGCATGATCGATGCCGGGATCCTCGACGGCGACACGGTCATCATCCAGCGCAGCGATACTGCCGAAAATGGCGCCGTTGTCGTCGCCCTCGTCGATAATGAAGAGGTCACTCTGAAACGGTTGCGCCGCCGTGGCGCATCGATCGCGCTCGAACCGGCCAACAAGGCGTACGAGACCCGGATCTTCGGGCCCGACCGCGTCAAAATTCAAGGGCGTCTTGTGGCGCTAATGCGGCGGTTCTGAGCTTTCCCGCTGCCAATCCGCTCTCTTTTCGGGGCAGTCGGACCCGGATCTACTGGTCTATGAGCAGGCGCTGCGGCGGCGGCGCAGGAGGAGACCGATGCTGGGGGTTATGTCAGAGCGGCCGCTCCTCATATCGGCGATCCTCGTCCACGCGGCGACCTATCATCGCGACACCGAGATCGTCTCGCGAACCGTCGAAGGAGCGATCCATCGCTACACTTACGCCGAGGCCGAGCGCCGATCCAAGCGGCTCGCCCGCGCGCTGTTGCGGCTCGGGATCAAGCCCGGCGACAGGGTAGGTACCCTCGCCTGGAATACCTTCCGGCATTTCGAGCTGTACTACGGCATCTCGGGTATAGGCGCCATCTGTCACACGATCAACCCGCGGCTGTTCGATGACCAGATCGTGTACATCGTCAACCATGCGGCGGACCGACTCCTCTTTATAGACACGACCTTCATTCCACTTGTCGAGCGCCTGGCGCCGCAGTTCCCCCGGGACTGCCGCATCGTGCTGCTGAGCGACGCCGAGACATCGCTTTCGGGGCTGGCCCGCTATGACGACTTAATCGCCGGCGAGGGCGAAGAGTTCGATTGGCCCGAGTTCGACGAACGCACGGCCTCAGCACTATGTTACACCTCCGGGACGACAGGGCGGCCCAAAGGCGTGCTCTACAGCCATCGTTCGACCATTCTGCACGCGCTCGGCGCCTCGCTGCCACACGCGATCCCGATGACGGCGGCGGATGTCGTCTGCCCGGTCGTGCCGCTGTTTCACGCCTGCGGCTGGGCGACCCCCTACACCGCTCCGATCAACGGCGCGAAGCTGGTGTTGCCCGGCACGCGTCTCGACGGTACGAGTCTCTACGAGCTGTTCGAGGCCGAGGGTGTGACCCTGAGCCTTGGGGTGCCGACCATCTGGCTCGGCTTTGCTGCGCACTTGCAGGCAACCGGGGCGCGGTGCACGACTTTGCGCGGCGTGTTGTCCGGCGGCGCCGCGGTGCCGCCCGCGTTGACCGAGGCGTTCGAGGACCGTGGCATCACCATCATGCAAGGCTGGGGGATGACCGAAATGAGCCCGCTCGGCACCGTCTCCGCGTTGAAGGCCAAGCACCTAGCGCTCGATGCCGCTGGGCAGCGGGCGATCAAGGCCAAGGCGGGGCGCCCAGTATTCGGCGTCGAAATGAAGATTGTGGACGAAAACGGCCGCACCTTGCCACATGACGGCACTTCGGTCGGCGAGGTCATGGTGCGCGGGCCGTGGATCATCAGCGGCTATTTCGAGGACGAGGAAGCGACCTATGCCGCGGTTGAAGCAGACGGTTGGCTACACACCGGCGACGTCGCGGCCATCGATGCCGACGGGTACATGCAGATCGTCGATCGGTCCAAGGACGTCATCAAGTCCGGCGGCGAATGGATCAGCTCGATTGAACTGGAGAACGCGGCGCTAGCGCATGAGGATGTCGCCGAAGCCGCGGTGATCGCCGTGCCCCATCCCCGCTGGGGCGAAAGACCGCTGCTGATTGTAGCGCCGCGACCCGGCTACCGTCCCGATCGTGATGATCTCATCGCGCTTCTCGCCCGCCAGTTTCCACGTTGGATGCTCCCGGACGACGTGGTGACCGTGCCGGAACTGCCTCATACGGCCACCGGCAAGCTGATGAAAACCCGCTTGCGCGAGATGTTTCGCGACCACAAATTGCCTGACCGTTAATATCTCCGCGGCCCTTCCCTATCCTCCGAGAATGCCCGTCACTGTCCGCTTCGCCCCCTCACCTACCGGCCTTCTGCACATCGGCGGGGCCCGGACTGCGCTGTTCAACTGGCTGTTCGCGCGGCATCACGGCGGCATCTTTCGGCTGCGTGTCGAGGACACCGACCGGTCGCGGTCGACGCCCGAGGCGGTCGCTACGATCATCGACGGGCTGGACTGGCTCGGCCTCTCCTGGGACAGCGAAATCGTCTACCAGTCTGCCCGCGCCGCGCGCCACGCCGATATCGCGCGGCAACTGCTCGCCGCTGGTCGCGCTTATTATTGCTATTGCACGCCGGCGGAGCTCGAGGCGATGCGTGGGAGGGCCCGCGCCGAGCGGCGGTCGGCGCGCTATGACGGGACCTGGCGCGACCGCAATCCCGCCGAGGCACCGCCGGGGGTGTCGCCTGTCATCAGACTGAAGGCGCCGCAGCTAGGCTCGACGACGATCCGAGATCACGTGCAAGGCGATGTCACGGTCGCGAATAGCGAACTCGACGATCTGATCATCCTGCGGGCCGATGGCAGCCCGACTTACAATCTCTCCGTCGTGGTCGACGACCACGATATGGCAGTGACCCATGTGATCCGTGGTGATGATCATCTCAACAATGCCTTTCGACAGACGCAGATCTATCGTGCGCTCGACTGGCCGCTCCCTGAATTCGCCCATGTGCCGCTGATTCACGGGCCGGACGGGACCAAAATGTCGAAGCGGCACGGTGCTGTTGGCATCGATGCCTATCGCGACCTCGGCTATCTGCCCGAGGCGGTGCGCAACTATCTGCTGCGGCTCGGCTGGAGCCACGGCGACCACGAAGTCATATCGACCGAACAGGCGATCGCGTGGTTCGACTTGGACGCCGTCGGCCGGGCGCCGGCACGGTTCGATTTCGCAAAGCTGGACAATCTCAACGGGCACTACATCCGTGTCGCTGGAGGCGAGCGTCTGAGCGATCTCGTCGCCCTACGGCTCGAAACGATGTTGGGCCAGCCCTTACTGGAAGCGCATCGTGCCCGCCTCTTGTGGGCGATGCCCGAGCTGAAGCTGCGTCCGAAGACGCTGGCTGAACTCGCGGCCAGCGCGCTTTTTCTCGTTAAGCCGCGACCGATTCGTCCCGATGAGAAGGCCGCAAAGTTACTTACGTCCGAGGCGCGCCGCCTGCTTGCCGGCCTGCTCCAAAGGCTCGATTGCGTCGCCTGGCAGGCGGATGTTCTCGAAGGGTGCATCCGCGAGTTCGCCGCCCAAAACGGGGCAAAGCTGGCTTCGGTGGCCCAGCCGCTACGCGCCGCCCTGACTGGCTCGTTGGCCTCTCCCGGCATCTTCGAGGTGATGGAGGTGCTGGGGCGCGACGAGACGCTGGGACGGATCGCCGATGCTGCCGATCTCGCACCACAACCTGATGCGCGGGTTTGCTAATCGTGCCCGAGAAGCCTATTTTCCCGGCGAAATCCGGCAACCGCCTACGGGCGTAGAGATAGAGGTGGATCGATGGATGGCAACAACATGGTGACCGGAACGATGACATTGACCGACAACGAAAGCGGAAAGTCGGTCGAGCTTCCGGTGCTGGGCGGAACGATCGGTCCGCGGGTCATCGATATCCGCAAGCTCTACACGCAAACCGGGCACTTCACCTACGATCCCGGCTTCATGGCAACCGCCGCCTGTCGCTCGAGCATCACTTATATCGACGGCGACGAAGGGATATTGCTCTATCGCGGTTATCCGATCGAGGAGCTGGCAGACAAGAGTGATTTTCTTGAGGTCGCCTACCTCCTTCTCAACGGCGAACTGCCGACCGCAAAGGAAAAGGAGCAATTCGTCTACGACATCACCCATCACACGATGGTGCATGAGCAGCTGACGACCTTTTTCCGCGGTTTCCGCCGCGATGCCCATCCGATGGCCGTACTGTGCGGCGTGGTCGGAGCTCTCTCGGCCTTCTATCACGATTCGACCGACATCCATGACCCCTATCAGCGGATGGTAGCTTCCTACCGCCTGATCGCCAAGATGCCGACGATCGCAGCCATGGCCTTCAAATACTCGCTGGGCCAGCCCTTCATCTATCCGCAGAACTCGCTGAGCTACGCCGAAAACTTCCTCCATATGGCTTGGGCAGTGCCGTGCGAGGAGTACACGGTCAATCCGGTGCTGGCACGGGCAATGGACCGCATTTTTATCTTGCATGCCGATCACGAACAAAACGCGTCGACTGCCACGGTGCGCAACGCCGGGTCGAGCGGGGCCAACCCGTTTGCCTGCATCGCCGCTGGGATCGCTTCCTTATGGGGTCCCGCACATGGCGGTGCCAACGAGGCGGTGCTCAAGATGCTGGGCCGGATTGGCGACAAATCTGGCATCAAGGAGTTCATCAGCCAAGTCAAAGATAAGCACAATCACGAAATACTGTTTGGCTTCGGTCATCGGGTTTACCATAATTATGATCCTCGGGCGCACATCCTGCGCGACAGCTGCCACGAGGTGCTCGACGAGCTCGGCATCAAGAACGAGCCGTTGCTCGATCTGGCGATGGAGCTCGAAAAGATCGCGCTGAACGACGATTATTTCATCACGCGAAAACTTTATCCGAACGTCGACTTCTATTCAGGAATCATCCTGAAGGCGATGGGATTCCCGACCTCGATGTTCACGGTGCTCTTCGCGATTGCCCGCACGGTCGGCTGGGTCGCCCAATGGACCGAGATGATCGAGGACCCGGATTCGAAGATCGGCCGTCCTCGCCAGCTCTTCACGGGTTCGGCCCCGCGCCACTATGTGCCGGTTGAACGTCGGGCCTGACACCTGCCCGCCCTCCCCGCCGCCAGGAGGCGGAGAGGCCGGAGAGAGGCCAGAACTACGGACGCTGGACCAGCTCGATCCGATAGCCGTCCGGATCCTCGATAAACGCGATGACCGACCCGCCATGCGCCATCGGACCAGCCGGCCGCGGGACCTTGACGCCCGCCGCAGCAAGGCGCTCGCAGGTCCCGTAGACATCAGGAACACCGACCGCCAGATGACCGAAGGCGCTGCCCAAACTATTGGGGCTCGGCCTGGCCCCAGTTATGAGTTAGCTCGATCACCGTATTGGGCTCTCGTCGCCGTAACCGACAAAGGCGAGGGTAAACTTCCCGGTAGGATAATCGCGTTTGCGCAGCAACTTCATCCCAAGCAGGTTGGTATAGAATCGCAACAACGCGTCGAGATCGCGGACCCGGATCATCGTGTGCAGGAAGCGGAACTTGTCGGTGTCGGGTGTCGGCTTTGACGTATCGGCCACATCGGTCATCGTCATCGAGAATTCCTCCGTGATTCGGGTGTGAGTGCAGGACCGCCGCACCGGCGGGCGGCGACGACATCGAGGATCTGATCGGCGGCACGCAGGCTCGGCGACGCGCCGCCCGCCTCCAAGCGCCATCTCACCTCATCATACCCTTGGTGATGCGCGGCGCGAACCCGTTCGTCCCGAACGAGCTCGGCGAGCGAGGCGGCGGCGCGCTCGGGGGTACAATTTCGCCCGAGCAGCTCGCAAACTAGCGGTTTTCCAAGAAGGAGATTGATGAGATTGACGTGCCGTACTTTGAGGACACGGTCCAGCAGTGCCTCGGTCAGCGGGTTGA